>Ga0105047_10011576_pt1 | contig 14295 bp, 14 predicted proteins | sample MAT04_FD_78384 | JGI IMG/M metagenome (GOLD analysis project Ga0105047, IMG submission 78384) | Freshwater microbial communities from Lake Fryxell liftoff mats and glacier meltwater in Antarctica - MAT-04 (megahit assembly) | ecosystem: Environmental > Aquatic > Freshwater > Ice > Liftoff... | reverse complement strand
TCCAAACTTGGGCTGGCCAAAGAGATGCTGGCGGCGGATCGCGCCAGGGCCTTTACCTCGTAACCAGCCTCAAGCGCCTGACGCGTGGTTTCCAACCCAACGCCCTTGCTGGCCCCAATGATCAATATCTTCAAGTCACTAGTCCCCATGAGTGCCGAGTCTCTCGAGAATGATGATGGAAAAGAACCACGTCACCTGGGATACCTGGACAGGCCAACCGACCCAAAAGCACCCAGCAGCTGACTGAGGTCGTGTTGTCTCGCGAGCCAGTCGAAGCCGGCACCTCCCGAGCAGGCCACGCGCTTGCGCAGCCTACTCCGACTGCCGCCGGGCAGGCGAGGCCCCGATAGTTACCGGCGCAGCCTCGCCAAACCCCAACTGCTAGCCTCGCCGATCCAGTCTACTGTGTCTCGATCTCTGCGAAGAGAGGCGCGAAGCGCTCCTGCGCCTTCTTGGGCATTTGCGCCGCCTTCGCCGCTTCCAGGTTGCTGACATCGTCACCAACCACGACAAGAGCGATCATACCCATCCCGAAGTGCGGCGCGCACTTGATGCCATAGACGCCTGGCACGGTGAAGCTGGCTACGACTTCCTTGCCGATGCTACCCTTGAACAAGTCGCCCCCTTCGGGGGTCATCTCCTTGATGCTCTCTGCATTGTGCCCCTTGTCGGTGGGCAGAAAGGTGACAGTGTCGCCCGGCAGAATACGGACAATGGCCGGCTCCATTACCATGTTGCCGGCTTCGCCCTTGTTAAGCATTTGCACGTCGACATTTGCCGCGATAGCAGGAACCGCTGAAAGCACAAACAGTGCGGTGGCTGTGACTATTCGGATAGCGTTCACTTCATTCTCCGTTCTGAGCCAGTAGGTGGCCCAATTCACGCGTGTTGATCGCGGCGAGTTGTTTTCATCTACCTGCCGGACACGGAGAATAAACGAGGTCGTTACAGAGCAAGTTTCGCAACACGGCCATGTCAATTAGCCGCACTGACCCGGCAGTATTTGCGTCGATACGCCGCGCCTAGGTCCATCGAACTGTAGCCCGAGCCCCCGCCGGCTGCTCAAACCATGCGGAGCCCGCGACGGCTTGCTGCTCGCCGCTTCCGTATCTCCGGTTGACGGCCCCTGCACCGCCAAAAACGGTGGCGCCGCGCCTTACGAAGTACACGCTCTAGCGCAACACCCGCCTCAGCCTAGGAGCGCCCAGGCGAACAGGCCGGCGCCAAGGCCGATCGTGGCATTGCGGCGCAGCGGCCAGAACCATGACGGCAGGACGCCGGCCGCAAACGAGCGGCGATCGATGTAGAGCAGGGCGAGCAGCAGCAGCGCCAGGCCTGCAAAGGCCAGTGGATTCGACCACAGCGAGGCCACGACCAGTACCCAGGCGATCAGCGCGCCGGCATTGCTGGTTATGAGCAGGTTGACCGGAGTACCGCTGCCGCTATGGAGATAGGTCGACCACTGCATGCCGCAAACGAAGCTGGCGATGACGGCGCCATAGATGAGCGCCACAAAGCCCAGCCAGGGGACGTCGGTGACCTGCGCGATCGCCAGCGCCAGCCAGGGCGGCAGGATGCCTGCGTAAGTGAGCCACATTGCCAGTCGGCGATGGAACGGGTTCATCTCATCCATCCGGGCGGACCTCAAGTTGACGCGACGTGGATGCCGAGCCTCTAAGGCCGGATACCCCACTCTGTCCATACCTGCGGCAGCCACGCCATCGGTGTTGGCGCAGGCTGTCATCAGCACCGACTTTCCCAGATCGCAAAAAGCTTTGGGAAAGTGGGTGCGAAAGCGCTAAATGGACGTGGGAGGAATTGCTCGTGATCGACTACGATCTGGATGAGGATGGCGGCGTCCTGCTGTCAACGATTGCCAGGAGTCCGATCGCGTCGGTGATCAGCAACCCGCGCCTGCCGGACAATCCGATCATAGCGGTCAACGACGCATTCTGTGCGCTCACCGGCTATCGTGACGACGAGATTGTCGGCCGAAACTGTCGGTTCCTGGCAGGACCGTCGACCGAACCGTGGCTCACCGACCGCATTCGGCAGGGCACGCGCGATCGCAAGCCGACGCTGGTGGAAATCCTGAACTACAAGCGCAATGGCCAGCCGTTCCGCAATGCCGTCCTGGTGGCGCCGGTCTTCCTGCCCGACGGAGAGCTGGAATACTTTATCGGCACCCAGGTCGAAGTCGACAGTGATTCCGTCGGTCCGTCGTCGAGCCGTCATCACCGCGCCGTCGCCTTCGTCCGCACCCTGTCGCCACGCCAGCGCGAAGTGCTCGAACAAATCGCGGCGGGGTACCGCAGCAAGCAGATCTCCTTCCGGCTCGGCCTGAGCGAAAAAACCGTCAAGATGCATCGCGCGCTCATCTTGCAAAAGCTCGGCACGCACAATATCGCCGATGCCATCCGACTGGCCGTCGAGGCGGGACTCTAACGGCGACACGTCGACCACGGCCTAAAAGCTGTATAGGGCCGCGCCGCGCAACTGACCTAGTTCTCCGCACAAGGCCTGAGTCCGTTTTTCCTCGCCAAGCGATCCGCTTGACCCGGACCAGAGAGCCGTACGGAGAGGACAAGACTATGCCGACTATCGAAACCGGGCAGTACCTGCTGGTCTACAACGCCTTCTCATTCACCTTTGCAACAATGGCCGCCGCCACGCTCTTTTTTTGGTTCGGCCGCTCCCAGGTTGGGCCGGCCTACAAGACCGCACTGACCATTTCGGGTCTGGTCACGGCCATCGCGGCGTATCACTACCTGCGCATTTTCGACAGCTGGGAAAGCGCCTACGAAGTGCGTGAGGGCGTGATCACAGTGACTGGCTTGGCGTTCAATGACGCCTACCGCTATGTCGACTGGCTGCTCACCGTGCCGCTGCTGCTGATAGAACTGGTGCTGGTCATGCGCCTGAGCCAGCAGGAGACCATGTCCAAGTCGATCAAGCTGGGCTTGGCTGCCGCCCTGATGATCATCTTGGGCTATCCCGGCGAAATCGCCGACAACAACATCACACGCGCGATCTGGGGCACGCTCTCGACCATTCCGTTCCTCTATATAGTCTGGGAACTGTTCCGTGGTCTGGGCGACGCGATTAAGCGCCAGCCTGAAAGCGTACGGGGCCTGATCAAGCAGGCACGCCTGCTGACCTTTGCCTCGTGGGGCTTTTATCCCATCGTCTACATGATCCCCTACACCAACCTGGGTGGGGCTGCGACCGAGACCTACGTGCAGGTCGGCTACACGATCGCCGACATCATCGCCAAGGCGGGCGTCGGCGTGCTGGTCTACATGATCGCCATCCGCAAATCGCGGGCCGAGTACGGCGAGTTGGAGCCGAAAGCGGCTTGAGCGCTGTCCCCCTGACAAGGACGCCAAAACATCCGGACGGGCGGTCGGCCCGCCCGGATTTCGTCTCGATCAGGAGCGCCTTCCATGTCCATGACCAGTAGCGCCGCCTCGCCTTCCGGAACGGTCTTGCCGGGGCCTCGGATCATGATCCTGGCGTTGGCGCTTGCTCTCCTCGCCGGCTTGGTCGGCGTACCGCTCGCCTCGCCCGGTGCAACTGCGGTTGCGTGCGTTGCGCTACTGGTCTTTGGTCTACCGCACGGAACGCTCGATCTCGAGCTGATCCGCGCTCGACTTTCAGGACCCTGGACCGGGATGGCCACACTGGTCGCCCTCTACCTGGCCTTTGCTGCTGGCATGTACGCCGTCTGGCTGGTTCAGCCTGTGCTGGCTCTTGCTGCCTTCATTGCCATTGCTGTGGCGCACTTTGCCGAGGACTGGGGCGCTGGGCCGCCCCTGCTGCGCGCTGCTCCGGCGCTGGCGCTACTGGCAGCGCCGACGCTGTTCCACCGCGCCGAACTTGACGCCATTTTCATCGGACTGACGAACCGGGCAGATGCCGGTATCGTTGGCGCGGGGCTCGCCCTCCTGGCGCCGGTCGCGATCGGCGCTGCCGCCTGGGCCATGGGACGATTGTGGCTGCGCGGCGAGCGTGACCTGGCGATCGGCGCTCTCGCCGCGATAGCCGGAATGACCATCCTGCCGCCTGTTGTCGGCTTTGCGTCCTACTTCTGTTTCTTCCATTCGCCCCGGCACTTCCGCCACAGTCTCGCCGATCTCGACTGGCGCGGCGTGCGCAAGTGGGGCTGGGTGGTTCTTCCGCTCACCGTAGCCGCGGGTCTACTTGCGGCGACGCTATTCGGGCTGCAGGTGCGCACCGAGATCGCCGACCGGATCATGGCTGCGAGCTTCATGACCCTTTCGATCTTAACAGTACCCCACATGCTGGTGCCGCTTGTGATCAATCGGCTTGCGCGCCGGCGGCCGCGGAAGGTGCATTTGGGTGGGCGCAAGCTTTCTGGCTGATCATCGCCAGCGGGGTGCCGTCGGCGGCCAGATGTGACTTGACCAGACTGTCCCTGCAAAGCGACATGCTTTCAGTATCCCGAGGCCCCGAACGCGATCGAGACCGATGCAATCTTCCGAGAAGTCGCTTCTGCTGATTGGCGCGGGCCTCGCGTCCGCTCTGATCGCGCAGCGCGTTGTGGAGACGGGTCAGGCAGTCAACGTGACGATTGCCGAGGGGTCGGCCACGCCGTTCGGCGAGCACACATGGTCGTTTCACCTCAACGACGTTGCGGCCGATGACCTCAAGTGGCTGGGGCCACTGATCGCGCATCGATGGGTGGGACAGGAGGTGCGCTTCCGGAAATACGCGCGCCGGCTCGCGTCGGGCTATGCGAGCCTCACCAGCCAGTCCGTGCTTGAGCACATCCGCTCGATCCCGTCGGTGCGCATTGTCTCCGGCGCGAGGGTGGTCACGGTTGACCCAGCGGGCGCAACGCTCGAGGACGGGACGCGCCTCGAGGCGCACTGCGTCATCGATGCCCGCGGTTTTGCCCCCCATCCCTCGATGGTGCTGGGACATCAGAAGTTCGTTGGGCTGGAGATCGAAACCGAAACGCCGCACGGCATCAACGACCCGGTGATCATGGATGCCTCGGTCGACCAGCTCGACGGCTACCGGTTTGTCTACCTGCTGCCGTTTTCCCCGACCCGCATCCTCATTGAGGATACGCGCTATTCCGACGGTGACGCACTCGACCTGCAGGCGCTGGCTGCCGACATCAGCGCCTATGCGCGCGCGCAGGGCTGGTCGATCAAGCGGGTGGTTCGCGAGGAGCATGGTGTGTTGCCGATCTGCCTTGCCTATGACGCGGAGGGGTACTGGGCCGGACAGCGGCCCGACATTCCGTTGGCCGGCATGCGTGCCGGCCTGTTCCACCCGACGACCGGCTACAGCCTGCCCGAGGGGGTGCGGCTGGCGAACCTGATTGCCGACCACTGGCTGCAGGGAACCGCCCCACTGGCCTCGATGGTCAAGGCGCACGCACTGAAGCGCGCGCGGCAGCAGGGGTTCTACCGGCTGCTCAACCGGATGCTCTTTCGCGCCGCGGAACCCTCCCGGCGACATCTTGTCTTGCAGCGCTTCTACCGGTTGCCAGAACCCCTGATCGAGCGCTTCTATGCTGGCCGCACCACCGTCTGGGACATCTGCCGCATCCTCGTCGGCAAGCCACCCGTGCCGGTTCACCGTGCCCTCCGCTGCCTGACGGAACAATCCTTGCTGAACGAGAAAGACGCGCGATGAACCAGAGAACGGCGGCGGTTATCGGTGCCGGATTCGGCGGGCTCGCTCTGGCGATCCGCCTGCAAAGCGCCGGTATCGCCACGACCGTGTTCGAGAAGCGCGATAAGCCCGGTGGGCGGGCCTATGTCTACGAGCAGGACGGCTTCAAGTTCGATGGCGGCCCGACGGTCATCACCGACCCCGATTGCCTCGACCAGCTTTGGGCGCTGAGCGGCCGGCGCCGCGAGGACTATGTCGAATTTCTCCCGGTCGCACCGTTCTACCAGCTCTGCTGGGAGGATGGGCACCGGTTCGACTATGCCAACGACCAGGCCGAGATCGACGCGCAGATCCGCGCTATCTCTCCCGAAGACGTCGAAGGCTACCGGAAGTTCCTCGCCTATTCAGAGGACCTCTTCCACGAGGGCTACGAGAAGCTGGGCACCGTGCCCTTCCTCAACTTCTGGTCGATGATCAAGGCTGCGCCGCAGCTGATGCGGCTCGAGAGCCATCGCAGCGTCTATTCGAAGGTCTCGCAGTTCATCAAGCACGAGCACCTGCGGCAGGCGTTCAGCTTCCATTCGCTGCTGGTGGGCGGCAATCCGTTCGAAACCTCCTCGATCTACGCCCTGATCCACGCGCTCGAACGCCGGGGCGGCGTGTGGTTTGCCAAGGGCGGCACGGGCGCGCTGATCCAGGCCATGGTGAAGCTGCTAGAAGATCTCGGCGGCAAGGTGCATCTGAGCGCCGAGATCGACCGGATCGAGACAGAGGGCGAGCGGGCGACTGCCATCGTCCTGCGTGACGGTTCGCGCCACCCCTTCGACCAGGTCGCGTCGAACGCCGACGTGGTCCACACCTACAAGCACATGCTGCGCGGCACGCAGCGCGGCGACAGCAACGGCAAGTCACTGGAACAGCGGCGTTTCTCGATGTCGCTGTTTGTCATCTATTTCGGTCTCAAGCGGCAGCATCCGGAGTTGAAGCACCATATGGTGCTGTTTGGGCCGCGCTATCGCGAGCTCATCCGCGATATCTTCCATGCCGACGGGCTGGCGGACGATTTCTCGCTCTACCTGCACACTCCGTCGGTGACGGACGACAGCCTCGCCCCGCCCGGCCAGAGCGCGCACTATGTGTTGTCGCCCGTCCCGCACCTCGGGACCGCCGATATCGACTGGGCGGTGGAAGGGCCCAAATATCGCGACCGCATCCTGAAATACCTCAACGACCGGTACATCCCGGGGCTTCTGGACGACCTCGTCAGTGTCCATCACATTACGCCGTTCGACTTCCGGGATGATCTCAACTCCCACCTCGGATCGGCATTCTCGATCGAGCCGATCCTGACGCAGAGCGCCTGGTTCAGGCCGCACAACCGCGATGACGTCATCCCCAACCTCTATGTCGTTGGCGCGGGGACGCACCCCGGCGCCGGCATCCCCGGCGTTGTCGGTTCAGCCAAGGCCACCGCCGGGCTGATGATCGAGGATGCACGTAAGTGACGGACAACGTCGTCGCCCTGTCGGAACAGTCGATAAAGCAGGGCTCCAAGAGTTTTGCGGCCGCGGCAAGGCTGTTTGACCGTGAGACGCGCGACGACTGCGTCATGCTCTATGCCTGGTGCCGTCACTGCGACGACGTGATCGACGGCCAGACTCTCGGCCATGACCAGCAGGCCGATTTCCGCGACGGCCAGCTCGAGCGGCTGGCTGACCTGCGCCGGCAGACGGAAGAGGCCCTCCGAAATGGCAGGTCAGCCGATCCGATCTTTGTGGCATTGAGCCGGGTTGCGCAGCGGCGAGCAATTCCGGCGCTGCATCCGCAGCAGTTGCTGCGCGGGTTTCAGATGGATGTCGAGCAACGGACATACGAGACCGTCGAGGACACACTCGACTACGGCTATCACGTCGCCGGCGTCGTCGGCGTCATGATGGCGATGATCATGGGGGCACGTGACCCGGCGGTGCTCGACCGCGCGTCGGACCTCGGCATCGCCTTCCAGCTCACCAACATCGCCCGCGATGTCATCGACGATGCCCGCAGCGGCCGCGTGTACCTGCCCGCCGAACTGCTGGCAGAGCAGGGCCTGGACGCGGTCGATGCTGACGATGCCGCCCAGTGGCCGCGTCTCCACGCCGCCGCACTTCGGCTGCTCGATATTGCGGAACCGTACTACGCATCGGCGCTGGCCGGCATGTCGGTGCTGCCGCCGCGATCGGCCTGGGCCATCGGCGCGGCGCGGCGCGTCTACCGGGCCATCGGACAAAAGCTCCGGCAGGGCGGGCCTTCGGCCTGGGAAAAACGTGTGTCCACCAGCAAGGCCGAGAAAGTCGCGCTGCTGCTGGCCGGTCTCGGTGACGTGGCCGTGTCGAGGATCGCCCCCCGGTCGGCGCCTCGCGTCGGCTTGTACAACCGGCCGATCTGAGGATCAGCGACCGGCGGACGTCCCGCCGGCTTCGCGACTGGCCTTGTCGTAGGGCCGTTTGCTCTTGTCGAGTTCCTTCACCAGTTCGTCGACCGGCGGCGCATAGATGAACCCGAAGCTGACACAGCCGTCCTTGCCATCCACCGCGTGATGCAGCCGATGCGCCTGGTAGAGCCGCTTCAGGTAGCCCTTGCGGGGGATGTACCTGAACGGCCAGCGCTGGTGCACCAGCCCGTCATGGGCGACAAAATACAGCACGCCATAGACCGTGATGCCGACGGCCACCCACCAGAGCGGCTGCCACACCATGCTGCCGAAAAAGAACAGGCCGATCGCGAATAGCCCGAAGATGACGGTATAGAGGTCGTTCTTCTCGAAGCCGGGATCATGCGGCTCATGGTGCGACTTGTGCCAGCCCCACCCCATCTCGCCATGCATGATGTACTTGTGCACCCACCACGCGAAGGCCTCCATGAAGGCAACGGTCCCGGCCACGATGCACAGCGGCACGACAACGGCCAGAACGTCCATTCAGCGATTCCCCTGGCAACAGTCGGCGGTCATGCTCGCAAGCTATCCCTGAACTCGGGCAGTTTCCACCACGGGACCCAGGGCCGTTCGTGATGTTCATGATGATAGCCGAAGTGGAAGCAGGTGATCAGCGACAAGAGCCAGGGCAGGTCGTTGCTGCGTGACCGGTGCTGGTCTGCAAACGGTTTCTCGTCCTGCCGGTGTGGCAGGTAGGTGCCGAAGTAGAACAGCTGCAGCGAGGAGAGAATGGCCGGCAGCGCCCAGAACAGCAGGATGTATGGGAAGCGCGGCCCGAGGACGAACAGATAGACCACCACGACTGCGGTCAGCACTCCCAGCTCCCTCAGGCCGAAATAGGTGCGGAAAAACTTGAGATACCATGGCCAGAACTTGTCCGGATGGTTGGCGTCGAAGTCGGGATCGCGGTCGGTGCCCGCATAGCGATGGTGCTCGTGGTGGCTCTTGTAGAGGTTGTCGTAGGAGAACCCCGCATAGAGGCCGACACAGATCCGGCCGATCAGCGCGTTGAGGCCGGCATTGGAGGGAACAAGCGCTCCATGCATGCTGTCATGCGCGACGATGAAGAGCCCAACCGAGAGCCAGGTCTGAAGCGCGATCACCACCGGCGCGAGCAGCCAGATGCCCGGCTGGCTCCAGTCGACAAAGAAGATCGCCCCGACATGAACCGTCAGCCAGGCGACGAGGATCAGCGCTGCCAGGATCAGCCCGACTGCCACGTCACGGCGGCTGAGGTTGACTGCTGCCCTTGGGTTTGCAACTGCCATTTCGCACTCCTCTAGAGGCGCAAGCGCCAGCGGGAGACCAGAACCGCCACCAGAACGCCGAGCCCCGCGAGACCCGCGAGCGGAAGGAAGGAGGCGGTCAGGTCGGTCAGCGTCTCGTCACGCCATAGCACTCCTTGGTAAGCCTCGATGGCCCACGCGTTGGGAGTATACCAGCCGATATCCTGCAACCAAGGCGGCATCATGAAGCGGGGCACCATCGACCCGCCTATCGCCGAAAAAACCAGCACGGCGAAGGTCGATACCGTCTGGGCCTGCTGTTTGGTCCGGCAGGCCGACGCCACGGCGAGTCCGAGCCCGGCCGAGGCCGACGCCGAGAGCACAGTGATGAGCAACCAGACCGGCAGGACGCCGACCACATCCACCTGGTATGCGATGGCGGCGACGACGAAGATCAAAGCGACCTGCAGGGTGCCCTGCAGGGTCAGAAACAGGAACTTGCCGATCACCACCACATCGGTACCCGCTGGCCCGACCGCGAGCCGGTCGACGATGCCTGAATTGCGTTCCTCGATCAGCGTCGCCGCGCCCTGCATCGCCGAGAAGAGCAAAAACAGGATGGCGACGGCCCCGGCGTAGTAGGTCACGGTCGCCCCGGACCCGCTGCGTCCCTGCAGCGTTTCGGATGCCACCAGCCCTCCGGACTCCGTTTCGGCCACAGGCTCGGCTGCCATCTGCTCGATCGCAGCTGCCAGTTGCGCCGACTGTTGCGGGGTAAAGCCGCCAACCAGCGACTCGATGGATGGCGCCATCCGCGCCACCCCGATATCGGCGAGACTGCCCGAGAGGACGCGCTGCACCTGTCCCGAGACGATGGCACCACCCATCAGTTTGCCCGGGTCCACGATGACCAGCACCGGCGACACATCGCCCGCGAGCGCCAGATCGCCACGCAGGACCAGCCCGACATCTGCCTCGCCTTGCGCCACGGCGTCACGCACGGCCCCTTCCGACGCCTGCGTGTCGGCTAGGACCCGAAGCGACGGCTCGTTGCGGATGGCCGTTTCGAACCTTTTCGCGGTTTCAGTCGTGATCTCGCTGCCATAGACGAGCTTTAGCCTCAGCTCATCGCCGCTGGTGCCCGAGAATATCGCCGCAAAGATCACGAAGATGGTCGGGGGCAGCAGGAACGCCATCGCCAGCGCGCCGCGGTCGCGGATAAGGCTCAGGGCCATGACCTTGAGCATTGCCAGGATCATGGCGCGAGCTCGGGCGTTTGTTTGCGGGTGAGTTGCAGGAACAGCGTGTCGAGCCCCGGCTTGCGATGCCGGATCTCTCGGGCCGAGATCCCCAGTCGGTCGAGCTGGGCGGAGAGCTCCGTTGGTACCGCGCCGTCCATGGCTCCGAAAAGCGACCAGGTCATTTCGCCGTTGCTGGGGCTGAAGCCTGCCTTGAGCAGGGCGCTGCGCTGCAAAGGGGTCAGCGTCCGGCGCAGCTCGACGATGATAACCGCAGTGCCGCCGAATTCGGCGTCGATCAGGGCCTGGGGTGGACCGGCCGGGCCGATTGTTCCGTCGATCAGAAAGCCGACGCTCGAGCAGATGGTCTCGGCCTGGTCGAGGTCGTGGGTGGCGATCAGCACGGCCATTCCGGAATGGGTGAGGTCGCGGATGACGTCGTGCAGTTCGTTGCGGGCATCGACGTCGACACCGACCGTCGGCTCATCGAGGATCAGCAGGGCGGGACGATGAAGAATTGCCGCCGCGATGTTGACCCGCCGCTTCCAGCCACCCGAAAGGATGTCGAGCCTTTCGCCGTGGCGCTCGGAAAGTCGCGTTACGTCTTCCGCCCACTTCACGGCATCCCGCGTCTCGGTAGCCGATAGCCCGGAAAGCCGGCCGAAGGCCTGCAGGTTTTCGCGCACCGTCAAATGCGAGTAGAGCCCGATTTCCTGAGGCACCAGGCCGATCCGCCGCAGGGTGGATTTCCGGTGGTTCGACAACCCTTCGATCGATACCGTCCCGGACGTCGGAACGATACGACCGCAGATGGTGCGGATCAGCGTCGTCTTTCCCGCGCCATTGGGACCGAGCAAACCGTAGATCGCCCCCGCGTCGATCTGCAGGTCCAACTGCTTCAAGACCTGGCGATGGCCGTAGTTGACCGTAAGCTGCGCGATGTCGAGGACCGGATGGTCATCCTCCTCGCGCAGTGCGATCGGCAAGGTCGGCTCAGGGGTCAAGCGGTGCTGCCCAGCTTGAAGTGTCGGGCCACAAGCGCGCGGACCGGCGCCGGATCGATGCCGCTCAGCACCAGGCTGGCGTCGGCACGTGCCAGGTGTTCCACACAGGCCTGCTTGGACGCTTCGAGGCCCAGCAGGTTCACGACGTTGCTCTTGCCCGCGTCCTTGCCGACGTCCTTGCCGGCGTCCTGCTGGCTCGCCGTGCGGTCGATGATGTCATCCGCCATCTGGAAGGCAAGGCCCAGTTCGCGCGCAAAGTCCCGGACATGGGCGAGCTGGTCCGCCTCAAGTCCGCGCAAGATGCCACCCATCTCGGCCGCGGCACAGAACAGCACCCCGGTCTTGAGCCAGTTGAGGTGTTCCGCCGATGCCCGGTCCCCGTCGACGTTGCCGAGGATATCCAGTTCCTGTCCTGCGACCAGTCCATTCCAGCCGACGGCGTTCTCCAATATCTCGATCAGCCGAAGACGGGTTGCCGGGTCCGGGATATCGAGGGCCGCAAGGACCCCAAACGCCCGGTTCAGCAGCGCAATCGAGGCGAGAATGGCCGTCGCCTCGCCATATACCCGGTGCGTGGTGGGCCGTTGCCGGCGCATCGCGGCATCATCCATGCAAGGCAAGTCGTCGAGGACCAGCGACGCGGTGTGCACCATCTCGACGGCAGCGCCGACCTGTATGGCAACGGGATCGATCCTGTTGAGACCCGCGGCGATCAGATGAACGACAACCGGCCGTACCCGCTTGCTGGGGCCGAGCAGCGCGTAGCCGACCGCGCTGCGCAGGGACATTGGAACGGGCGGTGACAGGTCCACCGCTGTCGAGAGGCTGTCAACAATCGAGGCTCGAAGCGCGTCTAGCGCATCGTCGCTGTTCAGGTCGATCGATGTCAGTCCCTGAGCTCCCATGCGGGTGAGTTGATCAAACGTTGAGCCGGCTGTCTATTCAAACTCGCTTCAAGCGGCCATTGTGATGGCGGACGCAGAAGAAAGGGTGTTCGCTGTTGCTCACAGACCGAAAAAACCAGCACCTCGATGTCATTCTGGCGGGCAAGGGTGGCAGCCAATCCATAACGACTGGCTTTGAGCGTGTAGCGTTCGTGCACTCGGCCCTTCCCGAACTCGACCTGGACGCTATTGATCTGTCCGCCGCGTTTTTCGGCAAACGGCTGCGCGCTCCGTTACTCATCAGCTCGATGACCGGCGGTCCTGCGCGGGCGGCCGAGATCAACCGGAATCTTGCTATCGCAAGCTCGGAGCTGGGTATCGCCCTGGCGGTTGGCTCCCAAAGAGTAGCGATCGAAGGGCCGGATGCCGGAGGGCTGGGCAAGGAGCTTCGGCGGCTGGCGCCCAATGTCCCGCTGTTGGGGAATTTTGGCGCAGCGCAGCTGAACAAGGGCTTCGGAATTGATGAAGCGCGCCGGGCCGTCGACATGATCGAGGCGGACGCGCTGATCATTCACATCAATCCGCTGCAGGAGGCCGTGCAACCCGAGGGTGATCGCGACTGGCGTGGCCTGCTCGGAAAGATCGGCGCGATAGCACGCCTACTGGAAGTGCCCCTGGTGGTGAAGGAAGTTGGCGCCGGAATATCGGGAGAGCTGGCGCGGCGCCTGCTCGACGAAGGCGTATCGGCAATCGATGTTGCCGGAGCGGGCGGCACCAGTTGGGCAGCAGTGGAGGCCGGCCGGATCACCGATCCATCACGTGCGGCGATTGCACGAGCCTTCACCGACTGGGGCCGACCGACCGCAGAAGCCCTCGTCGATGTGCGCGCTGCCTGTCCGGACGCCTTCGTCATCGGCTCAGGTGGCATTCGGGATGGCATAGATTGTGCGAAGGCGATCCGGCTCGGGGCGAACATCGTCGGCCAGGCGGCAGGCGCGCTGGCGGCGGCTATCCAGTCGCCCGAAGCGGTGATCGCCCATTTCACTGTCATGATCGAGCAGTTGAGGATCTGCTGCTTCTGCACGGGATCGGGTGACCTCGAGACGCTACGCCGCGCTCCTCTCATTGGCAGGGCGCTGCAGTGATCGCCGAGGCAGACGATCGCCATGACGCTTCGAGATCGTAGGCGACCGCGCGGCGCAACATCGCAGCATCCTCGGCGAGCACACTGAAAACCACCGTTCGCAGTGTGCTCGAGAGCCGCCCGACGACAAGTTAGGTCACTTGATTGGAAAACTCCGACCGTTGACGGACTGCGTCAAACTGTCGGTCCTTCGGTAGTCCGGAGGCCGGGGCCGCTATCAGCGCGGCGGTGGCGCCAGCGCGACCCGGTTGGAACCAGGCTTTGGTGGCTACTCGGTGGCTGTCATGGTCGACGATCGGCCGGCACTTGAGGTTGCCGAGCTGCATTAATCGACGATTTGACGAGTTTTTGGTGCACCCGGAGAGATTCGAACCCCCGGCCTCATCGGACCTGACCGCCAGCGCGTTCTTCAAGTCGGTGGCGTCGCAGGGACGGGTGCATTGCCTCTTCGATTATTAGAACCGGGGTATCTGGTTTCCCGACGTCCACCGATCCTTCAAGTTCTGCGCCATGACTATCGGCGGCCCACGCCGAACGGTCGAAAGAACAGTCTGTGGCTTCTTTCTAGATGCGGTCCCACACCGCCTGATGGCCCTCAGGGCTATGCGAGTGAGGTCATTGGTCTGAGTTTGGCAAGCTTCCTAAGGTTCTGGGCGGTGGCGGCGAGCAGGAACTCG
>Ga0105047_10011574_pt1 | contig 14298 bp, 11 predicted proteins | sample MAT04_FD_78384 | JGI IMG/M metagenome (GOLD analysis project Ga0105047, IMG submission 78384) | Freshwater microbial communities from Lake Fryxell liftoff mats and glacier meltwater in Antarctica - MAT-04 (megahit assembly) | ecosystem: Environmental > Aquatic > Freshwater > Ice > Liftoff... | reverse complement strand
TCGCCGGGGCCGGGATCCTCTAGCAACGTCAGCACGATGGCACTGGCCCTCGGGAGGTCGTCGCCGCGGACGTAAACCGTGCCGAGGTGCGAACTCAGTTTCAATTCTTTAGCGGGCTTCCATCCGGCGATGGCTAACACGGCCCGGCCTCCCTTCGGCGTGAAGTAGACGTCGAACGGACCGGCGCCATCGAGGTCGAGTTCCCGGTCGAAAATCTTCGATTGCAGCGTCGGTCGAAACTCTTTGGCCCCGGGCCCCGGTTTCCCGGCGGGCACGACTATCACTTCGCCCCCCTTGGGCAGTGTTAGGCCGGGTACGAAGAGGACTTTGGAACTCCCCGCACCGGAGGCGAACGTCGAAAGTGCGAACAGGACGAGGAAGGACGCGATTCGCATGGTTAACTCCGGGCGTCACAAATGCCGATTGCGACGATTCTTACGGTTGTTTTGAAAAATGCGGTTGACACAGGTGGAGCCGTCGGGCATCATCCTTAAGCCTCTTCTCAGTTCCGGCCCCATCTTATGACGTTGCAAAACGTCGTTCGGTGGGGTTTTTTTCATTGTCCACGATCCGAACTCCGTCCGCAAGCTTCTTTGCAACCCTGCGCCGCGCGGGGAGTTTCGTGAAAGTTTCGGGAACTGAAACGAGTTTGTAACGTCCGATAGGGTAGACGAGGTGGTCGCAATGGCTCCGAAGACACAAATCCGGTCGACGTTCCGAGTTCAAGTGCTGCGGTGGTTTGTTGTTGCGCTCGTATTCGGGTTGGTTCCCAGATTAGCGTTCGCTCAACCCGAACCTAAGGCGGTGCCGGTGCCGGAGGACAAGGTCGACTCCAAAGCGAAGTTTCAGTTCGATAAAGATAGGCGGATTCTCCAAGCGATGCGTGGCAAAGATCCGTCGCCGCTGCGGACGGATGTCGACGACCACGACGAATACGATGCGTACAATGAGCTTGTGCTGCACGCCAATCAGTTCACGACGGCCCAGTTGCAAGACGCGGCCCGAATCGATGTTTCCTACGGCGACCTGTTTGCCAAGACGCGCGAAGATTACCGCTTCGAATTGATCGCGTTCCGCGGCCGGTTGAAGCGACTGCGAAAGATCGAATCGAACGAGTTCCTCCGCGAGCGCGGCATTGCGGCTTTGTACGAGGCGTGGGTCGTCCCGAACGACGAGAACAATCCGGTCTGTTTTTTGATCACCGAGAAGCCCAACGGCATCGAGCCGAGTCTGGATTACAAATCGTCCTACCCGGTGACGGCTTCCGGCTATTTCTTCAAGTTGCTGGAGTACGAGTCCAAAGAGCCGAGCGAGAAGAACAAAGGCAAATTCCTGACGCGGCGTGCGCCGCTGATGATGGGCAAGTCGCTGGCGGTGGGGCCGGTCGAAGAAATCGACGGTGGCGGTCCTTGGCGTGAGGTTTTCCTGCCGGCGCTGTTGACATCGTTGGGCTTGTTCACGATCTTCGCGCTGGGAGTGACTTGGTATTTTCGGCGCGGCGATCGGCGTTCGATTCGCATTCTGGAATCGAAGAAACCCAACCCATTCCAAGAGGGCGGGGCGGAGTCGGCAATTGGGCCGTGATCGACCGAACCGAAACCAGGGATTTTCCCCGCGCCTGTCTTTTTCCCGTGTGGTAGTCTTCATTCGAGCCGCCATTCGCGCGGCAGGAGGCATTGATCATGGCGAAAGCGTCCCCGGCCGTACGGCCCGACACATCCGAGAATCCCGACAACCAGTCGGTCATCCAGCTCGTCAATGGGGCCGAAGAGACCCCGACCGAGCGGCTCGTCAAGAAACACCTCCCCGCGTGGGTCATCAGCGGCGGGTTGCACGTCGTGCTCTCGCTCAGCATCCTCGGGTATTCTTTGGGCTTCCCGACAGTCAAAGCGACGCCGAACCGCGACGACACCCCCGTGACGGTCGACGAGCGTAAAGATGAACCGGACCCGAAAGACCTCACCAACCCGAACGAAGGGTTGGATGCCAAAGTGGAAACCGCCATCGACGCGGTGCGCGAAGCGGAAGTCAACGTCGATACCACTGTAACCATGAACGAGCCGATCGGTAAACCGGATGATACGGCGAACATCCCGACCGACGTCACCAAGACCCTCGGCATGCCGTCCGAGAACGCGATCGACCCCGGCACGCTCGCCAATATGCCCGGGGCGGGCGGACCGCTCGGCGACGGCGGCAGCAGCGGCCTCAACCCGAATAATTCCCAACTCGCCGGACGTGATCGCGCCACCAAGGATAAACTTTTGGCCCAATTCGGCGGATCCAAAGATTCCGAACTCGCCGTCGCCCGCGGCTTGCTCTGGCTCTCGAAGCAGCAGAAGACCGACGGCTCGTGGGTCTACGACGGCGGCCAAAAAGAAGAAGTGGTTGCCGCGACCGGCATGAGTCTTCTGCCGTTCCTCGCCGCCGGGCAAACCCACAAGACCCCCAAAGATCCCAAAGATAACAAGTACCAGAAGACCGTGATCGCGGGCTTGGCCTACCTGACCAAGTCGCAGAAGCCCGACGGCAGCTTCAAGGGCGCCAACAATATGTATTCGCACGCCATCGGCACCATCGCCCTCTGCGAAGCCTTCGGCATGACCAGCGACAAGAGCTACCTCCAAAAGCACGCCCAAGCCGCCATCAATTACATCATGAACGCCCAAGGGGTTAACGGCAGTTGGGGCTACCAAGCCAAGAGCAACGGCGACACGTCGATCGTTGGCTGGCAATTGCAAGCCCTGCAAAGCGCCAAACTCTGCAAGGACCTCGTGGTGAAAAAGGAAGTCATCGAGAAGGCCAGCAAGTTCCTCGACAGCGTGGCAACCGGCTCGTCCAAAGCGACCTACGGGTACAGTACTCCGGGTGCGACGCCAACCCTGACGGCCGTGGCCCTCCTCTGCCGGTATTACGTCGACGGTTGGAGCTCGCAACATCCCGGCATGAACGCCGGCGTCGAGTACCTGAACAAAGAATGGACGCCGACGCAGAGCAAGAGCTACGACATGTACTACTTCTACTACGCCACGCAGGTCATGCACTTCTTCGAAGGCGACACGTGGAAAAAATGGAACGACGGGATGCGCGACATGCTCATCAAGTTGCAAATCAACGACGAGAAAAAGCCCGCCCTGCACGGTTCGTGGGATCCGGATAAGTCTCCGTGGATGGGCGCCGGTTGCGGTCGCCTCGGTACCACTTGCATGGCCTTGCTGACGCTCGAAGTCTACTACCGCCACATCCCCCTCTACCGCCGCGACAACGCCGGCCTCAAGGAACTCGAACGCGGCAAGTAGTCCTTGCTCCTTGAACAAGGTCGAACCGGGAAGAGTTTCCCGGTTCGTTTCGTTTTCATCTACAATTGAAGGATGATCCCCACGCCGATGGCCCCACGCCCCGAATTGCTCTCCCCTGCCGGGGACTGGGTGGCCCTGCGCGCCGCCGTCGCCAACGGGGCCGACGCCGTCTACTTCGGCCTCACCGCGTTCAACGCCCGCGCCCGCGCCGCCAACTTCACACTCGACGAACTCCCCGAAGTGATGGGCTATTTGCACGCCCACAACGTCCGCGGCTTCGTCGCTTTGAACATCTTGATCTTCGCCGACGAACTGCCGGACGTCGTCGAATTCGTGAAGGCCATCGCCACGGCCGGGGTCGATGCGGTGATCGTCCAAGACCTCGGTCTGGTCGCGCTGATCCGCAAGATCTCCCCGACGCTCGCGATCCACGGTTCGACGCAGATGACCCTCACCGAACCGCGCGGCATCGAGTTCGTGCGGAAACTCGGCGTCGAACGCGTCGTGCTGGCGCGGGAATTGTCCCTCGCCGACATTCGCAAAGTCACCGCAGCCACCACGGTGCCCGTGGAGGTGTTCATCCACGGGGCGCTCTGCGTGGCCTACAGCGGCCAATGCCTGACGAGCGAAGCCCTCGGCGGCCGCAGCGCCAACCGGGGTCAGTGCGCCCAAGCCTGCCGGATGACCTATGAGATGATCGTCGACGGAGCCCCGCGAGACCTTGGCGATAAGGCCTACCTGCTCAGCCCGCAGGACTTGGCCGCGTACGACCTCATCGCTCCACTGATTGCCGCCGGGGTCATCAGTTTCAAAATCGAAGGCCGCTTAAAGGGCGGGCCATACGTCGCCGCGACGACGAACACCTACCGCAACGCCATCGACGCGGCTCTCGCGGAACAAGAGTTCCACTTGACCCGCCGCGAGGAGCTCGACCTCGCGCAGACGTTCAGCAGGGGATTGACGACCGGCTTCCTCGACGGGGTGAACCATCAGAAATTGGTGCGCGGGCGGGTGCCGAAGAGCCGGGGAATTTTGCTCGGGACGGTCGTCGGCGTGATCGGTTCGACGGTGCGGGTCGAACTCGCCGAGCGGGTGCCGGACTTGGTGAAGCCGGGCGACGGCGTGATGTTCGACCTCGGCCGGCCCGAAGAAAAAGAGCCGGGTGGCCGCGTCTGGGAAGTCGTTCAACAGGGTCAGTTCGTCGGACTGAAGTTCGAGCCGAACTCGCTCGATTTATCCCGCGTGATGGTCGGTTGTGAAGTGTGGAAGACCGACGATCCCGCGCTGCGGAAGCGGTTGGAACAAACCTATTCGCAAGACCACGTCGTGCGCCGGGTCGATGTCGATGCGACGCTCGTCGCCGGGATCGGAGGAGCATTGACGCTAACGCTTCGCTCGGGCTCGGCAGAATCGAGCGCCACTTGGCCCGGGCCGTTGGTCGCGGCGACCAAGCAACCGACCACCGCCGAAACGATCCGTGAGCAACTCGCCCGGCTCGGTGACACGCCGTTGACACTGGCCGGGTGTGAGATCGATGTCCCCGCGTCGGCCATGGTGCCGAAGTCGGTGTTGAACGACCTGCGGCGCCGGGCGGCGGCGGACTTGCTGGCGAAGCGCGCGGCAGGGACTGTGCATGCGATCGCAGATGGGGATGTGTTGGAATCCCTGCGGTGCTCGAGAGCGCAGACCTCACCCTCCGGCCCCCTCCCCGAAGCGGAGAGGGGGGACAAGAATTCTCACCTCACCGTGCTCGTTCGCAACCTCGCCCAGCTTCACGCGGTGCTCCCCTTAAAACCGGCCTTGGTGTACGCCGACTTCGAAGATCTCCGCCAATATCCCGCCGCCGTCGGTGCCGCCCGCGCCGCCGGAGTGAAGATCGGCCTCGCCACGGTGCGCATCTGGAAGCCGGGCGAAGACGGCTTCCAATCGATCGTCGCCCGGGCCGAGCCGGACGCGGTGTTGATCCGCAACCTGGCCTCCATCGACTACTACCGCGAACTTCTGCCCGAGGCCGATTTGATCGGCGACTTCAGTTTGAACGTCGCCAACGACCTCACCGCCCAGGTTCTGTGGAAGGCCGGACTGAAGCGTCTGGTGCCGAGCTTCGACCTCAATTGGGATCAATTCACCGCACTCTTGAAACAGTCCGATCCCCACGGGTTGGAGGCCGTCGTTCACCAGCATATGCCGATGTTCCACATGGAGCATTGCGTCTTCGCGGCGTTCCTCAGCACGGGCAAAGACCACCGCGACTGCGGCCGGCCGTGCGACACTCACAAGGTCGAATTGAAGGATCGCACCGGGGCCCAATTCCCCGTGCTGCCCGACACCGGTTGCAGGAATACCGTGTTCAACAGCGTCGCGCAATCGGCGTCCGAGTACATCGGGCGCATGAAATCGCTCGGCGCGCGCTGGTTTCGCATCGATCTTTTACGCGAAACGCCGGAGCAAGTCGGGCCGCTACTGGAGCAGTACCGCCGTGTGATCGCTGGCGACGACGATGGACGCGCGACTTGGAAACGACTGAACGTGCTCAATCAACTCGGCGTGACCCGCGGCACCTTGAACCTCCTGTAGCTCGAAGCATGGGATTGGCCCGAAACTCCAAGGGCGGTGGTGGTGTTCATCTTCGGAGGTTGAATCCCAGCACCGACTGGTGATTCGATTTCCCTGGTTCGTCACCTCTCTTTTTTCAATTCGAGAAAGGCGATGCATGACGGGTTGCCGACCGGGGTGTACTGGCCCGTGAAGGCGAGGCCCCCGGTTTTGCGATCCACCCGGAAGACCGTGACGTTGTCACCCCGCTGATTGCAGCAGTAGAGGAATTGACCCGTGGGGTCGAAGGCGAAGCTCCGCGGGTAATCGCCCCGCGTCCATTCCTCGCCGATGTACTTCATCTGACCGGGGGTGTCGATCGACAGGATCGCGATGCTGTCGTGCAGCCGGTTGCCGGCATAGATGAACTTGCCGTCGCCCGAGATGAGGATCTCGGAGCAGAAGTTGCTCCCCGCGAACCCCGGCGGAAGTGTGGAGATCGTCTGTTTGGCGGTCATCCCGCCGGCTTCGTAATCGAACCGCACTACGGTCGATCCTTCTTCCTGAATCGAAAAGAGCCAGCGACCGTTGGGATGGAAGTGAAAATGGCGCGGGCCGTCGCCCGGCGGCAGTACGACCCCGGAAGGATCGTTCGGGGTCAGCGTTCCCTTTTTCTCGTCGAACTTCCAGGAGAAAATCTTGTCCAGACCGAGGTCGACGTGCAGCACGAACTTACCGGACGGATCGGCTTGGATCATGTGCGCGTGGGTCCGGTCGTGGCCGCTGATGGCGAAGCTGCCCTTCGGGGCATTGGTGGCTTTCGTCGACCCAAGTTTGCCATCGTCCGTCTTGATGTCTGTCGCGTCGCCCAGCCGTCCGTCCTCCGAGATCGGCAGCACGGCGATCGAACCGCCGAAGTAGTTGGCCACCAGCAGGAACTTTCCGGAGGGGTGGAGGCTCACGTACGTTGGTCCGGCCCCACCGGATCCGACGGTGTCGAGCAGCTTGAGCTTCCCGTCGGTCGAATCGATGGAGAAGGCGCTGACCGTGCCCGTTTTGTCTTTTCCCACGCGATCGGTCTCGTTCGCGGAGTAGAGGTGGGTGCCGGCGGCGTTGATCGCCAGGCAACTCGGGCTCGTCCCCAGTTCGAGGATCCCGGCGGCAGAGAGTGCCCCGGTGGCACGATCCACGCGGAAGAGGTAGATGCCGCGTCCGTTGCCGGGCGGCAGATCGACTTGGGTCGGCAGAACGTCGCGGAGCGGCGAGCTGAAAGTTCCCACGTACGCCATTAGCGGCCCCTCGGCCGCTTTCGGCTGAGCCCCAAGCAGCCCTCCCGCGAGCGGTACCGCGGCCAACGCGGAGGAGGATTTCAAAAAGGAGCGTCGGGATCGATCAGGTTCATCCACGATAGCCACCTCGAAGCTGGTCGACGTACGGTTGACGCAAATTGCGACGGGACGATCTTAGTGAGACTTGCCCTATCGCCGCCTTCATTCACGGTTTCGCAGCCGGTAGCGACAACGTGTTCGCGGAACAATCGCCCGACCTCGAACGCACACTCCATTCGTGAGCGTTCCGCAGCGAGGTCGGCGGGATATCCGCACCACGAAACACTGGTGTACTTCGAGAATCAATCGCACCGGCTGGATGACCAGACGTATTTACTTGGCCAAGGGCTGGCAGATCGTCAGCGGCTCGGTCGAAGCGGCCTGCAAGCAGGTCTTGAACGCCCGGCTCAAAAACACGTGGTAAACCGGTCGCCGACGCCACCGGTGCGCCCTCTCCAGAAGTGGAAAAAGCCTGTGGGACGCCTTCTGGGTCCCGACGCAGGTCGGAACAGATGTCGCCGCGTCGAGAAAAATCACCCTCACAGCCGGCGGCGGGTTACTTTTTGAGCGGGGCCGGGGTGGCGGCACCGGCTTTTTCCGGCTTCGGTTTGGGCCGTGCGGCCGGGCCGTTGTCGTTGGCGCGCATCTCAATGCTCGCGGCATGACCGACCAAACCTTCGATGTTCGCCATCGTCACCACATCGTCGGACATATCCCGCATTCCGTTCTTCGTGAACCGCAGGACACTCGTTCGCCTGCGAAAATCGTTCGCGTTCAAGCCGCTGGCGAAACGAGCTGTGCCGCCGGTCGGGAGCACGTGCGACGGACCCGCGGCGTAGTCGCCGAGCGCCACCGGGGTGAATGGCCCGAGGAAAATCGCCCCGGCGTTCACGATCTCTTCCGAGAAGGCGTCGATGTCGCGGGTCTGGATGTGCAGGTGTTCCGGGGCCAACAGATTCACTAAGTCGATCGCTTCGTGCTTGTTCGCGCACTGCACGAACGCACCGTAACGTTCCAAGCTCTCCCGGACGAGGTCGGCGCGACCGGCTTTCAACAACCGCTTTTCGAGCGCGGCGTGGACTTCTTCAATCAGCGGTTCGTACCACGTCACCAACACGGCGACGCCGGGGGAGTGCTCGGCTTGGGCGATCAAATCGAGGGCGACGTAATGCGGGTGGGCGGAGTCGTCGGCGACCACCACGACTTCGCTCGGCCCCGCCAAGCAGTCGATCGCGCACTGGCCGTACACAAACTTCTTGGCGAGGGCGACATATTGATTTCCCGGCCCGCAGACCATGTCGACGGCGGGGATCCCTTCCACGCCATAGGCGAACGCGGCGATCGCTTGGGCCCCGCCCATGCGGTAGACTTCGGTGATGCCGAGCTCATGGCAGGTCGCCAGCATGGCCGGGCTGTAGGCGCCCGTGTCCTTCGGCGGCAGGGCGACGGCAATGTCTTCGACCCCGGCGGCGCGGGCCGGGCAGACGGTCATCAGAAGGGTCGACGGGTACGCCGCGGCGCCGCCAGGACAATAGACGCCGACGCGCTTCAAAGGTCGGTAGCGGAGGTGGATTTCGTGGGAACCCGATAGACGCAATTCAGCATCGCGATGGAGAAGGCCGTTCTGGAACGAGTCAATGTTGTAACGGATGCGGCGGATCGCGTCGAGCATCGCCGGGTCGGCCGCAGCGTGCGCGGCCGCGATTTCGGCCTGCGGCACGCGCAGGGCGTCCGCTTTCATCTTGACCTTGTCGAATTGCTCGGTGTACTTCAAGAGGGCCGACACGCCTTGATCGCGGACGCCGACGCAAATGCGCTCGACGACTTGTGCTGGGGTCAGCACTTCGCCGAAAACGGCTTGGGTCAATTTCTTGGACGCCGGCGAGACGACTTCCGATTCGAGCCGGAACTGATCGCGGAGCTTTTTCAGTTGCGACGTGGCGTTGGAAGCCGAGAGGTCGATGCGACGAATCTTCAATGCGGACATGGAGTTACCCCGGCGGATGGACGGGAATCGCCACCCGAGGCCGAACGGCCGCAGTCGAGTTTGTTGGATGAACTTACTAATAATGTATGCGGGGAGTGCTTTTCTTCAAGCTACGCGGCGCAATTTGCGATCAATGAGCGGGCGCAAAGTATTTTGAGGATTGCGTTTGCGCCTGATTGTAAATCCTCCGAATCCAAGGGTCTTCGGAAAGCTTCCCGACGACTCGGCACTTGCCAAAGCAAAATGACCACGTAACAGGCCAACGGTCACCGACCATTCACAAATGAGATGGTGCAAGTCGATCCAAACTCGGACCCGACAGTGCAGCGGGGCGGGGCATTTCCGCCACTGCTTGATTGCGATGGAGGAGCGACCAATCGACGACGGCGATCCAAATCCCTTCGGCCTCGCTTACTTCTAGGGTGCCCGGGATGGTCAGCCCGCCTTCGGAATCTCCGTCGTCTGTGTAGAGTTGCGCTTGTTGCCCGGAGAAAATTCGCTTTTGACGCGCGAGATCTTCGGAAGTCCCGGCGGTGTTCAGCCGGATTCGACCTTCGGGATCGACGTTCTGGAAGTCGGTGTTGAGATTGAGTTCCATGTTAATTAGGTTGTTCGCTTTGGCTTGTGGGCTCGAGCAAATTGTCGACGCGGTCCCAATCGACAATGGCGTCGAGCGTCGGCCACGTCGCTAAGCTCCTGCGAAACCAGTAAAAATATCTCAGTAACATTCCTGCGATTATGCCGACGATACCAAGGGCTAGGGCATCGGAGCCCGCGTTGCAGAAGATTGCGGCGACGCTGCCCAAGATGGCAATTTGAAGCAGATAATACGGCCAGAATATCCGGTAGAGCCGGCTCATACTCATGACCGCTTGGTGTTGTATCTTGAACTGCCGCAAAATGTTCTTGTTGAGGCGAGTTTGCGTGTCCAAGCTGAACTCCGAGAAGGTGAATCAATCGCTTTGATACGATTGCGACGTTTTCAAATCGCCTCACGCCCCGTACTTGCCGAACCTCCCGGCGTGGGCCATGGCCAGCAGCATCAGGTGCTTCGCTTCAAACTGGCCGAGGCCCCCGCGCAGGCAGGCACTTTCGCCGAACTCCGTCAGTCCGTCCGTCCGGCAATTGTCCGCGACGATGACCGTCGGCACCGGGTGCCAACTGTGGCTCTTCATCTTGCTCGGGGTGCTGTGATCGCCCGTGACGATGAACGCGGCCGGGTTCAGCGCGCGGATGTCCGGGATAATCGCGTCGAGCTTCTCGATCATCTGCACCTTCGCGGGGAAGTTGCCGTCTTCGCCCGTGCTGTCGGTGTACTTGTAATGCAGGAAGAAGAAGTCATAGTCGTTCCACGATTTCTTCAGCATCGCGATTTGGCTGCTCAGCGTGTCGCCGGCGTCGAGGATGTCCATGCCGACGAGCCGGGCGAGACCCTTGTACATCGGATAGACGGCAATCGCGGCGCTGCGTAGCCCGTAAAGGCTCTGCATCGAGGCGATGGTGGGCTGCTTGGCGAAGCCGCGGAGCGTGGCGCCGTTGATCGGGGCATCGTTCACAAGCAGCACATTGGCTTTGGAGATAAATTCGTTGACGAGCAGGGCGGTCATCTGGCTGGCGCGGTCGTTGCCGCGGGCTAGGTGCGGCGGCACGCCCGTGACCTGCGGGTCGGTGTCGTTCACGGAGTCGCCCAATTCCTCGCCCCGGAAGACGAGCACGAAGCGGTGCTCCTTCACCGGTTCTACGAACACCTCGGCGCCGGTGACGGTGATGCTCCGCAGTTTCTCGACGATTTCGATACAGCGTTCGGTCGTCGGCCGGCCGGCGCGACGGTCGGTGATCTTGCCGTCGGCCCCGAGGGTGCAGAAGTTGCCGCGGACGCAGACGTCGTTCGGCCCGACCTTGAAGTTGATGCCGAGGGCTTCGAGAATCCCCCGGCCGATGCGGAATTCGAGCGGATCGTAGCCAAACAGGCCGAGGTGGCCAGGGCCGCTGCCCGGCGTAATGCCCGGCAGTACGGGAATGCTGAGGCCGCTGGTGCCCGCGGCGGCGCAAGCGTTGAGGTTGGGGGTCTTCGCGGTTTCGAGTTCGGTCTTGCCGCCCGGGGTCAGGGGCAGCCCGCCCAATCCGTCGGCGACGAGCAAGACGATTTTGGAGCCGTTGTCGTCGCGCAATTCGCGGACGAGGTCGTGTGTGGTCATAGGAACCGCCGTAGGATTTGCGAAAGTCCGCGAAGCGTTGTCTTACTTACGGGATAAGTGGGGAGTGGAAGGGTCCGCTTTCTAAAGTATCCCGCACCAACTCGCTGGGTGTCTGCACGACTGGAGTGCCCCCGTGCGTGAGTTCCAAGCGGCGGACGGCAGTCGCGCGCAGCATCGGTTCCCGTTTTCGTCATGCCGCACTCCAAGTCATTCCCCCAGCCACCAGCGGCGGCGCATCTTGGCGCCGTAGCTCAGGCCGAACTTCTTCATCGCGATGCCCGTGACGTGCGCGGCCACTTCGCGCGGGTCGTCGCCGATGTAGAGCTTCTCGAAATCGACCGGATCGATGGTCTTCTCCGAGACGAACTTCCGCATCTGCTCGATTCCCGGCGCCCAGTAGTCGCGGCCGACCAATGCCACCGGGAAGTCGGCCAGTTTGCCGGTTTGGATCAGCGTCAGCACTTCGAACAGTTCATCGAGCGTGCCGAAGCCGCCGGGGCAGACGACGAACGCGTAGCTGTACTTCACGAGCATCAATTTGCGGACGAAGAAGTTCTCGAAGTCGACGAACTTGTCGAGGTACGGGTTCGGCTTCTGCTCTTGGGGCAGCTTGATGTTGCACCCGACCGACCGGCCACCAGGGACGTCCTTCGCGCCGCGGTTGGCGGCTTCCATGATGCCGGGGCCGCCTCCGGTCATGATGGTGAAGCCGTTCTCGGCGAGCCGCCGGCCGATGAGCCGGGCCTGCTTGTAGAAGACGTGGTTTTCGTCGAACCGGGCCGAACCGAAGACGGTGACGCACGGACCGACGAAGCTGAGCTTGCGGAAGCCGTAGATCATTTCGCGCATCACCGCGAGCGTGTGCCAGAGTTCCAACCCGCGCGGCAGGGGGCCTTGAAGGAACTTGGTCTCCGGGACGGTGTCGGTCTCGGGGGACGGGGCTTTTCCCCAGTGGAGGATTTGCGAATCGGTGACCGGGCGGGTCGACGATTCGAGCTTGGGTTCGGCCATGGAGACTCAACCGGGGAAAGTAGAGTCTTTGTATGCCGAAGTCCTCCGACGCGGCGACAAGTTTCCGACTTGTCCACGCGTGAAGTTCGCGTGACGGACGGCTCCGACGGGACGACCCTTGCGCAACTGGAATGTAACGGGATCGAACTTCCGGCGGGGTGGGCCGTCGGAACGGTGGTAAACCGCAATACCTTCCCGGAGATCGCCCGATGCGAACGCTTTCCACATTGGCAATTCTGGCCTTCCTCGCGGGGCCGGCCTCCGCCATCGACCTGCCAACCAAGCCGACGACCTGCGCCCGCCACGGCACGACCATCGACTTCGTCGGGTCGCCGAAAGAAGCCGCGGCCCAAGCGAAAAAGGAAGAGAAACTCGTACTCGTGCTTCACATTAGCGGGCATTTCGAAGATACAAGCCTGACTTGAAACAACGCCGAAGCGCTCCGTGTGGGCGCCCTGACCGATGCGAAAGTCGGAGCCTACGTCAACGAAAACTTCGTGACCTCGTACCAAAAAGTTGGCACGTTCAAGATCGTCGGCAACAACAAGCAGGGCGGCAACGTCGCCAGTTATTTCTGCGCGCCGGACGGCCGGGTGCTCCACTGCGTCGCCGGACCGGTCGATGCGGCCACGTTTTTAACCGAGGCCAAATGGGTCGTCGATACGGTGCTCGCCGCGAACAAGATCAGCAAGGGCGAAGGAGCGAAGTTCAAAGAAGTCTTTCGCAAAGCCCACGCTGAGAAGTTGCTGAACGACACGGGATTGAAGGTCGAGCCGATCACGTGGGACATCGAAACCACGACCGACAAGGACGCCCTCCAGTACAAGGACCCGTCGGGCCGGCCGTTGGCCCCGAAACTCCCGCCGCCACCCATCGACGGGCCGGATGTGCGCTTGACCGATAAGGAATTCAACGCCCGCCAACAGAAAGCGAACGCCGCCCCCGGCGCCCGCATGGAGGCGGTCGCCGGTAAAGGCGGGGAAGTCCGCCGGGTCGTCGTGAATAACCAAGCCATCGTGCATCAACTGCTCGCGGCCCACTCGATGCAGAAGATCGAAACGATGTACGGCACCGTCTTCGAGAACATCCTCGGCGAGGAGGTTTCGACGAAACCGGTCGATGTCGTCCGGCCGTTCTCCTGGGTCGACCAGAACGGAAAGCGATTGCAGAAGGAGTGAATGGGAATGCCACGCCCCCAAGGGCGGGGCCGACCGATCAACCGGGGCGCCGGCCCAGCGCGGCTTCCAAGCGCGCGCGCAATTTGGGAGTCAGTTGAACCTGCACTTCCGAACGATGGCACCAGCGGACCAGCGATTCCAGCAGTTCCACCGTCGATTCCAACACCGGCCAATCGGTCGGTGGCACCACCGGCTTCGGCGGTTCCGGCTTGGCTTCGCCGATGAGTTCGCGGACGGTTGCCAGGAAGCCGCCCGTCGGCACGGCGGCGAAGGCGATCTCGTCTTCCTCGCCATCGAAGACTCCGGCGAAGAGATTCTGTTTCTGTTCGAGCGTCCGCAACACCCGTTCTTCGATGGTGCCGCGGGTCACCAAGTTGATCACGCGCACCGGTTTGTTCTGCCCCAGCCGGTGGACGCGGGCGATGCGCTGCTCCAACACCGCCGGGTTCCACGGCAGTTCCAAATTGATGACCGTATCGGCGACTTGCAGATTCAACCCGAGCCCCCCGGCGTCGGTACTCAGGAAGACCGGGCAATCGGCCTGCGTGCGGAACGTGGCCAGCGCCGCCTTCCGGTCCCGTCCGCTGAGGCCGCCGTGCAGGACTTCGTAGCCGATACCGAGGGCGTCGAGCTGAGTGGCGGCTTTCAGGATCATCGTCTCCCACTGGCTGAAGACGACGAGCTTGTGCCCGCTCTCGGCCTGCAATTCCTTGACGATCTCGGCGAATTCGTCGAGTTTCGGCGAATGGTTCGTGGTCTTGT
>Ga0105047_10011573_pt1 | contig 14302 bp, 12 predicted proteins | sample MAT04_FD_78384 | JGI IMG/M metagenome (GOLD analysis project Ga0105047, IMG submission 78384) | Freshwater microbial communities from Lake Fryxell liftoff mats and glacier meltwater in Antarctica - MAT-04 (megahit assembly) | ecosystem: Environmental > Aquatic > Freshwater > Ice > Liftoff... | reverse complement strand
GTCGCCGGATGAGAGGTTGATGGAGGTCAGGGAGAGGCGGGAGAGGTCGGCGAAATGGCCGAACCGGTAAATGTAAAGGCGTCTGCCCGGGTTTTGGTTTTGCCACTCGAGCAGGCGAGGGAGGTCTTGGCCCCAGTCGAGGTTGGAGTCTGAGAGGAGTCGCAAGCCGCCGCGACTGCCGCCGGCTGCGAGGTTGAAGAACTGGATGTACTGGCCGTGGCGTGGGAGAACCTCGGCGGCGAGCAGGGCGACGGCGAGACCGACGAGAAGAGCGGCCGGGCGTCCCCACCGGGCGATGGCGTGCGCCGCAACGATCCCGATGCCAATCGCCACGAACGGAACCAGCGGCAGCACGTGCCTCAAGCCGATGTTCAGGTTCATGCCCATCGCGGCGGCGAGAAAAACCCCCGGGGGCACGATCAGCCACGCAAACGCCCTCATCCGCCGAAGCCGGAAGAGCGTGAGCATCGTCGCTCCGGCGGTCAGCGCGAGGGTTGCCATCGGCGTTTTGAACAGCCACGCCAGCGGGAAAAAGTACCACCACCCCGTACCCCGCACATCGCCGAGCAGGAACGCCGGGCGATAGGTCGAGGTGGCGTAGGTATAGATCCAGCCGGTGAGCAGCGCCTCGGGGAGGAGTCGGTTTCTGTACGCCCAGACGGCTGCGGCGACAGGGGCGGGCGGCTGCCAGTCGGTGAACGTGCCGGGCGGGGGCGTCGACCGGCCGGGATTGGCTGCGCGGTACTCAAAACCGGCTGTCAGCCCAAGAAGGGAGGAAACGCTGATGCGGTCCGGCCCGTCGTAGGCGTTGAACCGAAACCCGTACGCCGCCCATGCGAACGCGACGAAGGTCAGCAGGCAGGCCGAGAGCATCGCTGCGGCGGCTGTGAGGCGACGGCGGCGCGTGCCCATCGCGATCGGACCGATGGTCCACGACTGCGCCGACAGCGCCCGGGCCAAGACTAATGCAGCCACGATCGGAGCCACCAGAACCCCCGAGAACTTCACCAGCGGCGCCGCAGCCGAGAGCACGACCAGCCCCGCGACCCACCCGAGCGATGCAGCCGGCCTCATCACGCACCCCGCGCACCACGCCACGCCCAGCAACACGAGCGCCATCGGCACATCGTTCTTCACCAGCACGCCGTGGCCGAGGAGCAGCGGATCGAGGCAGAGCAGTGCGGCGGTGACAGCCCCCGCGGTCGGGCCAATCGTCTTTCCAGCCGTCGCCCACGCCACGCCAGCCGACGCCGCGACGAGGAGGATCGAGATCAGCAGCGAGCCCGGCCGGGCGTTGCGCACGACGGCTTCCGGAATCACCCCGTCGCCGTAGACCGCGCGGCGGAGGTAGTCGCGGGGTGCGTAGGTACCTTGGCGGGTTTCACGCCACGCGGCTGCGTCGTAGGCGACGGCGACGTCGTCCGGGCTGGTCCAGAGCGAGACATAGCGCAGGAACAGCGCGGGGTCCTCCCGGTTGACGCGAAAGTCGCCGTGGTGGCGAACATGCCAAGCGCCCACCGCATGCAGCGGCTCGTCGTAGGTCAGTCCTACGCCGCGCGGCCCCGAGATCGACGCCCCCGCCAGCAGCGCGTACGCCAGCAGGCACACGGCGACGACGAACAAGCCAACCCTGGGCGGGACTGTCATAGCCGCATCATGCGCCGAATGTGGCCGTTGGGCGAGGGGCTAGGCCTCGAGGTTCAGCCACTTGATCTCGTCGGGCGAGAGGTTGACCTCCAGCGCAGGCAGCGACGTGCGGAGCTCCTTGATCGTCCGCGGGCCGATCAGTGGGAACGTAGCGAACGACTGGTTGAGTACGAACGCCAGTGCGACGTTGATCGGGAGAACATTGCGCTTCGACGCCAGCTCGCGCACGCGGTCCAGCCGTTTGAAGTTCTCCGGCGAGTACCAGCAGCGGGCGAGCTCGGCGTTGTCCTTCTTGTCGGGATGGGCCATTCCGTCGACGAAGAAGCCCCTCGCTTGGCTGGACCACGGCATGAGGGCAACCTGCCCCTTCCGCAGCCACTCGACCGACACCGGGTCGGCCACGCCCACACAGCCGTCCCAGATCGGGTCGATCATGTACGCGAGGGAGAATTGGTTAGAGAGAACGCGGGGCGGAATCTTGTTGTTTCGTTGGGCGTATTCGATGGCGGCTTGCATGCGGTCCAGCGGCCAGTTGCTGCCGCCCCAAGCGCCGATGCGGCCCTCGGCGATGTGCTGGTTGCAAAGGTCGACGAACTCGCCGACGGGAACCTTGGGGTTGTCGCGGTGGAAGCAGTACACGTCGAGGCGTTCAAGGTGGTCGCAGGACTCGCGGATCTGGCGGTCGGCGTGTTCGGGGGTGCAATAGGGGGTGTGCGCCCCCTTGCCGAAGACGACGCAGTCCTTGCGTACGCCGCGGGTTTTCATCCAGTTGGCCAAGAGGCGGTCGGAGGCGCCGTACCAGTGCGAGGTGTCGAAGCAGTTGCCGCCATGCTCAAAGAAGGAGTCATAAACTACGTAGGCGTCACGGGGATTTCCGCCGACCCAGTCAGCGCCTTCGACGAGGCGGGAGATCGGCTTGCCGACGCCCTCGATCTCGGCATACTTCATTTTCGCCAACGGTTGGCGGGTGATGCGGCGGGGAGGGACGGGTTTGAGGTTCTCGGGTTTCTCCGCGTCGTACATCTGGCCGCAGGAGCTTCGCCAGCGGTCGAGGGTGCGGGCGTTGCCGAGGGTGTCTTCCCAGCTCATGTGTGGGCTTTGCCGCTGGGCGAGGTACTTGAAGACGGCGTCGGCTTCGAGGGAGTAAAGACCGTGTTTGCTCTCGACGGTGATCTCCTCGACGTCCTTGCCCGAGCGGTGGACGAAGATCTTCTCCAAGCCTCCGGGAACCCACGGCCGATGGCACACGATCTTTCCGTCGCTGCCGTAAAGCGTCAAGCCCGACTCGCGGGCCACCTGCACCGCGCAGGAGATCTGGGCGAGGATCCCACCGGGAAACTTCAATGTTCCAACGGCGATCTCGTCAACGCCGGTTTTGCCGATCAGGGCGTGTCCCTTGACGTCGTCGGGCTCGAGGAACGGCTTGCCCGATGCGGCCCCGGCGAGCAGGCGCGCCATGGACACCGCATAGCAGCCGACATCCAAGATGCCCCCGCCGCCGAGTGCGTTGTTGGTGGCGCGGGTGTCGGCGGTCCAGGGCTTGGGCCAGTGGAACGAAAAGTCAGCCGCGATGACGCGGAGGTCGCCGATGACCCGCGACTTCACCAGCTCGACGAGCTTGGCCGTCAGCGGGTGGCAGCGGTACATGAACGCCTCCATGAGAAACACGTCGTTCTCCAGAGCGGCTTCGACGACGACCATGGCTTCGGCGTGATTGAGCCCCAGAGGCTTTTCGACAAGCAGGTGCTTGCGGGCTTTGGCGGCTTTGACGGCCCATTCGGCGTGCATGGGGTGGGGCACGGCGATGTAGATCGCATGGACGTCGGGGTCGGCGAGGAGCGCTTCGTAAGTGCCGTGGGCGTTGGCCACGGCAAACTCCGCGGCGAACTTGTCAGCCGACTCCTTTGAGCGTGACCCCACCGCGACGACCTTGCCCGAGGTGCTCGCGGCGACGCCCCGCGCGAAGGTCTTGGCGATCCCGCCCGTGCCGAGGATGCCCCAATGAAGCGAGGGGTTCTGTTGCGACGTTGAACTCATGGCGTGGTCTCCTTGGGAACGGCTGGACGGGGGAGGATATCCGCAGTTGCCGCGAAGTTCATTGGCTATCCAACGCGGAAAGGTCGGTCCGCAGCCCCACCGTCGGCCCGGCGCGACTGGTGAGCACCACGCCCCCGGCAGCGGTGTGCACCTCGCTCACCTCGTCGAACCCGACAGGAACAGGCACGCACGCCATGATGTAACCCACCGACAGCGACTGCCGCCGAGAGAGTTTCACGTGCGTCGCAACGCCGTCCCGTGAAACGGGGTTCTCCGCCAGAGATTCTGCCAGCCCGTAATGGAAGTTCCCCGTGACCTCCTCGATCCCCAGCACCCGGCGGTGCCGAGACGACCACGGCGCGTAGTGCCGCCCGCCGTTGGAGTACCACAAAACGGTGCTCGCAAGCGTCGCCGGGTTCTTCAAGCCGATCCACACAAACCCCCCTTCGGGGAACGTCACTGCCGACCATGCCAGCGGCTCGGCTTGGGACGCGGAGACCATCACAAGGTCCTCGAACCCCTCCCGGGCTGGATAGCGCGACAGGTCGGCGATCGCCCCGTCCGCACGCGGCACTGCCGCGAGGGAAGTAAACATCGCCCCGGGCTTCAGCGACGTGTACCCGCCCGCCGCCGGGCGTTCAAATTCGCCGGGAAACACCTGACCACGGACCGTCGGACTGGTGGAAACCCTACCCACGCCATACTCCGGGCGAAAGGCCAGCATCGCGTGATGTCCGAAGCTCAGCCCGCCGGAAAACCCCGACAACACATGCCGCTGGTAAACACACGGCTCGCCCGGGTTGACCCACACGGTCTTCACGACTTCTCCGGCTGGGAAGTCGGTGGCTGTGCTCAGCGTAATCGACGTCGGCGAGTGTGACACGTGCTTCCAGTTGCCATTGGCGGTCTGGCCGTGGGGAAGCAGCGTCTTGCCGCGAACGGGCGTGGAGTTGCCGCCGAAGGGCAGGCAGAAAAAGTCGCCCCGCAGGGCGCGAAGTAGTGGCGGTGTGACCCTCGACCCGTCCCCCGCCCAGGGCGCAACGTGCATGGGGGATAGCCGCCGACCTCGGCGGTCCCATGTGATCGGGGCGATCATGCCCCCGGTGCGGGAAACGCAAAGTCCGATGTCCGGTGTGCGGAGCGGCCACGAAGGTTCGCCGAAAACGGTCTTGAGTGCGGGGCGGGAAGCCATCTCCCCAAGTTTACCGCGACTCGGTCTCAGACAGCGCATCGGGCGCGGGGTTTCCCCCCTTACCCTTCACCGCAGCCCCCATCCGATACGCAGCCGACGAAATCGCGTGCGACCCCACCGGCGCTATAATCAGTAAGAACACCACCAGCACCACCACCTTCACCACCGAAACCCCCAACAGCAGCGGCGTCGACAGCAGCAATAGCACGATCGAAAAAGTCGCCGCCATTCCCGCCGCGTGAAGTCGCGAATATACGTCCGGTAGTCGAACGTACCCGCTCACGGCAACATAGCTGAAAAACGTCCCGGCGACGACCAAGACGGCGGTGAGAATCTCAAGCACAACGGTCATCGTTCCCCCACCCGAAAGTAGTCTTTGCCCGCCGCCGAGAACGGCGCAGTCGTCGGAAACATCGCCACCTGCGCCGCAATCGCCACTGCGGGAATCAACAGTACCGGCAACGCGTTCGCCCCGATCAGCAACGCCACCACCGCCAGCAGCGACGGCGCCTCGAGCGCCGCCAGCGGAAGCACATGCCCCATCCTGTACCGCCCGACGCTCACCGGGCGAGCCCGCAACAGCACATGTCGCAGCAGAAACGCCCCCGGAACCGCCGCGGTCACCAACGCCATCCCCACCGTCACGAGCACGCCCAAAATCGCCACCGGAGCAGCCGCGCCGCGAATCGCCCACGCGGTCACCAAAAACGCCACCTGCCCCAAAATCATCGCCCCCCAGATCACCCGGGTGAGGACGACCGCAATCTCCTCCGGCATCTTCTCAGTCTGCATGGCCGTCTCCTATGAACTTCGCCAGAAGTACCGTCACGATGAACCCCAGCGCCGCCAGCCCGAGAATCAGATCAAGGTACAGCGGCTCAAGACTGATCAGCGCCAGCAAGATCAGCATCGACAGGAACAGAATCCCCACCAAATCCGCCCCGATCAGCCGGTCCACCGTGTTCTCCCCGCGCCAAACGCGGTACACGCACACGCTGATAAGCGTCAGGTGCACCACCACCGAACCAAGGAGGATGTAGGCAAGCCATGTGGACATGGGTCAATCGGCCTGGGTCTCGGTGACGACGGAAAGAACCGGCGCAAGTCTCGCCTCGCGGGTTTCCTGCCCGCCTTGGGCGGAATCGCCCGACGTAGTGACGTCCAGACAGTGGGTGTACAACGTGCCGTCTTCGCCGATGGCGACGACCATCTCGCCGGGGGTGACGGTGATCCCGTGCGCCGAAATCGCAGTCACCGCCGCCGAGTTGGCGTGCGGGCGAACGGCGATGATCCCGGGGGCGATGTTCGGATCGCGCTGCAGCGTGCGCAGCGTCACGTCGTATCCGCACTTGGCGATGTCGATCAAAAGCGTGTACGCATACACCCACCCCGCGCGGACCGCCCCGACCACCCCGCCCGCCCCCAGCCGCCACTCCGGCGGTCCGACCAGCGCACTGATCGCCACCGAAACGAAGAGTCCTGCGACCAGGTTCGCCAGCCCGAAGTGCCCGCTCACCCCCAGGTACAGCGCCCACAGCATCGCCACCGCACGAACATGTCCGAGAAGCTTTGGGCTCATCGCGCCTCCTCGCTGCTCGCCACCGGCCGCGCCGGCACGGCTGACGGACCCAGTACCGCCGCAATATACTGCGACGGGTCCGAAACATACGCCGTGGTCGTCGTCGCCAGTCGCACAAGCGGACCCGGAAAAATCCCCATCGCCAGCGCAACCGCCAAAAGCCCCAACGGCGCCAGAATCGAATCCCCCTTCTTCTTCGCCACCTTCCCCTCCGGCAGCCGCTCCCACCACACCCGCGAAAACGCCCGGAACGTGTACAGCAGCGTAATCGCCGACGCCAAACACACCGCCACCACCAGCAACGCCGCGTGCTTCGGCGCTCCCGCAGCCGCCGTCAGCACCATGTACTTTGACACAAACCCGTTCATCGGCGGCATGCCCACCAGCGCCATCGCGCCCAGGATAAACAGATACCCCCCAAGGCGCGTTGCACGCCCCGCCCCCGTTACCGCGTCAAACCCCGCCGATTTCACCGGCGCCCGCGACGCCACCGCCCCCGCCAGCATCAGCATCGCGCTCTTCACCAGCGCATGATTCACCGAAAACACCAGCGCCGCCGTCAGCCCCGCCGCCGACCCCAGCCCCAGCGCCACGAAGATCACCCCCACCTGCGCCAACGTCGAATACGCCAGCACTCGTTTTAGATTGTGCGTCCCCGCAGCCGCGAACCCACCAAATAAAATCCCCGCGAACCCCGTCGCCATCAGCGCCGGCTGGGCGAGGTCGGCGATCGGCAGAAACAACAGCGAATCCAGTCGGATCACGCCGTACACCCCGAGCTTGACCACGATCGCCGACAGCATCGCCGACACCGGCGTGGGAGCCACCGTGTGAAAGTCCGGCTGCCAAAAGTGAAACGGAACCGCAGCCGCCTTGATCAGCAGCGCGCACAACAACATCGCCGCCGCCGGCCTCAGCAACGGGTGCGACGGCCCCCCCGCGATCAGCCGCGCCAGATCCGCCATGTTCAGCGTCCCATACGCCGCATACAAACACGCCGAAGCCGCCAGCAGCAGAAGCCCCGCGAACGTCGAAATGTAAAAATACTTCCACGCCGCCTCCACCCCAGATTTGTCGTCCGACATCGCCGTAAGCACCGCAGCCGAGATCACCAGCAACTCCACGAACACAAAAAAGTTAAAAACGTCCCCCGTCAACATCCCCCCGCACAGCGCCGTCGACAGCGCCAAAAACAACGGCACGAACCCCGGAAACCGCAAGCATTTGTCCTTCGCCCCCGCCGCATACGCCAAGCCAAAGATCAGCACGAAAAGCGACATCACCACAAACATCAGCGACAGAGCGTCCGCCACAATCGTGATCCCCATCGGCGCCGCCCACGCCCCCATCTGGTACACCGCCGGCTTGCCCGCCGCCAGCAGTGTCACCGCCGCCGCCAGCGCTCCACCCAATGCCGCGAACCCGATCCCCAGTTGCAACCCCCGCCACTTCCGAAGCAGCAGCGCAACGGCCGCGCCGATTAGCGGAAGCAGGATGGGTAGCACAACCAGTGTCATCGAAAGTCTCGTCCCACAGTTCAGTGTCTCAGGTCGTTCATCTCCGCCGAGTCCGCCGTTTTCCGCCTCATCACCAGCACGTACAGCATCGCCAGCGTGAAGCTGAATCCCCCCATCGAAATCACAATCGCCGTCAGCACCAATGCCTGCGGCAGCGCATCCGACCTCACCCCCTCCGCCGTCGTGTACGGCACGACAAGCCCGTTGTACGCGCCCGCCGCCAGTAAAAACAAGTTGATCGCATTGGAAACAATCACCAGCCCGATCGCCGAACGGATGATGTTCCGCTGCAAAAGCTGATACACCCCCGCCCCGAACAGCAAGCCAATGATCACCGCCGTCAGTGCGTTCACGCCTGCACCGCCTTTCCGCCCGGTTCCACGACGTCTTCCGGCGACGCGGCCTCGTCCGTGTCGATCATCATCGGCGACGACTCGCTCAGGGAGAACCGCTCAACCTCGTCGGCTTCCAGCGGCGTCCCCAGCGAGTCAATCAGCGCCGAAGACGACCCCAGCACCGTCAGAAAAATCGACACCTCGAAAAAGAACGACGACGACAGCGAAAACCCGTACGGCAGATACGGAGCGATCCCCAACGCCACCCCGAAATCGAAGGGGGCGAAAAACGTCCCCCGCCCACTCATCCACCCCGAGAGTGCCTCAACCGAAATCACCAGCAACAAACCGCACCCGATCAGCGGCAGCGGCCTGATCCACCTCAGCCGAGCCCTCGCCTGCTTATACCCCTGCGTCACGAAATACACCGACACCCCCAGTGCCGTAGTCACTCCCGCCGTGAACCCGTCACCCGGCTGGTTGTGCCCGAACATCATGTGTACGACCGAAATCATGATGCACACCGGCAGAAGTACCTGCCCCAAACCCCGCACCAGCGTCGATGCCGGTGCCGGTGAAATCCCCCGTGCCCCGCGCGGCAATCCCGGTAAAAGTGCCACAAGCCCCGGTGGCGGAACATCCCCCGCGTACCGCGACGCGTACCGCAGCAACCCGTACACCCCGATCCCCGCCAGCGAAAACACCGTAATCTCGATCAGAGTGTCAAACCCACGAAAGTCCAACACGATCGCTCCAACGATGTCAGCCGCCCCGGTGAGCTCTTTGGCGCTCTTCTCGTAGTACGGCGTCACCAAGCTCGTCCTCGGCCGCTCGTCGAGCATCATGTACGCCATCGACGCCGTTCCCAACGCCACAACCGCGGCCACCGCCAGATTCAGATACTTCCGGTGCGACCTCCTCTCCCTCGCCGCCGCCACCTCCCGCAGCTCCGTCGGCACCCGCGCCAACGCCAGCAGCAGCACCGCGATCGTCAAAATGTCCGCCACCACCATCACCAGTGCCACGTCCGGCGCCGGCTCGAGCGCGAACATCAGCGCCATCGCAATCCCCGACGCCCCCAGCCCCAAGATCGCGTGAAAGTCCTTCTTCAACAACACACTCGCCAGCGACGATACCAACACCAGCACCAACGTAAACCCCCGTAACAACCCCAACGCCGCCTCGATCGGCGTCTTCGGAGCTGACAACTCCCCCGTTGGCGTCTCCACGTGGAACCGAGCCGCCACCGACACCAACGCCGCCGTCGCCACCGTCATCACCACCAAATACGTCCGCAGGTCCCCCGACTGCGCCCGCGTCGCCACCCACGCCACCCAGTCCGCCAACCGCAACACCCCGTCATACACCGCCGACAACACATGCCCCGGGTCCACCGCATTTTGCCCCGCGATCACCCGCCGCCTCCACAAAAACACCAGCGCCCCCAGCCCAATCGCCCCGGCAGACACCGCCAGCTCCCCCGTAAGCCCGTGAAACGGAAACACCGACACCTTCCCCCCACCCGCCGCAGCCGACAACCCGCCCTCCACGACCCCCCCCACCCACGGCAACACCAACCCCGCCACCGCCGGGATCGCCACCGCCATCCACATCACCACCGACGGATCATGCAGATGGCCTCCCCCATCCTCGCCCCGTCTCTCCCCCCAGAACGTCGCAAACCACAGCTGCCCCGCCTGCGCCACCATCAGCACCCCAAACATCGCCGTCACCCCCACCACCAGCCAGCCCCCCGTTCCCATCCCCGCCCCCAGCGCCAGCTCCTTGGCGACAAACCCGAACGTCGGCGGCAGCCCCGCCATCGACACCGCCGCCACCGCCATCACCGTCGCCGTGATCGGCAGCGCCCGCCGAAGTCCGCCCAGTTTACCGATCTCCCGCGTCCCGGCAGCGTGGTCCACGATGCCCACCCCGAGAAACAACGCGCTCTTGTACGCCGCGTGCCCCAGTATCCCCACCACCACCGCCGCCATCGCCTTCTCCCCCCCGATCCCCAGCAGCATCACCAGCGCTCCGAGCTGCGACAATGTCGAATACGCCAGAAGCGCCTTGAGGTCCGTCTGCCGAAGCCCCTGCCATGCCCCCACCACCACCGTCGCCGCCCCACACGGAACCAGCATCATCGACCAAGCCAGCGTACCCCCCAGCACCGGCTCGAGGCGAAACAGCAGATACACCCCCGCCTTTACCATCGTCGCCGAATGCAAAAACGCGCTCGCCGGCGTCGGTGCCGACATCGAATCCGGCAACCAAAAGTGCAGCGGAAACTGCGCGCTCTTCGCCAAACACCCCACCCCCATCAGCACCAGCACCGGCAAATACAACGCCGACCCCCGCACCACATCACCCATCCCCGCCAGCGCCGTCAGCGACGTCGTCCCCGTCACGCTCCACAGCAGCACGATCCCCGCCAGCAGAAACAGCCCGCCCACCCCCGTCACCAGCAGCGCCTGCAACGCACCGCGCTTGGCTTGCTCCGTCCGCGTGTGCCCGATCAGCAGGTACGACGTCACGCTCGTCAGTTCCCAAAACACAAACACCGCCACCAGGTCGTCCGCCAGAACCAGCCCCAGCATCGCCAGCAGAAACCCCGTCAGCGTAAACAAAAACCGCGTCGGCGACGGGTCGTGCGCCATGTAATGCCCCCCGTACGCCAGAACCAGCGCTCCGATCCCCGTGATCAAAAACCCGAACATCAGCCCCAGCCCGTCAACCCGAAACCGCACCCCCACCCCGTCCTTCCCTCCCACCCCCGGCAGCCAATCCCACACCGGCGACATCGCCGTCGTCCCGTGCGTCATGGCTACATATGTCAATGCAATCAGCCCCACCAGCGGCACGACCGCAAGGCCATATCCCAAACCAATTGCACGCCGCTCGCCGCCGATCATGCCCGACAGCCTACCGGTCGCGACGACTTTGTCACGTGCCAACTTCACCACTGTCAACGTGCCATCGTTTCCACTGTTAATCCCGCGCCCTCCCCTCACCCTCGTCGTCCTACACTCCTGAAAATATGAGGTCCTCGCACATCGCCCGTGGAATCTTCTGGCTTGGCTTGTATGTCGCCCTCTCGACGTTACCTCTTCTGTTGGTGGTCCTCACCGCCAGTCCCGACAAGCCTGGTCGCTCATTCTGGACAGAGCTCTCCGTCGGCTTGGGGTTTGTCGGCTTGGCCATGATGACCCTTCAGTTCGCCCTGACTGCCCGGTTCGAGTTCCTCAAGTCGCCCTACGGCTCCGACGTTGTCTATGTGTTTCATCGTGTCATTTCCCTCGTCGCCGTCGCATTCGTCCTGCTTCACCCCCTCATGCTCTTCGTCGAACGTTGGGACACCATGAAGTCCCGCCCATTCACCCACCCCTTCGCCTTCTGGATGGGCACGGTTTCGGTGCTTTGCCTCGTCGGCTTGGTGGTCGTCTCGATCTGGCGGAAGAAGCTCGGCATCCAATACGACGGCTGGCGGCGGGCGCACGCGATTCTCGCCAGTCTCGCCGTTGCCTTTGCCGTCGCCCACATTCTGTACGTCGGCCACTACCTCTCCACCCCCGGTAAGCGCGCCCTCTGGCTTGCGTACACGGCGGTGTTCGTCGGCTTGATCGCCTACGTCCGCCTCATCAAACCCGCCATCGAGCTTCGCCGCCCCTACAAGGTCTCAGCCGTCATCCCCCAACTCGGCGACGCCTACTCCCTCCAACTTAAACCCGACGGCCACCGCGGCCTGCGTTTCTCCCCAGGCCAGTTCGCCTGGATCACCATCGGTGACTCCCCCTTCTCCGACCGCGAACACCCCTTCTCCTTCTCCGGCAGCAGCGAATCCGCCCCCGACCTTGAATTCACCATCAAACAACTCGGCGACTTCACCTCCACCATCAAAAACGTCCAACCCGGCCAAACCGTGTACGTCGACGGCCCCTTCGGCGCCCTCTCAGCCGACCGCCACCCCCACGCGGAAGCCTTAGTCTTCATCGCCGGAGGCATCGGAATCACCCCCATGGTCTCCCACCTCCGCTCCCTCGCCGACCGCCGCGACACCCGCCCACTCGTCCTGCTTTACGGTAGCAAAAACCTCTCCACCATCACCTTCCGCGACGAACTCGCCGCCCTCCAATCCCGCCTACCCCACCTCAACCTCGTCTACGTCCTCAGCCGCCCAACCCCCGACTGGACCGGCGAAAAAGGCTTCGTAGACGCCGAAAAACTCGCCCGCTTCTCCCCCAAGAACCTCCGCACCGAATACTTCATCTGCGGCCCCGACGTCATGATGGACGCCGTGGAAAAAGCCCTCCAATCCAACGGAATCTCCCCCGGCGACTACCACGCCGAACGCTTCAACCTCGCCTGACGCCACACCCCCCGCCCAACCCCCATGCGTGAACACTTCGCCACCCTCGCCGCCCTCGCCACCGCCACACTCCTCTTGCTCGCCTGCCTCGCCTTTGCCCTGATCCGCTCGGGAAGCTAATCGGTGAAAAACTGGTGGCCACGGACTGAGGCGGACGTCGCAAGGGCAAAAGTTCAATATAATTAGAACTCGATCGTCCGCTCTCTGTCTGTCTGTGCTCCCCCCTTCGATAGTCCGTCACAACCCCTGTTCCCTTACGCCCGTACAGCCGCTATCGCGTAGAACGGCCGGCCTTCCCGCCGGTACTTCCTCTCGAAGTTCGTCCCCACAAACTCGCCCTCCCCGGCCGAGCCCGGGCGGTTGTAGTCCACCACCTTCAGCACCGAACCCCGCACGACCGGCTCGAGCGCTTCCCAGTAATCCTTGTGGTCGGTGACGATCTGAAGCCTTCCCCCCGGAACCAGCACCTTGGCGGCCAGGTCCATGAACGGCGCTTGGAGTAGCCGGCGCTTGTTGTGCCTCGCCTTCGGCCAGGGGTCGGGGAAGTACACATGCAGCACCGACAGCGTCCCGGGGACCACAAACTCCCGCAGGAAAAACGCAGCCTCCGCACGCACCGTTCGCGCGTTCGTGCACTTGTTCCGCCGCATCCGGTCCGATGCCGACCGCCAAAACCACCTCGCCCACTCGATCCCGAAGTAGTTGATCTCCGGGTGGGCTTTGGCTTGCTCGGTGAGGAATGTCCCTTTCCCCATCCCGATCTCCAGCTCGACGGGGTTGGTGTTTCCGTACAACGCCGCCCAATCGAGCGGTTTGGGCAACGTCTCGACATCGAGACCAACGCCGGTAACTTCCAGTGGGTTGTTGGTTTGCATATCCAATTCTTGAAGTAAGCCGTTCCTATCGGGGGAGTATGATAGGTGATGCCCATCGCCGAGTTTGAATGCGAGATTGCGGCCCCCATCGAAAAAGTGTGGGCGTGGCACGAGGATATTCTCGCCGCCCTTCCCGCCCTCTCCCCCCCAGCCGACGACGTCCGCGTCGCCAGCTGTGCCCCGCTCCCCCCAGCCGTCGGCACGGAAGTCGATATCACCGCCCGAGGCCCGCTCGGCATTCGCATCCGCTGGTTGGCCAGATACGTCGAGCACGTCCCCGTACACCCCGTCGTCCTCGGTCTCGAAGCCCGCTTCGTCGACATCCAAGTCTCCGGCCCGTTCGCCCGCTGGCGGCACAGCCACGAATTCGAAGCCCTCGACTCCCGCCGTACCCGCCTCCTCGACCGCATCGACTACGCACCCCCCCTCTGGCCCCTCAGCTATCCCGCCAATCTCCTATTCATCCGCCCCAAACTCCGCGCCATGTTCGCCCACCGCCACGCGGCAACGAAAAAAGCGCTCGAATAGTGGGGGGGTAGGATGACACGGAGAGCATGGAGGAGCATGGAGAGCCCAGAGATACAGAGAAAAATTCCTATAAGCGTTTTATAAACAGTCACTTACAGCTCACTTGTCTTTCCTTCACTTCTCCGTGTCCCCCTCTCTGCGCTCTCGTTGTCAAAATCCTTGCATTTAGTCCTTTGCCCCCGACCCTCTGCAAGGTAAACTCCAGCCAGTTCGAAGGGAGGCCCGT
>Ga0105047_10011572_pt1 | contig 14302 bp, 7 predicted proteins | sample MAT04_FD_78384 | JGI IMG/M metagenome (GOLD analysis project Ga0105047, IMG submission 78384) | Freshwater microbial communities from Lake Fryxell liftoff mats and glacier meltwater in Antarctica - MAT-04 (megahit assembly) | ecosystem: Environmental > Aquatic > Freshwater > Ice > Liftoff... | reverse complement strand
GCAACGTCGGTGGCGTTATACCAGGTGAGCTCCGCACCGGCATCATCATAGATGGTGGCCCGCACGGTCAGATCGGCGGGGTCGGCATCGGCATTGAGCACTTCGCCGACGACACTGAATTGCCCATTGCGCGCGGTCACCATGCGGCTGGAGAGTACCTTGACCACAGGCCGATCGACGCCGACCGGCACAGGGGCTGCCGGGCCGAGCAAGCGGCGCCCATTGCGGATGAGGTATTCCAACTGGGGTTCGCGCAGGAATTGGTCTTTTGGCTGGCGCGTATCCATCGGCGGCGGCACAATGCGCCACCCCTGGCCGGTCTTTGTCAGGGCAAGCTGCTGCGTGTCGGTGTAGAAGGCCAACGAGGTAATGTAGGTCGCTTCCGCCGTGACGAGCGCACGGTCGCGCGTGCGCTCCTGCACCGTGACGTCGACGCCATTGAGCTTGCCGTAGGAAGCCACGATGCCGCCCTGCAACGAAAGGTCGACGGTATACTGGTCAAAAGATGGCCGCGTGGCGGGGTCGAGGCGATCATAGGCCGCGCTGAAGCGACGGAAATCCAGGTCGTCGTAGTACCCCTCGACCATTTTCACCGGGTTGTCAGACAAGGAACGCCACCATAGAAAACCGGTGGCGACGCTCAGCAAGAGCACAAAGACCAGACCCGCCGTGCGCACATGGCGCGCGCGCAAGCTGGACGGCTGCAAGCGCCGCCGCAACCGGCGAAAAAGCAAGCGCAGGGACACTTGCCAGCGCGGTGACCGCTCAGTGCCGCCATCATCCAACTGCGAGGCGCTGTACATCCAGCGGTCGAAACGCCCCCAAAGGCCGCCGGCGATCGCGCGGATTGGATGGGCGCCCTTCCAGCGTAGGTTGCTGAGACCCGACATTTCGCCGACCAGACGAAACGGAATCGACCAGATGCCCACGGAGGTCGTGAGGATGGCCATGATCAGCGCCAGCGGCGGCAACGTGCCAAACATGACGCGCTGATAGAGGGGGATCTCGCGGCGCGGCAGCACCTCGGGCAGGACCGGGATGTCCTCATGTTCCCACATGGCGATCCCATTTTCCAGATAGCCGGTGCGTTGCCAGCCGTAGAAAAAAAGCAGCGGGTCATAAAACTGGTCGTTCGAAAATACGAACTTCAGGTTGTACTTATCGGGAACGGCCAACACCTGCTGCAGCGATCCGATCCCAGGCACGCCGCTGTATTTGGCGCCCTCCAGACGTTCGATCGGCGTGGTGGTCAGTTCCGGCAAGCGGCGTGCAGAGTGGTAGTTGCCATCGACCTGGGTGGCGGTCGTTTGTGACGACAACCATGCCATCTGGTCGCCAAAACCCAGCGTGATGAACCGCCAGCGCCAGTGCTCGTCTTTGCTGAGAAAGTTGACAATGGGTCCCGTCTCAATCGGCGCCGGCTGGAACCTGCGGAATTGCGTCAAGCTCACGACGAAGATCGACGCCAGCAACAGACCCACGGCCAAGCCTGACTGCATGGCCGCCAAGGTGACGCGGCCAAACTGGTCGCTGATCCAGCGCGACAGACCGCCGCGCCGCAGGCTTACGACAAACTCGCCGGCGAGGGGGAGCATCAAGATCGACGCCCACAGGGTGAAGCGGTCGAGCGTGAGGATGTCAAAAGATCCGCGTAGGATCAGTTTGGGGATCGGCGTGGTGCCACCGGTGCCCAACAACGCCAACAGGCCGATCGACGCCAACAAAGGCCAGGCTTTGGTGGTTGCGCCTTTGTAGACCACATAGGGGACTGTGAACAACAGGAGACCGTACGGGATCAACCAAAAGACCAAACCAGCGTTGGTATTGACGAGAAAGTTGTCACGACTGGCATGGGGAATCGACACTTGCGTGATTGGGTCTGAGCTGCTCCACAACCAATAAGGGAGGACGACCAGCAACAACAAGGAAACCGTGCCCACGCCAAAAACCGCCGTGCGCAGCAACGGCATGGCCACGCGCCGTAGACGACGAACGACGAGCGGACGGAGGTTGGCACGCGAAACAAAGCTCGGGTGCTCCGCCGGCTCATCGGGCAGCGGCGAGCGAAACGTCTTGAGGAGGGCCAGGACGATCACAGGCGCAACGATAAACACGGATCCAAAGAGCGTTGTCACATGGTGGGCGCCCGTGGTGGTGGCAATGAGTGCCAAAGCCTTGATCAAGTCGGACGGGCGCCCGCGTACGATCCAGCGGTAGGCAAAGGGCAACGCATTGAGCAGCATGCCCAGCGAGTAGGTGGTTGGCAACTGGCCGAAGACATGGATCGTCTCCGCCATCGCCGTCGAAAAGACGAGCCACAAGCCCGCCCAGCCTGCCGCCTCGTCGCTCACCCACAGACGCGCAAAACGCACCATGCCGATCGCCAGCACAACCATGGCGGTCGTCTGGACAATCGCAAAGGCCGTGCGCAGATCGCCCGTGAAGAAGGAGACAACCGCCACCGACTGCTGCGACAACGGCGGATAGGAGGTCATCGGGAAGCCGGTGTACCAGCGTGGCTCCCAGTGATCAAACCAGGTGCGGCGCCAGTGATCGGCAAAAAAGATGTGAACGTAGGCGTCGTAGGTATTGCGGTAGGTGCCAAAGATGCTGAGGGTGCCATGATAGACCAGCGCGCTGAGCGCCGCCACAGTCATCAACAGGCGTGATGGCACACGATGGGGACGTCGGCGCGGTACCTTGGGCATCGGCTATGTTGTCAACGCAATACGGTCATTGGTGCTGCCGTGCCGGCTTTGGAGCCGGTGCGTGCACCATTCTTGCGATCATATTAATCCAACTTTGATGCAGCTTTGATCCTACCCCGTTATACTGGTAGACAGGCAACGGTAAGTCCTTGCTCAGATCGACGTTTAGGCGCCCCAAAGGGTGACGATCATCGCTGGAAGTGCGGATATACACCACCATCATTGTAGTCCTTGCGGGGTTAATAGGGAATAGGCAATCCTGAATTGGAACAAATCATGAACGACATCACAGCACCGCGTTCGACGCCATCATTTCCCGAACCATCGGCCTCCGACCAGACGCAAACCCTATACGAACTTGCCCTGGCGATCGGCGGCGGCTTCGACACCCAGATCGTGCTGAAGGGTGCACTCGACGCCTTTCTCAGCAAGCTGCACTGCGCGTCCGGCAGCATCTACGTGGGAAGAGCCGATGTGGTCACCGCCACCCCGGCATACGCCAGCCCGCGTGACGCCAAGAGCAATCGATCCATACAGATCACGGCATCCTTGCTGCCGGCCAGCCTCAATCGCGAGAATTGGAAGGCCTTCTGTGCCAATCTACCGCGCCAAGGCGCTACGGAGGACGGCGATCTCTACTATTTGCTACCGATTGATGACTTGGGTTTCGTGACCCTGGTCCGCCCGGTTGCTGCGTTGCCGGCAGCCCTGGTCGCGGCGCTGACACCGCTCACGAACAAGCTCGCCGAAACGGTTCGCGCCTGCCTGCATAGTGAAGAGTTGGCAACCGCCCACCGCAACACCGTGCTTGAACGCAACATGCTGCGCGCCCTGATCGAGGGCACGCCCACGATCGTCTTTGCACTCGATGACGAGGGCTGTTTCGTCTTCTCCGAAGGTCACGGTCTCAAAACGCTCGGACGCTCGTCTGGCCAGGTGGTCGGCCATTCGATCTTTGACGTCTACAGCGATGTGCCGATGATTGTCGAGAACATCAAGGCGGCGCTTACCGGCGAACGCCGCGCCGTGACCGTGCAACTCAACAACCGTTCCTGGGACGCCATGTATACCCCGGTCGTCGATGAGCAGGGGGTGGTCACCGGTGTGGTGGGCGTGGCCCACGATGTCACGGATCGCAAGGATGCGGTCGACACGCTCGGCGCGGTCCTCAACACGGTGGGTGAAGGCATCTTTACCGTGGACCAACAGGGCTTGATCGTGATGGTCAACCAGGAACTAGAACGCATCTTCGGCTACGGCCAGGATGAGTTGTTGGGGCGCCACGTCGGCGATCTCATCCCTGAGCGCCATCGACAAGCGCATGAAGCGAGTATCCAGCACTACTTGGATACCCAGATCAAGAATGTGCTCGGCCAGCGCGTCGAGCGCGAAGGGCGCCATAAGAGCGGCGCCACCTTTCCAATCGACATCTGCGTCAACGAGATGACCACCGGCGCGCGCACCTTTTTTACCGGTTCCATTCGTGACATCTCCGAACAAAAAGAGTACGACCTCCTGCGCGACGAGTTCGTGTCTACCGTCTCCCACGAATTGCGCACACCGTTGGCCTCCATCATGGGCTGGACTGAAACCCTGCTGACGAGCCACCCTGGGCCAATCAACGACGCGCAGCGCCGCTTTCTCAATATCGTCTATGCCAGTTCGCAACGGCTAAACCGGTTGATTGAGGAGATTCTGACGGTGTCGCGCATCCAGCGCGGCACGCTGGGCCTGAGCAGCGAGCCTTTCCACCCCGCGCAACTGTTCGCTTTGCTGCGCGATGGCACCACGCAACTGGCGGAGCGCCAGGGGATACGCTTGCAGTTCGACGATCAGTGGCCATCGGATCAGACGGTGATTGGCGATGTGCAGTTGCTGGAACAGGTGCTCAGCAACCTGATCGCCAACGCGATCAAGTTTAGCAACACCGGCGACGACGTCGTTGTGCGCTCGACGAGGGTGGACGGTGCGTGGCGTCTTGCGGTGGAAGACCACGGGGTAGGGATCCCGGCGGCCGATCTGCCACGCCTCTTTCAGCGGTTTGTGCGCGGGTCGAACGCCAAACGGGACCACATCCAAGGCACCGGATTGGGTCTCTATGTCAGCAAGGCTATCGTCGAAGGCCATGGCGGCCAGATCCAATTGACCAGCCAAGAGGGAGCCGGCACGCACGTGTGGTTTGAAATCCCGTGCACCCCCCATTCGCGTAGCTGATTTGCCCACGCCGGCCAGCGGCCCTCAGGCTCAGGCCAACAAGATGACGCCGCGCGCAACCTCGCCGGCCAACATCTGCGCATACGCCTCATTGATTTCATCGAGACGATAGGTGCGCGTGATCAACAGATCGAGGTCGAGCCGGCCCTGTAGATAGAGTTCGGCCAGGAATGGGAAGTCACGCGCTGGGTTTGCGCTGCCGTAGTAGCTGCCCTTGACCGTCTTTTCTTGGCGCGTGATGGCAGCGCCCGGTAGATTTGTGCTGCTGCCCATCGGCGCCAACCCGGCCAACACGATCATGCCACCCGGCCGCGCCGCTTCCAGGCAAGCCTCCTGTACGGCCGGCACGCCGACCGCCTCCACGGTGTAATCGGCGCCACGACCATGCGTGAGCGCGCGAATCGCGTCGATCGCGTCAGACCCGGCCATCACAAAATCGGTGGCGCCAAAGGCCAGTGCCAAATCCCGCTTCGCCTCCACCTGATCGACCACGATGATGCGCCCGGCGCCCGCCAGTCGCGCGCCCAGCACGGCGCTCAACCCGACGCCACCAGCGCCAAAGACGGCGACGCTGCTGCCGGGGCGCATTTGTGCGGTGTTGATGATCGCGCCCACCCCGGTGGTGACGGCACACCCAATTAGCGCCGCCACCGGCAGCGGCACCGCCGCCGGCAAGACGATACAACAGGCGGCGGGCACGACAATCCACTCGCTAAAACAGCCCAGTGCGCTAAAGTGGTAGACCGGCCGGCCATGCAGCGAAAAGCGCGGGGTGCCGTCCATCATCGTGCCGGCCCAAATCGGCGCCAGATAGGCATCACACAGACTGGGGCTGCCGTGCAGGCAGTAGAAACAGCGTCCGCAGTTGGGCGCCCAGTTGAGCGCTACAGGGTCGCCCACCTGGATGTTCGTCACGCCCGGCCCCACCGCGGCCACGATGCCAGCGCCTTCATGACCCAGCACGACGGGCAACGGGTGGGTCGTGGCACCGCTGGCCACGTGCCAGTCGCTGTGGCAGACGCCGGCAGCGGCGACCCTGACCAGCACCTCGCCCGTCTGCGCTGGCGCCAGATCGAGCGTTTCAATCCGCATCGGTTCACCTACGCCGTGTAGCACGGCAGCTTGAGTCTGCACGTAAGATCTCCAGTCTATGACACGCAGTTTGGGGATCAGCCACATTCCCTCCTTTCCACACGTAGAGTGTGCATGCAAAGGAACGCAACGAAGTGCAGCAATTTGCCCCGATTGCGCCTAGGCCATCCGTGCCGCCAGATACTTGGCCAGTTTGTCGAGCGTGTTCACCTGGTCGGCATCCTGGTCGGGAATATTGACGCCCACCTCGGTGCCGAGCGCGCGCAGAAAGTTGTGGAAGTCCAATACGTCGACTTCCAGCCCCTCGCAGATGTCTTCATGCGGGCGCAATGCTTCCACATCTTCCTCAGACGCAATATCGCGAAGATGCTTGAAGATGACTTGCTTACTTTCGTCATCGCCCGGTTTTGCCACAACGGCTCTGTGATTGACAATCATGGTTTCCCCTTCAATTTTCGAGAGCAATCGCTCACTCGATAGCGCATTTGCCACAGGGGCAGTCAGAGAACAAACCACTCAAACAGAAAGAATAGAAGAAAAACAGCAAGCTCGACCCATGTATACTAGTATACCAAGCAAGGTCAAACACAAATACTGTCCAAGTGGCCAGGTTTATTCCTGGCCACTTGGACAGTCTCAATAGAGAACAACAACGCCTCGTGACACAAGCCCACAGACACACAAGACCGGTGTTCGTGTGTGTCTGTGGGCAGCTTACCGGCCCTCAGCGCAGACCATGATAGGCCGTGGACACGGCGAGAAAAACGAAGGCCGCCGTGGCCAGGTCAAAAACCTGTCAGTCAGGAACAAGCCCATAACCAGCCCGATGCCAAAAATCGTCAAGAGTCCGACCACTGCCAAAAACCGAATGATCTGGGTTATTTTGGGATTTGCCGCAGGATTCTCGGCGCCTACGGCGTCACCACGTCAAATTCACCCAGGGTGAGGGGTTCGCCCAAGGGTGTGACCGTATCGACCGCATAGGCGACGACCTCGATGCGGTAGCGCCCTGCGGGCAGATCGGCGGGCAAGGGCAGCGTTTTGGGGTCGGGCAGCGGCGTTGTGAAGAAGAGGTTGGTCGGGATGATCCCGCGGGCGGGCGGTCCGTCGATCTGTGTGACGACGTCGCCGGTAGGCGCCACGACCCGCAACGACGTGTTGATCTGGCGGTCGATCGGCGCCACCCCTTGCCAGGTCAGGGTCACGTGCAAATCCGCGCCGGGCACGGCCGCGCTTCTCGACCAATGGGTGAGCGCGAGCGGGCCAAAGCGTACGGGAGGATCCACCGGTTGGTCGACGACGAGCGCTGCAGGCTCACGCCACCCCGCTGCCAGCAACGCCATGACGCCGCGCTCGTCGTAGGCGATGTCGAACTGCTCGATGACCGTGCGCAGAAAGTCCTCGTCATAGCGCGTCGCCAGGCGAAACCCATCGGTGATGAACCAGGCACGCGGCGCCGTGTGAATGACCGCTTGGAGCTGGCGGGCGTCGTTGAGCAATTGGGCGCCTGACCAACGGTCGACCAGCACGCCGTTGTGCGCGATCACAAATTCCTCATAGACCTTCTGCACGGCGTAATAGTCACACGGGCCAAGCACGAACGCGCAGGCGGGCGGCTGTGGCGTCATCGTGATGTCGCCGGGCTGGCGGTTTGCCGCAACGTAGGCCAGCACACGGTCGTAGCCCTCCACCTGTTGTGCCAACACAGTCTGCGCCGGCTGCCACAGGCTGGCGACGATCAGCAGGGCCAACAGCCCCGTGGCGGCCCACCGCAGGAGCGGCCGCGGCGTGAGCGAGTCCACCAGCCAGACAACGCCCGCCGCGCCGACCAGCAACCAGCACGGCTGAACTAGAAAAAGATAGCGCGTCTCACGCCATTGGCCGCCGACCAACGTCAGCACAAAGAGCAGCACAAAAGCGAACTGTAGCGCAAAGAAGAGGGTCGCCTGGTGGAAAAGCGGCAGATCGCGCACGCGCCCCTTGCGGCGCGCCAACGCCAGGAGCGCCACCACCACGGCGAGGATCGCGCCCAGTGTCCACGGCAACCGGGCAGGCGCCAACAGCAACGGATCATACGCGGCCCAGGCGGCCGGCACGTCGAAGATCAACCCCACATAGGGCCGTGCCGCCTGGATCGTCTCAAAATAGCCGGGCTGTCCCACGATCTCGACGGCAAAACGGGCAGCCATCGCAGCCAGGCAGATCACGTGCGCCGGCCACACCTGGGGCTGCCGGAGATAGCGCCAGCCGCGCCAGATCACGGTGGCCAGCAGAATCGGCGGGTAGAGGAGGATTGTTTGCTCCTGAGAAAAGAGCGCGAGGACAAAGAACCCGGCAAAGAGCAGATGGCGCCAGCGCACAGGAGAGGCGGCATCTGTGGATGGCTGATTGGTGGGATGCGGATCGCGGATGGCTGCGTAAGCAGCCCAAAGAGTCAAGAGGACAAAGAACTGGAGTTGGGCATAGAAGCGCGCACGGCTGCTCCACACGATGGCTTCGGGCAGCAGCGCCAGCCCCACCGCTACCAGCCAGCCCACACGGGCGTTCCATTCGCGGCGTCCGGTGGCGAAGATCGTCACAATCGTCGCCAGCCCAAAGAAGACGCTGGTCAGCCGCCCTACCGTGTAGGTCAGCCCACCGATCGCCGCTGCCAGGGCAGTGACGTACGACGCCAGCAGCCCGCGCGTGTAGAGCACGCCACTCGGCATCAGCGGCGCGCCGGTCGCCAAGACACGTTTGGCTGCCCACAATGTGGTGAATTCGTCTACGTACAGGCTGATCTCCTGTACGTAGCGCCAGCGCAGCCAGAACGCAACGCCAAGCACCAGCAACAGACCGCCGGTGGTCACGACGATGGTGCGCACGCGGTGCGAATGCAGTGGCTGTAAGTGGGTGCTCATCGCTATTGGATCTCATCGCGTGCGTGGCACTGGCTGGCGCCACGCACGCTGGCTACTTGATTTCAAAATGGCCGGCGACGGCGTAATCGCCCACGGCTTCACCATTGCGTGACACCGGCAAGCGCCCATCGGCGGTGTAGAGACCGGTGCGCACCTCGTATTGCCCAGGCGCCAGATCGGCCGGCAGGGTGATGGCGTATTCGTCGAGCACGCGCAGCCCCGGCGTCCACAGGTGTGTCGGCGCAAAGCCGTTGCCAGGTGGCCGATCCTGCTGGGCCACAGGCGCACCGTCCGGCCCGATCACATGCACGAAGACCGTGTAGTCCAGGTCCGTCTCCTTCACGCTGTCCCACTGCAACGTCAGCGACAGCGTATCGCTGTTCGTCCCCGTTCGTCCCATCGGGACGCCTGACTTCAGGGCAATCGTGTTGCCGAACTGCCAAGGCTGCTCGAATTGGGTGGCGGCCGCCGGCGGCGGGCCGACCTGGATCAGCGTGACATCACGCGTGCCGGCATCGAGCACCTGGCCGCTGGCGGCGTCCACCACCGGCAGTGTGTCGAAGGTGGCCGGGTCGTAAAAGGAAGCCGTCAATTTATAAAGCCCCGGCACAGCGTCAACGGGAATCTGCACGTGATGGCCGTCAGGCCGCACTTCGCCCTCCGGCCAGTTGCTGGTGGCGGCGCCCCACGGCCACCCTTCCTCACGCCAGATCTCGGCGCCGTCCGGCCCGATCAGGCGCACCAGGAGATTGTAGTTGATCGCCATCGGCGCCAGGCTGCGCAGGTACAACTGGGCAAAGATCGTGTCGCCGGGCGCGACGCTCTGTTTGTCCAGTTCATGCGCCAGCAAGCGAATCTTGCCGTCAAAATCGGCGGCGCTGTTGATGTTGAGCCCCGTAAAGGGCGGGAGCGGCTTGCCGCGCATGTCGTAGATGCGTGCCAGTTCGAGCCCGCCAAAGGAAAAGGTGGCCGCCGGCTCCTGGGCCAGATACCAGTCGATGGCTTCCTTAGAGGGGATCGCTCGCTGGATCTGGTTGGCATAGAGCACGACAAAATCATTGTCGAGCCAGGCCTGCGCGGAACCGTAACTGACACCGACAGGGTCGCCTTTGAAAAAGTAGGAGAGCGGCCCGTCGTGATACCATGAAACCACCCGCAGCTTCTCTGCATCCGGCTGCCGGTTGAGCCAGTTCCCGGCCTGATCCAGCCCTTCGCCCCAGCCGACAAACATGGCGGTGGGCGCGGTGAGGCTGCCGCCCGCCAACGGGTTGAAGTAGGTCAAGTAGTAGGGAGCGTGGAGTGCCGTGAAGACGCTGTGCAACGGCACGAGGCCGATGGTCATGACCACGGCGGCCGTCGCCCAGTAACGACGCGCCTGGACAGGCACGCGGGCGGGCGTGGCCGGTTGGCGCTTTGTGACCCAACGCGCCGCCCACAGGGCCAGCGCGGCCCAGCCCAGCGCCGCGATCACCTCCAGCGCCGGAAACGCCGGCAGAATGTAACGATCGAATTTCTTGGCCGGGATCGTCATCAGCAAGATAAAGCCGGCGGCGAAAATCAGCAAGCCCAGTGCCGTGCGTCGCACCAGCGGCCGGTCAAAGGGGGTGCGGCGCCGGAACGCGGCAACCGCGGCCGCGATCAGGCCGACGACGGTGGCCGGTGTAATGCGGAAGAAGTACGCAATTGGATAGAAGAACAAGCCTGGATCGTCGGTGATCTGCCCCAGAAAGTAATTGGCGTTGACATGGCCGCCGACATACGTTTCCATCTCCACCGTCATCCGCCCAAAGGTACCCAGCGGATCCACCCACATCGACGGCCAAAGCAAGAAGAATGTCGCCGACGCCACAACACCCCAGAGCACGTAGCCGAAAAATAGCGCTCGGATGGGGGATGGCGAATGTGGGTTGTTCAGAGACGCATTGCGCCTTGCTCGCCAGCCTTCGAGTGCGATCAGGACGGCGCCGATCGGCACGAGAAATGCCGACGGTGTCTTGGTCAGCCAGGCCAGCCCCATAAAGATGCCGGAGGCGATCAGGTCGCGCCAGCGGCGGCCGGCATAGAGCCAGGCCAGCAAGAAAACCAGCGCCACAAAGATCAGGCTGGCAACGGTGCCGTCGGGATGCAACTGCCGCGAGAGCGCCACCGACCACGGCATCCAGGCGATGAATAGCACAGCAATGGCCGCCAGTGTATCGCCCAGCAAGCGCCGCAGCGGCAGAAAGGCGAGCGCCAGACAGACCGAGACACCCAGCACGATCCACCACCGCCCGGCAGCCAGCAATTCGAGCGGCGTCATGGTGGTGTTGGCCTTGAGCCAGGCCTCGATCATCTGGTCATTCCAGGTGAAGTAGCCGGGCGCCTGCTGGACATAACTGGGAAACTTCTGGAGCAAGCCCAGCGTCCCGGCCCACATCACGGTTACACCGGGGTGTTCCCGTTGAAACGTATTGGCAAAGTCGCCGTGGGCCAGCGCATAGTAGAAGTTGGCCGACCGCGCCAGCCACTTGCGCTCGTCGATCGTGACAAAGGCGTCCAACGCCACCACGCGCGGTAGCCAGGTCGTCAGGAAGAGCACCAGTAGAATAAGTGAGGTCTTCAACCGAGAATTCATGGATACCCACATGCTATGGCATTACCTGGACCGGCGCAAGAACTACCTCCAACTGACCGTTGACATCGCCCACCGGATCCAGGGTCTCCTCATTGTAGATCAAGACGACCACGTTGTAGGCGCCGGCAACCGCATCGGGCGGCACAAAGAGCTGCACCGCCACGTGTTCGCCCAGCGCCACGTCACGCTGTGCGATCAAGGCGCCTTCGGCGTTCTGCAGGCGCACGGAAACCTTGAGATCTGCGGCAATGTCGCCCGCAAATTGGATGTCGATAGGCAGGACTTCCCCCAGGCGCACGTCGAGTAAGGTGTTCACCGCCGTGGCGCGCCAGTGCGGCCAGGTCGTGGTGAGTGGGACTGTGGTCTGGGCGCGCTGGGCATCATAGGCACTGGCGATGATCGTGTGCATGTCGTAGATACGGACCATTTCCATGCCTTGCAGCGTGATCGTCTGCACCGGCGTCTGCGCCAACAGGAAGTTGACGGCGGCGGCGGTGGGGAGGTCACGCTGGATCTGGTTGGCGTAGAGCACGACGTAGTCAGTGACAAGCCAGGGCACCGCCGATCCGGTCAGCACGTCCATCGCCGTGCCCTGAAAGTAATAGGAGAGCGGGCCGGGGGCATAGCCCGACACAGCCAGCCGCTTCTCGGCGTCGGGCTGCTGGTTGAGCCAGGCCGCCGCCTGGTCCAGTCCTTCCCCCCACCCCATAAAGAGCACCTGCGGTGCGGTACGGCTACCGCCGACCAGCGGGTTGAAGTAGGTAATATAGTAGGGATAATGCAGGACCGTGAACAGGCCGTGCAGAGGCGCCACCCCGATCAGTACCACGAAGATAGCGATCGCATAGGTTCGGCGCGCCGGCGGTGGATTCCCAGCGTCCGCCGCCCGCTTCACCCGCGCCAGGCGACCCGCCACCCACAGCGCAAGCGCCGCCCAACCCAGGGCAGCCAACACATCCAGCGCCAAAAAGCTCGGCAGCAGATAGCGGTCGAATTTCTTGGCAGGAATGCTCATGAGCAGCAGAAAGCCCACGGCGAATATCAGGAGGCCGAGGGCGGTGCGACGCACCAGCGGGCGGTCAAACGGAGGCCAACGCCGCCAGGCGGCAAGCGCCGCCACCAGCAAGCCGATCAGCGTCCCCGGCGTGCTGCGGAATACGTAGGCAACGGGGTAAAAGAACAGGCCCGGGTCGTTGGTCGCCTGCCCCATAAAGAAGTTCGGGTTTTCGTGACCACCGACGTAGCGGGTCATTTCCACCTGGATTCGTGCAAAGGTGCCCAACGGATCCACCCACATCGACGGCCAAAGCAGAATGAAAACGGCGGAGGCGACAACGCCCCAGACCACATAGCCGAGTAGGAGCGCCTTGACGCTCGTTGCCGCGTGTCTGTCCCTGCGCAATCCTCGCCAGACTTCGATCGCGATCAACACTGCGCCGACGGGCACGAGGAAGGCCGCCGGCGTCTTGGTCAACCAGGCCAGCCCCATCAAGATGCCGGAGGCGACCAGGTCGCGCCAGCGGCGACCGGTGTAGAGCCAACTAAGGAAGAAGACCAACGCGACAAAGATCAGGCTGGAGACATAGCCGTCGGGGTGGAGTTGGCGCGACAGGCCCACGGCCCACGGCATCCAGGCGACAAACAACAAGGCGAGCACAGCCAGCGCATCGCCAAGCAAACGGCGCAGCGGCAAAAAGGCCAGCGCCAGGAGCACGGCGACGCCGAGCACGATCCACCATCGCCCCGCAGTCAGCAATTCGAGAGGCGTGACGCTTGTGCTCGTCTTGAGCCAGGCTTCCAGGGTCTGTTCGTTCCAGGTGAAGTAGCCGGGCGCCTTCTGGGCGTATTCGGGAAATTTCTGGAGCAACGCCAACATCCCGGCCCACATCACCGTCACGCCGGGATGCTCATGTTGAAAGGTGCCGGCAAAGTCACCGTGCGCCAGCGCATAGTAGAAGTTGGCCGCGCGCGTCAACCACTTGCGCTCGTCGGGCGTCACAAAGGCATCCAGGGCCACCACGCGGGGCGCCCACGCGGCGATGAACAGGCCGATCAGGATAAGCGGAGTCTTGAGGCGAGCCATCATGCCCATTGTGCGCCTACACCGCAACCTGGATCGACATTAGCGGGACTTCGATCTGGCCGTTGACATCCGGCACGGGGTCGAGGGTCTCGTCATCGTAGATCAGCACCGACAAGTGATAGCCGCCGGGCGTGGCATCGGGCGGCACAAAGAGCTGGGCGATCACGGTATCGGTCAGCGGTACATCGCGTTGGGCGACCAGCGTGCCGTCGTCGCTAGTCAGCCGCAATGACGCCTTGCGCGATGCCCCAAGTTGCCCCTCCAGGAGCATCTGTACCGGCAACACCTGGCCGGCTTGCACGTTGTCCCAGGTCGCCAGTTGCTTGACCTGCCAGGCGGGCCACGCCGCCGCAACCGGAACCGGCGCCGGCGGTCGCCCCGTCGCAAATGCATCGGCCACGATCGCGCGCAGGTCGTAGACGCGTGCGAGTTCCAGCCCACCCGCGCTCACCGTGTGCGCCACAGGTTTGCCCAGCAGGTAGTCGACAGCCTGCGCCGATGGAATCGCCCGTTGGATCTGGTTGGCATAGAGCACGACATAGTCGGCGTCCAACCAAGGCAGCCGCGAGCCGTTGAGCACATCGACGGCGCTGCCTTTGAAATAGTAGGAGAGCGGGCCGGGTGCATACCAGGCCACAGCGCGTTTGTTGTGGGCGTCCTCTTGCGTGTTGAGCCAGCTTGCCACCTGGTC
>Ga0105047_10011570_pt1 | contig 14304 bp, 14 predicted proteins | sample MAT04_FD_78384 | JGI IMG/M metagenome (GOLD analysis project Ga0105047, IMG submission 78384) | Freshwater microbial communities from Lake Fryxell liftoff mats and glacier meltwater in Antarctica - MAT-04 (megahit assembly) | ecosystem: Environmental > Aquatic > Freshwater > Ice > Liftoff... | reverse complement strand
GTATTCGAGTCACGCACAAAACCGAGCGTCTGACCGTACGTCATGTTGCCGCCATACCCGATGCCAATCGCTCCAAACAGAGCTGCGATCGCAGCTGTCTCCATCTTGAAGCCGAGCAACAGACAGATCGACAGCGTGACGAACGTCCCCGGAATCAGTGCCCCATAAGGCCCCCCCCCGATATACCCCCGCAACCCCCAGCCCAGCAGCATGGCGATCGCCGGGAACACGACGAACAGCACCGGGGAATACTGCCGTACGGCCAGAGAATATTGAGGAGTGGACATGTGGGTTTTTTCTACAGGGTTCAATCAGTGGTGAAGTTCCAGCGGACTCACGTTGGAGCCTGCCCGCATACGTTAGCACCCAAGTCACTTGTTCGACGAGTCAACGCTCAGTTAGTGTCGTCAGTCTGAAACAGCTGCCTTCAACCGTTGGGGTTTTTTCGAATGCTCAGACCTCACTGCATTGACCATTTGAAATCTAAAGCGATCCCCTTTCTTGTTCTCGCCGTAGCAATCGGCACTCCGTCAGTCGCGCTCGCCAATGTCGGCACTCCCCTGATGTGGGCGACTGCATTGCACATGGCTTTGGGAAATGCATTTATCGGCATACTGGAAGGTGTATTGCTGGCTCGCGTTTATGGTGTTCCCGCAGGCCGAGCGATTGGGGTCATGATTCTGGCGAACTACTTGTCTGCGTGGTTGGGGTGGACATGGCTGTGGGGTTTTCCTGGAGGTCGAGATGGTATCAATCTCTACAATGCGTGGCCTGTGATCTGGGTAATGGTCGCGGCCGCGTATGTCGTGACGCTTCTGGTTGAATGGCCATTCGTCGCAGCTTGTTTTCGCGGCAGGGAAAACTGGTTCCGTCGATCCTGCGGTGCGTCATTTCTGATTCAATCGGTCAGTTACGTTTTGCTTTTTGGTTGGTTTTATTTAGCCAGCGTCAATTCACTTTTCACCGATACGACGGTCGTCTCTATCGATCAGATGTCCTTGTCCTCCAACGTTTGTGTCTATTACATCGCGGACGAGGACGGAGACATCTATTCGTTGAAGCTCAACACCGGCCAGTTCGAAAAGGTCTTCGATCTCAATTCCCATGACCTCTCTGACTGCCTCTCATTCGAAAACTCGCGACTACAAAAAGGTTCCCAGGAGGTCGTGGCGTTACTCGAGTCCGCAGACATCAATCAACCCAAAGTCATCAGGTCTGAAGTGGTCGTACCGGATGAAGACTGCCCCCAGTACGAAGATCATGCCCCGCTCAGGAGTGACCGGTTCGCGAGCCCAAGCTCACATCATAGCGTATCGAAGCTCGGGTCGGCATTGGAAGATCCGTGGACCTTCACAGCGGGTTACTGGGCTGCTCAAGGGTTGTCCGGCGAGAACACAAAAACCGGCGAGCACATTTGGCTTGCACTGGAAACGCCGTTTGTTCAGTGGGCGATTCGTCACGTCATCGCCCTTCCAGAAAACAAAGTCCTTTTTCAACTCGGGGAAAGACAGATTTGCATCTTGGACTCGAATACGCGGAAAGTTGCAGTGCTTCGCTTTGGGCGCGGCGCTGTGGCCGTTCTCGAACGTCCACTCATTCAACAGAAAAGAGTCGAATGAAGCGAAGCCCCGAGATGCCAGAGGGTACGGCATCTTGTGCCTGCGGCACCCCTCCGACAATTTTGCGACCTCGTTCCCAATCGCAGCTTGGGACCGAGAGAAATGCCGGGACCGGCTGGCCTTCACAGAGGATTCATCAGCCGGCCTCTCTGAGGCTCTCGTTCACCGTTGTGTCCAGCACAAGGTGAGTCGTATGCTTAAAGGTCGTCACCGCCCGACGGTCAAGTTTCATTTCGCAGGCTCCTTCCGTGTTCAATGCTGCTCCCGTCTGGGTTTACTGGCTGGTGGGGATCGTCCTGCTCTTGTCGAATGTGGCCTGCTGGGTCGCCACCTTTTTCACGCTACCAGGGAATTGGGGCATCGCGTTGCTGGCGGCCCTGGTTGTGGTTCTGCTTCCCGAGCAGCAAAACGGACTCGGAATGAATTGGTGGGAGGTCGGTGTGCTCATCGCATTGGCTGGGGTGGGCGAACTTCTGGAACTCATTGCAGGAGCTGCAGGGGCTGCCAAGTACGGTGCCAGCCGTCGTGCAATTTTGCTCTCGATGCTCGGAGCCATGTTGGGAAGCATTGCGGGCGCCTTTATGGGCGTGCCTGTGCCAGTCGTGGGGCCAATCATTGCCGCATTGGGGGGCGGGGCGCTCGGGGGATTCGTGGGTGCCTACCTGGGCGAAACCGGGAAGGGCCGCGCGAATCACGAAAAGCTTTCGATTAGTAAGGCAGCCCTCGTGGGAAGATTGCTCGGGACATTCGCCAAACTGGGGGCTGGGGTGGCCATGTTGATCTATGCCACTGTGGCGTTCTTCTGGGTGTAAATTCTTCCGGAGGCGGCATTGCCTTATGGGCTCAGTTAGCGACCTCGTTCCCAAAGCTCCGGCTTGGGAACGCCTATCCACGAAGCTCTGCTTCGCCGCGTGCCAACACGCCGTCGTCTGCTCGCACGCCCTCTCCACTCTACTGCCAATCAGTTACGACCTCGATCAATCCGAGCTGCCTCGCACAGTTCCTCGCGCTTGACCAGCGTCAGTGCAGCGGGTCATCGACAAAGCCACGCAGGACCGGGTTGTTGTGGATGTACTCGATCTTCTGCCACATCATTTCATCGCTCTGAATCTGCTGCGGGTGGCTCCCTTCCTGCCAGACTTGGTACGTGCTTTCCGTCTTATGATTCAGCTTGGTCGCGCTGAGTTGCCGCAACAGCGTTTCCGAGTGGCGACTCTTCAACAGATCGATAATCTGCCGGGCGGTGTATGACTTAAAACTCTGCATGACGTCCAAGATCTCGGGAGCAGACGCGATCATGTGCAGGTGGTTCTCCAGGATCACATATGCGAAGAGATTGAGTCCGCGTTCCTTCTGGAGGTGTCTCCACGAGTCCAGGATGATGTCGGCAGCTTCCTGGCGAGTGAAGATTGGAAGCCAACTGTTGATGGTGGCTGTCATGAAATACGGGTATTCGGTTTCGAAGAATTTATAGCGGGAGCGGGTCATGCGCGGGTTCCGTGCTCGGGCCGGGATGCGAGGGGAAGTCGGCTGGCACGCGTGCGAAGCAGAGCTTCGCGGATATGCGGTGCCAAGCCGGAGCTTGGGACCGAGGAGAACGGCACCGAAATTATCTCTCGATGTGCTCGGTACTCACCACGTAGTCGCGGTTGTCGAACAGGTTGATGTAGAAGACCTTGGCGTCGGCGGGGAGCTTGGCGGTGACGCGGCCGGTGTCAGTGTCGACTTCGGCGGGGATTTGGTCCCATTTGCGGTCTTGCCACTTGCCGGTGTCATTCGTGAAGCAGAGCTCGGCTTTGGCGATGGGAGCCTCGGACTTGAAGGTGGCCCACGCTTCAGTGGCTGTGGCTCCCTGCTCGGTGATTTTCGCGAGGGGCTGGCCGTGGGTCAGGAGTTGATTGGCGAAGCCGTGGATCTCGCCAGGATTTTCTCCCGCGGGTCCATGACCGTGCGGCATCCGAATTCGCAGGCAGAGGGTGTGGTCGGTCTTCGGCAGGCGGTACGACTTCTGCCACGAGTCCATGGGGTAGGCAAAGTCATTCGTCCCATTCACCCACAGCATCGGCATCTGAGCCTGCCCCAGGTAATTCGAGGGGTCCCACTGCTTGAGCCACAACGCAGCCTTCTCGGGTCCCAGCTTCTCGAACGAACCGGCTGTCAGCCAGTGCGAGTTCTCTCCCAGAAACCCGCACCCGTAGACCGGGGCTGCGAACTGAAACCGCGAGTCGACCCCCGACACCAGCGAGGTCAAATATCCGCCCCACGAAATCCCCGTCACGCCGATTCGGTCGGCATCGATCTCGGGGTAAGAGCGAATCAGCGAGTGAGCCAAAGCGACAGCACTCACAGCATGGTATTGCCATTGGTCCTCGATCGGAGTCTCCAGCTGATGAAAGCTGGCGTCCCAGCCGGGCGGCCCACCGTGTTCGTGCCGATCCCACTTGCTATAGGTCCCGACGGGGACGCACCCGCAGGTGTCCATCGCTATGGCTGCGTAGCCGCGATCGGTCCAGACCTTGACCCAGCGGTCAAAGGCTGTGCCGCCTCCTCCGTGGATGAGGACCATCGCCGGGAGCTTCTTGCCTTCGGAGCCTTTGGGAACTCCGTAGAAGGCGAAGACACGAGTCGGCTTGCCCTGATAGGGAACGCCTTCGAAGAAGAGTGACTTCACGCCCTCTTCCTGGGGGACGATCGCTTCTGCCGGATAAACGGCCGGGGTGCGGGAGAGTGCCTTCAAGTCAAACGGCACACCTGTCGCGGCGGGTTTGTCCTCCGCAAAGCTGACTCCACAAAGCAGAATCAGACCACAGACGATGAGCCGACCGAGGCGTGGAAAGCGGTGCGTCACAAGCAGGTACCTCAACAGGGAAAAGCGATTAGAGGCTTCAATTTATCCCACCACCCCGCCAGAAGTAAAACCCAGACCGCGTGAGGATTGCTTGTCGTCCAATTCGTGGCGTAGGATGCAGTGTGCCATGTGGACCAGCCGGTTCCACGAATCGCGATCTGACGGGCCTGTACAAGCAGGCTGTCATCCCTCCTCCGCATCATCCCGCCAGCGGAACTCTTTCATGAAACTTCACGGCTCCGGCCTCACTGCTGTGCGTCTCCTGGGGATTGCCTGCCTGTTCTCCGGTCGCTTCGTCTCCGCTGAAGTCGACTTCTCGCGAGATGTCCAGCCGATCCTGGCGGAGCACTGCTGGCACTGTCACGGGACCGATGCCGATGATCGCAAATCCGAATTGCGGATTGACCTCCGCGATAATGCCCTCAAAGGAGGTGAATCTGGCACAGCTGCGATTGTGCCGGGGAAGCCCGAGGAGAGCGAGTTGATCAAGCGGGTGATGACGCACGATGCGAGCCTCATCATGCCGCCGCCGAGCCAGAACAAACCCGTCTCCGAGGCACAGATCCAGACTTTGAAACAGTGGATTATCGAAGGGGCCAAGTTTGAGGCTCACTGGGCTTTCACCCCTCCAGTCAAAGCCCCGCTGCCCCCAGTGGGAACGACAAATGCGATCGATGCCTTTGTACTCCAGCGATTGCAGCACGAGCAGCTCACTCTCTCCCCGCGTGCCAGTCACGCCACGCTCTGCCGGCGACTTTATCTCGATCTGATTGGCTTGCCGCCTTCACCGCAGGAACTGGCGGCGTTCGAGGTCGATGGCTTGGAAGCGACCGCAAAGCGACTGCTGGCCAGTGAACGCTATGGGGAAAAATGGGCGAGGAGCTGGCTCGACCTGGCGCGGTACTCTGACACCAATGGCTACGAAAAGGACTTGAAGCGTGAGCAGTGGTCGTGGCGGGACTGGGTGATCGATGCGATCAATCGCGACATGCCGTACGATCAGTTTTTGATCGAACAGATCGCCGGAGACCTGCTCCCGAACGCGACTCAGTCGCAATTGATTGCCACCGGATTTCTCCGCAACAGCATGATTAACGAAGAGGGGGCGATCGTTGCCGAACAGTTCCGGATGTTCGAGATGTTCGACCGCATCGACTGCATCGGCAAGGCGGTTCTCGGCCTGTCGACTCAGTGTGCCCAGTGCCATACCCACAAGTTTGATCCCCTGACTCATGACGAGTACTACGGGATGTTTGGCTTCCTGAATAACTCGTATGAAGCTCAGTCGTGGGTCTACACGCCTGAGCAGCTCACTCAAATCGCCGAAATCCAGTCCAAAATATCAGCCATCGAGGATCGCATTCGTGCCACACGACCGCAGTGGACGACCGAACTGGCTGCGTGGGAAGCGGACCTTGCGTCCAAGCGTGTCGCGTGGCAGCCACTCGATGCCATCGAGATGGGTAGCAACAGCGGACTCAATCACCCCACACAAGAGGTCGATAAGTCGCTTCTGATGAAGGGGCACACGAGTGGAGATGTGTTCTTCATTTCGACGCCACCTCTCAAAGGGATTACCGGTTTACAACTCGAAGCTCTGCCACATCGCGATCTGCCCCAGAACGGACCGGGTCGAAACCGCCAGGGGACATGGGGCATGAACGAGCTCGAGGTCTTCATCAAGAAGCCCGATGGCAAGGACTGGGAGAAGCAGAAAATGGTCAATGCCACTGCGGACTTCTCCGAACCGGATGTGAAGTCCGCCGATGGCAAGAAGGCCACCGGGCCAGTCGCCTACCTGATCGATGGCAGCGATGAAAACTCCTGGAAGGCCGATCGTGGCATCGGTCGTCGCAACCAGGCAGGCGTGGCGGTGATGCAGTTCGAAGTGCCGCTCGACTTCCCCGAAGGGACGCAGCTCAAAGTCGCCTGGCGGATGGGCGACATGCTCGGATGTGCCCGCTTCAGCCTCACCACTCAACCGGCTCCCGTGGCTCCTGCGGTAGATCACGCAGCCATGCTGGCTCTCGCCGCCCCCTCTGAGCAACGAACACCGGAACAGACACTTGCCCTCTTTGCCGCCTGGCGCAATTCTGTTCCCGATCTGAAGGCCAGTAACGACGAGATCGACGCCCTCGTCAAGTCGCTTCCCGTCGCAGAGACCTCGATCCTGCACATGGCCGAACGTGAGCCCGCAAATCGCCGAGAGACCCACATGCTGAGTCGCGGCAGCTGGGATCAACCTCTTCAAGTGGTCGAGCCGCATACGCCCGCTGCTTTCAATCCGTTCCCCGAGAACGCTCCGAAGAATCGTCTGGGATTCGCGGAATGGCTGGCCGACAAGCGGTCGCCACTCACGGCTCGGGTGGCGGTTAACCAAGCCTGGCAATCAATCTTCGGGATCGGCTTGGTCGAAACCGCTGAGGACTTCGGAACGCGGGCTCCCGTTCCCGAATACCGCGAACTGCTCGACTGGCTCGCTGTCGATTTCATGGAACACAACTGGAGTCGCAAGCATCTGATCGAGACGATCGTGACGAGTGCGACCTACCAGCAAACATCGGTGGCTTCCAAACCACTGATCGAGCGCGATCCTCACAATCATCTGCTCGCCCGTGGACCTCGTTTCCGGGCCGATGCCGAAGTGGTCCGGGACATCGCGCTCATGGTTTCAGGTTTGCTTTCGAACAAAGTGGGTGGTCCCGGGGTGATCCCGCCTGTCCCGCAAAACGTACTCGATTTTAACTTTGTCTACCCGACGTATTGGACTCCGCCGACCGGTCCCGAGCGGTATCGTCGGACTGTCTACGGGTTCCGCAAACGATCCATGCCCGACCCGGTGATGTCGAACTTCGACGCCCCGAACGCGGACTTCTCGTGTGCCCGCCGGATTCGTTCGAATACTCCGCTGGCAGCCCTCACGGGACTCAATGAGATCATTTTTGTAGAGGCCGCTCAGGCTCTCGCACTGCGAGTGCTGAGAGAAGGGGGAACCGAGGACGCGACCCGCGCGGACCACGCGTTCCTGCTGTGTGCTTCAAGACCTCCGAGTGCGGTGGAGCGAGAAGAAGTTCTGGCCCTGCTCAAGTCACGACGCCAGCGTATCGCTGAGGGCTGGCTGAACGCCCGCGAAGTCACCACCGGCGATCCCTCGAAGCTCCCCGAACTTCCTGCCGGCACGAACCCGCAAGACGCCGCCGCCTGGACCCTCGTCGCCCGCGTGTTACTGAACCTCGATGAGACGATCTCGAAGAACTAAAGCGTGGGACAGGCTGGAAGCCGATCCCACGACTCGCAACCCGATGCTCTCCTTCGGTACCTACCCATGAATCTCTCACAACTCCAAGCTGCCCGCGCCCAGTCTCTCAGCCGTCGCTGGTTTCTCCGCGACTGTGGTGTCGGTCTCGGAGCGATTGCTGCCGGATCGCTCTTGTCGTCCGATCGGTCACCGATCCGAGCGGCCGACAGCACGAACCCGCTGGCACCGCGTCAGCCTCACTTTCCGGCCAAGGCCAAACGCGTCATCTATATCTTCCAGGCGGGCGCCCCCAGCCACCTGGAACTCTTCGACAACAAACCCGAGCTGACCAAGCGGGATGGCCAGCTGCCTCCCGCGGAACTGCTCAAGGGGTATCGCGCGGCGTTCATCAATCCGAACTCCGCGCTCATGGGATCGAAATTCAAGTATGCCCAGCATGGTCAGTGCGGAATGGAACTCAGCGAGGTTCTGCCACATACCGCCAAGATTGCCGATGACATTTGCTTGATCCGCACCATGCACACAGAAGCGGTCAATCACGCCCCCGCTCAGATCATGATGAACACCGGGACGCAGCAGTTCGGTCGCCCCAGCTTTGGTTCGTGGTCGCTGTATGGACTGGGGAGCGAGTCCTCCGACCTGCCGGGGTTTGTCGTGCTGACCAGCGCCAAGGGAACCAGCGCCGGAGCCAGTAACTATGGCAGCGGGTTCCTGCCCACCATGTATGGCGGAGTCCCCTTCCGGAGTGCTGGCGAACCAGTGCTGTATCTTTCCAACCCCAAGGGAGTCGATGCAGAGACCCAGCGGGCCTCGCTCGATTCGCTCAACCGGTTGAACGATCTCTCACTGCAAACCGTCGGCGATCCCGACATCGCCGCTCGCATTCAGAGCTATGAGATGGCCTATCGCTTGCAGACCAGTGCCCCCGAACTCATGGACCTGAGTACCGAGACCAAAGAGACCCTCGACCGATATGGCATCAAAGATCCGAAGGAATCGAGCTTTGCCCGCAATTGCCTGCTGTCACGCCGCCTGCTGGAGCGCGGGGTACGGTTTGTCGAACTGTTCCACGAAGCGTGGGACCAGCATGGGAACTTGACCGAGGGAGTGAAGAAGAACGCCCTCGATACCGACCAGGCGAGTGCCGCATTGGTCGCTGATCTCAAGGAACGCGGACTGCTGAACGATACGATTGTGATCTGGGGCGGTGAGTTCGGACGTACCCCGATGGTGCAAGGCGGCAACGATGGACGCGACCACCACAACCGCAGCTTTAGCTTGTGGCTGGCGGGGGGCGGAATCAAAGCGGGACACACGCACGGCATGACCGACGAACTCGGCTTCAATGTCGCCGCCGACCCCGTCTCGGTCTACGACCTCCACGCGACACTGCTGCATTTGCTGGGCTTCGATCACACCCAGCTGACCTTCCGGTCGCAAGGGCGGGATTTCCGTTTGACCGACGTGCATGGGGATCTGGTGAAGGGGATTCTGGCGTGAGGATCGCTTGATCTTAATTGCCATCACTTCGAGGCAATGACTCACTCATGGGAAGTTTTGATCCGGGTTAATATGTCTCCCGGTGAGATTGCAAGTATGGGACTGTACGAAAAGTCCGCAAGATTGCGGGTCACAATCACGTCCATCTGGGAAGCGATTGCGCAGCGAATGATGACGTTATCCTCGAAATCGTTTCCCGGTTGAGTCGTGGCTTCTGCGAGGACATGGCCATCGACAGGCACAACATGGAATGCCGATAGACAATCACGAACACCTTGCATCGCCAGTGGCAGGCCCACCAGTTTACGGGCGATGTAGAACAGATTCGTCACAGTGGTCGCAACGAGATACCCATGAATCTCCTGCTGATTGTTGGCGTCCCATACGGCTCGTGAGTCTGCCACCCAGGGGGCACGATTCAATAAGACATCGAGCACAATATTGGCATCGATCAGCACCTTCATGAAGCGTGCTTTCTGCGGAGTTCCTCAGCGAGGATTTGGGCGCACTCTTCATCAGTCGGAGCGGCAATGCCTGGATTCCAGAGGCCGAGAACCTGCTCCGAGGATGGGCCTTTGAGTTCTCGGGTGACCGATTTGGAATCGACTTCCACCGTCTCCAGGACACGCCGTGCAAGCGCGATGCGAGACTCAGCAGGCCAAGATTTCACCTGTTGCAAGACCGATTCGACCTCTGCATTCGACGCCACCATCAAGAGATCTCCATCCCGTCGGCATTATTGTCCACACACTGACTATACCGTCACCCGCGACCTGCGGCGACACAATTCCTGAATGCCTCCCCGCATAAACGAAAGCAGAAGTTGCATCAGAACGCAGGGATTCCGCGGAGTTCCTGAGTCCAGAGCACTTTCGATTCTGTGCGGAAGCATCTCGTGCTCCAACATTATTCTCACCAGCACACTCACCTCAAAACACCGGGCCCCAGGTCCAGGGGCAGAATTCTTCATCGCCGATGCCTTGGGCTTCGCTCTTGGTTTGCTTGCCGCTCGCGACGGCGAGGACCTCTTCGAAGATCTCGGTGCCGACCTCTTCAATACTCTTGCCGTTGAGGATCGGACCGGCGTCGATGTCCATGTCGTCTTGCATACGCTCGAACAACGGCGTGTTCGATGAGACCTTGATCGTCGGCGAAGGCTTGCAACCGAAGCAGCTGCCACGCCCAGTGGTGAAGACAACCACCTGGCAGCCGCCGGCGACGATGCCGGTGACCGAGGCGGGGTCGTAGCCCGGGGTGTCCATGACGATGAGGCCCTTCTCCTTGATCGGTTCAGAGTATTCATAGACCGCGCGCAAGGCTGTTGTCCCGCCCTTGGCCACCGCTCCGAGTGACTTTTCATAGATGGTGGTCAGGCCCCCCTTCTTGTTCCCGACCGAGGGGTTATTGTCGATGTTCGCGTCAAACTTCGCGGCGTAGTCTTCCCACCAGCGGATACGCTCAACCAGCTTGTCGGCCACGCCGCGATTGATCGCACGGCGGATCAGCACTTGTTCAGCCCCGTAGATTTCGGGTGTCTCCGCAAGGACAGCTGCGCCGCCCTGGGCCACGAGCAGATCGCTCGCGTAGCCGAGTGCTGGGTTGGCGGTGATCCCACTGTTGCCGTCGCTGCCTCCGCAGTTCAAACCGAGCATCAGCTCGCCCGCCGAGATCGTTTCGCGTCGCAGCTTATTGACCTCGGGGAGCATCTCCTTGAGGATCGAGACGCCGCGTGCGACAGTCTTGGCGACTCCGCCTTCGTCCTGGATATTCATCGTGATCGGTGCAGGACCTTTTCCTGGGGAACCGAGGTTGCCGAGCTGGACGAGGTTGTGCTCACCCGTCAGAAACGAGGCCTGTGAGGTCTCACATCCCAGACCCACAATCAGATAGCCCGCGATGTTCGGGTGCTGCGCAAATCCGGCCAGCGTGCGTGCCAGTTGGCGATGATCGGGCCCGCCGTACGCCATCGCGCAGCCGCCCTTGTGAATCAGGGGGATCACGCCGTCGACATGTGGGAAATGTTCGAGGATCTGCTGATCGAACTTCTGAGCGATGAACTTCGACGACGCGGCCGAACAGTTCACCGTACTGACGATGGCGATGTAGTTCCGAGTCCCGACCCGGCCATCGGCGCGACGGTAGCCCTCGAACGTGCGAGGCACAGCTGCGACCGGTGTGGGAGGGATCGCGGTACAGTACTCATAGTCGTGCGAGAGAACGCCGAGCCCCAGATTGTGCTGATGCACCCAGTCGCCTGCGGCGATATCGCGAGTGGCATATCCAATCAGCTGGCCATACTTGCGAACCGGGCCGCCGGAAGAGACCGCCCGAATCGCCAGCTTGTGACCGAGATCGATCCGCTCTTTGCATGTCACCGACATCCCCTGCGGGCCATTCCACACGGTTCCTGCCGGTGCCGAACGACGTGCAACAACGACATCGTCATCTTTGTGAAGCAGGACAAACGGAGAATCGGTTGCGATCGTGGACATGGAACGGTTCCCAAGGTGCGGTGTGACAGGCCCCCATTGTAGGAGTGGAGCCGCCGCCTGTCGCCACTTCGCGGCTGCGGTGGGCGAGACATCGTAGCGGGAATGGACCAAGTGCAATGCCACTGACCTTTCAGATGCGCACACGGATCTCGAGGGTCGCACCGCAGGCCCCTTCCGCGTTAGACTGACCTGACGGAGATGAAACGATGACGATTGACAATACCGCCCAAAACTCACGCTGGATCTCAATCGGAGCGGCACTGGTCAGTGTGGCCATTGGATTGGGTGCATGGGCGGCTCACGGACTGGAAAAGTTCATCGCCGCTCAGTACGCGGGGCAGACTAAACTTGTCGCGGGCCAAACAATCCCTGCGGTCACCAAATATGTCGGTGACTTCAAGACGGCTGCCGATTACCAGCTGAGCCAGGGGCTCGGGCTGATTCTGTTGGGCATCCTGATCACACGCAGACCGAGCCGTGCGTTACGGGTGGCAGGGGTCTGTATCCTTCTCGGAACGCTGTTGTTTTCCGGTAGTCTCTACGTGTTGGTGCTGACCGGGATCACGAAATTCGGGGCGATTACGCCGATAGGCGGGCTGCTGCTGATCATGGGATGGGTGCTGATCGCCTATGGGGCGTGCCCGTGTCGATGTCGTGCGAATCAAGACTGCGGAATCGTGAGCGAGTGAATTCTCAAGGCAGCAGATCAAGCCTGAAAGGCATCCTCGATTCGCTGTCGATAATTAGCGGGGATTTCCACGGATGCCAGAGTGCCATCCCCCTTGCAAATGCAGCAGGCCGTTTTCAAGCGACCATGGGCGAGACGGGTAGTGTCTCGCCAAATCTCGATGGCATAATTCAGTGATTTGAAGCCGATCCGTTCGCAATGGATGCGGACCTCGATCTCGTCTTCATAGCGAGCAGGGGCCTCGAAGCTGCAGGAGGCCGAGACCCGGGGCCAGCCCAGGTAGTCCCCATCGGACAACTGTTCCATGATGCGCAGGCCGAGTGAGCGAAAGAATTCGTGCTCGGCCTCTTCCATCCACCGATAGAAATTGACGAAGTGCACGATCCCCGCCATGTCGGTTTCGGCGAACCTCACTTGGCGGCGGGAGATGAATGGAGGCATGGAAAGCTCGATATGTCGTTTTCGGTGCTTAATTTGAAGAGACGGGAGAAGCCGTATTCGGCGACACACCGACTCGGAGAAACCCCCCGATCGCGGTGATCACGCTCAGGATCACGATCAGAATCCCCAGCCATTTCTTCGCATTCGCTCGTAAGGGAGCAAACTTCGCTGATCTTCCCGACAAGACGGAGGCCAGGAAGAACGCCGCAAAGCCGAGCAACATCTTCGTTCCCACCAGGGCGTGGTACAGCGGCTGCCCCTTGTGGGTCGGAATTCCCATCGCAAAATTGTAGAACCCGCTGACCAGCAGCAACAGAATTCCACCGGCGACAATCTTGCTCCATCGCACTCGGAGTCTCTCCTTGAGCGCCAGATGCTGATCCTCGGGCAGCTCCGCAGCTGCCGGCAGGAGTACGAATCGAGTGAAGATGGCTCCCCCCATCAAGACGATGGCAGCACTGACATGAGCCCAGCGAGCAAGAAGATCCAGAACAAACATGGGGCATTCCTGTGGAGGAGGCGAAGGAGGGGGCGAAGGGTGTTCGCCGGCTGGGAAGTTTAGACGTGCTCGCCGGGATTGACCACGGAGTATGATTCGTGCGTGGCGAGAGTCCGATTCCTTGAAAAAACGCTTGGAGATTTTGTCGAAAATGAGTGCCACACGCCCCTGCTGATTGTCGCCGGATTCTCCGAATCCGGTGTCGCCCGACCCCAGTGGACCGCGGTTTGGAAAGCCGATCGACCACAGAATGGAGTCGATCCCCGTTCGACTGAACCCTTTTGAAGCGTGTGCCGAAGCACCGGATTCGGAGAATCCGGCGACTTTACAAACCGCGTCTCGCGCTCCGTCGAAAGCCATGTCAAAGTTGCACTTGCGTTGAAAAATGCCCATCGGCTAGATTCAGATGAGTTGTTGGACAACGTCGAATTGGATTTGCCACGGAGGGCAATATGCGTGTGGTCTTGCTCGCGGGTGGATTGGGGACTCGTCTCCAGGAAGAGACCGTTGCCCGCCCGAAACCGATGGTTGAGATTGGTGGCAAGCCCATTCTCTGGCACATCATGAAGCATTTCGCTCATCACAATTGTGATGAGTTTTACGTCGCCCTCGGCTACATGGGCGACTTCATCAAGAGCTACTTTCTCGATCGCTATAACCTCAATGGCAATCTGACGATCGACTTTGCCCGCAATGTGATCCATCGCGAACAGCATGAGACCGAAGACTGGACCGCCAGCTTCATCGAAACCGGCCCGATGACCAACACGGGCGGTCGACTGCTGCGGATGAAGCACTTCCTCGACCGTGGCACATTCCTGCTGACCTACGGCGATGGGGTCAGCGATGTGAACGTCACCGAACTGCTGGAGTTCCACAAATCGCACGGCAAGATTGCCACCGTTACCGCGGTGCGGCCTCCGGCCCGGTTCGGCGGTCTGATTATCAACAACGGCCT
>Ga0105047_10011569_pt1 | contig 14305 bp, 15 predicted proteins | sample MAT04_FD_78384 | JGI IMG/M metagenome (GOLD analysis project Ga0105047, IMG submission 78384) | Freshwater microbial communities from Lake Fryxell liftoff mats and glacier meltwater in Antarctica - MAT-04 (megahit assembly) | ecosystem: Environmental > Aquatic > Freshwater > Ice > Liftoff... | reverse complement strand
TCGCTGATCCCGTGTGAGCCCGGGGCCCACGCGCAGGCCGGACGGGCCGTCCCGACTGCCCCAGGCCTGAGAGGGCAGGCGAGATACCTCTCCTACCTGGGCCGACTTCAGAGCCGCCTGGGTGAGGCGGCTACCCCACAGATTCGGAGACGGCCGCAGATGGACTTTTTTCATCCGCGGTCGTCTCCGAATCTGTGGGGGTGTGCAGGCCTGATTTGGAGACCGGCGCGACGCCTGTCCCACGGATTTCGGACTTCCGCCTGCGCCCATGATCATTGACCTGCCACGCTTTGTCGCTGCGGAGCAGCCATTCTGGACCGAGTTGGACGCGCTGCTCACGCGGATCGAGCGCGACCCGCATCGCGCCCAGACCCTCGCGGAGTTGCAGCGGTTTCACTACCTCTACGAGCGCGCCGCGGCGGACCTGGCCCAGGTCAGGACTTTTTCCGCCGAACCCGAAACGCGCCGTTACCTCGAACACCTCGTCGCGCGGGCGTACGGCGAGCTCCACGAGGCGCGGCCCAAGGCGGTCCACCTCAGGCTCTGGGCGTGGCTGGGTGGCACGTTGCCGGTGACGTTTCGGCGGCACGTCCGCGCGTTTTGGCTGAGCCTGGCGGTGACGCTGGCGGGCGCGGCGCTGGGCGGCTGGGCGGTGGCATTTGATCCCGAAGCGAAGGCGGCGCTGGTGCCGGGGCAGTTCGGTCATCTGCTGGGCGATCCCGCCAGGCGCGTCGCCCGCGAGGAGGCGCAAACCGAAAACCTCCTCGCCGGGCACAAGACGACTTTCTCCGCCCAACTCATGCAGAACAACATCCGCGTGTCCTTCATCGCCCTGGCGCTGGGCATGACGTGGGGCGTGGGCACGCTGATCATTCTCTTCTACAACGGGGTGATTCTTGGCCTGGTGGCAGCGGACTATGTGCTGGCAGGGCAGACGAAGTTCCTGCTCGGCTGGCTCCTGCCGCATGGCGTGATCGAGATTCCAGCCATCCTGGTTGGCGCGCAGGCGGGCTTCGTGCTGGCCAACGCGATCATCGGCTGGGGCCGCCGCGTGCCGCTGGCGGATCGGCTGCGGGCAGTCGCGCCCGACCTGGTGACACTCATCGCTGGCACGGCGCTGCTGCTGGTTTGGGCCGGGCTCGTGGAAGCCTTCTTCTCGCAGTATCACGAACCGCTGTTGCCCTATGCCGTGAAGATCGCCTTTGGCCTGATCGAACTGCTGGGCTTGATTTGGTATCTCACCAGCGCCGGGCAATCCAAGACCGCCCGTCCCGCTCCCCCGGCCTGCTGACGCATCACGCATCACGTACGACGCAAGACGCCAAACGAAACCCGCCCCCATGCCCGCCTCCACGCTCCTCATCCGCACCCCGGAAGGCGTGGTGTTCTCGCAATCGTTGGCCGGACCGGTGATTCGCTTTCTGGCGTGGGGCCTGGACCTGGCGTGCATCCTCGGCGTGACGACAGGCGTGTCCATGGTGGTGGGGCTCTTTGCGTTCCTCAGTCCCGACTTCGCCCAAGCCGCATCCATCGCGGTGTTCTTCATCGTGTCGGTAGGCTACGGCATGGTGCTGGAGTGGTTCTGGCGCGGGCAAACCGTCGGCAAGCGCGTGCTCGGCCTGCGCGTGATGGACGCCCAAGGGCTGCGGCTCACCGTGCAGCAAGTCGTCTTGCGAAATCTCCTCCGCTTCGTGGACGCGCTGCCGGTCTGCTACCAGGTCGGCGGGGTGGCGATGCTGGCGAACCGCCGCAACCAACGGCTCGGCGACCTCGCCGCAAATACCGTCGTGGTGCGCCTGCCCGCGGTGGCGGAGCCGGATCTCTCGCAACTGCTGGCGGGGAAGTTCAATTCACTGCGCGACCACCCGCACCTTGAAGCCCGGTTGCGACAACGCACCTCGCCGGCAGAAGCGGCGCTGGCGCTGCAGGCCGTGGCCCGGCGCGACCAGCTTGATCCGGTGGCGCGGGTCGAGCTGTTCGCAGACCTGGCGGGGCATTTCCGGACGAAGGTGAAGTTTCCCCCAGAAGCCGTGGAGGGCCTGGCGGACGAACAGTTTCTTCGCAACGTGGTGGATGCCCTCTACCGGCCGCGAGCCAGTGCCAGGGCACCGGCCGCGGCGCAGCCTGAGGCGCAGCCTGGGGCTCAGTGATGGGAGGCGGTTGGCGGCTCGCCTCCCGCACCGACAACCGCGGACTGCGCTGATCGGGATGCTCACCGCCGGATTCCGGATAGCTGCGCCGCCGGAACCAACGCTCGCGGCGGGTGTTGAATCCGCCATACTGTGCCCATGCAAATCACGTCCAACCCAGCCGGATTCAGAACGGCTCCGCTCCGTGAGCGACCGGCCCCGATCCCCGGCCTGTGCGCGGGACCGGGGATCATGGTTCGGGGCTGGCTCGTCCGGGGTCCATTCGTCGCCGGCCTGGTTTTTCTTGCCCTCTGCTGCGCGCTGTCGTCTCCGGCCGAGGTTAATCCCTACACCGATGTGATCGTCACCCGCAACGTGTTCGGCCTGAAAGAGCCGCCGCCACCCCCCGCGCCACCCGATACCACGCCGCCCGTTCCCAAACTGACCTTGGTGGGCATTGCGAACGTCTTCGGCACCAAGAAAGCGGTGATCAAAGCCCAACCCGCCCCCGGCACGCCCCCGAAAGCAGCCGTCCCGGGCGGGCCGCCCCCCGGTCAGGAACCGCCGCTCGTCCTGGTCGAAGGCGCCATGCAGGATGGGATTACCGTGGTCTCCATTGATGAGGCTACCGGCACCGTCCGGGTGGACAACCACGGCCAGGCGCTGACGTTGAGCTTTGCGAAGGACGGACTCAAGGCTCCCAGTGGTCCCGCGGCGCCCGTTCCGGGACCGACGGGTCTGCCCGGCCAGCCAGCCATCCCGCGGCCACCGGGCATGCCCGGGGCCCCGATCACAGTGGGCTTGCCAGTGCCAGGACAACCTGCGATGCCGGCCGGCATGACCGAAGAAATGCGCCAGAAATTTGCCCAGCGCTACGGCCTCGCGGTTCCGGGCCAACTGTCCCCGCCATTTCCCCATGCCGTGCCCGGAGCTGTCGCCCGCTGACCCAGGAGGCGCGGGCGCGGGCGCGTCATGCCGGCAGCCGGAGGGTGAAGGCAGCCCCGGCCCCGGGCGAGCTTTCCGCCGCGAGGGTGCCCCCGTGTGCCTCCGTGATCGCTTTGCAAATCGCCAGGCCCAGGCCCGCCCGGCCCTCCGCCCGGCCCCTGGACTTGTCGGCGCGATAGAAACGCTCAAAAACGTGCGGCATATCTTCTGGCGCGATGCCGGGTCCGGTGTCGCTCACGGTCAGGACCGCGGCACCCGCCTGCGCAAGCGTGCTCACCCGCACTTCCCCGCCTTGCCGGTTGTAGTGGATGGCATTGGTGAGGAGGTTGGTGATGACTTGGTCCACGCGCTCGGCGTCGCCGCAGGCCGGCGTGGGGGCAAGGTCACAGTGGATTTCCAGCCCGCGCTCGCGGGCCAGCGGACGCAACCGAGCGACACAGGCACGCGCCCGCTCGGCGAGATCGAACGGCTGGCGCGCCAACGGTTCCTGACCCGCGTCGTAGCGGGCTAATTCCAACAAGGACTGGGCCAGCCGGCGCATCTGTTGGGCCGCGCCGAGGCAGGTTTCCACCGTCTCGCGATACTCGGCCGCATTGCGTTCGCGGGCCAGGGTGGTCTGGGCTTCGGAAATGATGACGGCCAGCGGCGTGCGCAATTCGTGCGAGGCGTCGGCGGTGAACTGTTGCTGCTGGGCAAAGGCGGCTTCGAGCCGGGCGAAGGTGCGGTTGAGGACCGCGGCGAGACGACCCAGCTCGCTGTCGGTTTCGGACACGTTGATGCGCTCGGCGAGGTCGCCTGCGGCAATGCGGGCGGCGGCGGTGCTGATTTGGGCGACCGGTCGGAGCGCGCGCGTGGTGAGCACCCAGCCGCCGCCCAGTCCCAACGCGAGCACGCCACCGCCGAAGGCTGCCAGCAGCCACGCAAAGCGCCGCCAACCCGCGAGGTCGGCGGCGATCGAGCGACCCACAAGGAGGCGCTCGCCGATCTCGGTGAAATGAGACGCTTCGCGGTTCAGCCCGCGGGTGCGGGTCTGGACGCGGGCCGTGGCCCCGGAGCGTTCGGGCTGGGGCAGGCCGGTCGGGGCGTTGGTGGAGACTTTCAACGGCGTGCCGCTCCGCGACCAGACGGCGTAGTAGAAGCCGTTGGTGCTCAGGTCTTCGAACAGTCGCTGGGTCACCGGCGACAGGCGGATTTCGCGGTTCTCGAGAAAACCGGCCGGCCGGCCGCGCGGGCCGCCACGGAAGTCCGGGCCGCGCCCCCGTGGGGGTGGCCCCTCGCGCCCGGGCTCAGACGGCGGGCCATCGCCACCCCTTTCAAACGGTGGCTGCGCACCCGGCGGTCGTCCGTCCAGAAATCCCTGCGGCGGCAGGCCGCGCACATCCGCGCCCAGCGCGGAGACCCGGCGTTCGAGTTCGTCGTCCACCTGGCTGAGTTGGTTGGTGCGGTGGAGTTGGTAGGCCGTGACGCCAAAGCCGCTGAGGATCATCGCCAGCAGAAACCCTTGCCAGGCCTGCAACCGCCAGCGGATGGATTTGGGAAACATGGCGGCTACGCGGAAATCCGAAGTCCGAAGTCCGAAACCCGAAAGCTCCCGCCCGCCCGCCCGCAAATGCTGGGCCGGGGCAGCCGCTTTCGGACTTCGGATTTCAGACTTCCTTCGGACTTCGGATTTCGGACTTCAGATTTCATTCGATCACATATCCCTGTCCGCGCCGCGTCGCGATCAGCTCCGCACCGAGCTTCTTGCGGATGCTGAACACATGCACGTCGAGCAGGTTGGAGAGCGAGTCGTCGTGCTCGTCGAACAGGTGTTCGTAGAGGACGGTGCGCGTGACGACTTCGCCCTGATGCAGCGCGAGGTACTCGAGGATCGCGAATTCGCGCGCGGTCAGGGTCACGGGCTGTCCGGCGCGCGTGACGGTGCGGGCGCGAGCGTCAATCAGCACGTCGCGGACGGCGAGTTCCGAGCGTGGCTGCCCGGCGGCGCGGCGGATCAGGGCGCGCAGGCGGGCGAGCAGTTCATCGAGGTCGAAGGGTTTGACCAGGTAATCGTCGGCGCCAGTGTCGAGCCCGCGCACGCGGTCGCGGGTGGTGTCGCGCGCGGTGAGCATGAGCACGGGCGTGCGCTTGGTCTGGCGCAGGCGCTCGAGGAGCTGCCACCCGTCGAGGCGCGGCACCATGACATCGAGGAGCAGCGCGTCGTAATCGGAGTTCTGCGCCTTGAACAAGCCGTCATCGCCAGCCTCGGCGGTGTCCACGGCGTAGCCTTCCTCGCGCAGCGCCTTGGCCAGGCTGCGGAGCAGGCGGGGTTCGTCTTCGACGATGAGGATTCTCATGGTGGGATGCCGGATCGCGGCAGAGCGGCAGGACGCGGGGCAGTGTGCCGAGGCGCGCATTAAGCAGCGATTAAGAAGTGGACTGAACCGCGCGGGCGCCTTCGCCTGCGGCACGGTGATCCGTGCCCGTGGTGTGCCCGTTGGGTGCGGCTGGATGCCCGATGCCGGATGCCGGTGGAAACCGCAGGCGGGCCGGCATCAACGTGGAGAAACTTCTCGCCCGGCGCGCGGGGTTCCCCGAACATCCGCCGCCGCGCAGCATGAAAGCGAAAATCATCATCACCCCAAAGAAGGCCGTCGTGGACCCGCAGGGCAAGACCGTCCAGAGCGCCCTCGAACACCTCGGCTACACCGGCGTCGTCGGCGTTCACGTCGGCAAATACATCGAAGTGGACTTCGCGCCCGGCACCGACGCCGCCACGGCGCGGCCCGCGCTCGAAGACGCCTGCCACAAGTTTCTCAGCAACCCGATCATTGAGGATTACCGGTTGGAAATTGAGTGAAACGTGAACCGTGTTGCGTATTGCGTGGTGCGTTATCTGTTACCGACACCCGCTCCCGATGTAGAACTCGCAGTAACACGCAAGACGGAATACGGAATACGCAACCCGTATCACACCCCCCGCCCATGACCTTCGCTGTCCTCCAATTCCCCGGCTCGAACTGCGACCAAGATGCCGTCCATGTCTTGAGCAACGTGCTCGGCCACTCCGCGCGCCTGTGCTGGCACAAGGAAACATCCCTGGGCTCCGCCGACGCGGTGATCGTGCCCGGCGGCTTCAGCTATGGCGATTACCTCCGCACCGGCGCCATTGCACGGTTCAGTCCGGTGATGCAGGCGGTGCAGCAATTCGCCGAGGCCGGCGGCCTGGTGCTGGGTATCTGCAATGGCTTCCAAATTCTCTGCGAGGCTGGGTTGCTGCCCGGTGCGTTGGTGCGCAATAAGTCGCTCCAGTTCCGCTGCGAACATGTCTTCCTGAAATCGCCCACGCCGGAGTCTCCGTTCACGAACCGGATTCCCGCTGGCAAGTCGCTCCGCGTGCCCATCGCCCACGGCGAAGGCTGCTACTTCGCGGACGCGGCGACCCTGGCGTCGCTGCAAGCCGGCAATCAGATCCTCTGGCAATACTGCTCGGCGGAAGGTGAGTTGACCGACGACGCCAACCCGAACGGCTCGCTCCTAAACATTGCGGGAGTGTGCAATGCTCGCCGGAACGTGGCCGGCCTGATGCCGCATCCCGAGCGCGCCAGCGAGGAACTGCTCGGCAGCGCCGATGGCCGGCTGGTTTTTGAGAGCATGATTGCCGCGCTGGAAACCAAAGGCCTGGCGCAGGCGGCCTAGTCTGATTCCCATGCGTTACTCCATCACCATCGAACGAGGCGGCACCAACTTTAGCGCCTGCGCCCCGGACCTCCCCGGCTGCGCCGCGGCGGCGGACACGGAGCAGGAAACCATTACCTTGCTGCAAGCGGCCCTGGCATTGCACCTCGAAGACATGCGCGAGCGCGGGGAACCAATCCCTGAACCGCTAAGTTTCCCTCGTGAGGTCGAGGTTGCTGCCTGATTCGGTCGGCGCAAACATTTCCATGCTCGCTCTCCTCGCAGGATTCGCCGCTGGTGCTGGACATGTGCTGGCCGGGCCAGACCACTTGGGCGCGGTCGCGCCGCTCGCTGCGGAGTCGCGCGGCAAAGCCTGGCAGGCGGGGCTGCGCTGGGGCCTTGGCCACACCGCCGGCGTGTTGCTGGTGGGGCTGCTGTTCCTGTGGCTGCGCGACGTGCTGCCGATTGACCTCATCTCCGGCTGGAGCGAGCGCCTGGTCGGCGTGGTGCTCATCGGCATCGGCGCGTGGGGCTTGCGCACCACCTTCCGCCAGCGCCTGCACGCGCACGAACATGAGCATGATGGCGAGAAACACGCCCACGCCCACGTCCACGAAGCCAGCACTGTGCATCGCCCGGCGGAGCGCAAGCCGCACGTCCACACCCACGCGGCGTTCGGCGTCGGCACGCTGCATGGGCTGGCGGGCAGTTCGCATTTCCTTGGCGTCATCCCGGCGCTGGCATTCCCAACCAAGCTCGAAGCGGTCAGCTATCTCGCCGCGTTCGGCGTGGGCACCATTGCCGCCATGATTTGCTTCGCCGCCGTCGTGGGCATGGTCGCGCGGGGTTCGAGCCGGCGCGGCGTGGCGGCTTATCAGACGGTGCTGGGCGCCTGCTCTTTCGCGGCGGTCGGAATCGGGATTTACTGGCTGGTGGCGTGAGAGGCCATGCATATTATCACCCGCAAGCGATTGAACGAGTTTGCTGGCCGGCACCCTGCGGCAAGGAGCGGGCTGGCTCATTCGTATCGCGTGATGAAAGCCAACCAGCCAGCGAACCTTGCTGAACTGCGACGGCTATTCCCGCATGCCGACCCGGTTTCCGGTTTGACTGTGTTCAACATCGGCGGCAACAAGGCTCGGCTCGTGACCGCCATCCACTACAACCGTCGCAAAGTGTACATTCGCGCCGTGTTGACCCACCCCGATTACGACACCGGCAATTGGAAAGACGATTAACCATAACCATGTCCACCGCCCAAATTGATAATGCGCTTGCCGCCTGGCCACAGTTGGAGCCCGTGCTGCATGTGCCGCGCAATGAGCAGGAGTACCACCAACTCGTGAAGGTGCTCGACCGATTGGTGGATGAAGTCGGCGAAGCAGAAGACCATCCGCTCGCCTCGTTCATGGACGTGATCGGCGTATTGATAGAAAAATATGAGGACGAGCATGTCCCCGAATTGGCCTGAGCCGCCTGGTGAAAACTCTTTCCCCTCGTCCGCACCCATGACCGAACCCGCCATTACCCCCGAATTGGTTGCCAAGCACAACCTCACGCCCGATGAATACGCCCATGTCATAGAGATTCTCGGTCGCGAACCGAGCTATACCGAGTTAGGCATCTTCTCGGTGATGTGGAGCGAGCATTGCAGTTACAAGAACACGCGACCGCTGCTCAAGACCTTTCCCACCAAGTCGCCAAAAATTCTCGTCGGCGCGGGCGAGGAGAACGCCGGCATCATTGACATCGGCGACAACCTGGCCATCGCGTTCAAGATCGAATCGCATAACCATCCGAGCGCGGTCGAGCCGTTCCAGGGCGCGGCCACCGGCGTGGGCGGCATTGTGCGGGATATTTTCACGATGGGCGCGCGGCCGATTTGCGCGGTGAACTCGCTGCGCTTTGGGCCGATTGTTACCGACGTAGCCGCCGACGTCAGTCGGCGCACTCCAGGCTCGGAAACAGATCAGCGCCGACTCACGTCGGCGGCTACGGGCGGCGGGGACGACGCGGCCTTAAAGAACAATCGCCGCCTCTTCGCCGGTGTCGTCGCTGGCATCGCGCACTACGGGAATTGCTTCGGCATCCCGACGATTGCGGGCGAGGTCTATTTCGACAAGAGCTACGAAGGCAATCCACTGGTGAATGTCTTCTGTCTCGGCGTGCTGCGCCATGACCAGATCGCGCGCGGCGCGGCCAAGGGCATCGGCAATCCGGTCTTCTACGTCGGCCCAGCCACGGGGCGCGACGGCCTCGCGGGCGCGGCGTTTGCCTCGCAGGATTTGACCGAGGAATCCGCCGAGAAACAGCGCGGGGCGGTGCAGGTGGGCGATCCGTTCATGGAGAAACTGGTCTGCGAGGCGTGCCTTGAATTGCTCGCCACCGGGGCGGTGGCCGGCATCCAGGACATGGGCGCGGCGGGGCTGACTTGCTCCACGTGCGAGACGGCGGCGCGCGCTGGGACGGGCATCGAGATTGAGTTGGACAAAGTGCCGCAGCGCGTGCCGGACATGTCGAGCTACGACCTCATGCTCTCGGAGTCGCAGGAGCGGATGCTGATCATCGTCCACAAGGGGCGTGAGGAAGAGGTGAAGCGCATCTTCGACAAGTGGGATTTGCCGTGGTCGGAGGTCGGGGTGGTCACTGACACCGGGCACATGGTCGTGCGGCATCATGGAAAGATCGTAGCGGACATTCCGGCGAAGAAGATCGCCGATGAGTCGCCGGTCTATCATCGCGAGGCACGGGAGCCGGAGTATTTGCAGGCGGTGCGAGCGTTCCGCCTGGATGGCATCATGGACACGCAGCAGCCGATGGCCGATTTGAAGGCGCTATTGGCTTGGCCGACCATCGCCTCCAAGAACTGGGTCTATCGCCAATACGATCACATGGTGCGTGATAACACCGTGGTCTGCCCCGGCAGTGACGCCGCGGTGCTGCGCATCAAGGCGGATTGTGTGCCCGTGGAACAGGTGTCGCGCCTGTCGCTAACTGAAAATGAGAATGGAGCCCGGCGCGACGCCTGCCCTACGAAACTCCTCGCCCTCTCCGTGGATGGCAATGGCACTTACGTCTATCTCGACCCCTATGAAGGCGGCAAGGCGGTCGTCACCGAGGCCGCGCGCAACCTGGCTTGCTCCGGCGCGGTCCCGCTGGGCGCGACGGACAACCTGAACTACGCCAACCCGCACCAGCCTGAGCTGTTCTGGCAACTCAAGGAAAGCGTGCGCGGCCTCGCCGATGCCTGCCTCGCCTTCAACGCCCCGATCACCGGCGGCAACTGCTCGCTCTACAACCAGAACCCTGCCGGCCCGATTGATCCCACGCCCACCGTCGCGATGGTCGGTCTCATCGAAAGGCCCGAACACATCACGACGCAGTGGTTCAAGGACGAAGGCGACGCCATCCTCCTCCTCGGCGAACCAGTGGACACGGCCGACCCCATCTTTGGGCTGGGTGGCAGCGCGTATCTGCAAGTCCAGCATGGCAAGAAGACCGGCACCCCGCCGCGCTGTGACTTGGAAACCGCAAAAACCTTGCACACCACGCTGCTCGGCTTGATCCAGGCTGGTGGCGTCAAAAGCGCCCACGATTGCAGTGAAGGCGGCCTGGCCGTGTGTCTCGCCGAAAGTTGCATCAGCCACCACGAGGCGCGCGGCACACCCAAACTCATCGGTGCGACCGTAGATCTGAGCAACGTGGGACCGGCGTCGCGCCTGTCTCCATCTTCCTCTGGGCATGAGGGGCAGGGACAAAAGATTGGAGACAGGCGCGACGCCTGTCCCACGCTGCGGCTGGACGCCCTCCTCTTCGGTGAGACGCAGAGCCGGGTCGTGATTTCCTGCGCGCCGCTCGATGCAGTGAAGCTCGTCGAGCGGGCGAAATTGCTCGGCGTTCCGGCCCTGCTCATCGGGACCGTTCGCGGCGACAACCTGACCTTCGTGACTGCGTCCGGCGAGCACTCCGCCTCCGTGGCTGAGTTGCACGACGCCTGGTGGAACTCCCTGGCGCGAGCGATGGCGTGAGCAGCGCGTATGCATGAAGGGGCCTTTGCTGCCGGAGCGCGGGCGTCCCGCCCGCTGGGGACGACCGAAGTTCCAGCGGATTGCCCCTTTGCCAACGGCGGTTGACCTAAAACGACCAAAGCGGGCGTGACGCCCGCGCTCCGGGGCCTTCATGCATACGCGCCGTGGCGTGAGGCTCCCGACCGTTTTAGACTTGGCGCGGGGAGCGCGGCGATTATCGTCCCCGCGGCAATTTCGCTGACACCATGAAAAACAAACTCACTCTTCTCTACGCATCCACGGCCGCCGTCCTGCTCCCGGCGAGCACGCAGGCCCAAATGAACAGCTTCATCACTCAGGACGCGGGTTGGTACTGGGGGGCGGACATGGGGGCAACGGTGCTCCAGGACGGCCATCTCACCCAGTTCAACAACCGGAGCGTCAGCGACCCGGTGAGCTACGACGTCGGCTTCGGGATGGATTTGTCGGGCGGCTACGCCTTCAACCGCTATTTCGCACTGGAATTCCAAACCGGCTGGACTTGGAATTCCATTGATTCCATCGGCGGCAACCCGGCTTCGGACAGCTCGCTCTCCACGATTCCGCTCATGGCCAACGCCGTGCTTCGATACCCCATCCCGCGGACGCGGATTGTGCCTTACGTCGGTGCCGGCGTGGGCGGCGCGATGACCATCTTTGATACCGACGGCTATACCCGGTCGGTGCCCGGCGGGACGGTGTCGCTCTACGGCTCGGACATGGATTTCGTGTTTGCGTGGCAGGCCTTCGCGGGGGTGCGGCTCGAACTGAACGATAAGATGTCGGTCGGCATCGGCTACCGCTATCTCGCCGTGGATTCCTCGTCGTACAACTTCGAGTCCGATTACTACAGCGGCCCGTCCGCGCGGATTGGCTTCTCGGCCCTTCAGTCGCATCTGGCGGCGCTCACGTTCTCGATGAAATTCTGACGCTGCGTTGCTGCAACTGCCCTTCCCGGGGACTCCTTGCCGCGCTTCGTCGCCGCTGGGTTGCCCCGGCGGGGCACTGCGGAGGCTAAGCGTCTATCCTGGGCACAGAAACCTGGACACAGAAACCTTGACCCGCTGGGGCGGATGAATTTTCCTCTCCGCCCGGCGGTCAGTAAAACTGCCCGAAATCCTGATCTCGACTCCTGATTACCATGAAAACATTTCTCACCACCTCCACACTGGCCCTGGCTGCGGCCCTCAGCCTCAGCTTCGCCGCGCACGCCGCCGATGCCACCCCCAAGAAGGGGTTGATCATCAGCACCACCCTTGGCTTCCGCCACTCCTGCATCCCTCTGGCGAACGACGTGCTCAAGGGCATCGCTACGAAGAGCGGCGCGTTCACTTTGGAAGTCATTGACGTGAACCCGAACGACGCCCAGTTCAAGGGCGACGATGGCAAGCAGGACAAGGCGAAGTTCGAAGCCGCCACCAAGGCCGCCCTTGCCAAGCTCACCGCCGACGGCCTCAAGCAATACGACCTGATCATCTTCAACAACACCACCGGCCAGCTTCCCTTGCCCGACAAGCCGGCGTTGCTGGAATGGGTGCGCAGCGGCGGGGCCTTCGTCGGCACCCACGCCGCCACCGACACTTTCCACAGCGAAGGCGAGAAGGTCAGTCCCTACATCGCGATGATCGGCGCCGAGTTCAAGACCCATGGTCCGCAGGTTGAAGTGGACATCACCAACCAGGATCCCGAACACGCGGCCTGCCAGCATTATCCCGGGCAGTTCAAGCTTTTTGACGAGATCTACGAGTTCAAGAACTTCGAGCGCCCGCAGGTTCACGGCTTGCTCGGCATGGACAAGCATCCGCAGAACAAGTCGCCTGGCGATTACCCCGTGTCGTGGTGCAAGCAATTCGGCCAGGGCCGCGTGTTCTACACCTCGCTCGGCCATCGTGAAGACGTTTGGGATCCGGAGTGGAAGGAGAAGGACGGCAAGCGGAAGGTGTCGCCCGCGGACTCGCTGGCCTACCAGAAGCACATTGAAGGCGGCATCCTCTGGACCCTCAAACTCGCGCCCGGCAGCGCCGCACCCGGCAATTTCAAACCCTGATTCGCAGACTCTCAATTCATCTCGCAGCCCATGAATCCTGAAGTTCAATCTCCCGCCACCGATTTCACCCGCCGCGACTTTCTCCGCGGTGGCTCGCTGGCCGCCATGATGACCCTGCTCGGCGGCATCCCGCTCCGCGCTGAGGAAGCGGCCAATCCCGCCGCGGACGCGAAGCCGGTCATCAAGATCAAGACCGCCATTATCGGCTGCGGCGTTTGGGGCCGGGAAATCCTCACCACCCTGCAGCGTCTGCCCCAGGCCGAGATGGTGGCTATCTGCGACACTTACGAATCGGCGGCCAAGCGCGCCGGCAAGCTCGCGCCCAGCGCCAAGCCGACGGCTGATTTCCAGTCGGTGCTGGCGGACAAGGACATTCAAGCCGTCATCGTCGCGACGCCCACGCATCAGCACAAGGACATCGTCACCGCGGCGCTCAAGGCGGGCAAACACGTCTATTGCGAGGCCCCGCTGGCGCACACGCTGGACGACGCCAAGGTCATCGCCAAGGCCGCGCAGGAGGCGTTCAAACAGATCTTCCAGCCCGGCCTCCAGCAGCGCTCTGACCCGCAGAACTGGTTCCTCGTGCCTTTCATCCGGAGCGCCCCGCTCGGCAAAAGCGTCATGGCCACCGGTCATTGGAACAAGAAGACCAGTTGGCGGCTCGACTCGCCCAATCCCGACCGCGTCAAAGAGATCAACTGGCGCCTGGACAAGGCCCTTTCGCTCGGCCTGGTCGGCGAAATCGGCATCCACCAGATTGACCGCATGGTGTGGCTCATGGGCAACCAACCCGTGGCTGTGCGCGGCTACGGCGCCATTGGTTTCTGGCAAGATGGCCGCGAGGTGCCGGACACCATCGAGGCGTTCTTCGAGTTTCCCGACGGCCCCTTCCTGACCTACACCGCCACGCTCGCCAGTTCTTTCCAAGGCGAGGGCGAAGTCCTGCAAGGCTCCGATGCCTCGGTGCTGATGCGCGGGAGCCGCGCCTGGATGTTCAAGGAAGTGGACGCCCCGCTGTTCGGCTGGGAGGTCTATGCCCGCAAAGAATCCATCGGCGAGGAAACCGGCATCGTGCTCCGCGCCGACGCCAGCAAGCAAAAGGTCGCCGTCGGTGGCACCGGGGTGCAGGCGCCGGAGACCACTTCGCTGCAATACGCGCTCGAGAACTTCCTCGGCAACTGTGGGGAGATCAACGCTGCCGTGGAGGACTTCGTCGCGGCCTATGACCCCAACGACCGCAAGGGATTTGCCGAGGTGCTCAAGGGCATCAAGCTCCGTCACGCCGCCACCTGGCAGGATGGTTACGCCGCCACGGTGCTCGCCATCAAGGCGAACGAATCCATCCTCAAGCGCGGCCAAGTTGAATTGCCCAAGGGCCTCTTTGAATTGGCCTAGACCGCGCCCCGTCGAAACTCGCAACTAACGGCGGCCCTGCCGCCCCAAAACTAACAACGAACACTAAGACACTTATGACCACGACC
>Ga0105047_10011568_pt1 | contig 14306 bp, 11 predicted proteins | sample MAT04_FD_78384 | JGI IMG/M metagenome (GOLD analysis project Ga0105047, IMG submission 78384) | Freshwater microbial communities from Lake Fryxell liftoff mats and glacier meltwater in Antarctica - MAT-04 (megahit assembly) | ecosystem: Environmental > Aquatic > Freshwater > Ice > Liftoff... | reverse complement strand
GGTGCGGTATGGGTCATTTGCAAGAGTGGGTCTGGCGCGAGGATTGCAGTCTAGCAGCCTCGTTCTTGGGGACTACCGGGCGCGCGGAGTGGATGCTGCTTGACCCACGGGACCATATCAAGCCCCTCGGCAATGCGCTTTCGACGGCGCGGCACATCTACTTTTCCCCCGAGGGAACGGTCGGGAAGGAATGCTCGGGACGCGTTGCGCCGGATGCCAGCAGTTGGATTGCAATGCGAAGAGCCAATCCAGCCCACCCTCCCCTGCGCATTGCGCATGGCAGAGAGCAAAAGCTCGATCCCCGACATCTGCGCTGAGGACCCAAACAAAACGCCGGCTGCGACAGGCGCAACCGGCGTCGATGTGATCCGGACGGCTGTAGCCGATTACTCCGGCTTGGGTACCAGGGCTTCGGTGGTGATCCGCAGCTTCACTTCATCGCTGACGGCCGGTGCGTACTTGCCCAGGCCGAAGTCGCTGCGCAGCACGGTGCCCGTGGCATCGAAGCCGATGGCAGCGCGCTTGGCCATGGGCTGTTCGCCGACCTTGTTCAAGGTCACGTCCAGCACCACCGGCTTGGTGATGCCCTTGATGGTCAGGTCACCGGTGACGCTGAGCTTGCCTTCGCCGGCGGACTCGACTTTGGTGCTCTTGAACGTCGCACTGGGGAATTTTTCGGCTTCGAAGAAGTCGGCGCTGCGCAGGTGGTCGTCGAATTCGGATACGAAGCTGTTGAGGCCAGCCAGCGGCAAGGTGACCTGCACACTGGAAGCCCCGATGTCGTCGGCGTCGTACACCAGGGTCCCGTCGGCCTTGCCGAAGTGCGCACTGGGATTGGAGAAACCGAAGTGGCTCCACTGCGCGATCACGTTGGTGTGGTTGGGATCGAGCTTGTAGGTGACAGGCGCGGCCAATGCAGCGCCAGAGAAGGCGAACAGGGCCGCAACGAGCAGGGTCTTGCGCATGATGGTTCTCCTGGAAAGTAGGGGTGATGGGATATTGCGCAAACGGTCACTCGATACGTGAGGCTTCGTCAAAACTCAGGCGCGGTAAGCGAGGGAACACGCCGGTCGGGTCGCCATAACCCAGATTGACCAGGAAGTTGGATTTGATCGCAGTGCCTGCGAAGAAGGCGTCATCGACCTTGGCATTGTCGAACCCCGACATCGGGCCTGCATCCAGCCCCAAAGCGCGCGCGGCCACGATCAGGTACGCGCCCTGCAGGCTGCCATTGCGAAACGCCGGCACGTGGCGGCCTTCGCGCGGACCATCGAACCAGCTTTTGGCATCGGGCACATGCGGAAACAGGTAAGGGGTTTTTTCGTGGAAGTCTTCGTCGAACCCGATGATCGCCGTGACCGGCGCGGCCAGGGTCTTCTTGCGGTTGCCCTCATCCAGTGCCGGCGCGAGCCTGGCCTTCGCCTCGCTCGACTTCACGAACACGAACCGCGCCGGCAGGGTGTTGGCCGCGGTCGGACCCCACTTCAGCAAGTCGTACAACGCATGCAGCTGGGCATCTTCGACCGGGCGGTCCAGGAATGCGTTCTGGGTGCGCGCGCTCCGGAACAGCTGGTCCAGCGCGGCATCATTCAAGACTTCGGACATTGCACATCCTTGGAAGCGATAGCGGAAGATCGGAGTGGATAGCCAATCGGACGCGCAGTGTAGAGTGTCCTGACAATGGCAACATCCCGGCGGTTCGGAACGGATTGTGCTGTTTGGTGGAACAAATCCGGGGCATGCGATGGATTCGACTCAACTCTGGACCCTCACCGATGGCCATGCCGGCAACCGGGCGCAAGCCTCAGCGCTGGCGTCAGCAATCGGTGGCACCGTCGCCTGCGAGTGGACACTGGAACCGCGCGCGCCTTGGCGCTGGATTGCTCCGCGCATGGTCATTGGCGCACGCCACGCGTTCGGTCCGAGTTTCAGACAGTCCTTGCTGCAACCGCCGGGCCTCGCCATCGGCTGTGGCCGGCAAGCAGCCTTGGCGACACGCCTGCTAAGGCAACGCGGCGCGACGACGGTGCAGATCCTGGACCCACGCATCGACCCGCGGCATTGGGACCTGGTGATTGCCCCGCAACATGACGGGCTCGAAGGCAGCAACGTCATCACCCTGCTCGGCAGCCTCAATCCGGTGGATGACCCGTGGCTCGATGCCGCGCGCGTGCAGTTCGTCCACTTCTCCGAACTGCCGCAGCCGCGCACTGCGGTGCTGCTGGGCGGCACCAGTGCGCACGCGCGTTTCGATCGCGGCGCATTCGAACGACTGGCATCGAACCTGGAAGTCGCACTGGCACGCGATGGCGGCAGCGTGCTCGTCACCGCATCGCGACGCACGCCCGCCGACCTGATCGCAGTCCTTCGTCACCGTTTTGTCGAAACGCCGGGCGTGGTCTGGTGCGGCCCCGAAGATGGCGACAATCCCTACGCAGGGATCCTGGCGTGGGCTGACCGGATCGTGGTGACGCCGGATTCGGTCAACATGGTGTCCGAAGCCTGCGCCACGCGAGCGCCGGTATTCGTGTTCGATCCGGCATGTGTCAGCGGACGGCCGCGCCGGTTCCTCGAGGCGCTGTTGCACAGCGGGCGCATCCGCTTGATGGATTCGGTGCTGGCTGCGTTCGAGGTACAGCCCTTGCGGGAAACAGCACGCGTTGCGAGGTTGGTGCACGAGCGTCTTGGGATTGTCGGTCCGCTCGGCCAACCGTGGCCAAACAGCGTGGGGACGTGAGTCTGCTGCGAGCTTCACCATCAGTTCGCGGCGTGATGCCGCTTGCATGAGATGCAGCTGCCAAAGATTGCGCCCCAAAAAACATTGCTGCTCCAGCATGTTGGAGTCGTATCGATGGCGCTATCGGGATTCCGCGGCACGCGGCGCTCATGTGGAATCGAATTCGAGTCCGAAGCCCTGTGTCGCCGCGTTTACCACAGCACGCGCGTCGGCAACGGCCTGGCTATGCAGCACCTGGCGTGGGCGTCGGTCCAGCGTGCAGCCCAAGCCCTCGCTTACGAAACCCGAATGCGCCGAAGTCATTGCCGCAGCCGTCGCCCGGTCGATCGTCCCCACCTGTAGCAAGGCCTCGATCAGCCCCTGGGAATCGCGCGGCAGCAGCAGTGACGCGTGCGCGTGGGAATCGCGCAACAACAGGTACTGCAGCAGGAACTCCAGATCGACCAGGCCACCCGCGCCCTGCTTGAGGTCGAAGCGTGCAGCGTCGCTGCGATCCAGCTCGGCACGCATGCGCTGGCGCATCGCAATCACCTCGAGCCGCAACTTGTCGACGTCGCGCGCGCGCGCCAGCGTCTGCGCGCGCACCTGCTCGAAATCGGCGAGCAGGCGTGCATCGCCGGCGACTGCGCGTGCCCGTACCAGCGCCTGGTGTTCCCAAGTCCAGGCGCGATCGCGCTGGTATTCGCGATAGCTGGCCAGTGACGACACCAGCAGTCCCTTGGCCCCGTCCGGGCGCAGGCGCACGTCGATGTCGTACAGGCGCCCGGCAGCGGTGACCGCAGCCAGCAACGCGACCATTTTTTGTGCCAGGCGCGCAAACCAGCGACCGGCTTCCAGTGGTCGAGCGCCGTCGGAGGCCTCCACGCCCTGCGCGTCGTACAGGAACACCAGGTCCAGGTCCGAACCGAACCCCAGCTCTTCCCCGCCAAGGCTGCCGTAGCCGATCACGGCGAAGCGACCGCCGGCGATAATCCCGTGCGCGGCCACGACGTCGCGCTCCACCAGCTGCAGCACCACGCGCAACACGGCGTCGGCCAACCAGGCCAGCTGGCGAGTGCTGTCGCGAGCCGACTGGCGACGGTCCAGCGCCGCCAGCGCAATGCGGAAACTCAGTGCCAGACGACGTTCGTTGAGCAATCGCAGCGCGATTTCCGGATCGGGCTCCAACAGCGCGACATCGCAGGCCTCGTGCATCTGCACACGGTCTGGCAAAGGCCCACCGACACGGGTATCGAGCAACTCGTCGAGCAGCAGCGGATACAGGGCCAGGCGCTCGGCCAGCAGCGCACTGCGCGACACCACGTCGACCAGGCGTGCCAGCGCTCCGGGCTGTTCATCCAGTAGAGCCAGGTAGCTTGCGCGCCGCAGGATCGCTTGCAGCAACGCGAGCAGGCGCTTCAACGCAGCGTCGGGTTGAGACGAGACGGCCGCAGCCTCAAGCAGTGCGGGCAGCACCCGATCCAGGCGCACGCGTGCGCTATCGGACAGGCTGGACACTCCGGCGGACTGCGCGAAATCGCGCAGCGTGGCGTCCGCACTACCTGCGGCGACGAAGCCGGCCGCTGCGAGTGTTTCCATGTCGCCAGCATCAGGCAGCGCGCGCCAGTAGCGGGTCATCGCGGCGGGCTCCAGCTCGCGCTGGCGTGGCGCCAGCAGTTCGTTGAACTCAGCGGCCACGCGTGCGCGCTGCCCATCCAGCGCCTCGCGCAGCGCGACCCAGTGTGGATAGCCGAGACCTTGCGCGATGCGCACGCGATCCAGCGGCTGTTCCGGCAATGCGTGGGTCTGCGCATCGCGCAACATCTGCAGCCGGTTTTCCAATCGCCGCAGGAAACGATAAGCCTCGATCAGCGCGCGAGCATCGCTCGCCAGCATCTGTCCGCTGCTCACCAACGCATGCAATGCGGGCAGCAGCCGACGCTCCCGCAGCGAGGCTTCGCGACCGCCGCGGATCAGCTGCAACGCCTGGGCCAGGAATTCGATTTCGCGGATGCCGCCGGGGCCGCGCTTGATGTCATCGGCCAGCTCGCGACGCGCGACCTCGGCATTGATCGACGCCTTCATCTCGCGCAGGCCGTCGAGGGCGGTGAAGTCCAGGTAACGTCGATAGATGAAGGGCCGCAGGCTCTGCAGCCAGTGCTCGCCGGCTTCGATGTCGCCGGCCACGGTGCGCGCCTTCAGCCAGGCGTAGCGCTCCCAGTCGCGACCTTCGCGCTGGAAATACTGGTCCATGCCGGCAAAGGAAAGCGCCACGCGCCCGGCATTGCCGAACGGTCGCAGGCGCAGGTCGACGCGATGGCAAAAGCCGTCGACCGTGGGTTCGTCCAGCAGCTTGGCCAGGCGCTGCCCGAGGCGCGCAAAATAATCCTCGGCCGCGAGCACGCGCGCGCCATCGGATTCGCCGCCTTCCGGATAGGCGTAGACCAGGTCGATATCCGAGGAAAAATTCAGTTCGCCGCCACCCAGCTTGCCCAGGCCGAACACCACCAATCGCTGCGCCTCGCCCCGGGCGTTGCGCACCACGCCATGGCGCGTGGCGAATTCGGTTTCCAATGCACGTAGCGCAAGTTGCAGGCAGGTTTCCGCCAGCCGCGTGGTACCTGCAAGCGTAGCGTCGACCTGGTCCAGTTCCAGCACATCGCGCCACACCAGCCGGGCCGATTCGGCGGCACGATAGCGGCGCAGCTGCGCGGGCCACTGCGATGCCTGGTCGGGTTCCAGCACCGGCACCGGGTTGTCGCTGGCGCCATCATCGGCCAGCCACGTGATCAACAGTAGCGGTTGCCGGCACAGGGTATCCAGGACGAACTCGCTGGCGCTGGTCACTTGCACCACGCGTGCTGCGGTGTGTTCGTCGAGCAAAAGCGCCTCAACTGCCGCATCGCTGGCGCGCAACCGCGCCAGCGCGCGCTGGCTATGCGCAGCGAGGGCGTTACCGGTGTCCACATCCGTCTGCGAGTTCATGCCACGAGTGTGTCACGGCTGTAACCAGGTCATCTGCGCACCGCGCACAATGCATGCGCGGCAGCGAATCTACTGCGGCGGCACCGGCGCCTGCATGATGCGGCCGAGCACGAGGTGACTGGGCGTGACCGCCAGATCCAGCGGCGTCACCAGCTTCGGGTTGGGATTCGAAAGAACGGTTTCAGGAGCTCCAGCCACCGCCTCGCGCAGCAACGCGCCATTGTCGTTGGCGGTGTTGGGAAGCGTGGTGTCGATGCCAAGCATCGTGCGCGCGGCAGCAAGGCTGCGCTGCATGTCGTCATCGCTCAACTGCAGGTCGGCTGGCATCGTCGCCATTGCCATTGGAGCGGAATTCGGTTTGGATACCTGTGCTGCCACAGCCGCCAGCGTCGTTTGTCGTGCGGGATGCAGCAAGGGCCACACCTCGTCCCACAGCGCTTTCCAGTCGACCACGGGAAACGGTTCGTCGGTGGTCGCAGCCATCACGATCCGTGGCGCCAGACGACCGCGCGGCTGCACGTCGCATTCGGCCAGGCTGCGATACACCACTTCGCTGCACACCATGTGCGATGGATCCTCGCGCACCAGGTGGTCCAGCGCCTCGCGCACCAGCAACCGCGCCAGCCAGTGCTGCGGCCACTTGCCGCGTACCGCCACCAGCACGCCGAGCGTGGCCAGGCGGTCGACCGGAAACGGTACGCCCAGCAGCGACTGGGCATGCGCAAGCACCGCGGTGCGGTCGGCATCGTTCAATGCACCACCGTCATTGGCCAGCGGTCGAAATGCATCGATGAAGTAGTACTCGGCGCTATCGGCCACGCGCCTGGCCAGGGAGTAGCGGCGCGCACTCGGTGCGGCGGCTTCAATCAGCTCGCCTCGATCGGCCACGATCGCCGCATGGCTGTAGATGCTGTCGCCGCACCAGGCGATCAGTTTTGACAGCTCGCCATGGCCAAGCATCAGCAGCACGTCGCCCACCTTCAACGCCGCTGCGACGTTGGCGTCCAGGGTCTTGCCGTCATCTGCGGGCATGGGCGGTCTCGATGGGAAACGTGGAAGGGGCACTGCTGACACGGTTGCGGCCTGCGGCTTTACTCAGGTACAGCGCAGCGTCGGCGCGCCGCAGCAGTTGCCCGGCATCCTCGCCCTGGTCCAGCTGGGCCACGCCCAGGCTGAGGCTGCAGGGCAGCAGGTTGCCATCGACCGACAGTGGTCGGCTGTCGACGGCCTGGCGTACGTGCTCGGCGACCTGCATGGCTTCCTCCAGTTTCGTATGCGGCATCACGATCAGCATTTCATCGCCGCCCAGCCGGCCCAGTGCATCGCTGTCACGCAGGCCATTGCGCAGGCGCATGGCGACGAAGCGCAGGCAGGCGTCGCCCACCGAATGGCCATGGCCGTCGTTGATCGCCTTGAAGCGGTCGACGTCCACATAGGCCACCGACAGGGCAGCGCCGGAGGCATGCGCTCGTGCGACATGTTCGGACAGCTGCTGCTCGATGGCCACGCGCGACGACGCCCCAGTCAGCGCATCGATGGTGACCTGGCGACTGGCGCGGTCACGGTCACGCCGCAGCTCCAGCATCTTGTCCGACAGACCCACGGTCAGCAGCAGCCCGGCCAGCGCAAAGCTGCCGGCCACGGCATGGTCCAGCCATGACGGTCCGACCCAGGAACCCAGCATTTCTATCGCCTTCATGCTGATCGTCAGCAGCAGTGGCGTCCACGAAATCAGGAAGAAGCGCGCCGCGCGATTGCCGCGCACCACCAGCGTGAGCCCGGCGATGACCAGGGTCAGCGCTGTCGCCACCACCACCAGGTTGCCGATGACGGCCAGTCGCGCGTCTTCCACCAGCAGGTTGGCCAGCGCCATGCCCGCCATTGTCCAGGTCAGCACGATCACGAACCGATCGATGCGCGGCAAGGTTCCCGGCAGGTCCAGGTACCGGCGCAGGAACAGGTTGCTGGCCACTGCACCCACGCAGGCGAGCACGCGCGCAGCCTGTGGCCCTTGCGTCATCAGGTCGGCCAGCCACGGCAAGGCGCGGATCTCGCCACCCATGACCGCCAGGTACAGCGACGCGATGCCCATGGTCATGGCCAGGTGCACGAAATTGCGGTCACCCACCCCCACCCAGAACGCCAACGCCAGGATCGACAGCAGGATCATCGCGGTCAGGATCATGCTGCGCCAGGCGACGTGCCACAGGTCGTCGCGGTGCACCTGCTCCTGCGATTCGATCGACACCGCCATGGGCACCGCCGCCGATGCGTCCACGCGCAGGTAGATCGCCTCTCCAGGCTGCAGCCCGGCGGGCAGCGGGATCACCAGTGCGCGCGCCGAATGATCGGGATCAGCATCGACCCCATGCAACGCGTGGCCACTGGCGACCGCTCCGGGAACCCAGGCGCTGACATGGTTGAGATACGGCGCCTTCAGCACCAGCTGCGGTTCGTCGTCAGGTTCGATAGGCCGCGTGGTGGTGATCCGCCACCATGCGGGCACCCTCGACTCTTCATAGATGACCGGTGCCCCGGTGCGCACCAGGAATTCCGGATCGTAGTGACCGGCGACCACCGCCGCTTCGGCCGCAGACGAGGGCAGCCGAGCGATCTCCAGCCCTGAAGGTTGCGCCCGGGCCTGTGCGCACGCGGCCAAAAGTAACCACGCCAGCGCGATGCGCAGGCACGCGCTTGTCGTCAAACTCAGTTTCCCCATGCGGCAAATCGTAGCCGATGACACCGAAGCTGGCTGGCGTGCGCCGACGCGTGGCGATGCGCGACTACCGGCCGGCGCGGAAAATCAGGCCGTGGCGGGGGGTGCGGGCGAAAGCTCCGGCAGTTCGGGCCGTGATTGCACGGCCAAGCCGAACTGGCTGGCCAGGTGCTGCAGCAGCACCGGCTTGACCGCATCCATGCCCGAGGGTCCGCCCAGGTCCGCCAGGTGGGTGACCTGCAAGCCCTGGTAGCCGCAAGGATTGATGCGATGGAACGGTTCCAGGTCCATGGCGATGTTGAAGGCCAGGCCGTGGAAGGTGCAGCCGCGGCGAACGCGAATGCCCAGCGCGGCAAGCTTGGCGCCGGCCACGTAGACGCCAGGGGCGCCGTCGCAACGTTCGGCCTGGATGTTCCAGTCGGCGGCGGTATCGATGATGGCCTGTTCGATCCGTTGCACGTACTCGCGCACGCCCAGCTTGAGGCGCCTCAGGTCGAGCAGCGGGTACGCCACGATCTGGCCCGGGCCGTGATAGGTCACCTGTCCGCCACGATCGACATGGATCACCGGAATATCGCCGGCCGCCAGCACGTGCTCGGGCTTGCCCGCCTGTCCGAGGGTGAATACCGGGTCGTGTTCCACCATCCAGATCTCGTCGGTGGTGGACTCGTTGCGGCTATCGGTGAAGTGTTGCATGGCCCGCCAGACCGGTTCGTAGGGCTGGCGCCCGAGTTCGCGGACAAGGCAATCCGGCGTGGCTACAACGTCCACTTCACTTCCGGATGGCCGCGCAGCGCCACGTGGGCCGCGTCGAACTGTGCCCGGTCCTGAGCATGGAAGCCGATGCGTACCGACACGTAGCTGCCGCTGGAGGAATGTTTCCAGCGGATGGTTTCCTCCAGCACTTCGATGCCGGCGGCGGTCAGCAGCCGCGGCAGTTCGGTTTCCAGGCCCTTGCCGGCTGCGCCCATGGCGCTGAGTTCGAAGGTGCCGGGAAACTGGAAGCCGTGATCGGGATTGTCGGAAGAAATGTCCATGCGCCGATTATTGGGCTATCTCCGCCGAAACCCAAGCCGGACACCGGTCGAAGGGGCTTCACCCGCGCTGGAACCGGGCGGCGATCAGGCCAGAGGCTGCCGCGCATGGTGCCAGCGGCATTGCGCCGCCGCCACGCCGTCAATAGAAATTGCAGACGTCAGGAAGCCGGCTTGCGCCGGCTTCCTGGATCCAACATCCGTGTCAGGCGCGACTAATCGGTTTCCCACCACATCCAGAAGCTGTCCCACAGGCGACGGAAAAAGCCGCCTTCCTCCACCGCGGCGATCGCCACCAGTGGCGACTGCGCCACCAGCTTGCCGTCGAGGGTGACCTTGACCGTGCCAATGGACTGGCCCTTGGTGATCGGCGCTTCCAGCACCTTGGGCACGTCCATGGTGGGCTTGAGGTCGCCGTAGCGGCCTCGCGGGATGCCGACCAGCAAGGGCTTGGCGACGCCCAGTTGAACCTGCTTGGTGGTGCCTTTCCAAACGCGCTGCTGCGCGATCACCTTGCCTACTTCGTACACGCGATGGGTTTCGAAGAAACGGAAGCCCCAGTTCAACAACGCCAGGCTGTCGCTGGCGCGCTGCTTCTCCGAAGTCGACCCCATCACCACGGCGATCAGGCGCTGGTCGCCACGCTTGGCCGAACTCATCAGGCAATAACCTGCGCCGGAATGGTGGCCAGTCTTGATGCCATCGACGGTCGGGTCACGCCACAACAGCAGGTTGCGATTCGGCTGGGGATTCATCGCGCCAACCTTGAATTCCTTGATCTTGTTGTACGCATAGGTTTCGGGAAAATCGCGCACCATTGCCTGGCCCAGGCGCGCCAGATCATGCGCGGTGGTGTAGTGCTCCGGCGCGGACAGTCCGTGCGCGTTGACGAAATGGGAGCTTTTCATCCCGATGCGCGCGGCGTAGCTGTTCATCAGCGAGGCGAAGGCTTCCTGGCTGCCGGCGGCGTGTTCGGCCAGGGCGATGGCCGCATCGTTGCCGGACTGCACCGCCATGCCTTTTTCCATGTCCGACAACGGCGCAGTCTTGTTCAACTCGAAGCCGCTGTAACTGCCGTCGGTGCCGGCGCCGCCTTCGCGCCAGGCGCGTTCGCTCATCATCACCGGATTATCGGCCTTGATCTTGCCGGCTTTCTGCTCGGCCGCGAGCACGTAGGACGTCAGCACCTTGGTGATGCTGGCCGGCTCCACGCGCTCGTCGTAGTTCTCGCCGGCCAGCACCTGCCCGGTGGTGTAGTCCATCAGGATCCAGGCGGTGCCCACGGGTACCGGTGCCGGGGGCGTCTCGACCGCGGCTCTGGCGGGGTCGGGTTGCGCGGCCGGTTGCGGCGCCGGCGTCTGGGCAAAGGCCAGGCCGAAAGTGAACGTGGCCAGCGCGGCCAGGGCGAAACGAAACTTCATCGTGATGGGAACTCCGGGTATTGGGCGGGGCTTGTCGGCGGGCGGCTGGATCGGGCGCTGCTGGTTGTTGGATTGCCGGTCGTCGGTGCAAGGCGTGGATCCGGTGAAAGATTCCAGCAACCGGCAACCCGCGACCGACAAGCACTTTACTCGCGAACCACCTGCGGCTGGCCGAAGCCAAGGCTGGCGATACGACTGGCCAACTGCGAGGCGCTGTCCACATCGGCCGCGCCTACGCGCAGTCGCCAGAGCCGGCGTCCGTTGCTTTCGGTATCGCTGAGGCTGGCGCGGTCGATACCGGCGGCGGTCAACCGCGCCAGCGCGCGGTCGGCGTTGTCGCGACTGGCAAAGCTGGCGACCTGCAGTTGCAGGTCGGCGCCCGGGACCGCTGGCGCGGCGCCAGAGACGTTATTCGTATTGGCTGCTGGGCTGCCGGTGGTCGTGCGAATAGTCGTAGCGACCGCCGAGGGCACCGCAGTCGACGTCGCAGGCTCAGGCCGACCTGGCTTGCCAGTGGCCACGCGCACGCCGCGCGACTGCATCCACGCGGCAAACTCATCGGCATCGGGTTTTTTCTCCAGCTCCGGCGTGACCTGATAGCGCCAGGGTTGCGAAGTCGAGGTGGCTGCGGGAGCGGTCGCCGGTTGCGGGCTGGCGGACACCGCCAGCAGGACCGCCGGTGGCAACGTGCCCACCAGCTCGTCCATCGGCGTCGGCTTGTCGGTGGCGATGCGCGTGGGCACGCCAGTGGCGATAGTGGTCGTGACCGGCGCGCGTGGCGCGCTCGCGGGCGATGCGGATGTCGCCAGCTGCACCGCGGATTCGCCCGGCACCAGCGCACGTACCTCGACCCGTCCGGTGCCGCGTGCAGTGATATCCAGCTTGACCGCCGCCGCATAGCTCAAGTCGATGACCCGGCCTTCGTGAAACGGCCCACGATCATTCACCCGAACCACCACCGACGTGCCGTTGTCCAGGTTGGTCACGCGCGCAAAGCTGGGTAGCGGCAACGACTTGTGCGCAGCGGTGAAAGCGTACATGTCGTACACCTCGCGATTGGAGGTGAGGCGGCCATGGAACTTGTTGCCGTAGTACGAGGCGGTGCCCTGCTCCAGGTAATCGTCCACCCGATCAAGCACCTTGTACTGCTTGCCCAACACCGAATAGGGCGAGCGGTTGCCTATGGTCGAGCGCGGCAACGCCACGACGACGGGCTCGGCGATGCAGTTCACGTCAGGCACGTAGTCGGGCGTGGTGTCTGGCACGTGCGGGGCGTACAAGCCGCCCGCTTTGTAGTCACCACGCTTGCTGAGGTCTTCCTGCGCGGGTGCGTAGGTCTTGCTGCAGCGTGCGGCCGCGGTAGGCTTTGCGGCGTGCGTCGACGGCATCGAGGTCGAGGCAGCCGGTGCAGTCTTCTTCGGAGCCGTGCTGCAGGCGGCCAGGGTCAGCAGGGACAGCAGCAACAGCCAGTGCTTCATGCCGGCGGAATGTCGCGACCGGCGATGGCCTGCGACAGCTGGTAGACCGCCATCGCGTACATCTTGGAATTGTTGTAACGGGTGATCGCGTAGTAGTTCTGGAAACCCAGCCAGTATTGCTTGCCGGCGCTGCCTTCCAGCGACACCAGCGTGGCGGTGGCATCGGCCGCCACCGGCTCGACCGGTACATAGCCGCGTTCGGCCAGCTGCGCCAGGTTGTAATCGGGCGTCCAGGTTTCCGGGTTGAATTCACTGAAACCGGGCTGCAATTCGGCACGTGCCACCACCGGCGCGCCCGCTACCCAGCCGCCGCGTTCGCCACCCTTCTTGAGGAAGTAGTTGGCGATGGAAGCGAAGACATCGTCGAAGTTGCCGAACAGGTCGCGGCGTCCGTCACCATCGCCATCCAACGCGAATTCGCGATAGCTCGAGGGCATGAACTGGCCCAGGCCCATGGCGCCCGCATAGCTTCCAGTGAGACTTGCGATGTCCAGCTTCTCCTCGCGTGCCAGCGCAAACAGCTGCGCCAGCTCGTCGCGGAAGAACTGCTCGCGCTTGTATTCGTACGCGGCACGCTCGGGGTTGCCGCTGCGCGGGTAGCGGAAGCCCAGCGTGTACAGTGCATCCACCACGCGGTGCTTGCCGGTGTAGCCGCCGTAGCTGGTTTCCACGCCGATGATCGAGGTGATGATTTCGGCCGGCACACCGGTCTTCGACTGCACGCGTTGCAACTTGTCGCGATGGGTGGCCATGAACGCGCGACCGCCATCAATGCGCGCGGCGGTGATGAAGTTGGGCCGGTATTCGGACCACGGTTTGACCCGTTCGGCCGGACGCGACATCAGCGCCACCACGTCGTCGCGGAACCTGGCGTCATCGAGCGTTGCTTCAATGGTGGCCGGCGCGATGCCGAAACGCGCTGCGGTGTCCCGTACGAAGTTGGCGCGCGCGATCTCGAAAGGCACCGGCGTGGTGTCGACCGGAAGCGTGACCGGCAGTGATTCGATGGAGGTTTCGGCCGGCGGCGCGGGCAGCGCGCGCGGCGTCGCCGGTGCACTCGCGCTCTGCGGCGCGGCGGGCGGCGACTGCGTCGCGCAAGCGGCGAGGCCGAACGAAATCAGGCAGAAAAGTGCGCGTCGGATCATCGGCGCGGAGGTTAGCACGCGTGCGCGCGGTCAAGAATGAATAGCAACGGGTGACGGGTGACGCGTAATTGGCCAATGGTGAATGCACGCACTCTTGGTGACGCCATTGTTCGCGGTCCACCCCTCACGATGTACCCGCCACCGCTCAATACCCATGCACCGGGCGATGCGCGCGTATCGACATGACCAGGCCCAGGCCGGCAAGCAGCGACACCGCTGAAGTGCCGCCATAACTGAGCAACGGCATTGGCACCCCGACCACCGGCAACAGCCCTGAAATCATGCCGCCGTTGACGATCACGTAGACGAAGAACGCCATGCCCAGCGACCCGGCAAGCAGCCGCGAATAGGTGTCCCTCGCATCGATGGCAATCCACAGACAACGTCCGACCACGAACAGGTACAGCGTCAGCACTACTACCACGCCAATCCAGCCGAACTCTTCGGACAGCACCGCGAAGATGAAGTCGGTGGTGTGCTCGGGCACGTAGTTGAGATGCGACTGCGAACCCTGGCCCCAGCCCTTGCCATCGAACCCACCGCCGCCGATGGCGATCTTGGACTGGATGATGTTCCAGCCGGTGCCCAGCGGATCGTTTTCGGGATTCAGGAAGGTCAGGATGCGGTCCTTCTGGTAGGGGCGCAGGAACCATAACCAGGCCACCGGAGCAGCCGCTGCAATTCCACCTGCGGCGATCCCCACCCACCACCACGGCAAGCCGGCCAGCAGCAATGCGAACACGCCGCTAGCCGCCACCAGCATGGCGGTGCCGAAATCCGGCTGCAGCAGGATCAGGCCGGTAGGCAGTCC
>Ga0105047_10011564_pt1 | contig 14308 bp, 11 predicted proteins | sample MAT04_FD_78384 | JGI IMG/M metagenome (GOLD analysis project Ga0105047, IMG submission 78384) | Freshwater microbial communities from Lake Fryxell liftoff mats and glacier meltwater in Antarctica - MAT-04 (megahit assembly) | ecosystem: Environmental > Aquatic > Freshwater > Ice > Liftoff... | reverse complement strand
GTAGTCCGAGCCGCCGAACGAGACTCGCTACCAGTAGCCGAGCTCGGCGGCGTGCCGGGCCAGCTCGTCGCGGAAGGCGGGGTCGGCGACGGCGACCAGGGCATGCGTGCGCTGGCGGATGGATCGACCCCGCAGCTCGGCCACGCCGAACTCGGTGACGACCTTGTCCACGGTGTTCTTCATGGTGGTCACGGCTGAGCCGGGGCTGAGCTGGGGCACGATGCGCGTCACCGTGCCGCCCTTGGCCGTGGCCGGCAGCACCACGAAGCCCTGGCCGCCGGGGGAGTACATGGCGCCGCGGGCGAAGTCGGCCTGGCCGCCGGAGCCTGACCAGTAGCGCCCGCCCACCGTCTCCGACGCGCACTGCCCGAGGAAGTCGACCTCGGTGGTGGCGTTGATCGACACCATGTTGGTCTGCTGGGCGATGACCCGTGGGTCGTTGACCCAGTCGACGGGGAGCATCTCGACGGCCAGGTGCTCGTCGAGGAAGTCGTAGAGGCGCCGGGTGCCGAGGGCGAACGTGGCCACCACCTTCGATGGGCGCCGGACCTTGTGCACGCCGGTGATCACGCCGAGTTCGACGAGGTCGATCATCGGGTCGGACAGCACCTCGGTGTGCACGCCGAGGTCGCGGTGGCCGGTGAGCTGGCGGAGCACGGCGGTGGGGGTGGCACCGATGCCGGCCTGGATGGTCGCGTGGTGTGGGATGCGCTCGGCCACGAGGTCGCCGATGCGCTGGTCGACGTGGTTGGGCTCGGGCGGAGCGCTCTCGAGCAGCGGGTAGTCGGCCTCGCACCACCCGACCACCTGGCTCACGTGGATCTGGTTGCGGCCGAGCGTGCGCGGCATCTGGGCGTTGACCTCGACGAAGAACGGGACCCGGCCGATGAAGGCGGCGGTGTAGTCGGCGTTGGTGCCGAGCGTGAAGTAGCCGTGGGCGTCGGGCGGCGACACGCTGGCCACGGCCAGCATCGGGCCGTCGAGGAGGCGAAGCAGCAACGGCACCTCGCTGAAGTGGCACGGCACGAGGTCGAGGGCCTTGGCGTGGAAGGCCGGCCGCGTCACGGGCGACAAGAAGTACGAGACGTGGTCGAGGTGGCCGATCGGCGGCTCGTGCAGATAGGCGTGGTCGTGCAGCGCGTGCATCTGGTGGACGCGCACGTCGCGCAGGTCGTGGCGGGCCTGGTCGAGGGCGTCGAGCACGGTCACGGGTTCGCCGTTGGCCAGGGGCACGATGATGTTCGTGCCCGGGGGGACGTGGTCGAGCACGGCAGCGGCCGGTACGGGGCCGCGGTCGGCGAGGAGTCGGGAGGAGGGCATGGGTGCCTTGGGGGAGAGGGCGTTGCGTCGAGTCTCGCGGACGGGCGGGGCGACGCGGAGGGCTGCGGCGTGCAGGCTGCCCGAACTCCGTCGTCGGGCTCTCGTAGAGTGCGACCTCCGCCCGCTGCTCTCCGAGGCTTGATGGCTCGTCCCACCCCTGACCCGGCAACCCCGCAGGACGAGCCTGACGCCGCGCCGTCGGTAGTGCTGCCGTGGGTGGAGGTGCCCGCCGGGTGGGGCCCGACCGTGACGACGGGGCGGCCCCGTCGGCCGTCGACCACCGGCGGCGCCGGCGACGGGGATCGGCGGCGGAGCTCGCTCGCCGTGTTCGGCCTCGCCGCGGTGGGGGCGCTGGTCGGTCTGGTCGCGTCGGGGGAGCCGACGACCCTGCCGGTGGTCGACGCCGCGCTGCGCATGGCGTTCGGGTTCGGGGTGACCGTCGTGGCCAGCGAGGCGCGCCGGTGGAGCCTGGTGCTGCTGGCCGCGGGAGCCGCCGCCCTGGCCGGTGCCTCGTTCGCCGCCGTGGTCGGGTGGGCGGCGTTGGCGCTGGCGGTGGGGCTCGTGGTGTTCGACCACCGGCGTCGCTGGCTGGCGGCGTTGGTCGGCCTGTTGTCGGTCACCGCCCTGCTGCACCTGCCCGCCACCACGTCGCAGCTGGTCACCACGATGGTCGCCGGCGCCTGCCTGGTGCCCATGGCTGTGTCCGTGTTCCGCATCCAGAACCGCGACGTGCGCCGGCAGGCCGGTCGGGGTCTCGTCGGCGCCGGGGCGGCGGTGGGCGTGATCGTGGCCGGCTTCGCCGTCGCCCTCGTGGTCGGCGGCGGGCAGGCCGACCGCGGGCTCGACGAGGTGCGGGCCGGGCTGGCCGCAGCCCGAACGGGCGACGACGAGGCCACCGATGCCCACTTCCGAGCCGCCTCCGACGAGTTCGCCGCCGCCGAGGCCACGTTCACGGCTTGGTACGCCCAGCCGTCGCGGCTGCTGCCCGTCGTCGGCTACCACACCGATGCCCTGGCCCAGGCCAGCGCCTCGGGCGCGGAGCTGTCGGCCACCGCCCGCGAGGTGTCGGGCACGGCCAACTACCGATCGGTGGACATGGTCGACGGCCGGATCGACCTCGACTGGATCCGGGGGCTGGCCGCGCCGCTGGCCGAGGTCCGCGGCGCCCTCGACGACGCCCGGGTCGACACCGACGCCATCGAGACGCGCTGGCTGGCGCCGCCGGTGGCCGACCGGGTCGACGGTCTGCGGGCCGAGATCGCTTCGGCCACCGAGGAGGCGGCCACCGCCGCCGAAGCCGTCGAGGTGGCGCCCGGCCTGCTTGGCGGCGACGGGCCCCGCCGCTACTTCGTGGCTTTCCTCAACCCGGCCGAGAGCCGCGGCCTGGGCGGGTTCATGGGCAACTGGGCCGAGCTCACCGCCGTCGACGGCAAACTCAGCCTGGCGCGCTCGGGACGCAGCGCCGAGCTGGCCCACCGCCCGCGTGACCCCGTTCGCGCACTCGGCGCGCCGGACGACTACGTGGCCCGCTACGGCGTCTTCCATCCTGAGGACGACCTGCGCGACATCTCGCTGTCGCCTGACTTCCCGTCGGTGGCCGCCGCCCTCGACAGCGTCTACCCGCAGACCGCGGTGGGGGCCCCCATCGACGGTGTGCTGGCCCTCGACCCGTATGCGCTGGCCGCCATGCTCGAGTTCACCGGCCCGGTGCAGGTCGACGGCATCGACGCACCCCTGGCGGCCGAGAACGCGGTCGACTACCTGCTGCGCGAGCAGTACCTCGCCTTCGATCCGGCCACCGAGAACGAGGAGCGGATCGACGTGCTCGACGATGCGGGCACGGCCACCTTCGACGCCTTCCTCCGCACGCGTGCGCTGCGACCCGGTCGGCTGGCCCGGGTGTTCGGTCCGGTGGTCGAGCAGGGCCGCTTGCTGGTGACCACGAACGATCCGGCCGAGGCCGCCTTCCTCGAGCGCATCGGGCTGGCGGGATCGTTCCCGGTGGCCGACGTGGCCGATCTCTTCTCGGTGGTCACGCAGAACGCCGGCAACAACAAGATCGACGTGTTCCTGCACCGCTCGACCACCTACGAGGCCACGTTCGACCCGACCACGGGAGCGGTCGAGGCCCGGGTCACCGTGCGCCTCCGCAACGACGCGCCGTCGACCGGGTTGTCGTCCTACGTCATCCGCAACCGGCCGGACTCGGGACAGCCCGACGGCGTCAACTGGCTGTGGTTCAACGTGTACTCGCCGCACCTGCTGGCCTCGGCCAGCCTCGACGGGCAGCCGCTGGCCATGGGTGCGCAGGGCGAGCTCGGCGTGAACGTGTACCACGCCTACCTGCCTGTGCCCTCGGAGGGGGAGGCCACCGTGGTGCTCGATCTGATGGGAGCCATCGCTCCGTCGTCCACCTATCGAGTGGCGTGGTACGCACAGCCCATGGTCAACCCCGACGAGCTCGCCGTCACCGTGACGCCGCAGTCCCCGTGGCATGGCCCGGGAGCGGCGTCGGGCGAACCGATCGAGGTGGCCGTCGACCCCGTCGCCGGCCGCGCCGAGGTGGCGCTGTCCGCTGGGTGACGAGTCGTCCGCGGGCCCGTTTGGTTCCCGCCGGGTCAGATAGGCGTAACGGCCTATTCATCGTTTGAGCATTTCCCTCGTCGAACCTCGGGATTACGGTGGGTGTCGAGGGATTCGAGTTGGCTGCTCGGTGATGGAGGCGTGCGGATGTCGATGGCGAGGGTGCAGATCGGAGCGGACGAGCTCGTCGCCTCGTCGGTCGAGCTGGCGTCGGGTGCCAATCTGCACCCCGCATCCCCGAACGTCGTCGCCGCCCCGGACATCGTCGATCGTCGCCCGGTGGCCGATGCCGCCAAGCGATGCTTCGATGTCGCCATCACCCTCGGCCTCCTGGCCCCCGCCGCCTTGCTGTTCCCGGTGCTGGCGCTGGCCATCCTGGCTGAGTCGCGCGGCCCGGTGCTGTTCCGTCAGCGCCGGCTCGGGCGAGGAGGCGAGGAGTTCACGATCCTGAAGTTCCGCTCGATGCACACCGACGCGGAGGCCGTGCTGGCGGCAGACGATGCCCTCTACGCCGCCTTCCGGGCCAACGGCTGCAAGCTGCCCGACGGCCAGGACCCCCGCGTCACGCGCGTCGGTCGGCTGTTGCGGGCCACGAGCCTCGACGAGCTGCCCCAGCTCTGGAACGTGCTGCGCGGCGACATGAGCCTCGTCGGTCCCCGCCCGCCCATCGTCGAGCAGATCCCCGAGCTCTACGGCCCTGACACCCCGTTCTACTTCGCTGTGCGCCCGGGCCTCACCGGCCTGTGGCAGGTCAGCGGTCGTAGCGACCTGACCGAGGCGCAGCGTCGTGAGCTCGACGTGCGCTACGTGAAGGAGCGCAGCTTCCTCGGCGACCTCCGTCTGCTGCTCGCCACGCTCCCGGCCGTGATCCGCCAGCGAGGCGCGCACTGACGCACGGGGCGTGCCGCCGCCGCCGCCACGGCACGCGGCGGTCCGCCCGTAAGCTCCCGATCCCGTGATGTCGACGCCCGCCCCCGACGAACCCGTGCGCATCCTGCACGTGGCCCAGGCCACCGTGACCGGCCTCGCCGTCTACGTGAGCAACCTGGCCGCCTACCAGCGCTCGGTCGGCATCGACGCTCGCATCGCCTGCCCGCCCGCAGGGTCGTTGGCCGAGTGGGCGGCGCGAGACGGCGTGCCCCACCTGTCGTGGCCGGCAACCCGTCAGCCGGGCCCGTCGTTGCCGAAGGAGTGGCGGCGGCTGGCCGCCATCATCGACGAGTTCGACCCGCACATCGTCCACCTCACGTCGTCGAAGGCCGGCTTCGTCGGTCGGCTCGTGCTGCGGGGCCGACGGCCCACCGTGTTCAGCCCCCAGGCGTGGTCGTTCCTGGTGCCCGGATGGACGAGTGCCCTGGCGGCACGGTGGGAGGCGTTCGCGGGCCGGTGGGCCACGCAGATCCTGGTGGCATGCGAGGAAGAGGCCGAGGCCGGCCGGCAGGTGGGCGTGCGCTCGACGTTCGCCGTGGCCGAGAACGGCATCGACCCCGACCGCTTCCCCTATGCCGACGAGGAGGCGCAGGCCGTGGCCCGCCGCTCGCTCGGTCTCGACGACCTCCCTGGCCCGATTGCGGTGTGTGTCGGCCGCCTCTCCTACCAGAAGGGTCAGCTCGCACTACTCGAGGCATGGGAGCTGCTGCGTCGGGCTTGCCCCGAAGCCCGGCTCCTCCTCGTGGGCGACGGCGAGGACGAGCAGATGCTACGCGCCGCGGCACCGGAGGGGGTGGTGTTCGCCGGAGTCAGGACGGATGTGCCCCAGTGGTTGGCCGCCAGCGACCTCGCCGTCCATCCGTCGCGCTACGAGGGGTTGTCGTTCGCGGTGCTCGAGGCGCTCAGCGTGGGTCGCTCGGTGGTGGCGTTCGACGGGATCGGGATGCACGCAGCGATCGGCACCGACGCCGGCGCGATCGTGCCCATGAACGACATCGAGGCGCTCGCCGATGCCGTCCTCGAACGGTTGCGTGACCGCGACCTCTGCCGCCGTGAGGGAAGCGCCGGCCGGGCGCGGGTGCTGGAGCGCTTCACCGTCGACAGAATGCGGACCGAGAGCACCGCCCGCACGCTCGAGGTGCTCGACCCACCGCCACCGGGTGGATCGTGAGCGCGCCGACGTTCCTGGTCATCGGTGCGGCGCGCAGCGGGACGACGTACCTGACCCGACAGCTGGCGCTGCATCCTCAGATCCTCCTGAGTGACCCGAAGGAGCCACACTTCCTGGCTTTCGCCGGCGAGCGGTTGGCCTTCACCGGGCCGGGGGACGGTGAGTCCATCAACCGTCGAGCGGTCACCGACGAGGCACGTTGGCTCGATCTGTTCGCCACCGCCGATCCGGCCGTCTGCCAGCGAGGAGAGGGATCGGTCTCGACGCTGTACTTCGCCGATGCGTCGGTGGCCTCCATCCGCCGAACGTGTCCGGACGTGCGGATGATCGCCCTCCTGCGCGACCCGGTCGAGCGGGCGTCGTCTGCCCACCAGTACTGGACGAGCCGGGGCTTCGAGACGGAGACGCTGTCACGAGGGCTCGACCTCGAACATGAGCGAATCGCCGCTGGCTATCACCACATCTGGCACTACACGACGATGGGCTTCTACTCGCGGCAGCTCCCCGCCTTCTTCGACGCCTTCGGCCGCGATCGGCTCCTGGTTCTCGGCTACGAGGACTTCATGGCTGATCGGACCGCCGGGTTGGACCAGTGTCTCGACTTCCTGGGCATCGACCCGTGGCGATCGCCCGACCTCAACCTCGACGTGAACGCGGGTGGCCAGCCTCGGAGCCGTCTGGGCGCCGTGGCGTTGCGTCGCGTCCGCACGGTCGAGCCGGTTCGGCGGGTCGTGCGCGCCGTCGTGCCGTTCGGCGTACGCGAACGGGTCCGGTCGGCCAACGTGCGCAAGACCGACATGGCAGAGGCCGATAGGCGCCGGCTCGAAGAGGTGTTTTCTGATGAGCGGGCCGCGTTGGCCGACCTGCTGGGCGACGACGCGCCGGGGTGGGTCCGCTCATGAGGATTCTCCAGATGCACAACCGCCAGAGCACGCGCGGCGGCGCCGACATCCAGATGGAGCGCGAGGCGGCCGGCCTCGTTCGGCGCGGGCACGACGTCACCACGATGCTGGTCGACAACCGTCAAGTGGAGTCCATCGGCTCGGTTCGCGCCGCCGGCAAGGCCGTGTGGAACCGCGAGGCGACGCGTGAGCTGCGCGAGCGGATTGCCAAGTTCCGTCCCGACGTCGTCCATGTGCAGACGCCGTTCCCGCTCATGTCGCCGGCAGTGTTCCGTGTGGCCCACGGGGCCGGCGTCGCCGTCGTCACCACCTCGCAGAGCTTCCGCTACAGCTGCGTCAAGGCCACGATGTTCCGCGACGGGGCGGTGTGCGAGGCCTGCGTTGGCCTGCGCATCAAGACCCCCGCCGTCGTCCACCGCTGCTACAAGGACAGCCTGGCCGGGTCGGCCACCATGGCCTCGGCGCTGGCCATCCACACCGGGCTCGGCACCTTTCACCGTTGCATCGACCGCTGGATCGCCCTCACCCCGTTCATGCGGGAGCGGATCATCGCTGAGGGCATCGCCCCCGACAAGGTCGAGGTCGTCCCCCACACCCCGCCCGATCCGGGGCCGCCTCGCGTCGAGCGCGACGGCTACGCGCTGTTCGTCGGTCGCTTCATCGAGGAGAAGGGCATCCTCACCATCCTGCGGGCGTGGGAGCAGCACGGACTCGACGTGCCGCTGCACATCGCCGGCGATGGCGTGCTGCGTCCGGAGGTGGAGGCGGCTGCGGCCCGCAACTCCGCCATCACCCTGCACCCGTGGCTCGACACCGACGGGGTCGCTGCGCTCATGGCCGGTGCGGAGGCCTTCCTGATGGCGTCGGAGTGGTACGAGGGCTTCGGCGTCGTCATCACCGAGGCCTACGCCGCCGGCACGCCGGTGCTGGCCTCCGACGTCGGCAACTTCTCCGACATGATCGTCCCGAAGGTCACCGGCGATCAGTACCGCAGCGGCGATCCCGCCGACCTGGCCCGGGCCGTCCGCTGGTTCTTCGACGAGGCCGATCGCCCCGCGCTGCGGGCCAACGCCCGGGCCGCCTACGACGACACGTTCCACCCCGACGTGCAGCTCGACGTGCTCGAACGCATCTACGCCGAGGTCATCGCCGAGCGCGCCGCCGCCCGCTGACCCCGACCCCTCGACCCCTCGACCCCCGTACCCACTGACCCGCTTCTGGTGCCGATGGATAGGTGTGGCACCTATCCGTCGGCACCGGTTCGGGTGGGGACGGGCTTCGGCCAGCCGGCGTGGGTCCACAGGCCGGTGCGGCGCTTGGCCAGCACCCACAAGGTCACGAACATGGCCGACGTGGTGACGGCCGAGGCCACGGCCAGACCGACCATCCCCCCGACCCTGGCCCCGACCACGTCGGCACCGGTGGACACCGCCGCCCCGCCCAGCGTGACCCACAGCACCAGGCGTTCGTGCGACGTCATCGACAGCACGGTGCCGCACAGGCCGGTGACCACGTTCACGAGCTGGCCCACCGACAGCACGGCCAAGACGGCGCCGCCGCTGGCGAACTCGGCGCCGAAGAGCAAGGTGAGCACCTCGGACGGGAACACAACGCACGGAGTGAGGAGCACGATGGCGGGCACGGTGAGCATCGTGGCCGTGCGGCGGACCAGCCGCTCGAGCTCAGCCATCCGCTGCTGGGCGTGCAGCGCCGAGACCTTGGCGATGACCACGAGCTGGGCGGCGAACAGGGGGAGGGCCACGATGGTCATGACGCGCAGGGCGCCGGCGTAGATGCCCACGTCGTCGGGGCTCAGCAGCCGCCCACCCACGAGCAGGTCGACCTGGGTGGAGAAGAAGGCGGCCGCCTGGGTGCCGGCGAAGGCCACCGAGGCCACGAGCAGGGCCTTGCGCACGACGGGGTCCGCGAGCGGCGGCTGCTCCACCGATCGAGGCTCGAGCCGGCGAAAGGTCACGAACAGGGCGAGCAGCGACACGCCGACGGCGACGGTGTTGTAGCCGAGGGCGGTGAACACGCTGATGGTGGACGAACCGCTCGCCGCCAGCAGTGCGGCGAACAGCAGCAGGGCCAGCGCACCGCCGTTGCGGCCGGCGGTGAGGTTGGCCAGGCGCACTTCGCCCAGGCCGCGCAGCACGTCCGACAGCAGCAGCACGAGCCCGCCGCTCAGCGCCAACGCCGAGGTGATGGCCAGCAGGCGGGCGGTGTCGCCGGTGGTATCGGTGAACGCCCATGTGCCGGCGGCGGTGAGCATCACGCCGGCGGGGATGCTCCAGACGAGGATGCGGCGGGCCACCTGGAGATCGGCCAGCACCTCGTGCTCGCGGTCGAGGGCGAGCGATGCGGCCACGTTGCGCAGCAGCGTGCGGTTCAGCCCGGCCGACACGGCGATGGCGCCGAAGGTGGCCACGGTGGTGGCCACGGCCAGCACGCCGAAGTCGGCAGTGGTCATGCGGCGGGCCAGCAGCACGTTGACGAGGGCGAACCCGGCGGCGGCGCCGGCACGGGAGCCGAGCGACCACAGGACGGGTGTCGTGCGCCGGACCCGGTCGAGCACGCTCACGGTTCGGCGGCCGCTGCCGCCGGCGCGGCCGCAACGCTCGACGAACGCCGGGCCGTCGGACGCAGGCGGACGAACGGGGCCACGAGCAGCAGCGGCAGGCACCACGCCACCCACCGCAGCGGCGTCTGCGTGTTGAACCCGAGCTCGAGCACCTGCAGCCCGATGATCACGGTGGTGACGAACACCATCGGGCTCGTCTGGCTCCGGGTCAGCGAGCGCGACGCGAACGACAGGCACAGGCCCGACAGGATCCCCCCGAAGGCCACGCCCAACAGGCCGAAGTTCAGGTACCACTCGCCGGCGGCGCCCGACGGCCAGCCGTTGCGCACCGTGGGCTCGTACACCTGACGGAACCAGGCACCGGGCACGATCGTGTCGGGCTTGTCGGCCCACAGGGCGCGGGGGACGATGCCGAGCACGCCGACCTTGAAGTCGTCACCACCACGAAACTCGTTGGTGTCGGGCCAGTCGCGCACGGCCAGGACCAAGGCGTCGTAGTAGGTGGCGTTGGACGCCACCGAGACCTGTCGCACGACCGACTGGTCGGCGATGGTCGTGTTGACCTCGCCCCGCGAGGCCAGATCGCGGGCGAACCGGAGCCCCACGATGGATCCAGCGGCCACGAGCAGCACCACGCTGAGTCCGACCCAGAGCTGTCGGCGCCGCGTCCGTCCCGACGTCAGCGTCGACGGGTTTGATCGGAACACGATGAAGCCGGCCAGCAGCAGGAAGATCACGATGGCCAGCAACGACCGGGCCCCCCAGGCGAACACCCACGCACCGTTGATCAAGGCCATGGTCGCGCAGCCCGCGGCCACCAGTCGCTGGTTGGTGGTGAAGCGACCTCGCCGCCGACGGACGAGCTCGAGGAAGGTGGCCGACGCCACCATGGCGCCGAGGCCCGGGATCATGCGCAGGAAGAAGAGCCCGGCCAGATCTCGCTCGAGCTTCCCGGCTCGGATGAGGCCCGCAGCGCCGCCGTAACGGGCCATGAGGAACAGGGTGATGGCCGTGGCCGCGCCGGTCAGCAGCGCGCTGACGGCCATGCCCCGCTGCACGCTGAGCTGGCCGCGGAACGACGGGAAGATCCACGTCGCCTTGGCCGTGGTGTTGCCGCCGAGGAACAGCCCGAGAGCCACGCAGGCCAAGAACAGGAAGATGACGGCATTGGCCTGCACGACGGGCGGGTTGGCCGCGAACAGGTACTCGGGGTAGACGGCATCGAACCCGAAGCCCACGGCGGCCACACGGAAGCCGTAGAACAGCACGACATCGAGGCAGAAGATGCCGATGATGTCGAGCGGCCAGGTCGACCACGTCCGGTAGATGCCGAACAGGGCAGCGAGAACCAGGAACGCGCTGAGGGCGTTCATCGGGCGGCGACCGTCGGTCGGCGAACCATGGCGGCGGACCCGGTGGTGTGCACCCGCTCAGCCGGAGCTGGCGTCGGCGGTCGGAGGCGTGGCAGACCGGTACTCGTAGCGGCCGTACTGGTCGTAGCTGCCCGAGCGGGGGCTGAAGCCGTTGATGGTCACGCCGATGATCTCGGCGCCGATCTGGCGGAGGCGCTGGCAGGCGGCCTCGAGGTGGTCGGCCTTCGTCTGGCCGGGCACGCACACCACGATCACGCCGTCGACGTGTTGGGCCAGGGCCAGGGTGTCGCTCACCGGGAGCACGGGCGGGCAGTCGATGAGGATGTAGTCGGCGCCACCCTGCACGAGCTGGTCGAGCAGCTGCTGCATGGGCGTGGAGCCGAGCAGCTCGGCCGGGTTGTGCGGCGAGGGGCCGGCGGGGAGGACGAGCAGGTTGGTGGCGTCGGCGGTGGACGTGCGTACGACGGCCTCGGTCACGGGGACCTCGCCGAGCAACACCGATGTGAGTCCGACCTGGCTGTCGTCCAGGGCGAAGAACTCGGCCAGCGATGGACGGCGGAGGTCGCCGGACACGGCCACGACCTTCAGTCCGCTGCGGGCCAGGGCCACGGCGAGGTTGGCCACCACCGTCGACTTGCCCTCGCCGGCGTCGGCGCTGGTGACGGCGATGACGCGCTTGGTGCGGCCGAGGTTCGAGAACCGGAGGCTGGTGGCCACGGTGCGGAAGGCCTCGGCTTCGGCTGAGGTCGGCTTGGCCACGGTTCGGGGAGTGTCGGGCAGGTGGTGGTGCTTGAGGCGGCGAGCGGCGAGCAGCGGGATGGTGCCCAGCACGAGCGAGTCGCCGATGAGGTCGTCGACATCTTCGACGCGCACCTTGTCGTCGAGCCGCTCGAGCAGGAAGGCGAGGCCGAGGCCGACGAGCAGGCCGAGGGCGCCGGCCAGCAGGGCGTCGCGGGCCGGGGTCGGGGTGAACGGGCGGCGAGGCAGCTCGGCCTCGTCGACCAGCTCGACGTTGCCGCCGCGCACGGCGGCTTCGACCTCGGCTTCGTCGGCACGCTGGTCGAGCTCTTGTTGCTGGTCTTGCAGCCCGGCCTTCTCGGAGCGGAGCAGGGCGACGTTGGGCGAGGCCGGGTCGGCGGCGATCTCGGCGTCGATGGCCGACATGGTCTCGCCGAGGTCGGCCGACTTCCTGCGGAGCTCGACGGCGCGCTGCTGGAACTCGGACACGAGGGCCGTGCGCTTGGCGTCGACGTAACAGGTGGCCACGGCATTGGATGCGTCGACGGCGACCTGGGGCGAGCGGCTCGCGGCCCGGATGAGCAAGATGTCGGTCTCGCCCTTGCCCGACACGATCAGGTTCTCGAGCGCGTCGGCCTGCTCGCCGAGGGCGGCATCGGCGCACGTGCGGATGCTGCTCGACTGGATGACGAGGATCTGGGTGTTGACCTCGCGCTTGGGGTCGCTCTTGATCTGGATGCCGGTGAACACGGCGTCGGCGTTGGGGTCGGTGACGCGCACCTGCGAGGTGGCGGCGTAGAGGTCGGGCTGGCGGGCCGAGGCCACGAAAGCACCGGCGGCGAACACCACGACGCAGGCCACGATGACCCAGACCCGACGCCGGAGCGTGGCCAGCAGGGCCCGGAGGTCGACGTCAGGTTCCTGTTCGTCCACGTGGTTCCCTTGCCGTCCGAGGCGCCGAGTTCGAGGCGGTCGTGGCCTCCGCGGGCCACGGTCACAGGCACGTGTGGAGGCGAGCGGGAGTGCTCGCCGCCGCCCGCGGCCCGCCGTGAGCATAACGGAGCACCGCGCCTCGGTCGGTGGCACCGAACGTTTCCATCGTGCGAACAAGCGGGGATTGCGCAACTTGTCCTCGCCACGGCGGGTGTCGGGGGGGTAGTCTCTCCATGTGATGCGGCGACTGGTAATGACGACGATGTGCCTGGCTCTGGTGTTGGTGGCGACGGCGGCCCCGTCGGCGGCGCAATACGAGCAGAACTCGATGACGGTCAGCACCGGCTCGGTCGCGCCCGGGGGCACCTTCGAGGTGCGCGGGTGCTGCTTCGATCCCGGGTCCAACGTGCAGGTGATCTTCAACTCCACGCCGATCGTGCTGGGCACGTTGGTAGCCGACAGCATCGGTGCCGTCAGCGGCTCGTTCGCCGCTCCCGCCGGTGTCGAGCTCGGTTCGCACACGGTGCAGCTCGTCGGGACGTCCGGCGGCCAGCCCCTCACCCTGAGCACGGCCATCCAGGTCGTCGTCGGCGGCGCCCTCGGTTCGGCCGTCGCTCCGCCGGCGGCCATGGGCACCGACCTCCCCCGCACCGGCTCGAGCGACACCGCTCGGTTCACGGCCATGGGCGCTGCGCTCGTCGCCGCCGGTGGCTTCTTCGTGATCGCCAGCCGCAAGCGCCGCGCCACCGCCTGAGGCTTCCACCCCCACCACGCCTTGCCCAAGCCAAACGGGCAACGTTGGCCTTGGTGGGCAGGGATTCCTTACCCGAAAGTCTTGACCGGGCCTGCCCGGTTCGGGGGCGAGCGGCGCCACGAGGTTCGCGGTAGATGGTGCGATGGCGGGGGCGGCGGGTGGCGGTGGTGCTCTGCGGGGCCGCGCTCGTGGCCGGGTGCTCGTCGCCGGCCGACGAGGTGACCGCCGAGGCGCCGACGACCTCGGTGCCGCGTGCCTCGACCACGGTCGTCGGTTCGGACGACGTGCCGCCGGCGACCGGCGCGCCGCCGACCACGCCGCCGACCACGGTGGCGAGCGTGCCTGGCGCCGTCGACGCGCGGGTGCTGCTGGCGCCGCTGGTCATCGATGACTCGCCATCGCCAGGCGTGCCCTACGACCGCGACTCGTGGGACGGCGGCGGCTGGGAGGATCTCGACGGCGACGGGTGCGACACGCGCGACGAGGTGCTCCAGGCCCAGTCGAGCACGCCGGCGCAGGTCGATCCCTACCGCTGTCAGGTGGTGGCCGGGGACTGGGTGTCGGCCTACGACGGGTTGGTCACCGAGGATCCGGGCGACCTCCAGATCGACCACGTGGTGGCGCTGGCCGACGCCCACCGGTCGGGGGGCTGGTCGTGGACGCCCGATCGGCGGCGGCAGTTCGCCAACGACGAGACCAACCTGATCGCCGTCAGCGGAACCTCGAACCAGTCGAAGGGCTCGAGGAGCCCCGACGAGTGGCGTCCGCCTCGCCAGGAGTCGTGGTGCGCCATGGCCACCACGTGGGTGACGGTGAAGGTGCTCTACGGCCTGACCGCGACCACCGCCGAGCGCGATGCCTTGGGCCAGATGCTCGACACCTGCGCGTAGGCCAGCGCGAAGAGGTCTGAACGGTTACGTTCGAGCCGACCTCGATCCGCTGCGTGGCGGTGATGGACGCGAGGGCGACGACGGAGGTTCGGCGATGAGCCATGCAGGCGATGAGGCGTTCCTGGTGGGTGCG
>Ga0105047_10011563_pt1 | contig 14308 bp, 15 predicted proteins | sample MAT04_FD_78384 | JGI IMG/M metagenome (GOLD analysis project Ga0105047, IMG submission 78384) | Freshwater microbial communities from Lake Fryxell liftoff mats and glacier meltwater in Antarctica - MAT-04 (megahit assembly) | ecosystem: Environmental > Aquatic > Freshwater > Ice > Liftoff... | reverse complement strand
CGCAAGTGGGCCGTCGAAGCCAAAGCCGGAGCGCTGGAGGACGACCCAACGCGCATCGTTGAAGATCGCCCGCTTGGGAGCGTGAGCGTACCCGGCGTCCGTGGTAACGATCACCCGCACCGCAGAACGGACGGCTCGCAGTGCCGGGCTGGAAAGCACATCGGCGAGCGCTCTGGTTTCACCGCGAAGCCCGGCGAGAGCATCGAGGATCCGGGTGACATGTTCGGCGCCCGCTCGCGGTGACAGCACGGTGTCACCGAAGGCGATACCGACTTCGGCCCCCGCTTCGATCCAGCCCCTCGCCATGCTGGCCGCGGCCCGGATGGCCCACTCCCGTGTCCCGTCCTGGCCATCCGTGTGGATGCCCTCCGCCGTATCGAGCACGATCATTGCGATAGGGCGGGACGTCGATTGCAGTTCGCAGACGATGAGTCGGTCGTGCCGGGCCGACTGCGCCCAATGAATGCGCCGCGGGGAATCCCCCCGGCGGTAGGGCCGCACGCCGAGTACGTCGCCGGTGCTGCCGATCTTGTTCCGAGCGACATTCCCTTCGACGGCTTCGTCGCCGTCCAAGTTCGGCACCGGCCCAACCGGGAAGGTTCTCGGCCAGACGATGAGCTTGCCTTCGACGGCGACCCTTCGCTTCGCATCCCAGAGACCGAAGGGAAAACCGGTCGCGACGGTCGGGGCTTCCGATGGGTACTCGCCTCGCAACGCCGGCATGAACGGCCAGCGCACAGAGCTGCGCGTTCGGCCGGCAATCGCAGGGAGTCGCACCGCGGTCTCACCTTCCAGAACCGAAAGACCCCACGCCGGCCATGGGAGAGGATTCGACACCGCCGCCGTCACGCCGACTTCGGCGCCTTCGGAAGTGCGCGGTCGGTCGTAGTGCAACGTCGCCCGAACTCCGCGCACCGTGAGCCAAGGCCAGCAGACCCCCGCCGCAGCGACGGCGCCCAATCCGCCCGCGAGCGCGAAGACGCGCGGGTGGAGCGCCAATCCACAGAGGATCGCCATCGCGGTCGCCAGGGCGAGCACGCCGAGCGGCGACAGCACCACACGGCGGACTTTCTTGCTGAACTCGGGCGAGACGTCGTAGGTGGCCAAGTGGCGAAACGATTGCGAGACTCGGCGAAACGAGAGCATCGGTATCCGCCAATTACGCAGTAATAGTTCGTGATACCAAGGTGGTCACTGTATCACGATACGTGGCAGTGGCAAAAGTTGTTCGAGCGGATTTTGGTCATCATTCAGCGAAAATCAACAAAAGTGCCGGACACATGTTGTCATAATGACAACATGGTATAACCTAATGATACTAGCGGTGAGGCTGTATTCGAGACTGAAGTGATCAACCTCTTTAACGATAAACCGAAGCTCGACAGGAGCGCGATCGCTCGGATCAAAGCGTGGACTCATGAACTTTTGACCCTCGATGATGATGCGACGACGACGGTGGCCGAACTTCGCTGCGCGGAGCCGGATTGCCCGGATGTGGAGACCGTCGTCGGCATCCTCGAAGTCGGCAACAACCGGAAAATCAAGATCTTCAAGCCCGTGTCGGAAGTGGATCGTGCTGACATCTCTGCCGCCGTCGCAGCACTCCTGAATCAAACCTACCAATAAACCCGGAGCCTTCCTATGGCGAGCACAGTCCAAGCCCGCGTTCCTGTGACGGTTCTCACAGGCTTCCTCGGTTCGGGGAAGACGACCCTACTGAACCACATCCTCACGGCCAACCACGGCAAACGGATCGCCGTCATCGAAAACGAATTCGGCGAAGTGGGCGTCGATCAGGACCTCGTCATCAACGCCGAAGAAGAAATCTTCGAGATGAATAACGGCTGCATCTGCTGCACCGTGCGCGGCGACCTCATCCGCATCCTCGGCAACCTCATGAAGCGGCGCGACAAGTTCGACTACATCCTCGTCGAGACGACGGGCATGGCCGACCCCGGCCCGGTGGCGCAGACCTTCTTCGTGGACGACGAAATCAAGGCGAAGACGCAGCTCGATGGGCTCGTCACCCTCGTCGATGCCAAACACGTGCACCAGCACTGGGACACGAACGAGGTGCAGGAGCAGATCGCCTTCGCCGACGTGATTCTGCTCAACAAGACCGATCTCGTGACGCCGGCCGAACTCGACGCACTCGAACGGAAAATCACCGGGATGAATGCGGCCGCCGTCATCCACCGCACGCGGGACAGCGTCATCGCGATGGACAAGATCCTCAACGTCGGCGGCTTCGATCTCGACCGCGCGATGGTCACCGACCCCAAGTTCCTCGAACCGGAGTACCCCTTCGAATGGGGCGGCATCTACGAACTCAAGGCCGGCACCTACCATTTTGCGATGAACGACGGCCCCGACCCGTTCATGGGCATCTGCGTCTTACCGGCGCCGAGCGGCGACGAAGCGGGACGTAAGGCTGTGGAACTTCAAGCCACGCTCGCATGCAGCGAGGAGGCGGGAGAAATCGAACCCGGCGCAGAGATCCCCATCGGCCAGCGCTTGACGGCGCTCCAACTCCCCGGCGACGGCGAGAAACTCTTCCCCATCACCATCGCCCAAGACGGCTTCTACGCATTCTTCACGGAGCATCATCCGGACGAGTTCACAGCAGCGTTGCGTGGCCTCTCCGGAGCATTGGAAGCGACTGCAACCCACGAGTACAAGCCCGATCACGAACACGACTCGGAAGTCTCGTCGGTGGGAATCACTCTGCCCGGAGACCTCAGCGACAAGAAGCTCAACAAATGGCTTAGCCGCCTCCTGCAAGACAAAGGCGCCGACATCTTCCGAATGAAGGGCGTGCTCAGTATCGCCGGCGACGACAAGCGATTCGTCTTCCAGGGCGTCCACATGCTCTTCGACGGCAAGCCCGACCGGCTCTGGAAGAAGGGTGAGGCACGCTCCAATAAGCTCATCTTCATCGGCCGCAATCTCGACCGCGAGGAGTTGACAGCGGCGTTCAAGAAGTGCCTCGTGTGACGGCCCGGACTGTGTGAATGCAGGAGCTTCGAGCATGTTCGGATTGACCGCGAAGAAAGAGAGTCGGCTGAAGTCGGTCTGGGCCGGCGCCGTCCACGATCACGCCATCGCACTTGGCTGGAGCGCCGACGGGCACTTTCTCGCCGCGTCTGCAAGCACCGGGCCGACGGCGATCTTCGACGCTCACGCGGGCACCGGCGATCGCATCCTTACGGGGCACGCCGGCGGCACGCTCGCACTCGCATGGTCGCCGACCGCGCCGATCTTGGCGACGGCGGGGAAAGACGGCCGCGTGAATATGTGGAACAGCGCGGGGCGTCAGATGATCGCGCTCGAATCGGATGGACGGTGGATCGAGCACCTCGCGTGGCATTCGAATGGTACCAAGCTCGCCGCGTCGTCCGGCCGGACGGTTCACCTCTGGAACTCCGATGGCATCCGGCTCGCCCAGTGGCCCGATCACCCGAGCACCGTCTCCGACTTGGCTTGGCGACCGGGCACCGATTCGCTCGCGGTCCTGTGTTACGGGGGAGCGATGCTCTGGACGCTCCGCGAAGGTGCGGCGCCCACATTCAAGCTTTACGCCTGGAAAGGCTCGCCTCTCCGCATGGCATGGTCGCCGAACGGTGCGATGCTCGCTCACGGCAATCAGGATTCGACCGTGCACTTCTGGTACGCCGAAACTGCCGAAGACCTCCAGATGTCGGGCTACCCGAGGAAGATACGCGAACTGAGCTGGGATAGCACGAGCCGCTATTTGGCCACGGGCGGCGGGCGTGCCGTTTGCCTTTGGGACTGCGGTAGCAGCGGGCCGGCCGGCTCCACACCACAGATGCTGGAGGGCCACGGGGCCGGCAAGCCGCTAACGGCCTTGCAGTTCCAACACCGGGGAGCGCTGCTCGCCTCGGGAGGGGCCGACGGACGGGTTTGCGTCTGGCAGCCGAAGAACAAGAAACAGCCGTTGCTCGGATCGTTCGATGGCGACGGGGGCGAAGCGACCGCAGTGGCGTGGTCCCCCAACGACAAGTTGCTCGCTGTCGGATTCGAATCGGGCGCCGTGAACGTCCTCGCCGTTTCCTGAGGTCACCGATGCGCTCGCTTTTGGCAATCCTGACATTCGCGCTCGGGACGACCGTGAGCGCTGCCGAATCGCCCAGTGGCGAATCGCTGGCGCTGCGGATCCTCGACGGCGAAGCGTTGTACACCGTCTCCGGCGGGTTGAAGCCGGTGAGCGATGGTTTCTGGCAGACGCGTTTTCCCGCGACTCAACAGACTTCGGACGAAGTGGCCGATGTTCGCCGCACCTTGGCCGCGCTGCCGCTGGGGCCGGATCTCGAAGCCGGGGTCTACGTGTTCGCCTCGGCTTTCAACGGCCAGCGTACAGCGTCTGCGTTCATCGCGCATAAGCCGAAGTTGAAAGAACTGATCGAACGGCGAAAGGACGCATTCGAGCCGATCGGTGTCACCCCGTTGTCATCGCCGCAGCAGGTGATGGAGAAGATCGACCGCGCTGCGCGTTCCGCTCGCTGGCGCGCGTTTGGCTTGGTCTTCGGCTACCCCGACTACGCCGTGGATTTCTTCGTCGCGGCCGGGGTGAAGCAAGACGAGACCGGGAAATTCGTCGAACGCGATTTCGTACCGCTGCCGACCTTCGCTTCCGATACGGGGCGATTCGTTTACGCGGTACCCAAAGGACACTTCGCGCGAGAGGAGGATCGGGTGCTCAAGGACAAAGTGCTCCCCATCTTCGAGCGTTACCTCGGATGGCGGATCTGCTGCATCGGCGAAGGCAAACCGGGGGCCATCGCGATGCTGCAGTATTGGATTTCGCCGCCGGCCTGTCCCGAACCAGTGCGGATTTGCACCACGATTTACCAACCGCGCCGCCCGCTCTTCGATCGGATGCGACACCGCTGAATCCGGAGTTCCCCGCTATGCGACGACACGCCCTGCTCATTCCCTTGCTCGCCATCGTCGGGTGCGGCGGCTCGCCGAAACCCGGCGACTCGGGCAAGCTCAACGTCGTGGTGACCTTCAGCGTGCTGACCGATTTCACCAAACAGGTCGGCGGCGACAAAGTCGAAATCACCACCCTCGTCGGGCCGGACGGCGACGCCCACGTCTTCAACCCGACGCCGCAGGATGTCGCGGCCATCGGTCGCGCCGGCGTCATCTTCGAGAACGGCGCCAAGTTCGAGTCCGACTGGTTCAACAAGGCGTATGAAGCATCGCGCTCCAAAGCGAACCGAGTCTCGACGAGCGCAGGGATGAAGCTGATGGAAGGCGACCCCGACCACAAAAACACCGATCTGGAGCCGGGGCACATTCACGAAGTCGATCCGCACGTTTGGCACGAGGTGAACAATGCGATCCACATGGTCGGCCGTGTGCGCGACGGCCTCTGCGAAGCCGATCCCGCGAATTCGGACTACTACCGGGCCAATGCCGAGAAGTACCTCGCGAAGCTGAAGGATCTCGACGCGTGGATTCTCAAAACGGTGGCGGAATTGCCTCCAACGAGCCGCAAACTGGTGACGAGCCACGATACGTTCGGCTACTTCGCGAAGCGCTACGGCTTCACGGTGGAGGGGAGCGTGCTCCCGTCGTTCAGCACCGAAACCGCCGACCCGTCGGCCAAGGACTTCGCGGAACTCGTTGATAAAGTGAAGCGCGAAAAGGTGAAGGCCATCTTTTGCGAAGCGTCCCACAACGACAAGCTCGTGAATCGGTTGGCTCAAGCAGCCGGAGTCACCGTAGCACCGCCGCTCTACACGGACGCCCTCGGCTCCGCCGGTTCGCCGGGTGAGACCTATGAGGGGATGATGCGCCACAACGTGACCACCATCGTGGCGGCCCTCCGGCCGTGACCGCCTTCCACACCCACCCCGATCCGATCTTGCCCTACGGCGGTCGCCGCCATGTTCATCCGCACCTCTTCGTCCAAGCTCTGCGCTTGAGGGAAGTTTCGGCCCGGTATCCCGGTTCGAGCGCACCGGCGGTCCGTGGGGTATCGCTCGAAATCCCGGAGGGCACACTTGCCGCCCTCGTCGGTCCGAACGGCGCCGGCAAGAGCACAATCCTCAAAGCGGTCGCCGGGCTGCTGCCGGTGTCATCGGGGAAGGTCGAAGTCTACGGCCTCTCACCGGGCGGGTGCCACCACCGCACGGCCTACCTCCCGCAGCGCGGCGAGATCGATTGGCGGTTCCCCGTCTCCGTCGAGCGCATGGTTCTCGGCGGGCGCTTCGTCCACCTCGGCTGGTTCCGTTGGCCGCGCCGGAGCGACTTCGCCATCGTCCAACGCGTGCTCGAACGCCTCGGTCTCACTGCGTTGGCGCACCGTCAAATTTCTGAACTTTCTGGCGGCCAGCAACAGCGTGTACTCTTGGCCCGCGCGCTCGCCCAAGGGGCCGACCTCTTGCTGCTCGACGAACCGTTCAACAACTTGGATGTCGAGACGCGGGCTGACTTGCGGACGCTATTCGCCGAGCTAAGGAACTCCAAAAAGACGCTCTTGATCGCCACGCACGATTTCGACCGACCCGAAGAAGAGTTCGACCTCGTCATCCGCATGCGCGGCGGCGTGTGCGAACCGGAGGGTGCGCCCGCGTGAGCCTGCTTCTTGAACCGTTCATGCAAACGGCGCTCGCCGCCGCCATCCTTGTCGGCTTGGCGTGCGCTCTCCTCGGCGTTTACGTCGTCCACCGGCGGATGGCTTTCATCAGCGATGCCCTCGCCCACACCACTTTGCCCGGTGTCGCGGTGGCGTATCTCGGCGGGGTCAGCCTCTCGCTCGGGGCGACGGTCGCCGGCGTGCTGACCGCACTTCTGATCGCCGCGCTCTCCCGCCGACAGCGTGTGCGCGAAGACACCGCCATCGGTATCGCCTTCACCGGCATGTTCGCGCTCGGGGTTACGATCCTCTCGCTCTCCAAAACGACGCGCAACCTCAATGACGTGCTCTTCGGCAACATCCTCTCAGTGACCCCAGGCGATTTGGCACTGATCGGTGCCGTCGCGGCGGGCGTCGCAGTCGTACTATTGTTGCTGCACAAAGAACTCGAACTGACATCGTTCGATCCAACTCACGCGGCGGCCATCGGGTTGAACCCGGATCGCCTACGGCTTGTGCTGCTTATCCTGCTGGCACTCACCGTGGTCACGTCGATCCAAGTCATCGGTCTGATCCTGACGACCGCGCTGCTCGTGACCCCCGCCGCGACCGCGGGACTCATCACGAAGCGCCTCCCCCAGTCGATGGCCTTGGCCGCGCTAATGTCCGTCGTCGCATCCGTGAGTGGACTGGCGCTGACGTGCGAGATCCGCGGCGTCCCCTCGGGTGGTGCGATCGTTCTGTGCTCGACCGCTCTGTTTTTGGCCACGGCCGCGATCGGTCGAATCACCTCATACGTCCGCCGTTTCCGACGGGCCTAATCGACGCAACAGACATTCGAGAAGAAAAAGAAAATGCGCTATTGCACTAAGTCATACTCGGTATAACTTAGTAATTCTGTACGATTCTTACTTGGACTCGGGTGTCCCTTGACCTCTCCACGAAGTCGCATCGACAACTTCTTCCGGTTGGTTTGGCGCTGGCACTTCTGGGCCGGTTTGATCGCGTGTCCCGTGCTGCTCGTGCTGTCGGCGACAGGCGGGCTTTACACGTTCCGCGACGAGATCGAGGACGAGCGGAATTCGGAACTCGTCTTCGTGAATTCAAGAGGTGAGCGCAAGCCGCTCTCCGAGCAACTCACGGCGGTCAAGGCGGGATATCCGGAATCGAAACCGGTGAGCGCGGTGGTCCGCGCCGACGCCGGTCGGAGTACGATCGTCGCCATCCTACCCCCGCCCGCCGGGGCCGACCCCGCCGTGCCCTACGTCGTCTACGTCGATCCGTGTACGGAAGAAATTCTCGGTGGGGGACCTGCGCGGTCACCTTTTTTCGCCGGCGTGCTGAAGCTGCACAGGTCGCTGTTCGCCGGCATCCCCGGCCGCATCGTCACGGAACTCACGACATCTTGGACGGTGGTACTGCTCGCGAGTGGTCTCTACCTTTGGTGGGCGAAGCTCCGGATCCAATGGCTGCCGCGTTTACGGGCGAATCGGTATACGGCGCTGCGCGATCTGCACTCGTTGACCGGAGTCATCGTCCTGCCGGCGATCGCCCTCCTCGCGGTGACGGGGCTGTTCTTCTCAGTGGTTTGGCTGGAATCATTCAACGCTATCAGCGGCAACGCGGGGAATTTCCCGCCGTCGATGCGGGTTCGCGCGGCGTCGGGAACGGCGAATCCGGTTCCGGTCGATTCGGTTCTCGACGAGGCCATTCGGCGCTGGCCGGGATGCGACTACACCGTCGCGCTGCCCTCGAAACCGGGCGAGGCCCCATCGGTCACCATCCGCAGTGCCGGCTCGGGAACCCGGCTCGGCACCCTCCAAGTCGATCCGGCGACCGGGGATATGCGTGACATACGCGCCGAGAATCTCTCACTTGCCGAACAAGCTCGGCTTTGGGTCTTCCCCGTCCACACCGGTTCCGTTGCCGGGACGCCGACGAAAATCCTAGCGCTCCTCGCCTGCTTCGCGCTGTCCGGTCTAGCCACGAGCGGAGTTTGGATGTGGCTGATCCGGCGGGGCCGGGGCCGGACAGGCTTCCCGCGTCGCCCCGAAGAGGCCCGCATTCCGAAACCCGCCGTCATGCTGATTTTAATCTTGGCAGTCGCCTTCCCGACGGTCGGCCTGTCGCTGATTGTCGTCCTGCTCGGCGAATGGCTTTACGGAATTACCTACCGCAATTTCGCCCACATCTCGTCCCGGCGGATGGTCGTGATGTCTGCTCGCGCCGCGGAGAGCTCGAAATGACGATCGCCTTGGCCACAAAACGTGCCGCGCTCGCCCAGTTGATCTTCTGCGAAGGGTGTTGCTGCGGCCGTACGGATCGCGGCAAACCGGAACTGCCGGTCAAACTGTTGAAAGAGGTCTGGCGCACCGAACGGCTCAACGCTTCGGTGCAGTTGACGATCTCCGAATGCTTAGGCCCGTGCGACTTGACCAACGTGACGCTCGTCCTGACGGCGACCGGCAGCACATGGTTGGGTGGGTTGGCCGGGGATGCGGCCTACGACGAGCTGATCGAGTGGGCGCGGCTCTGCCACTCAGCCGGTGAAGTGCAAGCTTTGCCGGCGCGGTTTGAGGCCCACCGCTTCGAGCGATTCGCAACCGCGGAGGTACTGGCATGATCGCTTCGCGCTCGCGGCTCGGTTTCCGGAAATGGACGGCCGCGCTATTCGATCAGCAACTCTGGTGCTTCGGCCGGGACATCAAACGGGCCGAAGGGAACATCCTGCTCGACTTGGGGATGTGCGTGTACCGCCCGCCCGATCCGGATTGCGGCAGCAGCGTCTACACCGCCGCCGTGGAGCCGGGCGGAAGCGTGTTCCTCTGGGGTTTCGGGGCGATGTATTCCGAGCCGGGTCTTGGGGGGATTTTCTTGCGCCGATACGATTTCGCTCCGCGGTTGACACCGCTGGAATCCGGTCTGGGAATTCACGAGCCGAAGGCGCTGGGGCGGTTGGTCGCCCCGAGCACATCCGATGATGACGCCAAGGTGCGGGCACTCTTGCCGGGGCTGATCGGCTGGTTCGCGAAATACGAACACTGGATCGCGGAGAGTTTCGGGATCGCATACCGCGAAAGCTGTTTGATATGCCGGAACGCGGCGGCCGCGGTACCCGCTGGATCGATGGCCGTCGAATGGGAGCGGGCCGCGAAGAAATCCCGCCGGATCGACTTTGCGGAAACGGCTTCGCACAATCCGTGGCGACGATTGATCGCCAAAATCCGCCCGTCTCGATTGCCCGCGAAGTCAAAACCTTCCAACCGTGTGATTTCATGACTGAGGAAAAACGACTCCCCATCTCCGGGCTCTCGGGTGTTATGGGCGCCGGCAAAACGACGCTCCTAAACCACGTGCGTTCGAACCGCGAGGAGGATGCCATGCGTCGGTTCCCGGAATGGGGTGAATGGCGGTCGGGCGAGCTGCCCGGATCGCTTCTACCGGACACACCGGTCGGTGGCGAAGTCACCTCGGGGGTGCTCGTGGAACGCCGACGCTTCCTGTTGGCCGGGGTCGCGTGGCTCGGCTTGCCCGCCGTAGCCGGTGGGGACCTCCTGAAAGTCGCCGTCGGAGCCAAAATGGACAATCCGTTGAAATCTGACACCGTCGGCGGGCGCCTCGACCCGCAGGCCGGTTCCCTTCGCATCGAGGAAGTCCTCCGAATCATCCGCCCGCTCGCCCGGCGAATGATCTGCGCCGACCGCGCGGATGAGGACGCTTATCTGGTGCAACTCGCGTCGCTCCTCGCCCGATTGGATCGCCCTTCCGAAGCTTGGGGCCGGAGGTGGTCGAAAGGCCTCGCCGTGGATTGGATGCAACGGGCTACTCCTGTCGTGGTGACCCAATTTCGGATGGAACCCGGCGCCAAGCTTGCGCTCCACGATCACCGGGATTTCAACGGTGTTCTATTCGGCATCGATGGGCAGGTTCGGGTGAGGAATTTCGGATACGCCGATCCCGCCGAAGCGCTCAGGACGCGTAAGCCGTTCAAGATCCGCGAAACGGCTGGCTGCATTCTTTCAGAAGGCCGGTATTCGACCCTGAGCCGGACCCGGGACAACTTGCACGAGCTGGTCGCCGGGAAGGACGGAGCGCGGCTGCTCGATGCTTTCACGCTTTTCGGCTCCGAAGGCAAGTCCACCGAAATCGACTTCCGGGACAGACCGCTCGACGGCTCACCCGACATATACGAGGCCACTTGGAAGTGAGTTTGCGACGACGAGCGCGAAGGTCGCGCTCCCAGATACCAACTGAACCGATCCGCCTCGCCCCTATGCCCGATGGAGTTCCGATGCAACGCAATCGTAGATCCGCCTTCACCCTGATTGAACTGTTGGTGGTGATCGCCATCATCGCGATCCTCATCGGGTTGCTACTGCCTGCGGTGCAGAAAGTCCGGGAGGCCGCCTCGCGCATGCAGTGCAGCAACAACCTCAAGCAGATTGGCTTGGCCTGCCACAACTACCACGACGCCAACATGAAGTTGCCCTACGGTCGCGTGCAAGCGACTACGACGAACGTGTTGCGACCGCCACCCGGAGTGGGCGATGTCGCATGGGGGGTCTATATCCTGCCGTACCTCGAACAGGAATCGCTCTTTCGCGGTTACCAATTCCAATTCCCGTTTTACGCGCCGCAAAATCAGCCGGTCGTGACGGCGCGATTGAAATCGTTCATTTGCCCCAGCACCGCGACCACCGACCGGCGATTCGAAATCTGGGTCGGTACGACTACCCAGGGTACCTTCGCCGAAGCGAGCGATTATTCGGCCCCGCTTTCGCTCATCACAGATCCGCAGTTCCCGATCTCGGCGGATCCGAACAACTCGCGAGGCCCACTGGGGTTCAATCGGCAGCACAACATCGTGGAAGTGACGGACGGGACGAGCAACACGATCCTGGTTACCGAACAAGCCGGGCGCCCGGACTTCTACCGGAAAGGCGTCAAGCAACCGAATCCCGCGTCGATCGAAGTGCCCTACTACTGGGGTTCTTGGGCCCACTCCGTGTACGGCCTCCGAACCTATACGGAAGACGGCGTTTCGTGGCCGGGCACTTGCGTCGTGAATTGCAACAACGGCCGCGGAATCTACTCGTTCCATACCGGCGGCGCGAATGCGGTCTTCACCGACGGTTCCGTCCGCTTTCTCCGGGAGTCGACGAACCGATTCGTAGTGGCCGCGCTCGTGACCCGTGCCGGCGGCGAAGTCGTCAACGGCAACGACTACTAAAGGAGAAACGATGACGCGCCATCGAACCTTTTTCTTTTGCTGGACGCTCGCGCTGGGACTGCAAGTCGCGGGGGGTTGCTCGTCTTCACCATCCGGGCCGAAGTGCTACCCGGTTGCGGGCACCGTCCGCTACAACGGAAAGCCGATCCACCGGGCTATCGTGACGTTTCACCCGGTGCCGGTGGACCCAAAGGCATTGCGCCAAGTCCGCCCGCAAGCGGGTGTGCAGGAAGACGGATCCTACCGGCTCAACAGTTACGGACTCAACGATGGTGCCGAGCCGGGTGAGTATGCTGTCACCGTGATTTGGACCAGCGAAGCCGGCGGGGCGGATTACTTCTCGGATCGATTCCGCAATCCCACCAATCCGGTGCTGAAATTCACCGTGGTGGCTGGAGAAAACAACGTGCCAGCGATCGAGCTCAAAGGCCCACCCATCAAGAACGGCAAAGCTGTGATCGATGGGAGTTTGGATTGACGAAATGGTGCTCGCGATCAAACCGATCGAAAAATTGCCGTTCAAAACAGTCGCCTTGTGACTCGAAATATCGTCATTCATCGTCGAGAAATCATCATGCGTCCATGCCGTTCCGCCTTCACCCTGATTGAACTGTTGGTGGTGATCGCCATCATCGCGATCCTCATCGGCCTGCTGCTGCCTGCGGTGCAGAAGGTCCGGGAGGCCGCCGCGCGCATGCAGTGCAGCAACAACCTCAAGCAACTCGGTCTCGGGCTCCACAATTTCGAGAGTGCCAACGGCGAATTCCCAGTGAACCTCGGTACGGTGCGCAACCCCGGGCCGCGCCACCCGTGGACCGTCACCATCCTGCCATACATCGAGCAGGAGAATCTGTTCCGCACCATCCGCCTCGATGTGGCGTGGTTCGACTTGCCCAACCGCGATGCCATCAAAACTCGCATCAAGACGTACGTCTGCCCGTCGGCGTTTACCCGCGAGCCAGCGTTCACGGAAGTGCTCGTCCCGACCGTCGGTGGGGTGCCGACCCGGATCGAAGGCGGAGCGTGGGACTACGGCCCGTTCAGCGGGCTTAACGCGGCCCTGCTCGGGCTGCCCCCCACTTACCCCGTCGCGGCCGTCTTCACCGGCACGGGTAACAAATGGTCGGATATCACCGACGGGCTGTCGAACACGGCTATGGTTTCGGAATGTGCCAACCGCTCACAACTCTGGAAGAGGCGGACGCAGTACCCATCCACGCCGTCCACCTCGAACCCGTGCGCCGGCGGCGGACCGGGGTGCGTGAACGGCGGCATCTGGGCCGACTGGAACAAGAATATGGGCATCGGCGGGGCGACTGCCGCCGGAGAAGAGTTCGCCGGCGGGCCTGTGGCGATCAATGCCACGAACGCTTGGGAGGTTTACAGCATGCACACCGGCGGCGCGAACTGCCTGATGGGCGATGGTTCGGTACGCTTCTTGAAGGAGACGCTGTCGATCCAGACCTTCGCGGCGATGGTCACCCGCGCCGGCGGAGAAGTGCCGGGGGATTACTGATGTGCGACCTCCGACCGCTCGCCTTCGCACTAGCAGCAGCACTTGGCCTCGCCGGATGCGGGTCAACTGATGCCGCAAGGGCGAATCTTGTGCCGACGACCGGCCACGTGAGCCTCAATGGTAAGCCGGCTTCGGGCGCGATCCTCGTGTTCCACCCCGCGGATAACGCAAAGGCGAACCTTCCACCGCGGGCACGGGTGGGATCCGATGGCCGCTTCACAGTGCAGACTTCCGAGGTCGCCGATGGCCTGCCTGAAGGGGATTACACCGTCACCATCGATTGGCGGACGGGAGGCGATGAGGAGACGGCGACCGGCGGGTCGAGTTTGATCGCGAGCAAGTACGCCCGCCGGGAAACTACGGATGTGAAAGTCACCGTGCGGGCCAGCGCCGAGGGACGCTGCGAACTCGCTCCCATCCTGTTGAAAAAGTGACGATGGTTCGACTCCGATTATCCGGATGTCGAAGCGAGTTCGATTTCGGCGGGGGTCATAGTGGCAGTGCAATCGTCCTTCGGACGACGGCTAACTTTGTAGACACAGCCGCAATCGAGCAAATCGCCCAGGTGTCAGCCACTTTGCCCATCTGTTCGTTCCGTTCCATTGCGTCGGGAGCATTTCTGCCGTTTCACCAACCGGTGTTTGACAGGAATGCGAGGCATTCGAGCAGCCATAACCCACGAATTTTTGGGCATCTATGATTCGGATTGAGGCGCGCATTGTGACGGAGAGTGTCCCTCTCCGGGAGCTTTCGCCGACAATACACCTCGTTCGCCGACCGACCGGGTCGACGAGGGCTGGTTTGGCCGAAAAACTCTCTAACTCTCTGGTTATTAGGAAGGACGGCTCCGCGGTCCACCCCGCGCGGCGGATCGACGCCGAAGTTGTACGCCTGCCAGTGTGGGTCCATGTTGCCGATCAGCACATTGGCGGACAGGCCGCACAACTCGGCAAGGTCG
>Ga0105047_10011562_pt1 | contig 14309 bp, 8 predicted proteins | sample MAT04_FD_78384 | JGI IMG/M metagenome (GOLD analysis project Ga0105047, IMG submission 78384) | Freshwater microbial communities from Lake Fryxell liftoff mats and glacier meltwater in Antarctica - MAT-04 (megahit assembly) | ecosystem: Environmental > Aquatic > Freshwater > Ice > Liftoff... | reverse complement strand
GGGCGCCGACGCGCAGACGGCTGCAATCATCGAGCATGTTGAGCAGCGGGAAGAGGTCCGGGTGGTGGGGAAAGAAGCGGTGCGGAGTGGCATCGAGCTGCCAAAGCGCGCCGATTTTAGCGCACTGCCAGCGGCGCACGGAGGCCGGGGTTTTGCGCGCGGGCTTTGAGGGAGCGAGGCCGTGGCTGAGGGCAAAGCGTCGGACGGTGGCCGGGTCCAAGTCAAAGGAGAGGCGGCGCGCGACCTCGCTGGCGGCAAAGCTGTAGCTGGCCGGAGGAGCCGCGCCGAGGAGCTTGTGCAGGAGTGGCTCGACCGCGGCGGGCCAGAGCCTGGCGCGGTCGCCACCCGAAGCGCCCGGCAGCCAGCGGCCCTGGGTGCGCGCGGCGCAGGCGCGGAGGTAGTCGGCGTAGATCTGGTAAAAGCGGGTGCGCCCGATTTCGAGAGCCGCAGCGGCCGCCGGGGCCGGGAGCCCGCCCGCACGGAAGGTGGCGAGGACTTCGCGGATCAAAGGTGCGCCGAGACGATGGGAGAGCTGCTGATCGTGTTTTTCACAACGCGCACGTTTGCTCGCAACGCGACACTTCAAAGATGACCCTTTCCCCCCGCCTTGCACTCTTCTCCGGAAAAAAGTCGATAATTCCGCTTGCGAGAAGGCGCGGATTGCCCATACTCCCTCAAATTTCCAGAACTTTGGTGATTTACCGCATCTCGAGAAATTCGTTTCACAATTCCAAAAATCCGCTAAACAGGCCAATCCTTTATGAAGTCCACATCGTTCGCTCTGCTCGCTTCGACCGCTTGCGCTACTCTCGCCTTCGCCGTCGAGAATGATCCTGCCGCCCGGCAGTATCAAGTGTATCCGAAAAATCTCGCCCGCCAGCATGTGGGCTCCAATCTCTTCGTCTTCAACACGACTAACAAAACTTACGTCCCGACTGAAGCCTCCGCCGCGTGGCTGGACGACGACATCACCACTGGCTGGCCGGTGCTCGCCGGCAAACAGCACTACCTGCTCGCTCTCTCCGAGCCGGAACTCGTCTCCAACTTCAGTGTCTCGGCGCGCCCGTCCGAGGGAAATATCTCGATCTACGCCGGCGACGAACCCGCAGCCCCCGGGGCTCGCAGTTGGGCGGCACTGGCGCAGGCCGTGCCCTTCAATTCGGTGAACGAAAAGAAGCTGGACAAACCCTTCACCCGCTTCGCGAAGTACATCCTGATTGAAACCGATCTCGCCAATCCCGGCCCGCTCTACAGCCTCTACGTTTACGGGGAGAAGCCGTCCACCATCTACAGCATGCGCGAGCGTCAGCAGCCCATCGATTCCCACGCCATTTTCGGGCAATACATCAACAGTCAGACCACTTTCAACACCAACGGCCTCTACGCAAACAGCACCATCGTCTATGCCAACTCGCCAGACGGCTCGACCTCCTGGCAGAAGGCGGTTGACGACAATCCGGAAAGTGGCGTCGCCCTTGCCGGTTCGGTCAGCGAACCAAGCGCCGTGATCCAATACGGCAGCCCGCAATCCGTCACGCGGGTCGCTCTCCTCACTGCCGGCACGGCCAAGGGCAAGCTTGAATTCTTTGCCATCGACGATTCGGCGGCGACGGCTTCCCAGACCGTGTCCCTCGAAGGCCGCACGCCTACGGTCAGCCTGGTGCTGGATGGTTCCAGCACTCGTTCGAGCATCGACTTCCCCGCGGTCACCGCCACCAAACTCGCCGTGCGCTGGTCGCCCGTCGTGCCCAGCGAAACGCTCGGCGTTCGCGAAATCGAGTCCTTCGGTTCGGCCTCGCTCGACAATTACGAAGTCGGAATGAAAGCTGACGCCATCGCAGCCTACGACGCGACGGGGGCCGGCTACTTCACCGACGGCAAGGATATGAAGGACCCCAAAGACCCCAAGGATCCGGAGGAAGTGGCGATGGGGCCTCGCAACGGAGACTATCTCCCCGGCGCGTTTGGCTTCCCGCCCTATCTCAACGCCCGCAGGTTTAGGGTTGGGAACAATGTTTCCAATGCAGGTCCGTAACCCAGGCCTTTAGCGCCTCCCAAAAAACGCGAGCTTCACCGCTCGCGTTTTTTGTTTTTCCTGACAGCCTCGCGTTCCGCAACGTGCTGCTCTGGTCCGTCTTCACCCAAGTCCTCCTGCCCATCCTGGTGCTCTTCGGCCTGGGCTGGCTGCTCGACCGCCGCGCCCGGCTCGACATCACCACGCTGGTCAAGCTGAACATCTACCTGTTCGTCCCGGCGTTCATGTTCGTCCACGTCGTGGACTCCCACCTTGGCGGTGCGCAAGCGGCGCGCATCATGGGATTCACCGCCACGGTGATCGGCAGCATGTTCGTGTTCTGCGCATGCATCGGGCGCTGGCGAAAATACGCCCCGGAGCAGACCCGTGCGTTGCAATTGGCGACGATGTTTTACAACTCGGGCAACTACGGCATCCCGCTGATGGCGCTCGCTTTTCCCGGATTGGGACCGGCGATGCAGGTCTTCATCGTCCTCACCCAAAACATCAGCACCTTCACCGTCGGCCTGATGCTCGCGGCGTCCACCCAACACACCGGCTGGCGGGTCGCGGTGCCGATGCTGCGGCAAATTTCGCTGTGGGCCATCCTCGCCGCTTTCACCGTCCGCCTCCTCGATCTGCCGGTGCAGGAAGTGCGCTGGATCTGGGTGCCGCTCCAGTATATCTCCGACAGCCTCGTCGCCTTTGCCCTGGTCACTCTCGGCGTGCAACTCTCGCAAACCCCCGCCCGCCAAAGCCTCTCGCGAATCGGCTGGGCGCTCGGCCTGCGCCTGCTGGTCGCGCCCCTCATCGCCGTCGCCCTCGTGCCGATCTTCGGGTTCAAAGGCCAGGAAGCGACCATCATGATTGTCAGCAGTTCCTTCCCGACCGCCGTCAATACCGCGCTCATCGCCCACGAATTCGGGGCCGACTCGCAATTCGCCGCCGCCGCCGTCTTTTACACCACCCTCTTCAGCATGTTCACCGTTACCGTGCTGATCGCGCTGCTGCCCGCCTGAATCTGCTCGCCGCGCCGCATCGTCGCTTACTAGCTTGCCGCCATGTCCTCACCGTTCCTCCTCGCCAAAGGCACCGACGAAATTTTCTTCGATCCGAAAATGGGCAACCGCCACGGGCTTATCGCCGGCGCCACCGGCACCGGGAAAACCATCACGCTCCAGGGCCTTGCGGAAAATTTCAGCGCCCTCGGCGTGCCGGTTTTCCTCGCCGACATCAAGGGCGACCTGAGCGGTCTCGCCAAGCCCGGTAGCGCCACGCCGAAAGTCGCGGAGCGCATCAAATCATTGGGCCTCGCCGACCACGCCTTCACCGGCTACCCCGTCACGTTTTGGGACATCTTCGGCAAATCCGGCCATCCCATCCGCGCGACCGTCAGCGAAATGGGTCCGCTGCTTCTCTCGCGCGTCCTCAATCTTAACGACACTCAGGAAGGCGTCCTCTCGATGCTTTTCAAGATCGCCGACGACCACGGCCTGCTCCTGCTCGATCTCGAAGACCTCCGCGAGATGCTCAAATTCCTTGGTGAGAACGCCAGCCAGTTTCAGGTCGAATACGGCAACATCAGCACCGCCAGTATCGGCGCCATCCAGCGCGCGCTGCTCCAGCTCGAGCAACAAGGCGGTGCCAAGTTCTTCGGCGAGCCCGCGCTCAATCTCGACGACTTCCTCCAGACCGGCGCCGACGGCAAAGGCGTGATCAATCTCCTCGCTGCCGACCAGCTCATGCAGAGCCCGCGTACCTACGCTACCGCACTCCTTTTCCTCCTCAGCGAGCTCTTCGAGCGCCTCCCCGAAGTCGGCGACCTGCCCAAACCCAAACTCGTTTTCTTCTTCGACGAAGCCCATCTTCTCTTCACCGATCTGCCCAAGGAAATCGAAGACAAGATCGAGCAAGTCGTCCGCCTCATCCGGTCCAAGGGCGTCGGCGTTTTCTTCATCACGCAAAACCCCATCGACATCCCCGAGCGCATCCTCGGCCAGCTCGGGAACCGCGTGCAGCATGCCCTGCGCGCCTTCTCCCCACGCGACCAAAAGGCCGTGCAAAGTGCCGCCGAAACCTTCCGTCAAAATCCGAAGCTCAAAGTCGCCGAAACGATCACCCAGCTCGCCGTCGGCGAAGCACTCGTCTCGCTGCTCGAGGAAAGCGGCACGCCCGCCATCGTCGAACGCGCTTTCGTCCTCCCGCCTCGCAGTCAGATCGGGCCCATCACCCCCACCGAGCGCGACGCGATCATCAAGCAGTCCGTCATTTACGGCACCTACGAAACCGCCGTCGATCGTGACAGCGCCGCCGAAAAACTCCAGGCCCGCGCCGCCGAGCGCGTGGCTGGTCCCGCGCCGACGCCCGCTACGCCGGGAACTCCGCGACCGTTGCCCGGCGACGCGCCTGCCGGCCAGCCAGCGCAGGCTGGCGGCGGACTGCTGGGCGCGTTGGGCGGCTTCATCTTCGGCAGCACCGGCCCGCGCGGCGGCCAGCGCGATGGGATCGTGCAAATGATGACCAAGAGCGCCGCCCGCACCGTTACCTCGTCGATCACCCGCGAGATCATGCGCGGTGTGCTCGGCGGCATTCTCGGCGGCAGCAAGCGGCGGCGATAGGACGTGGCACAGCCGTCCCGGCTGCCTTGGGAAGGATCAGACGGCCGGGACGGCTGCGTGCCTTTCTAGGACTCGCCGCCGCGGCTGCCCCGGCCCGTGATCAACCGCGCCCCGCGACCAAAGGTGACGTAGGCCCACGCCCAGTTCATCAGGACGAGCAGTTTGTTGCGGAAGCTGACGAGAAACAGGACGTGGACAAAGAGCCACGCCAGCCACGCGATGAAGCCGCTGAAGCGCATGAAACCGGCATCCGCGACTGCTTTGTTCCGCCCGATCGTCGCCATCATCCCCTTGTCGAAATAGTCGAAGCGCTGCGTCCAGCCGCCCGCGAGCAGGATGAGGATCTGCCGCGCCACATGTCTCCCCTGCTGCATGGCCACGGGCGACATGCCGGGTAGCGGCCGGTCGCCACCACCGGGCGCGAAGTGCGCCATGTCACCGATTACGAAGACGGCGTTGTGGCCGGGAATCGAGCAGTCTTCCTTCACGATCACGCGCCCTTGTTTGTCGAGCGGCACGCCGAGGCTTTCGCCGAGCGGCGAGGCGGCATTGCCCGCGGCCCAGATGATGGTGCGCGTGGGAATCTTTTCCCCGCTCTTGAGCGTCACACCTTCCTCGGAAAGTTTCTCGACCACCGTGCTCACGCGCACCTCCACGCCGATGTCGAAGAGTTGCCGCCGCGCGCTTTCCGACAGGTCGGGCGCGAACGGCGGCAGGACACGCGGCGCACCTTCGATGAGGAGCACGCGCGCTTGTGACGAGTCGATGTGGCGAAAGTCTTTGACCAGCGTGATCCGCGCGATCTCCGCAATCGCACCCGCCATTTCCACGCCGGTCGGCCCCGCGCCGACGACCACAAAGGTCATGGCCGCATCGCGCTCCGCATCGTCCTCCGTCTTCTCCGCGACCTCGAAAGCCAGGAGCATGCGGCGGCGGATTTCGAGCGCGTCGTCGAGGTTCTTCAAGCCCGGCGCAAACTTCTCCCACTTGTCGTGGCCGAAGTAGGAGTGCCGCGCGCCGGCGGCGACGATGAGGTAATCGTAATCGATCTCGCCATCCGCGGTGACGACCCGCTTGCGATCCACGTCGATGCGCTGCGCTTCGCCGAGGATGACTTCGGCGTTGTCCTGCTTGCGCAGGATGTGGCGCAGCGGCTCCGCGATATCCGCGGGCGAAAGCGCCGCCGTGGCCACCTGGTACAGCAGCGGTTGAAAAAGATGGTGGTTCTGGCGGTCGAGCAGCGTGACCCGGACGTTGGCGTTGCGCAGCGCCTTGGCCGCTTCGATGCCGCCGAAGCCTCCTCCGATGATGACGACGCGCGGCAGATTACGTTGATGAATTTTCATAAAATTCCCCTGAGGAAAAAATCAACTAGACCACAAGACGCCGGCTTGTGAAATCTTTCACGAACATTTCCTCGGCTACTCCGCGATAGTGATCTCGGCCGGCGCGAGCACCTCGCTCATCGCGCGCAGGAGCTTCTCGGCGGTGTAGGGCTTGTCGAGGAAGGTCTTCACCCCGAGTCCTTCGAGAATGACCATGTTTTCCTTTTGGAAATGGCCGCTCGAGACGATCACGCGCACCCCGGGATCGAGCTTGCGCAGCGAACGCACGAGCGCCACCCCGTCCATCTGCGCCATCGCGATGTCGGTTAGCACCACGCTGATTTCGGCCCGGCGTTGGAAGTAGAGCGCGAGCGCGTCGCTGCCGTCCTCGGCGGTGTAGGCGCGATAGCCGTTGGCCGTGAGCGTGCGGACCAGGGCTTCGCGAATGGGCGGCTCGTCATCGACCACGAGGACCAGTTCATTGTTTCCGCCCGTCACGGGTGCGTCATCCTTTTCCGCGGCGCCCGCATTGGCCTCCTGCGAGGCGGGCAGGAAGACGCTGAAGGTCGTGCCGACGCCGACCTCGCTCTGCACGGTGAGGAAACCGCCGTGACTTTTCACGATGCCGATGACCGTCGCCAGCCCCAGGCCGGTACCCTTGCCGACTTCCTTGGTCGTAAAGAAAGGATCGAAGATTTTCTCCATGACCTCCAGCGTCATGCCGCTGCCGGTATCCGCCGAGCGCAAGGCCACATGCGGGCCGAGCTGGGCGCCGGGGTTCATGCTCGCGAAGTGCGCGTCGATATCCACGTTCTCCGCGCTGAGCGTGATGGCGCCGCCTTTGGGCATCGCGTCGCGCGCGTTAACGCATAAATTGAGCAGCACCTGGTGAAGCTGCGTGGCATCGCCGAGCACGGTCCACAGGTCGGGCGGGAAATTCGTCTGGATGTCGATGTTCCGCGGGAAAGTCTGCGCCATGACTTTCGAGAGTTCGCTGACCAGATGCTTGAGCTGAATGAGCACGCGATCTCCTTCGACCCCGCGGGCAAAAGTCAGCACCTGCTTCACAATCCCCGCGCCGCGCTCCGCGCTGCCCTCGATGATGTTCAGCATCTTCAGCGTGTCCTCGTCTTCGAACTCGCGCCGCAGGATGCCGCACGACATGAGGATCGGCGACAGGATGTTGTTCAAATCATGCGCGATGCCACTGGCCAGCGTGCCGATGCCTTCGAGCCGCTGCGCGCGGAGGAATTGCGATTCGAGTTTCTTCGTCTCGGTCACGTCGGTGTCGATCACCAGCACCGAACGCGGCTTGCCGTCGTCGTCGCGGACGAGCGTCCAGCGGCTGTTCACGATGATGTCGCGCCCGTCCTTGTTCTGATGCTGGAGCTGGCCACTCCAATAGCCCGTCTTGAGCAGTTCGATCTCCGCCTCGTAGTTGCGCACCTTGACGAAGGTCTCAAGCGTCGTCGCGCCGAACATCTCCTCGGGCGTCCAGCCGTAGAGCCGCTCCGCACCCTGGTTCCAAAACACCACGCGGTTGTCGAGGTCCCGCACGATGATCGCGTCGGACGCGAGATTGAGCAGATTCGCCTGCTGGCGGTTGCGCTCGTCGGCGCGGCGCTGCTCGGTGCGATCGAGGGTGAGGACGAGCACGGCATCGCGTCCGGAAAAGGGAATCTCGTGCCAGGTGCTTTCGACATGGAGCGTCGCGCCATCCTTCCGCTTGTGCCGCCAGGCCGCGCTCGCACTGTCACTCAGGGCGCTGCCTTCGCCTCCAGTTTCCGGAGCGTCTCCTTCCGGCTCGGCGATCTGATCCATCGTCAAAGCAAGGAACTCCTCACGCGAGAATCCGTATTTTTTCACCGCGGCATCGTTGACCACGATGAACTTGAGCGACGACGCATCCACCACCCACATCGGGAGAGGATGCAGATGGAAAAGAAGTTGGAAGCTTGCTTCCGACTCCAGTTGAATCGGAAGCGAGGTTTCGAGGGTGTGAGACATGCAAGTCGGCAGAAGATGCGGGAAAGAAGGCGCGTATTCCAAAGTTAAGAGCGCAAGAGGCATGCCACAAAACAGCCCGCTTTCCTCTGAAATTTACGCCGGGAACCACCCAAAAATGTCTTGGCCGCACCGCCACTCGCTCTTACGGTCGCTCCCCCATGCATCCCGACATTCAAAAGGCCGTTGACGCCGGCAAGCTCACGGCGACCGCCGGCCAGACCCTCGATCAACTTCAGCCCGGCACCTACGTCGTGCATAAGAGTTGGGGATTCGGGCAGGTCGATTCGCTCAATTTTCTGGTCAGCCAGATGACGATCAACTTCAAGGCGAAGAAGGGGCACACCATGCAGCTCCAGTACGCCGCGGAGTCGCTCCAGGCCATCAATGGCGAACACATCCTCGCCCAGAAAGCGGCGGATTTGGCGGCGGTGAAATCGCGCGCGAAAGAAGACCCGATCGGCCTCACCCGCGCCATCCTGAACAGCTTCGGCGGCCGGGCCACCCAAGACCAGATCCAGCAGACGCTCCTGCCCGATGTCTTCGGCGAGAGCGAATTCAAGAAGTGGTGGGAGAACACCAAGAAGGCGCTCAAGAAGGACGGTCACTTCGCCATCCCGGCGAAAAAGAGCGACCCGCTCGAAATGCGCGAGAACACCGTCTCCCACGCCGACCAATATCTCGCCGCCTTCACCAGCGCCCGGCAGCTCAAGGCCCAGCTCGCCGCCCTCGACCAGATCCTGAAGAACATCGGCGAATTCTCCGACCTCTCGGTCCTCGCCCCCGTCCTCGCCGCGGCCGACGACGCCGCGCGCAAGAACCAGCGCCTCAACCCCACCCAGGCCCTCGAATTCCTCATCACCCGCGACGAGATCGTCGAGAAAGCGCCCGCCCTCGCCCGTGGCCCCGAGGCCCCGACCATCGCGCAGTTCCTCGCCGAAGAGCGCCGCCGCCTCACCACCCTCATCGGCGACCTGCCCGCCTCGAAGCAAAAGCGCGCCCTCGGCGAACTCCCCGGCACCTTCGGCGACGAATGGACGACCATCGCCCTCGATCTCCTGACCCGCGGCAGCACCCGCGTCGTCTCCGAAGCCGCCCGCCTCCTCGAGGAAAAAGGCCAGGCCGACGCCCTGCTCAACGGCCTCGACCGCTTCATCCGCGAGCACTCCATCACCTCCGAATCCCTCATCTGGCTGTGCAAAGAGCGCGACGGCATCTTCGCCGACCTCATGAATCCGCGCCTCCTCAGCGCCGTCGTCGGCGCCCTCGAGCGCGACCAGTTCGATGAGACCAAGCGCGACCGCCGCCTCCACGATCTCCTCCTCAACGACAAGGAACTCCTCACCGACCTCATCGCCACCGCCACCCATGAGGAACTGCGCGACGTCATGCAAAAGCTCATGCGCACTCCGGTCTTCGAGGAGCTGAACAAACGCTCCCTCCTCGGCCGCATCATCCGCCTCTACCCCGAGATGCAGGCCCTCGTCTCCGGCGACAGCGATGCCAAACAGGAAACCCTCGTCGTCTCCTGGGAGAGTCTCGAAAAGCGCAAGAACGAGTTCGACGAACTCGTCAACAAACGCATCCCCGAAAATATCCGGGAAATCAGCGCCGCCCGCGAACACGGCGATCTGCGCGAAAACTTCGAGTTCAAGGCCGCCAAGGAAATGCAGCGTGTCCTCGGCCGCCGCCGCTCCGAAACCGAGCGCGACCTCTCGCTGGCCCGCGGCACCGACTTCGCTAATCCCGATACCAACGCTGTCTCCATCGGCACCGTCGTCACGATCAAGGATCTGAGCGACGGCCACCTCGACACCTACACCATCCTCGGCGCCTGGGATGGCAACCCGGAGAAAAACATCGTCAGCTACCAGAGCGCGCTCGCCCAGGCCATCATCGGCAAGAAAGTCGGCGAGCGCGTCAGCGTCCCCACCGAGTTTGGCGACCGCGCGATCGAGATCGTGCAGATCGACGCCTGGAAGCAGTAGCAAAGTAGGCGGCTCTTCCCAGAGCCGCGGCCGGCTGGGCAGAGCCGCGGCCGGCTGGGCAGCGGCTCTGGGAAGAGCCGCCTACGTTTTCCTCGCCTTGCGGATCATCCCCGGCAATAACCCTCGCCGCCCATGCGCTTCCCCCTGCTCTGCCTGCTTGTCGTCATCCTGCTCGCCCCCGTCCACGGCGCCGAGCCGTTCTTCAAAAAAGGCGACATCATCGCGCTGGTCGGCGGCGAGGACATGGTCGTGGCCAGCGAATACGGCTACCTCGAACTCCTCCTCACCCGCGCCCTGCCCGACTACCACCTGCGCTTTCGCAACCTCGCGTGGGAAGGCGATACCGTCTTCGAGCAGCGCCGGGACCTGAACTTCCCGACCTGGGAGGAGCAGCTCGACAAGATCGGCGCCACCGTCGTCATCTGCCAGTACGGCAAGATGAGCAGCCTCGGCAACCACGGCCTCATGAAGCCCGGCGGCACCAGCGCCGCACAAGTCCGAGCCCAGCTCCCGGACTTCATCGCGACCTACGAAAAGCTTCTCCAGCGCTTCGCCGGGGAGGAAAAACGGCGTGTCGTGATCCTCACGCCATTCTTCCCCGTCCCACCCCGGCATCGGGCCATCGCCGGAACCCTGCGCCTCACCGCGGCCACGGGCCTCGCCGAGAGGACCGACGATTTCTTTGCCTATGCCGACGCCTGCGGACAAGTCGGCACCCGGACCGGCGCGCGCGTCTTGAATGTCAATCTCGCCAGTTTCGCCACCTCCCCCTTCCGGAGCGATGGCTTGCACCTTTCCATGACCGGCCACCACGATGTCGCCCCGCTCATCGCGACCGACCTCCTCGGCGCTCCGCCGCAGCGGGGCAAAGCGACTCCCGCATCCGAAAACCTCCGCCAGCTCATCATCGCCAAGAACCGCCTTTGGTTCGACTACTGGCGGGTGCAGAATTGGGCCTTCCTCGCCGGCGACCGTATCTCCCAGCCGAGCAGCCGCGATCACCTCGACCCCTCCAAACGCTGGTTCCCGCCCGAACGCGAAGCCTTCCTCCCGCTCATCGAGGCCAAGGAACAGGAGATCGACACTCTCGCCGCCCAGCTCGCCACCGGGAAATGAACCACAAAGGACACGAAGCCCACGAAGCTCGAAGCTCCGGGAACTCCCGCGACCCGAGAGGAATATGCCGTGCCCTTCCGCCCACTCAGGAATCGCCCCGCCCAAGGTCCTGGAACGTTCCGGTCAATCGAGCAGTGCTCCCTGGAAGGTCCGGTGGAACTCCGGCGGATCCGGCAGCGCTCCCCGGAGGGTTCCGGGAAACTCCGGTGCATCGGGCAGCGCTCCCCGGAGGGTTCTGCGAAGCTTCGGCGCATCGGGCAGCGCTCTCCGGAGGGTTCTGGGAAGCTTCGGTGGATCGGGCAGTGCAATTCTGAGGATTCCCGACCACTCCTCCCTCTCTGGAATGATCAAAAAGAACCCGTTTTTCCTTCCTCTTCCCGCCCCTACCGTCCCGCCGACCATGTCGCCCTTCCGCCCACTTCTTCCCCTTCCCCCCTCCTTCCTGCTGCCCTTCGTGGCCTTTGTGCTCTTCGTGGTGCCCTCCAGCCCTGCCCAGCAGACGCCCGATCGGGACGCCCCGGAAACCGAACTGGCCTCCTTCAAGCTGCCCCCCGGCTTTGAGATCAATCTTTTCGCCTCGGAACGCGACGGGGTGATGAAGCCCATCCAGATGCGCTGGGATGCGCGCGGGCGGCTTTGGGTCATCGGCAGCACCACCTATCCGCAACTCAAGCCCGGCGAGGTGCCGAACGACAAAGTGTGGATTCTGGAGGACACCAAGGGCGCCGGTTACGCGGATAAAGTAACGGTCTTCGCCGACGGGCTGATGATCCCGACCGGGCTGGAAATAGCGCCGATGGGAACTCCGGGGAGCACGGGCGTCTCGCCCGTCGTGGCCGGCGTCCGGCCGGGCACCGTGCCTGCGGCTCCGCTCCCGCAGGGCGCGACGCCCGCGCTCCCCTCCGCCGCCTACATCGGCGAAGGCCCCAAGCTTTGGCTGATGACCGACGACGATGGCGACGGCGTAGCCGATCGGCGCGAGGTCGTGCTCCGCGGCTTCGGCACGGGCGACAATCATCAAAATCTGAACAGCTTCCGCTGGTCGCCCGGCGGGGAGCTGATGTTTTGCCAGGGGCTGCACGCCTTCTCGCGCGTCGAGACCCCATACGGCATCGTCGGCCTCGATCAGGCCGGGCTCTGGCGGCTGCGCCCGCGCGAGCAGCGGCTGGATGCCTTCTTCGGCGGCGCCGCCGATCCGCAAAATCCGTGGGGCTGGACCTTCACCAAATGGGGCGTGCCGCTCATCACCGCGGGCAACAACGGCGCCATGTATTACCCCACGCCGGAGATGATCCGCGGCTACCAGGGCGGACGGCGCGACAACATCTGGACCACGGGCCGCGGGCGCAAGACGAGTAACCCGGAGATCATCGAGAGCGCGCACTTTCCCGACGAATGGCAGGGCGCGCTCGTGACCGGCGGTTATATCAATAATGCCGTGTGGACGCTGAAAGCTTCGCCCGATGGCGCCGGCATGAAGGTCGAGGATCACCCGACGCTGCCGCCGCTCGTGCAAAGCGCGCACGGGAGCTTTCGTCCGGTGGACGTGAAGCTCGGCCCCGATGGTGCGCTTTACATCTGCGACTGGTACAACCCGATCATCGGCCACTACCAGGCGAGCTTCCGCCACCCCGATCGCGACAAGGCGCACGGCCGGATCTGGCGGGTGACCTACAAGGGGCGTCCGCTGCTCACGCCACCACCGGTGCTGCTCGCGCGCGACCGGGAAACTCCGGGGAGCACGGGGGACTCACCCGCGCCGGGTGGGACGCCCAGCACCACGGGTGGGACGCCCGTGCTCCCCGAACTCTGCGAACTGCTCCGCTCGCCGGATCGTTTCCCTCGCGAGCAGGCGAAGATGACGCTCTTCGGCGGCGACACCGCGACCGTGACCGACGCTGTGCGGCGTTGGTCCGAACAGATCGACCCCGGCGCGCCAGACCTGGACTTCGCACTGATGCAGGCGCTCGGGGTTTTCGAGGCGCACGAGAAAGTGGACTTGCCGCTGCTCAAGCGCGTGCTCGCCGCGAAGACGCCCGCGGCCCGCGCCTACGCCGCCGCCACGCTCGCCCGCTGGGCGGAGCGGCTGGATGCGCTCGCCGGGGTGACCGGCAAGGGCGGCGCGGATGCGCCGGGACACGGCTTCGATCCGCTGGAGCCGCTGGTCGATCTCGCGCACGACTCCGATCCGCGGGTGCGGCTCGCGGCGATCGTAGCCGCGGGCAATATCCCGCGCGCGGAGTCGATCGTCATCGTGCTCAGCGCCGCGGGCCAGCCGCGCGACAAATTCATCGACCTCGCCCTCACCGCCGCGACCACCACGCTGCGCCCGCTCTGGGAACCCGTGCTGGCCAAGGGCGCGCCGCACTGGTTGCCGGAATGGCGCGAGCTGATCAAGACCCTCGATAAACCCGCGGCCAAGCCCGCGCCCGTGAAGAAAGTGGCGCAGCAAGTCGGCGCACCGATTGTCCCGAGCTATGGGCGCACCCGCGCCTCGCCGTTCATCGTCGAAAGCCTCGCCGCCGCGGTGAAGACCAAAGGCGATGCGAAACGCGGCGGGGAGATTTATCGGCGCGCGGAACTGGCCTGCGTCTCGTGCCACCGCATCGGCGATGACGGCGGCAAGATCGGGCCGTCGCTCGATGCCGTGGGCAGCGCGCAACCGCTGGAATTCATCATCGGCACGGTGCTCGAGCCGCAGCGTGAGGTGAAGGAAGGCTTCGAGACGATCAAGATCACGACGAAAAAGGGGACGGAACTGATCGGCATCATCGTCGCCGGCAACGCCTCCGAACTCACCCTCCGCGACCCCGCCGGCGCGGAGCACGTCGTGGCGCAAGCCGACATCGCGAAGCGCGAACACATCGGCTCGCTGATGCCCGCGGGGTTGACCGACAACCTTTCGCCGGAAGACCTGCGCGACCTCTTCGCGTATCTCACGCAACTCGGGAAGGTGAAACCTTAGCGCCCGGAAACGCCTTTCCCAACAGCGGTGTCATTCTGAGCGGAGATCCGCGATGGGCGAAGGCGGCGCGGAACGGAGTCGAAGAACCCCCTGCAACAACCAGCGATGACCGCCGGCATTTCCCCGGGATTTTTCGACTGCGCTTCGGTCGTAAAACTCCCTGCACTCCGCTCAGAATGACATGCGTGCGGGAATTGGATTGCCATTCGCGGCCGGGCCTTTTATCCACACCGCGTTCTTTGCGGACGCGCCGCCCTCCACCGCGCGCACGGACTTCCT
>Ga0105047_10011561_pt1 | contig 14309 bp, 13 predicted proteins | sample MAT04_FD_78384 | JGI IMG/M metagenome (GOLD analysis project Ga0105047, IMG submission 78384) | Freshwater microbial communities from Lake Fryxell liftoff mats and glacier meltwater in Antarctica - MAT-04 (megahit assembly) | ecosystem: Environmental > Aquatic > Freshwater > Ice > Liftoff... | reverse complement strand
GGCGGCGCGGAGGTCCGGCGTCGCGTTGATCTCGAACATGTGGTGGCAGGGGCCGAAGCCCAGGATCGTCAGCGCCTCGCGCATGGAATCGGTGCCGGTGCGCCCCCAGCCTGTGCCGATGACTTGCAAAACCATGTGCGATTCCCTTCGATTGCAATCACGTCCCCAAAGTCGCTTGCGGTCACGGCTGGTTGAACATCAGCCCCATGCCGGAACGCAAGGGGTGGAAGCCCGCAAGCCGCTGCGCTAGATACGCCTGACCAAAGAAGAAGGACAGGGCATGGCCAAGATTACCTATGTGGAACATTCCGGCAAGGAACATGTCGTGGTTGTCCGCACTGGCATGACTGTGATGGAAGGTGCACGCGACAACGGCATTCCGGGGATTGAGGCCGATTGCGGCGGCGCCTGCGCCTGTTCGACCTGCCATGTGTATGTTGATCTGGCCTGGGTGGACAAACTGCCCAAGAAGCAGGCGATGGAAGAAGACATGCTGGATTTCGCCTGGAATCCAGATCCGGCCCGCTCGCGCCTGACCTGCCAGTTGAAGGTTTCGGATGCACTGGACGGGATGAAGGTGCAGATGCCGGAACGGCAGATCTGACGCAAATCCGGCCCTGCCCTTGGTCCTGCCGCGCCAACGATTTTTCTACGAAAAATCAGGCGATTCCGAAGGGGAACGCGCTGCGGTCAGGGCCCTGATTTTTCGAAGGAAAATCGTTGGGCCCGGTCAGACCGTGCCAATCTGTGCCACGATAAGCTCGATCAGTTCGATCATTCGGGCTGCTGCGGGCGTCGGCTCGGTGCCTCGCCTGGTGACCAGACCGAAGTCCGGCACCACGATGCCCAGATCCACCGGCAGCACCGCAAAGGCCGCATCCGGTCCTTCGGCAAAGCGGTCCGCAACGGCGCGGGCCATCGGCGCGATGGCGTTGGACGAGCGCAGAAGGGCCAGTGTGAACAGGAACGAGGCGGTCGTGACCCGCACCTGTCCCAAATCGAAGCCGAGCGCTGACAGCCGAGCCCCGACCGCCCGGCCGATCGGGCTGTCGGCGCTGGGCATAACCCAGTCGTAGTCCTTCAGATCGGCCAGCGTGACCCCAGGACCGGTCATCAGCCGATGGCCGCGGCGCACGATCAACGCCACCGGTTCCGGTCCGATCGGGCGCATGTCCAGAAACTGGCGGTCCTTGCCCTCCGGCAGGCGGCCAAGCACCACATCCAGTTTGCCCGCCAGCAGCATGTCGCACAGTTCGGCCGAGGGCAGCACCTCGACCTCGACTGTCAGGCTGGGATGGGCAATGCGCGCGGCGCGAAGAGCGGGCAGGACCAGTTCCAGTGCCGGGGCGGTCACGGCGCCGATACGGACATGGCCAAGGCCGCCGCCGCGGATCGTGGCAAGCTCGCGTTCCGCCTCGGCCATCTCGATCTGCACGCGTTGGGCGCGTCGGGCCAAGGCCTCGCCCGCGGGTAGAAGCCAGATGCCGCGACCGGAGCGTTCGTGGACCTTTTGCCCGACGATCTGTTCGACCTCGGCCAGAAGGCGAGAGGCGGCAGGCTGCGTGACGCCCAGACGTGCGGCGGCAAGGCCAAGCTGCCCGGTCTCGGATATTTGCGCCAGAAGCCGCAGATGTGTCAGCTTGAGCCCTCGCCGCATCAGGGCATCGCCAGCGGTCACGGGTTCGGACATATCATTTTTGCCATGAGTGTATCGATTAATCTGATTTGACGGATATGCCCCAAGCTTGCAATCTATGATGACTGAGGAGGAGGTCCGAATGCTGTTATCCCAAGTCCAGCGCCCTGACGGGAAGCTGCAAGTTGTCGTGCGTGAAGGGATGGAGGCTGCTGTCGTGCGCGGTGCCGCATCCACCTATGCCTTGGCGATGGAGGCGATTGCCGCCGGCCAAAGCCTGTCACAGGCGATTGCCGCGCATGGTCTGGGCGAGGCGGTGGATTTGCCCGGCCTTTTGGAGCAGGGCCGCGTTGCGTTGCCGATCACCCATCCCGATCCTTCGCATCTGCACATCACCGGCACCGGCCTGACGCATCTGGGCAGCGCCTCGGCGCGGGATGCGATGCATGCCAATCTGGCGGGCGCGGGCACGCTGACCGATTCGATGCGGATGTTCCGCATGGGGCTGGAAGGTGGCCGCCCGGCGCCCGGCAAGATCGGCGCGCAGCCGGAGTGGTTCTACAAGGGCAACGGCCATATCGCGGTGGCGCCGGGCGCGCCGCTGGAAGCGCCGGAATTTGCCGAAGATGGCGGCGAGGAGCCCGAGATTGCCGGGATCTACCTGATCGGCCCCGATGGCACGCCGCACCGCGTCGGCTGGGCTTTGGGCAATGAATTCTCGGACCATCTGACCGAGCGGGTGAATTATCTGTGGCTGGCGCATTCCAAGCTGCGCCCCGCCAGTTTCGGCCCGGAAATTCTGGTCGGTGAGCCGCCCGCCGATATTCGCGGCACCAGCCGCATCAGGCGGAACGGCGCGGTGATCTGGGAGAAGCCGTTCCTGTCCGGCGAGGCGAACATGTCCCACACCTTTGCCAATCTGGAGCATCACCATTTCAAATATGACCAGTTCTGCCAACCCGGAGAGGTGCATGTCCACATGTTCGGCACCGCCACCTTGTCGTTTGCGGACGGTATCGTCCCGCAGGATGGCGATATGTTCGAAATCGAAGCAGCGCCCTTCGGCCTGCCGCTGAAAAACCCTCTGCGCCGTCTGCCCGCTACGGGTGCCGTGTCGCAGGTCAAGCCGCTTTAAGAGGTTCCCATGGCTTTCAAACCCGCCCAATGGCCCCGTCACCTGCGCTCGCAAGAATGGTTCGGCGGTTCCGGCCGCGACCAGATCTATCACCGCGGCTGGATGAAGAATCAGGGCTTTCCGCACGATATGTTCGACGGACGCCCGGTGATCGGCATCCTGAACACGTGGTCGGAACTGACGCCCTGCAACGCACATCTGAACGATCTCGCGCAGCGGGTGAAGAACGGGATTTACGAGGCGGGCGGGTTTCCGGTGGAAGTGCCGGTGTTCTCGACATCCGAGTCGGCGTTCCGTCCGACGGCGATGATGTTCCGCAATCTGGCCGCGATGGCGGTGGAAGAACAGATGCGCGGTCAGCCGATGGATGGCTGCGTGCTGCTGGTCGGCTGCGACAAGACCACGCCCTCGCTTCTCATGGCGGCGGCCTCGACCGATCTGCCGTCGATCATCGTGACCGGCGGGCCGATGCTGAACGGCTATTACAAGAATGAGCGGATCGGGTCGGGCACCCATCTGTGGAAATTTTCGGAAGCGGTAAAGGCCGGACAGATGTCGGCGGATGAATTTGCCGATGCCGAAGCGTCGATGAGCCGTAGCCCTGGGTCATGCAACACGATGGGCACGGCGTCCACAATGGCAAGCATGGCCGAGGCGCTTGGCATGGCCTTGTCCGGCAATGCGGCGATTCCAGCGGTGGACAGTCGCCGCCGGGTGATGGCGCAATTGACCGGACGGCGCATCGTGCAGATGGTGAAGGACGATCTGAAACCCTCTGATATCCTGAAGAAAGAAGCGTTCGAGAACGCCATCCGCACCAACGCGGCCATCGGCGGATCGACCAATGCGGTGATCCATTTGCTCGCCATTGCGGGCCGCGTTGGGATTGACCTTACGCTGGATGACTGGGACCGCTGCGGGCGCGATGTGCCGACCATCGTGAACCTGATGCCATCCGGCAAATACCTGATGGAAGAGTTCTTCTATGCCGGCGGCTTGCCCGTGGTGATCAAGCGTCTGGGCGAGGCGGGGCTGCTGCACAAGGATGCGCTGACCGTGTCGGGGCAGACAGCTTGGGAGCAGGTCAAGGATGTGGTGAACCACAATCCCGACGTCATCTTGCCAGCCGAAAAAGCGCTGACCCAATCGGGCGGCGTGGTGGTGGTGAAGGGCAACCTCGCGCCCAAGGGGGCGGTCCTGAAGCCGTCGGCCGCGACGCCGGCGCTGATGGTGCATCGGGGCCGTGCGGTGGTGTTCGAGGATATCGACGACTACAAGGCCAAGATCGACGACGAGGCGTTGGACATCGACGAGACCTGCATCATGGTCCTGAAGAACTGCGGGCCGAAGGGCTATCCCGGCATGGCCGAGGTCGGCAACATGGGTCTGCCGCCAAAAGTGCTGCGCAAGGGCATCACCGACATGGTGCGGATTTCCGATGCGCGCATGTCCGGGACGGCTTACGGGACGGTGGTGCTGCACACCTCGCCCGAGGCGGCAGCGGGGGGGCCCTTGGCGGTGGTGCGGAACGGCGATTTCATCGAACTCGACGTGCCGAACCGCCGGTTGCATCTGGATATCCCGGATGCGGAGTTGGCGGCGCGGCTTGCGGCCTGGAAGCCATCGCATGTGGTCGCGGAGACGGGTTATCTCTGGCTGCACCAGACCCATGTGCAGGGCGCGGATACCGGCGCGGACCTCGATTTCCTGAATGGCGGGCGCGGCGCGCCGGTTGGCAGGGATTCGCATTGATGAAAGTTGCGCTCGTTGGCATCGGCAAGATCGCCGTTGATCAGCATGTTCCAGCGATTGCGGCCTCGAAGGACTGGCAGCTTGCCGCGACGGTCAGCCGTCACGGCACTGTCGAAGGCATTGAATCCCATACGGATTTCGGCGCCTTCCTGAAGGCGCGGCCTGATGTGACGGTGGTGTCGCTGTGCATGCCGCCAGTGCCGCGCTATGCCTTTGCCGAGGCGGCGCTGCTGGCGGGCCGCCATGTCATGCTGGAAAAGCCTCCCGGCGCGACCTTGGCCGAAGTGCAGGCGCTGGAGGCTATGGCTGCGGCAAAGGGCCTGACCCTCTACACCACCTGGCACAGCCGGATGGCCTATGCGGTCGCCCCGGCCAAGGCCTGGCTGGCGGACAAGACCATTGAGAAGGCGCATATCACCTGGCGCGAGGATGTCCGGCGCTGGCATCCGGGGCAGGATTGGGTGTTCCAGCCCGGCGGCATGGGGGTGTTTGATCCCGGCATCAACGCGCTGTCGATCCTGACGGAAATCCTGCCCAAGCCGGTGCATCTGACCGCCGCGGTGCTGACCTTTCCGGAAAACTGTCAGACAGCGATTGCGGCGGCGCTGACCTTCTCGGGCAATGTCACCGCGGACTTCGACTGGCGTCAGGAAGGACCGCAAACCTGGGACATCGACATCGAAACCGAAGCGGGGCCGCTGGCGCTGCGCCTGGGCGGCAACCGGTTGTTGATTGGCGGCAAGGAAATCGCGGGAGAAAATTCGATCATGGGCGAATATCCGGCGCTTTACGCCCGGATGGCGGACCTCGTCGCCGCGGGCAAAAGCGAGGTTGACCTTGCCCCGATGATCCATGTCGCGGACGCGCTGACGCTGGGGCGGCGCAGTCTGGCGCCTCCGTTCCACTTGTAACCCCTCACCGAAGCCACAAATATTCCCACGGGGGTCCGGGGGTGTGAAACCCCCGGCGCCGATCAAGGAGACTGACATGCTGACCGGAAAGCACCTGATTGCTGGCATCTGGACCTTGGGCGAGGCGACGTTCAAATCCTCTCCCGCAAGCGGCGAGGCGATGGAATTTTCGGTCGGCACGCCGGCACATGTCAATGCCGCCGCCAAGGGGGCGGAGGCGGCGTTTTCCTCGTATTCCGTGCTGACTCGCGAGGAGCGGGCGGTGTTTCTGGAGCGGATCTCCGATGAGATCGAGGCGCGCGGGGCCGAGATCACTGCCATCGGTACCTCGGAATCCGGCCTGCCTGCCGCACGGCTGGAGGGCGAGCGGGGGCGCACGACCGCGCAACTGCGGCTGTTTGCAAGCCATATTCGCAAGGGCGACTACCTGGACCGCCGCCAAGATGATGCTCTGCCGGACCGCAAGCCCGCGCCGCGCCAGGACATCAGGATGATCGAACGCCCGATCGGGCCGGTGGCGGTGTTCGGCGCCTCGAATTTCCCGCTGGCGTTTTCGACGGCGGGGGGCGACACCGCCTCGGCGCTGGCGGCGGGCTGCCCGGTGGTGGTGAAGGGCCATTCGGCGCATCCCGGCACGGGCGAGATCGTCGCGCAGGCGATTGACGCGGCGATCAAGGCGCACGGGCTGCATCCGGGAGTGTTTTCGCTGGTGCAGGGCGGCAAGCGGGACGTGGGCGAGGCTTTGGTGCAGCATCCGCTGATCAAGGCTGTGGGCTTTACCGGCTCGCTGGCCGGGGGGCGCGCGTTGTTTGATCTGTGCGCGCGCCGGCCCGAGCCGATCCCGTTCTTTGGCGAGCTTGGCTCGGTCAACCCGATGTTTCTGTTACCCAATGCAGTGGCGGCTAGGGGCGCCGCGATTGCGGCGGGATGGGCCGGGTCGTTGACCATGGGGGCGGGCCAGTTCTGCACCAATCCCGGCATCGCCGTGGTGATCGAAGGGGCGGAGGCCACGGCCTTTGTCGAGGCGGCTCGGGCCGCGCTGGCGCAGGTGCCAAACCAGACCATGCTGACGGATGGGATCGCATCGGCCTATCGGCAGGGTGAGGCGCGGGTGGCGGCGCAGACGGGGGTGCGGGCGGTCCTGACCTCGGTCTGCGACCTGCGGCAGGCGGCGCCCTATCTGTTTGAAGTGTCGGGGGATGACTGGCAGGGCAACCATGTCCTGTCCGAGGAAGTTTTCGGACCGCTGGGGCTGGTGATTACGGTGAAGAATGCCGCCCAGATGCTTGAAATCGCCCGGAGTTTTGACGGACAATTGACGGCGACGCTGCATCTGGACGAGGGGGATATCGCCTTGGGTCAAAGCCTGATGCCGATCTTGGAGCGCAAGGCGGGCCGCATCCTTGCCAACGGTTTTCCGACCGGGGTCGAAGTGGTGGACGCGCAGGTGCATGGCGGGCCTTATCCGGCCAGCACCAATTTCGGGGCAACCAGCGTGGGGACGCTGTCGATCCGCCGCTGGCTGCGGCCGGTGGCATATCAGAACCTGCCGGAGGCGCTGTTGCCCGTGGATTTGCGCTGAAGCGGTGGATTTGCGCTGAAGCGGTGGATTTGCGCGAGCCGGAGTTTTTGAAAACTCCGAACCGGACCCTTTGAAGGGTCCGGTCAAATCTTTTCGAAAAGATTTGCAAATTCCTTCGAAGGAATTTGGGATCAGGCCGCAACCGATCCGCCGACCGTCAACCCGCCGATCAGCAGGGTCGGCTGGCCCACCCCTACCGGCACCCATTGGCCATTCTTGCCGCAGTTGCCGATGCCGGGGTCAAGCTGCAGATCATTGCCGATGGCGCGGATCTGTTTCAGCGCGGTTGCGCCGTCGCCAATCAAGGTTGCGCCCTTGACGGCCTCGCCCACCACGCCGTTCCGGACCCGGTACGCCTCGGTGCACGAGAACACGAACTTGCCGGAAGTGATGTCGACCTGCCCGCCGCCGAAGCCCACGGCGTAGATGCCGTCCTTCAGGCTGGCCACGATATCGGCGGGCTTGTCCTTTCCCGCCAGCATGTAGGTGTTGGTCATCCGCACCATCGGGATATGGGCAAAGCTTTCGCGGCGGCCGTTGCCAGTGGGGTCGACGCCCATCAGGCGGGCGTTCTGGCGGTCCTGCATGTAGCCGACCAGCACGCCGTCCTCGATCAGGACGTTTTTGGCCGAAGGCGTGCCTTCGTCGTCGATGGTCAGCGAGCCGCGCCTGTCGGGCAGGGTGCCATCGTCCAGCACGGTGACGCCGCGCGCGGCGATCTGGCTGCCCATCAACCCGGCGAAGGCCGAGGTTTTCTTGCGGTTGAAGTCGCCTTCAAGTCCGTGCCCGATCGCCTCGTGCAGCAGGATGCCCGGCCAGCCCGGGCCAAGCACCACGTCCATCATCCCCGCCGGTGCTGCCACGGCACCAAGGTTGACTTGCGCGATGCGGATCGCCTCGTCGATCATCGGCTGCCAGTGGCCGGGCTCCATCAGCCGGGCGAGGCCGAAGCGGCCGCCGCCGCCGGTGCCGCCTTGTTCGCGCAGGCCATCCTGTTCAAGGATCACCGAGACATTCATGCGCGCCATCGGGCGGATGTCGGAAATCCGCAGGCCTTCGGGGCGCAGGATTTCCACTTCTTGCAGACCGGCGGCCAGCGCCGCCGACACTTGCACCACGCGGGGATCGCGGGCACGGGCATAGGCGTCAATCTCGCGCAGAACCTCAAGCTTTACGGCAAAGGCGGCGTCGGCCATCGGGTCGGCGTCACCGTAGAGCTTGACGTTGGTGGCCCGGGGCGGCGGGGCCATCGTGCCGCCGCCCGCACCGACCGCCAGGCGCGCAGTCTCTCCCGCCCGCAGCAGCGCGGATTCGGAAATCTCGGTCGAATGGGCATAGCCGGCCACCTCGCCCTTGACGGCGCGCAGGCCCATGCCTTCGGAGGCGTCGTAACTGGCATTCTTGATGCGGCCGTCATCCAGCACGATGGATTCCGACCGGCGGCGTTCGAGGAAAAGTTCGCCGTCCTCGGCCCCGGCAAGGCTCGACCTCACCTGTGCCAAAGTGCGGGCCTCGTCCAGCTTGGTCTCGAACGGGCGGAAGGGGGCATCGGTCATTGGGGGCTCTTTCGGCTGGAGAAGGCAGGCAGACGCGCGGTTTCGCCGCAACGGTTTCACTTGTCCCGGCGCAACTAATATGGTTTCACCAGCGGCGGAAACAACGGGATTCTGTGCCGTCCCCGGCCGGCGTCTCAAGACGGCAGCGAACCTGCCCTGGATACGGGAATTGAACATGCGTCTTCTGACCAAACTGAACGGTCTGGCGGCCCTGGCGCTGACCTCTGGCATCATGATCATCACAATGTTCGGCACGGCCATGGCCGACGCCTTGCCGAAGATCGGCGTGCCCGAGCCGCGTCTGATGGGCCTTCAGCCCGCCGCCACACCCGTCGCCACGCAAGCCCACATGCTGGACAATATGCTGCTGATCATCTGTGCGGCGATCGTGGTGTTCGTCACCGTGCTGCTTGCCATCGTGGTCCTGCGCTACAACGCCAAATCCAATCCGACGCCTGCGAAATTCACCCACAACACCCCGATTGAGATTGCATGGACCCTGGTGCCCATCGTGATCCTGGTGTTCATCGGCTCGTTCTCGCTGCCGGCGCTGTTCAACCAGTTGGAAATCCCGACGTCGGACGTGACACTGAAGGTCACGGGCAACCAGTGGTACTGGAGCTATGAATACCCCGATGAAAAGGACGCCAATGGCGATGCCTTGGGCTTCCAGAGCAACATGATCGGCAATGAAGCGTCAATCGACACGGCAAGCGAGCCGGGTGTGATCCCCTTCGTGCTGAACGACGCAATGGTCGCCAAGCTGCAGAAGGCGGGCTACACGCGGGACGACTTCCTGCTGGCGGTGGACAACCCGCTGGTGGTTCCGGTCGGCAAGGTGGTGCATGTCATCTTGACCGGCTCGGATGTGATCCATGCCTGGGCTGTGCCGTCCTTTGGCGTGATGCATTCGGCCGTGCCGGGGCGTCTGGGTGAGACCTGGTTCAAGGTCGATGCGCCCGGGATCTATTATGGCCAGTGCACGGCGCTGTGCGGCAAGAGCCATGCCTACATGCCAATCGAAATCAGGGCTGTGACGCCGGAAGACTATGCCAAGTGGCTGGAGCAGGCCAAGACCACCGGCAACGTGCAGCTTGCCTCGAACTGAAGCTGACGGGGCGGGGTCGTGGGTGATCCCGGCCCCATGAAAGGCGATGTGATGGCCGACCTCTTTTCAACCGACGCTGCCCAGGAAGCGGGACTTGGCGATTTCGTGCAGCTTTTGAAGCCGCGCGTGATGTCGCTGGTTGTGTTCACCGCGATGGTTGGCTTGCTGGTGGCGCCGGTGCATCTGCCGCCGGTCACCGCCTTTGCCTCGGTGCTGTTCATCGCTTTGGGGGCAGGGGCTTCGGGGGCGTTGAACATGTGGTGGGACGCCGATATCGACGCCAAGATGCGGCGGACGCAGAACCGTCCGGTGCCTTCGGGCCGCGTGCAGCCGGGTGAGGCGCTTGGGCTTGGACTGGCGCTGTCGGGCATTGCCGTGGTGATGCTGTATCTGGCCGCGAACTTGCTGGCGGCGGGGCTTTTGGCCTTCACCATCTTCTTTTACGCCGTGATCTACACGATGGGGCTGAAGCGCTGGACGCCGCAGAACATCGTGATCGGCGGCGTGGCGGGGGCATTTCCACCGATGATCGGCTGGGCGGCGGCGACCGGTTCGGTCGGGATCGAGGCCTGGCTGATGTTCGCGCTGATCTTCATGTGGACGCCGCCGCATTTCTGGGCGCTGGCGCTGTTCATGAAGGAAGATTATTCCAACGCCGGGGTGCCGATGCTGACCGTGACGCATGGCCGGAAGGTCACGCGGGCGCATATCCTTGTCTATACCCTGCTGATGGTGCCGGTGGCGATTGGCGCGGCGCTGACCTCGATTGGCGGGCCTTTGGTGCTGGCGGTCGCTGTGGCGCTGAACCTTTGGTTCGTCAAGGGCGCGGTGGCGATCTGGCGGCGGGACGAGGCACAGGCCGAAGCGGACAAATACGCGGTCGAGAAGGCGTTCTTTCGCTTCTCTCTGCTGTACCTGTTCCTGCATTTCACGGCCTTCCTTCTGCAAGCCGGACTGCGCCTGTCCGGACATGGAGGCTGGTGATGAGCTTTCGCCCCGATCATGAACTGCACAAGCGCCGGCTGGGCCGCAACCTCGGCCTTGGCGGCGCGCTCTTGGCGTTCGTTATGCTGGTGTTCGGCATGACGATCGAAAAGGTGACCAACGGCACCCCTGCTGCGGTCTTCGTTGGCGAGCCGATCGATAACCTGCCCGCGGCCGGATCGGGGGTCGCCCCGTGACCGACAAGCGCAATCGCACGGCGCTGAAGCTGGTCGGCATGGTCGTGCTGATGGCCAGCCTAAGCTTTGCCGCCGTGCCGTTCTATTCGTGGTTCTGCCGGATAACGGGTTTTGCCGGCACCGCGCAGCGGTCTGCCGAGGCGCCGGAAACCGGCGACATTCTGGACCAGACCATCACGGTCCGCTTTGACGCGTCCAAAGAATCCGGCATGCCTTGGGAGTTCAAGGCGATGCAAAGCACCATGGCCCTGCGCATCGGCGAGACGGGTCTGGCGGTCTTCGAGGCCTACAATCCGACCGATCACGCGACAGCGGGGCAGGCGAGCTACAATGTCTCGCCCGACCTTGCGGGCGGCTTTTTCACCAAGATCGCCTGTTTCTGCTTCAACGAGCAGGTGCTTCAGCCGCATGAACGCGTGCAGATGCCGGTGACATTCTATGTCGATCCGTCGATCATGAAGGACGCCGAGGCCAAGTATATCAAGGAAATCACCTTGTCTTACACGTTCCATTCCTCGGCGGTGCCTGACCAGCAGGCATCGCTTGGCGACGGCGCGGCCAAACAGGTAAACTGACAAGAAGCTGAACTGACGACAAGAAAACCCGAGGGATGAAAAACATGGCGCATGCCAAGAACCACGACTACCACATCCTGCCACCGTCGAGTTGGCCTTTCATCGGGGCGGTTTCGGCCTTTGTGATGTTGTTCGGGGCAGTGCTGTGGATGCACAACTCCGGGCCCTGGATGGGGCTGATCGGCCTTACTGGCGTACTTTACACCATGTACGGATGGTGGGCCGAGGTCGTGCACGAGGGCAATACCGGCGATCACACGCCGGTCGTCCGGCTGGGCCTGCGCTGGGGCTTCATCCTGTTCATCATGTCGGAAGTGATGTTCTTTTCGGCGTGGTTCTGGACCTTCTTCAAACATGCGCTTTACCCGATGGGGCCCGACTCGCCATTCAAGGACGGCATCTGGCCGCCCGAGGGGATCGTGACACTGGACCCCTGGCATTTGCCGATCATCAACACGCTGATCCTTTTGTGCTCGGGCGCCGCTGCAACCTGGGCGCACCATGCCTTGGTGCATGAGAACAACAACCGCCCGGCGATCAAGCAGGGCCTGATCCTGGCGATTGTGCTGGGGATGTTGTTCACCGCGTTCCAGGCCTACGAATACGCCCACGCGGCGTTCGCCTTTGCGGGCAATATCTATGGCGCGACGTTCTTCATGGCGACCGGGTTCCACGGCTTCCACGTCATCATCGGGACGATCTTCCTGGCCGTCTGCCTGATCCGCACCTATCAGGGCGACTTCACGCCCGAGCAGCATGTCGGCTTTGAAGCCGCGGCCTGGTACTGGCACTTTGTGGATGTGGTCTGGCTGTTCCTGTTTGCCGTGATCTACGTTTGGGGCGGCTGATCAATCCTTTTTCATCGCAGATCAGCGCGCGGGCTTCAGGGCCTGCGCGCTTTGCGTTTGCAGGAAACACCTGATTGGGCAACAAGATGAATTCAAGGCTGGTTTCGGCCGCGGTGTTCGGCCTGTTTGGCGTGGCGGTCCTGCTGGGATTGGGCACCTGGCAGGTGCAGCGGATGGTGCAAAAGCACGCGCAGATCGACGCTGTGGCGAGGGGCATCAGCGCCCCTCCGGTGCCGGTGCCCGTCCAGCCGGACCCGCTGCGGGACAAGTACCTGCCGGTGGTGGCGGAAGGAAGCTTCACCGGAGAGACCTTGTATGTGCTGTCGGGGAAGCCCGAAATTGGCGCGGGGGTCGAGGTGATCTCGGTCTTGCTGACGGCAGAAGGGCGGCGGATTCTGGTGGACCGGGGGTTTCTGGCCGAGAACGACAAGAAGCGCGCCTTGACGGTGCGCGCGGCGAAGGTCACGGGAAACCTGCTTTGGCCGCAGGAAACCGACGGTTTCACGCCCAAGCCTGACGCGACGACCGGGCTGTGGTTTGCCCGAGACGTTCCGGCAATGGCGGCAAAGCTGGGGACAGAGCCGACATTAATTGTCGCACGCGGGCCAACGGGTGACGGGATCGAGCCGATGCCGCTGGATACATCCACTATTCCCAACAATCATTGGGGCTATGCGATCACCTGGTTCTTGCTGGCAGCGGCTTGGGCCCTGATGACAGGGGCGCTGGTCTGGCGTATAGGGCGGCGCAAGGGCTGAGGGGAATTCATGCAGTATATCTCGACCCGTGGCACAGCCCCGGTTCTGACCTTTGGCGAAGCGATGATGACCGGCCTTGCGCGCGACGGCGGGCTTTACGTGCCCGAGGTCGTGCCGCAGATGTCGTCGGCGCAGATCGCCGGGCTGGCCGGGCTGCCCTATGAGGATGTCGCCTTCCGGGTGATGCGGCCCTATCTGGGCGGGTTCTTCTCGGACGCGCAGTTTCAGGGGCTGCTGTCTCGTGCCTATTCGGGCTTCCACCACGCGGCGCGCGCGCCGATGAAGGAACTCGCGGCAAACCATTTTCTGCTGGAGCTGTTCCACGGGCCGACCCTGGCGTTCAAGGACTTCGCCATGCAGATCATCGGGCAGATGATGCAGGCGGCGCTGGCGCGGACCGGGCAGCGGATCACCATTGTCGGCGCGACCTCTGGCGATACCGGATCGGCGGCGATCGAGGCGTTCCGGGGCCTTGGCAATGTCGATGTGTTCATCCTGTTTCCGCAAGGGCGGGTTTCGGATGTCCAGCGCCGGCAGATGACGACGCCGACCGAGGCCAATGTTCATGCGCTGGCCATCGAGGGCAGTTTCGACGATGCGCAGGCGCGGCTGAAGGACATGTTCAACGACTTCGCCTTCCGCGACGCGGTGGGGCTGGCGGGGGTGAACTCGATCAACTGGGCGCGGGTGCTGGCGCAGGTGGTGTATTATTTCTATGCGGCGGTGGCCTTGGGCGCGCCGCACCGGGCGATCAGTTTCACTGTGCCGACCGGGAATTTTGGCGACATTTTCGCGGGGCATATCGCGCGGAAAATGGGGCTGCCGATCGAGAAGCTGGTGATCGCCACCAATCAGAACGACATTCTGGACCGGGCTTTGCGCTCGGGCGAATATCGGACCAATGGGGTGAAGCCTTCGATCAGCCCGTCGATGGATATTCAGGTGTCCTCCAACTTCGAGCGCGCGCTGTTCGATGCCTATGGCCGGGATGGAAAGGCGATTGCCACTTTGATGGGCGAGTTGCAGGCGGGCGGGTTCATGATCTCGAAGGGCGCATTGGAAAGCTTGCGGGCGACATTCGCTTCGGGTCGCGCCTCGGAAGAAGAAACGCATGACACGATCCGGCGCACTCTGGCGGCGACGGGCGAGTTGTTGTGCCCGCATTCGGCCGTGGGGGTGCATGTGGCCGGGCAGCACTTGTCGGGGGTGCCGATGATCACGCTTGCCACCGCGCATCCGGCGAAATTCCCGGACGCTGTGGAACGTG
>Ga0105047_10011560_pt1 | contig 14309 bp, 12 predicted proteins | sample MAT04_FD_78384 | JGI IMG/M metagenome (GOLD analysis project Ga0105047, IMG submission 78384) | Freshwater microbial communities from Lake Fryxell liftoff mats and glacier meltwater in Antarctica - MAT-04 (megahit assembly) | ecosystem: Environmental > Aquatic > Freshwater > Ice > Liftoff... | reverse complement strand
TGAAGTTTTTCTAGCGACAAGAAGAGCTTGCAATGCGTACTTTTTTACTCTGTCAGTCACGTCACTTGCGTTATGTAGCTGAGTCTCTGTAAACCATTTAAATCCTTCTCTCTTTTCGCCTTCTGCCGGGTTGGTAACCCGCGTTGTACTGGTTGCGAAGTAGACGAAAGATATGTGCTCGTGAGTACTGGATACCCTGTGACGATTAATAAACTGCGGGAGTGGCAATTCGCGCTCGCCGTAGATATCTTGTACTCCAGTATCTTTTCCTCTAGTGTCTACTTCGAAGTCCACTAGTAAAGCTACGTCAAGACCGGTTTCTTCCTTTGCTTCTCGAATAGCGGCTTCTACAAAGTCCTCATTGAGCTCAACATGTCCACCCGGTGGTACCCACATATCATATTTTTCATGCATATGAAGCAGCACTGCATCTTCATTAACAATAAATACGTCTCCTACATAATCAATTTTTTCGTGAATATGTACCATAAGTTAGGAAATATAGTTTTCTAGAACAGATTCGATTTTTGCATGAAGTTTTTCTAGTGAGTCATCGTTATTTACAATAAAGTCCGCCTCCTTCATAACTGCCAAGACGCTCATTTGGTTCGGGTCGTTTGGATCTTTCGATGTGTACTCAGAATCCTCTTGGGCTCTAAACTCCTCAAGAGTTACGTTATCGGTACTAGTCCCGCGCTCTATAATTCTTTTAAAGCGAACAGGAAGTGGTGCGTCAACAGCAAGAATTTGCCCTCCTTCTTTTTGTAAAAATTTTGCTTCTGCAACAGTCCGAATAGATTCAATAACCACACGTTCTGACTTCCTATCGTTTGCTCTAGCAAGGAGTGTTTCAACGAAGTAAGGGGGCGAATTTTTTGCCCTCATGTCTGTACCTGTATTACCAATGTTTGTCCGATTAAGCTCAATACCTCTATTTAGCACTTCTTCGACAATCAGATCACGAACCGAGTAGTGCGTAAAATTCTTCTGAGAAACAAGGTACTCAACGACAGCACCCTTGCCAGCACCATTTGTTCCAGTTATGCCAAGTATCATATTTTTTTTGTAATTACTGCCTCCCTTCCAAATCGTTTTGCAAGTGTTACCAAAAGTGGCGCTGCAACCAATATGGATGAGTATGTTCCTGCGACAACTCCAGCAATCAGCATAAGCGCAAAATCTACCGTCTCCTTACTCCCGAGAAAAACAAGAGCAAGAAGTGCGAGCACCACGGTGACGGATGTATTGATTGATCGTCCAAGTGTTTCTGTTATTGACTTGCCTACAGTAACTTCAAACGCTTCTTCCACTTTTGCATGCTCATTATTATGGAGATGCTCACGAACACGGTCGAAGATAACTATAGTATCATTCACCGAGTAACCTAAAATAGCTAGCAGTGCTACCACGAATAAAGAGTCCACTTGAGAACCTGTAAAGTGAGCGAGTAGAGCATAAAAACCAGCAGGCACAATCACATCGTGAATTAAAATTGCAACAACAATGAGTCCGTAGGTCCATCCAGAAACAGGTCCAGAAACTCTTCTAAAGGCAAATGCTATAAAGAGCATAATCGCCACAATAACTGCACCAAGTGCGTAGAGTGCTTTTATAGCAAGCTCAGTTCCAAGCGAAGGACCTATTGAGTTAAACCTAAGCTCCACAATCTCTCTTGTTCCTTCACTTGAAAGAACTGTGAGAACCTCCTCATACTTTTCCGGCGTTAAGACGGCACTCCGAAGCACAACTCCATTTTCTCCAGTTTCTCTAAGTGATATCGTTCCGATTTCAAGTTTTTCTAGATTTTCTTTAAGATCCACAAGGTCTGGACGTACTGAGGTGTAGTTTATTTCTGTCAGAGATCCTCCCGTGAAATCAATAGAGCGCGGAAGTCCAAAAACTGAAATTGAAAGAATGGCTCCAACAAATAAAATTGCTGTTAGGATAAAAAATGCTTTCCGGTGAGTAACAATGTACATACTTATTTTTGATTAATCTTACCCGTATCAAAACCATTACTGAGAAGCAATCTCCAGACTTTCCCCCCCTCCAGAGGTAGTAGAGCCAAAAGTAATACACGTGAAATAAAGACTGCAGAAACCAGCGACGTTATAACACCTAGACCAAAGACAAGAGCAAACCCTTTCACGAGAGATGTGCCCACCCAAAAAAGAATACACGCAGAAATAATCATGGTAAGGTGTCCGTCACGAATTGCAGGCCACGCTCTCCCAAATCCGATGCGGGCTGCCTCTTGAGCACCCTTCCCCGCCTTAAGCTCTTCTTTGAGACGTTCAAAAATGAGAATGTTTGCGTCAACGGCAAGACCAATAGACAAAATAAACCCGGCAATCCCTGCTGCAGTAAGAGTTATGGGAATAAACTTTATGAGTGCCACAGTTATAAGCACGTAAATTACAAGCGCAATTGTCGAAACAATTCCTGGAAGTCGATACCACAAAATCATGAAGAGTGCGACGAGCATAAATCCGATGGCTGCTGCTTTCGTTCCGGCATCATAGGCGTTACCCCCAAGCGTGGGCCCAACCGTATTACTTGAGACTAGGGTAATTGGAACAGGAAGTGCACCAAAATTTATGTTCCTTACAAGCTCTCGACCCTCCTGAGGTGTAAAATTCCCTGTAATCGTTGCCTGTCCGCCAGTGATAGCCTCCTGAATGAGTGGTTGTGATATGGGCGCGCCGTCAAGAAAAATAGCTAATGTCTCACCAACATTTTCGCGCGTTATTTTTTCAAATAATACTCCACCCTCTTCATTAAAATTGAGCACCACAACAGGAGTGTTTGGGGCAGTTCCAGTCGTTCCCCGAGAAAATTCTAGCGCCGCGCTTTTTATGTATCTTCCGGTTAGTCCTGTTCCCTTATATGTTGAAGTTGCTCCTTCACCTGCTTCTGTGTCGACTAATTTAAATTCAAGTGTTGGAGTTTTGCCGAGCGCGTCCACTGCTGCCTTAACGTCTGTTATGCCCGGGAGCTCTACAATGAGCCTGTCCTCTTGAACACCAGCAACAGCACTCGAACGTTCAATTTGCACAAGAGGCTCTGCTACGCCAAAGACGTTAATTCGCCTATCAATCACATCACGAAGTGAATTGAGTGCTCCTGGTTTATCACTAGTTATTTCAGAGGTGTCTGCTTTGTAAATGAGTTCAGTTCCTCCAGCAAGGTCTAGTCCGAGTCTCACTGGATAGGATGAGTCTGCATCACTCGAGTTGTAAATAAAATAATAGAGCAGGGCCGACAATAGTACAACTAGTAGAGCGCCAGCAACATGAGCTTTTCTAGATTCCATGGATAGGTATTAGTGTACGTTTTTTAGAACAAATCAGCAACTTTAAACTAATCTCCATACGCTAGCCTCTACTACGATGTAGTCGAAGCACGTTTTCAAAAAGGCACGCAACGGCGATAGGGCCCATGCCTCCAGGGACTGGTGTGAAGACAGAAGCAAGCTTGGCACAGGTGGGGGCGATGTCGCCGGCAATAACGCCGTTTGCCTCAGAGGTTCCAGCGTCTATAAGCACCACCCCTTCTTTAAGCATTTCTGGCTGTATAAGATGTGGTGAGCCTGCACCAGAAACTACGATTTCCGCAGTTTTAAGTATGGAAAGGTTTGGAGTGCTTTTTGTAATAACAGAAACTTCGGCGCCTTGAAGCGTAAGCCATGTAGAAACAGGGTTACCAACAAGCCAACCGTCGCCTACGACAACAGCGTTCTTCCCTTCTATTGAAATGCCCTCGCGTTCTAGTATTTCTTTCAAAGCAGCGACTACCGGTGGTAGGAGTGCCCCTTCCAAGCCGTGGGCAAACGCACCACGAGAAATAGCACCGAGTACGTCCGCGTCGAGCACTGCAGGAATTAAGTCGAGTACTTTTTCTGTATCTATTTTTTCCGGAAGTGGAAGCTGTACTATAACAGCGTCTGCACCTGGCGCCTCAACCGCTTCTATACAGTCGTCGGTAGAAGAGCCTTCTGGAAGTTGCACTACTTCGAGCTCCATTCCGGCGTCTCCGGCGCGTAATGTTTTTATTTTTAAATATGAATACGTGGCGCTGTCTGGTGCAACCACCACAGCTCTAACAACAAGTGAAGGTAGTCCTTCCCGCTCTGCTTTCACACCAGCTAAAATTTCAGCTGCTATTTTTCTTCCGTCAATAATCATATTAGTCCTGCTTCACTACGAAGCTCTTTAATTCCTTCTTCAATTGAAATGGCGGGGCTCCAACCAAGCACTTCTTTTGCCTTTGTGTTGCTGGCGAGCGTGTGCTCAGCTTCTACACGTGCAGGAATATAGATCCTTCTGCCTCCTATAACAATTACTTTCTCTTTCATGTGGTATTTAGAAATTTACGCTGGTTCCGTTGCTTTTGAACGACGCGAAAGATCGGGGACGGCATACTCATAGCTTCCATCGGTGTAATAGAAAGCGTCGAGGCCATCGTGCTTATAGGTATAGCCTAGTTTTTTTGTAACTTTGGTTCCATCAACTGCAATTGGAAACGAGTAACCTTTCCACGCCCCTTTACCGGTTGGAATACGCCCCCGCGTGACGTGCCAGAAAAAAAAGAAAGCGATTCGCGCCATCCACGGTTGAATTGTTATCGTCCTTTTTCCAACAGCCTTAGCCATATCAGGCCCGCGCACAACATCTCCAGGCGGACAAATGTTAAAGACCTCGTAATCCCCATAATTTTCTCCAAAAGAAAGCCTCTCAACAATTCCAACAACATCATCCTCATGAATAAATTGTCTCACCCACTTTGGGGTTACGGGAACAAAGGAAACCATCGCAGAGACTAGTCTGTAAGCAAAAGAATCTTTTAGTTGTCCGGCTAAGGCGGACTGCAAACCGAAACGGATGCGCATGAAGCGTCCGCGCGGTCCTGTAATTGCAGCGGGACGAACAATAGCAACTGCGAGATCGGGACGTTCCTGTTTATATAATTGGTATTTTGAGTCTAGGTGCGCTTCAGAAATTCTTTTTTCCTCAGCATAGAGATAATCCATTTCTCGGAAAAGGTCATCCTCTGTGTAGCGTTTTTCTATGGTGTTGGTAGGATAAGCCCCGTATGAAGCTACCGTTGAAAAATGTATGAGACGTTTTACTGACTCCTCCTCAAATGCAAAAGCAAAAACTTTGTCTGATCCATCAATATTCCATTTCCAAGAAAGGTCGTGGTCTCCATATATTTCTCGAATATGCCAAGCTGTATGAATGATAATATCCGGCGCATACCTTCGAACTTCACCTTCCCACTCGTCTGCAGTATTGCTTTGAATGTACGTAAGTTTTTCTACGTCATTCGTGAATTCTGGTACCGGCTCTTTGTCGATACCAATAATGCGCTCCACGTCTTCACGCTGTGCAAAATGCTTAACGAGCATACCTCCAACGTATCCTGCTGCTCCTGTAATAAGTATTGTATGTTTTTCCATGATTACCTTACACTACCACCGAGTGAGCGAGAAACAAGAATTTTATCCGTGTTTATACCAGCATGAGACAGCGGAAAGCGTGGCATCGTTTGCTTACCAGCTACTTACCCTAAAAAACATACGCTTGACCGTTTTTAGGGCTATGACAATGTCCAGAAAAAGAGATCTGTTTTGTATGTAATAAAAATCGTACGCAAGACGCGTTTTTGTTTCTTCAACTGACTGCGGGCTTATATTCCCTTGCTCGTATTGCTGATTAATTTGAGCCCATCCAGTAATTCCTGGTTTAACACTGTAGCGAAGATTGTAGTATGGAATTTCGTCTGCAAGCCTCCGTCCAAGACCTTCCGTATCGTTGCGAGGACCGACAAGCGAAAGTTCCCCTGAAAGAATATTCACAAATTGCGGAAACTCATCCAAGGAAGTTAACCTGAGAAATGCACCAACGCGTGTAACGTAATTTACCCCTCCTTCGGCAACCCATGCGCTTGAAGCGGAGTCATTGTAGCGCATGCTTCGAAATTTGAATGCCCTCATGCTACTTCCATGGAGCCCTATTCTCTTTTGTGCGATAAAAAGACTCCCGGGTCCCTCCAGTCGAAGAGCAAGCCACACAAATGGAATTAAGCATACCGTTATCATTCCCATGATAACGCCTCCGACAATATCTACTACTCGCTTTCCGCTCGCGTAAAAAAGGAGCATTTGATTTGTTGAGTTTCGCATGTACCAATCATACTGAAGTAGCGAAAGGGGGACTCTATCAAATACTTCTTCGTATAGTTCCCGTATATCTCCAAACTCAAAACTTCTATCTTCGGTGGCAAATTTATACAAACGGATATGAAGTGCTCGTAATGAATCGTTTTGAGAATCAACGACAACAAGCGAAACATTTTTCTGCTTTATTGTACTTACAAATTCTTCAAAATGAGCTCCCGCCTGTGTGGCATCAACTACATGAACAAAATGTACTCCATAGCGTGGATTACTGTTCACTTCCGCTACGAGCTCCGCCACTTCAGATCCAGTTCCGATTACAGCTACAGGCTCTCTACATTTAGGCTTTGTAAGTTTTGGAAAAAGCCAAAATCTCCAAGAAAAAATAAGTGCCAGCGAAACAAATAAGTACAAAATGAGATTTGTTTTTGGCGCAATGCCAATTCCGGGAACTAAAAAGAAGAAAAGCCCCGCAATTATTATATTAATAAACTGAACGCGGAGAATTATAGTAGAAATTTTGTTCTTATATAGAATAATGTGCTTGCCGTAGAGCCCTGCCATATAAAATACAAGGCTCCATATTCCAAAGAGAAACAGAAACGACGGAAGGTGGTCGGCCAAAATCTCAGTCGTTGGTATGTTTTGATATCGTAGTAAAAGTGTCAGCCAAAGTGCCACGAGAAATATCGCTATATCTCCTCCAAAAAGGAGCAGGGTGTGTTTTCTCCCGTTAAAAGTCATAGTGAAACGAGTGTAAAGATACTATTGTTATAGTATACAACTAAAGCCAACCTATGGACGTTTCATACATTTCCGAAAAAAAGCTCCCTAAGGTACTTTTTGCTATAACCCAAGGGACATGGGGTGGTGCTCAAAAATATGTATATGATCTAGCTACGGTGGCTCAAAATAAGGGTTTTGAGGTAGTTGTCGTGTACGGTGTACCTGGAATACTCATTGAAAAATTAGATCTACTTTCTATTCGGACCATCGCACTACCAAAAGTCGTGCGTGCGGTCGAAATAACATCAGATCTTAAATCTCTCGCTACATTTATACAAATTTTACGCGAAGAACGTCCCGACGTCCTTCATATAAACAGTTCGAAAATTGGCGTGCTCGGCTCACTAGCAGGGAGGATAGCAAGAGTTCCTAAAATTATCTTTACCTCTCACGGTTGGGCCTTTAACGAACTTCGACCTCTCTGGCAAAAGAGGCTATTTTGGTTAGCACAGTACATGACGGTACTTTTATCTCACACCACAATATGTGTCTCATCCGCCATTAAACGTGATGCTAAAAAAATGCTTTTTGTTCAGCAAAAATTCGTTGTTATTCATAACGGTATAGAGCCAAAAACCCTTCTTTCAAAAGAAACTTCTCGTTCAAAACTTATTCCTCACGCAAAAGAAAAAATATGGCTAGGTTCTATTGCGGAGCTTCATCCAACGAAGAATCTGTCTGTATTGCTTCGCGCGTTTGCAAAAATAGAAAGAGACGATGTTCTCCTTATTATTATGGGTGAGGGTATCTGCAGACAGGAACTTGTAGAGCTTTCCTCCACGCTCCAGATACAAAATAATGTGCATTTTTTAGGTCATGTCGAAAATGCCTCAACCTATCTGCCTGCATTAGATATCTTTGTACTCCCCTCTCGTTCAGAAGCGCTCGGCTACGTTTTACTTGAAGCGGGTCTTGCAAGACTCCCTGTAATTGCGACGCGCGTTGGGGGCATTCCTGAAATTATAGAAAACACCGTAACAGGTCTTCTTGTTCCTCAAGGTGAAGCAGTCCCACTTAAGGAAGCATTGGTTAAACTGCTGAAAGACACAACTATACAAAATACGCTGGGTACGGCTCTCTACAAAAAAGTTACTGAGGAATTCCCCTTAGAACAAATGGTGGCAAAGACATTCTTGTTATATCAGTAACCGTACTTCTGCTAGCCCTCGTATTCTTGAAGCGATGCCTCTCTCGAGACTGATCTTCCCTGCTGACTGAGGGACGCTACAATTCCAAGCGCTATAAACTCCATAACCAGGTGAGACCCGCCTGAACTCATGAAAGGAATAGTTGTTCCCGTAACAGGTAGTAGGCCTACATTAATACCAGCGTGAATAGTGACGTGCGAAATTATTAAAATTGCCACACCAAGCGTAAATAGCGTGTCAAAATTAGTCGCACTGCGTCTTGCAATTGAGAGAAGTTGGAAAAGAAGAATTCCGTAGAGGCTCAGAAGTATCACGACTCCTACAAAACCCCATTCCTCGGCGAAGGCAGCGAAAATAAAATCGGTCTCGTACTCGGGTAAAAAAAGTAGTTTGCTTTGTGTGCCGTGTCCTATACCCTTGCCAAACATCTCTCCCGAACCCGTTGCAACAGTCGCTTGGAAGGCATTGTAACCGGTGCCCCGTATGTCCGCGGCAGGATTAATGAAAGTGATAATTCGTTCCCTTTGGTGAGGCTCAAGCCCTCCTCCAAACCAAAGCAGAAGTGCGCATGCGAGGCCAAGTCCAAACACAAGCGCTATATGTTTTTTTGATACTCCAGACACTAGTATCATACCAAACCACACCATACACAAAATGACAGCAGTACCCAGGTCTGGTTCGAACAGTACAAGGAGTATTGGAATTCCTGCATATATGGCGGAAACCATAATATGCCTGAAATGCTGAATTTCAATATGACGTCGTGAAAAATATTTTGCCAGTATCGCTATGAGAATAATTTTTGCAAAATCCGAAGGCTGAAAAGCGAAAAGCCCAAAATCAAACCAACTCTTGGCGCCTGAATTCGGGTCTGCAACAAGAAACAGAAGTACTAGAAGTGAAAGTATGCCAAAATAACCTGAAATGAGTACTGGCGTTCTTCGTATGAACCTCATATCGGTTATTGCACACGTGATGTATAGAGCTATCGCGACAAATAACCAAACCAGCTGTCTCGGTGCAAGTGACTCTGTCCCATTAAAGGGATGAATTGTTACAATACCAATGAGAGAAATAAGGATTGGTATTGCTATCAGAGGCCAAGTAGCCCTTAGCGACCTAAGTGGGTAAAAACGCAAAAACTCACTCATGGCACAAGTGTAAGCGGGTCTACAAGGGGCACAATTTCAACGCGGGATACTAAATCTGGAAAAGGTACGTTCCATGTAAAAACCAAAGGTGCACTAGATTGTGCTCCAACCGATAGAACGAGTGTCTTTGAGGCGGCAATAGTATTTCCTGTTGCTCCAAATACCGTGGCAATTACCGTAATGTTCCTCATGGTTTTGGCGCTTGCATTTGTAAGAACTGCAGTCACACGAGGCGTCTGACTTTCTTGAATTGCGATAGACTCTGCCTTTAAAGGCAAGGGTTGCGTAGTAGACGCCCTATTCCAACGGAGGGGTGCGTTGAATGTTAGAAAAGCCTGGGCTACTTTGTTGGATGTTTCAAAAATCCCGGGTATAAAAATAGGTACTGTAGATGATGGCGGGATTGTTACCAGTACTGTATCTGAAAAAATAAGCCTTCTACTTTCGTCATACAGCTCAAGCGTTGCCTCTCCCCTGATGAGACTTGCGTTTGCATTAGAATTCTCAACGTAGGCAATGATATCTGTTCTGCCTGGTTGCTGAGCTTCTAGTACTCTGGTGAACAAGACTCTGGGTGCTTTGACTTCTAAATTACAAAGTACGTTGCACTCCCCCCCGCAATCAACTCCCGACTCGCTCTGATTTTGCTTATTATCAGTACAGCTTGGAACTTCGTAGAAAATTGCAAAGCCAATACCAAAAAAAATGAGTACCCCTACGGCAGTAAAAATACTTATGACCGCTACCTTTCGTTTTCCTGCCCATGTAAGTTCCATAGGGGAATTATACAGGGCGAAGGACTTGGAGGATAGTTTATGGAAAAATTAAGTACTGCCCCGTTTTCATCACTTCTTACTTCGTCTACATCAATAATAAAACTCCTCGTGAGAGGAGTTTTATTATTGAACGTATCCAGAACGCTGGCGACAACCTACTCTCCCCCTTGCGGAGTACCATCGGCTCAAGAGGGCTTAACTTCCGTGTTCGGAATGGGAACGGGTGTGGCCCCTCCGATAAATCACCAGCGTTCTAGATACGTTCGGTATAACACCATAACGTACGAAAAATGTGTAGGTAGCAAACAAAACAAAAGTGACATACAGAATTCCGCACCGGAAACTGGACATATTAGTACTTCTCGACTAAACACATTGCTGTGCGTACATCTAAAGCCTATCAACCTCATAATCTCTAAGGTGTCTCATAACGATTCCTAATCTTAGAGTGGGCTTCCCGCTTATATGCTTTCAGCAGTTATCCCATCCCAACATAGCTACCGAGCGATGCCACTGGCGTGACAGCTCGTAGACCAGAGGTTAGTTCACCCCGGTCCTCTCGTCGCTTATTCCCCTATTTCTAGGAGCGCAGACTATATCTTCATCCTTCCAAGCTTTTTTTAATTGGCTTAGTGAGGATGACGGCGTATTACCCATGCATGCTGTCGAGCTTATTATATAAAATAATTACCTCGATTCCTCACTGCATAAGTCTGAGTTTTTACACTCAAGTCGTTACGGGGTCAAACCAAGCATTTGATACATTTGTTCTTTTGTTTTTCTTGCCTTGCTCATATAATTTTCATTTTGTATGAGCATGACCAAATTAACACTTGTGTATCTTTTATATTACTTGATCGACTTCCCACGGTATTATCATGGCATTAGTCTGGTCCTCGAGCGAGTACATAATTCAGTGGACCATCGAATTATATACTCTAAAACCAGACGTGCTTTAGACTTCACCGTTATAGCCGTGTTGTCATCAGAAATCTCTTTCTGAAGTAGCAATGTTATTTACTAGGGGCAACACTCTTCAAGAATCAACGCCCGTGGTAGATAGGAGACCAACCTGTCTCACGCATTTTGTTAACTTTCGTTACCGAAAGGATCGGACTGTAACATCACCGTGCCTACTATAAAATAATGGGCTCGGTGTTCAACATTCAGTCTCTACGGGCCCGAGCCTATTCCTTGGAATCGGCTTAGTTCCCTCGGTATTGCCGAGCCTATTCTAAGTAATAGGCTCGGTTTCACCGATATCAGTTGACTTCTCGTTTTGCATTACTGCAAAACGCCGCCGTGTTGTGATTGGTTATATCTAATTTTACTTAGACGAAAAGACTTCTAGTTTATGTTTTATGATAACGCATCGAAGGGATTCAAACGGTAAGGGCTTCGAATCTTGCGATTCGTCGCCCTAACGGTTTGAACCCAGCTCGCGTACCTTTTTAATTGGCGAACAGCCAAACGCTTGGGACCTCATTTATTTGTTGTTCTTGCCTTCCGGCAAGTATCAGACTATTCCATCACCATTTTCATACTGTCACCAGTATGAGAGTAGGTGCAAGCCGTGTTATACCCGAGCGTATTTTACCAAAACATCACTTAAAAAGTGGCGTTTGCGCAGAATACACTTTGCCCTTGTTCATTTCATTGCTGAAAATGAAGGGGCTCGGCATATCTCGCACACTTCCCAAAAGAAGTGTGCTCAGTCGTTAGGGGAGAATTGCTCTTGGATCTTTGTCACAAAGTTTTTACGGCGGTTTTTGGACCGAACGCTTAAACCTGACAAAGTATCTGCGAGTTTGGCAGTAGTTATTAGATCTTCGGGAGAGTTGATACTCAAAGAGAGTATCTTCAGCGCTATTTCTGCTTGTCTTTTTTTGACACGCATAAACGGCAACAGCCTTTCCAGAATTTTCTGTACGTCGTTTCGGTCGCGTATGTGTAAATCAAATGTCTGGCGCTCTTCGCCAACACGATTTGCTCGTACGATTCCTACACCACGTACTTTACGTATCCAATCTAAGATTTTTCGATCGTGTTGCGTTATTTTAAGCGCAACACGAACACGAAACTTATACCGTTTTTCTTTATGCGGTTCGATGATTGCCATGATAGCGCCATCAGCATCTAGAAATCCGGCTATATACGCCTTATCAACTTCAGAACAATTCTTTCCCACGGCGTTAGCTCTCGTGCATCAAGTGTATTACTACACCTGGGACCTCCGAAACATGAGGTCGCGTGCACAAGTCAGCCTTCACCGTTTTGAGCTTGTTTAATTACCCTATCGTTTCCGATAGGGAGAGAAGGTATGTTTTCTCCAGCCCCGCGCTAAGGTGAGCCGACATCGAGGTGCCGAACTCCGCCGTCGCTATGGACGCTTGGGCGGAACTAGCCTGTTATCCCCAGGGTAACTTATATCCGTTAATTTCTGGCCGCATCTAAGGCGGACCATCAGTTCACTATGCTCTGCTTTCGCATCTGTGCGGGATGTACCCCTTACAGTTAAGCTCTCTTATGCCATTACACTATCGACACGGTTTCCATTCGCGTCTAGAGAACCTTAATAGACTCCTCCGTTACTTTTTAGGAGGATAGCGCCCCACCAAAACTACCCACCAGGCACGGTCCCCCTGTAGTTCTTACAGGGGTTAGAGACTGCACAATCCAAGGATGGTATTTCACTGTCGGCTCCATACTCCCCAAAAGGAATACTTCAAAGCCTCCCATCTATTCTACGCAGGGACCACACAGCCCCAATACCAAGTTGTAGTAAAGCTCCTGGGGTCTTTTCGTCTAACCACGGGTAACCGGCATCTTCACCGGTATTGCATTTTCACCGAGCGAGTCCTCGAGACAGTTTTCCACTCATTACGCCATTCGTGCACGTCTGAACTTCGTGTTTTTTCTTATAACCATGCACGATTACAAGTATTATTCTCTTGTTTCCAAGAGCACTGACTATATCTTCATCTCGCTATACAGAGTGTATAGCGAGAGCCGGCGTGTTATGGAATGTTTTCGTATTTAGTTTTGAAGCTAAATATTTTTTAGCAAACCATCCTAGATTCCATCAAAACGATAGAAAACTAAAGTCGATACGGGGTCAACCGAGCCCGTTCTTTAGAACGGGTTTGGCGACTTCCCACGGTATTACCCTATCCGTTATTTATTAGGACGTAGGCTTCACCGTTATAGCCGAATTTTTTAATGACCTCACGGTCAAGACTGGCAATCCAGTTACCAGACAAGGAATTACGCTCTACTATTCCTCCAAGCAGGACCATATCTTCACCGAGCTTATTACTTAAAACAAGCTCGGGCACGACGTATGGCCTCTCATATGAGTCGTGGATCTCCCAGCGTTTCCACTGGGCGAGGTAGCTTTTAATGACGTATCTCCTCTCGGAGCTGTTTACGGTCTCCTATAACCGCCCCAATCCGCACCGGGCAGGCGCATTAATTAAAATGTCCAACCCGGAACCTTAGGACGATTATAGTTATCGCCGACATTCACCGGGGCTTATACGGCTCAGCCTTACAATTAAAAATTATAAGACCATCCGTGCTTGACCTTCCGGCATTGGTCAGGCGTCACCCCCTATACATCCTCTTACGAGTTCGCAGGGAGCTGTGTTTTTGGTAAACAGTTGGCAGAAAATCTTTCGCTGCGGCCCCGTATTTCTACGGGGCAGGCCTTATCGCTAACTTACGGCCGCTTTTTTGCCGAGTTCCTTGAGGACCTTTCACTCGTTCGTCTTACTCTACTCGAGCTGACCACCTGTGTCGGTTTTGGTACGGATGTCATGTACTCTAGCTTAGAAGATTTTCTTGGAACCGTGCTCTCTATTCTTTCCCCCTCCGTAGAAGAGAATCGTGGCTTTGCTTGGAGTTAATGCTTCCCGGATTTGCCTAAGAAGCCTCCTCACTGACCAACCCAAATCCAATTATGGGCAATAAATACAACCGTCCGTCACTCCATCGCATACATGAACAGTTATGGAATATTAACCATATGTCCATCGGGTGCGGCTTTCGCCATCCCCTTAGGCCCGACTAACCCTCAGTTGATCATCATAGCTGAGGAAACCTTGGTCTTTCGACGTGCGGGGTTCTCACCCGCATTGTGGTTACTTGTGCCTGCATTCTCACTTCTGTACGCTCCACCCTGGGTCACCCCTTAGGCTTCATTGCAGAACAGAACGCTCTCCTACCGCTTGTGCATTTCATAGAGGGCGCGAACATCGTTCGCGCAATTTAT
>Ga0105047_10011555_pt1 | contig 14313 bp, 14 predicted proteins | sample MAT04_FD_78384 | JGI IMG/M metagenome (GOLD analysis project Ga0105047, IMG submission 78384) | Freshwater microbial communities from Lake Fryxell liftoff mats and glacier meltwater in Antarctica - MAT-04 (megahit assembly) | ecosystem: Environmental > Aquatic > Freshwater > Ice > Liftoff... | reverse complement strand
GCAGAAACCATTGCCAACCAAACTCTGACTAAGGTGAAAACTGCTTTCGGTTATTCTCTACCTCTTTAGTCAGTAGTCATTAGTCAGTAGTCATTAGTCAGTAGTCAGTAGTCAGTAGTCATTAGTCATTAGTCATTAGTCATTAGTCATTAGTCATTAGTCATTAGTCATTAGTCATTAGTAGTAACTGCCAACTATCAACTATCAACTATCAACTGTCAACTGTCAACTGCCAACTGCCAACTGTCAACTGCCAACTGTCAACTGCCAACTGCCAACTGCCAACTGTCAACTGTCAAGCGTCAACTAACTATGAACCGTTTTCGTACAGCCTGCACCACCCCCGGAGAATTTATAATTACCGCCGAAGTAGCCCCGCCAAAAGGCGGTGACATGACTCACACAATTCAAATGGCAGAACTTCTAAAAAACAGAGTTCACGCCATTAACATCACAGACGGAAGCCGCGCAGTGCTGCGAATGTGCCCGCTAGCAGTTTCCGCAATTCTATTGCAGCGGGGAATTGAGCCGATTTGTCAAGTTGCTTGTCGCGATCGCAATCAAATAGGCCTGCAAGCCGATCTCATGGGAGCCCACGCTTTAGGCATCCATAATATCTTGGCACTCACCGGCGATCCAGTCAAAGCCGGCGACCATCCAAAAGCCAAAAGTGTGTTCGATTTAGAAGCAGTGCGGCTGTTGCAAGTTATTCAAAAAATGAACGGCGGCAAAGACTGGAATGATAAAGCTTTAACAGACGGAATTACCGATTTATTTGTCGGTGCCGCTGTCGATCCGCAATCCCCCAGTTGGTCTGGTTTACAAAGCCGATTTGAGAAAAAAGTAGAAGCTGGAGCTCAGTTTTTTCAGAGTCAATTAATTACAGATTTTGACGTTTTCGATAAGTTTATGCAGCAAATTGCTGCTGGCTGTAACAAACCAATTTTAGCAGGAATCTTTTTGTTTAAATCAGCCAAGAATGCTGAATTCATTAAAAAATACGTGCCGGGAGTTAACATCCCGCAAGAGACGATCGATCGTTTGGCAAAATCCCCAGCACCTTTGCAGGAAGGCATAAAAATTGCGGCAGAACAAGTCAAGCTAGCACGGCATTTGTGTCAAGGAGTTCACATGATGGCAGTGAAGCGAGAAGATTTGATTCCTCAAATTTTGGACTTGGCGGGAATCGAGCCGCTGAGCTAAAATTAAGTTGTTGCTAACATATTGAAATAAACAGGACAGTCATGGTTCAAACTATAGACAATCCCACAGTTTCTCCCACAGCCGAGCAGCATTTTATCTTGCGCGGTTTGAATTGGCAGCAGTTTAAAGCAATTCAATCCAGCTTTGAAAATGTGCCAGGAGTTCGATTATTTTATTGTGATGGAGTTTTAGAAATTGTGGGTACTGGAAGATTACACGAAGAGATTCGGTGTCTGCTTGGCTTGCTAATGGGACAGTATTTTATACAAAGAAGAATTGTATTTTTCCCCAGCGGTGCTTACAGCCAGATTGTTGAGGGTCAAGTCGAGTATCAGGCAGATTTGTCTTATTGTATCGGGAATAAAAAAGATGTTCCCGATCTGTGTATTGAGGTAGTTGTTACTAGCGGTAGTCCGATTAAACTTCAGAAGTATCGGCTGATGGGTGTGCCGGAAGTCTGGTTTTGGGAAGACGGCACGCTAAAGATTTACCATTTGCGAGAACAGGGTTATGAGCAAATTACAAATAGCGAATTGTTGCCTGAGTTAGACTTGTCTTTGCTCAAACACTGCATTTTGTTTGCTTCGCCTTTGGATGCACTGGAAGAGTTTGGTAGAGGCATTAGTAGCAATGACTAATTTAGATTTACTCGATCGCGATAATATCAAAATAGTAGAGTCGCAAATTTCAGAAGTTACCGTGTACACCGATCGCGCCCTGATCACCCGCCGCGGCACAGTAGCCCTGACGGGAAACGATCGCGAATTGGCGATCGCCTCTCTCCCCGCAACCCTCGAAACAGAGTCAGTCAGGGCCACCGGTGCGGGTACAGTTGCAGTGCGATTGCTGGGAGTGCGAACCGAAACAGTGTTTAGCAGCGAACCTACGGGCGATCGCATCGCCGAATTAACCCACCAAATCCAAGAATTAGAAACCCAAAAACGCGCAATTGAAGACCAAATCGCCTCCATAAAAATTCAACTCAACTTTGTCGAGAATTTGAGCGCAAAAAGTGTCGGTTCCTTTGCCAGCGGCATCGCCAAACAGCAAATTGGTTTGAATGAAACCGGGGAATTGCTCGATTTTTTAGGCAGCAATTATAAAAAGTACATAAGTGCGATCGCCCAACACGAAAGACAGCAGCGCGAATTAGACAAGCAAATAGAAGCTTTGCGCCAGCAGTTGCGCCAAGTACAAACTCCCCATTCCCAGAAAAGTTTTAACATCATTGTGGCGATCGAACCAAGCGGCAGCGGCAACTTTGAACTCGAAATTTCCTATGTAGTAACCCAAGCCCGTTGGACTCCTCTTTACGACTTGCGAGTCAATACTACCAACAACCAAATCAATCTCAATTACCTAGCCGAAGTCAATCAAAATACAGGCGAAGATTGGACGGGAGTAGCGCTGACTTTATCCACAGCCAAACCCGGAATGGGAACTTTGCCACCAAAACTCCAACCCTGGTTTATCGATATTGTTCGCCCAAAAACTGCTCAAACCGCAGAATTTATGAGAACACGAAGCCGACAGACTGCTGAACCTGAGATGGCTTTGGCAATGATGGATTCTAGTGCAGCAGCACCCGCGCCCGCCGCGATAACAGCTCAAACCGCCACAGCAACAGTATCTAAAGCAGGCGGCACAGTCACCTTTCAAGTAGGAGGAAATACCAATATTCCCAGCGACGGCACACCGCACAAAGTGACTATTTTCAGCGAAAATTATCCCTCCAAACTTGAATATACCGCCGTTCCGCGTTTAGTCAGCTTTGCTTATTTGCAAGCAATTGTCACCAATCCGATGACAGGTGCAACTTTACTACCAGGTCAAGCAAATATCTTTCGCGACAACACTTTTGTAGGTACTTTACAATTAGAAAATATTTCTCCTGGTGAACAATTCAAACTGAATTTAGGAATAGATGAAGGACTAAAAATTGAGCGAGAATTAGTGGAAAGACAAGTAGATAAAAAACTGATCGGGAATCAGCGGCGCACGAGTTACGCTTATCGGTTAATTGTGACCAACTTGCAGCAACTGCCTGTAAACTTGACATTGAAAGAGCAACTACCAGTCAGTCGCAACGAGCAAATAAAAGTGCGGTTGAGTGTCACCAATCCGAAGATAGTAGCAGGTGAAATGGGAATGTTGGAATGGATAATGTCTCTGCCGCCGCCAGCCAAACAAGAGTTAGATTACCAGTTTGTTGTCGAACATTCTCCCGATTTAGCAGTAATTGGTTTAGATATTTAATACCAGTCAGTTGTCAGTTGTTTGCCGTCAAGACGAAGAGTCTTTATTCGCCACAGTTATCAGGAGTGAATTTCTGATAAACTTTCAAATTTACCTGTAATTTGTAAACTGCAAAGCTACGGGATAATCTTCTTGCTTCAAGCGTTGAATCACCAACTGCAAATCATCTTTGTCTTTAGCAGAAACCCGCACGGCATCTCCTTGAATCGAACCTTGAATCTTCTTAAATTCATCGCGGATTAACTTAGTAATCTGTTTGGCAATTTCTTGAGTTAGTCCTTTTTTTAGTTTAATTTCTTGACGGACACGACTGCCGCTAGCTGGATCAATTTTGCCGTAATCAAAAATTTTCAGAGATAAATTCCGCTTGGCGGCTTTTGTTTGCAAAACAGTGTGAATGGCATCGAGAGTAAATTCGCTGTCGGTGTTGACAACGATCGATTCTGCGCCCAATTCGACGGTGGTTTTGGTATCTTTCAAGTCGTAGCGGCTTATAATTTCCCGCACTGTTTGGTCAACAGCGTTAACTACTTCTTGCCGGTCGAACTCGCTGACAATATCAAAGGAATAGTTAGCAGCCATAAATTAGTAATTGGTAATTGGTAATTGGTAGTTGGTAATGGATAATTGGGAATTGAGAATTGGGAATTGGGAATTGGGAATTGGGAATTGGGAATTGGGAATTGGGAATTGGGAATTGGGAATTGGGAAGGGAGCATCTCAGTTTTGCATTTATAGTGCTGTCCCCGCTCGCTCCTGCGTATAATATGCGAGCGGGGACAGCACTACAATAAAAAAATGCTTTTTGCAAAACTGAAATGCTCCCATTGGGAATTGGGAATTGGGAATTTAAAATATTCTTCTTTCTTCCCTCTTCCCTCTTCCTTCTTCCTTCTTCCTTCTTCCTTCTTCTTCTTTCTGACAACTGACAATTAGCCATTAACAGCCATCAAACTGAAATAGAATAAAGTAGCTGTGCAGGAAGAACTAATCGCAAACATGAGCGATCGCCCCAGAGGCACATTCAGAATATAGAAAACCGAAAACAACAACCGGGCGATCGTAAAAACGATCGCAGCCAAACCCGCCGCCTCCGAATCTACCCCCGTCACAAAAGCCATCAAAGCCGCCGCTGAAAACAGCATAAACGTCTCAAACGAATTTTGGTGCGCCCAAGTAGCCCGCTGAGCGTAATCCGGCAACCTCTCAAACATAGCGCGCGGGGCTGCTTGATCGTAGCCTAGCTGCAAGCGAGCGAGGGCTACCACCAAAAACGGTGCGTAAACCAGCGCCGCAGCAGCAGCAATACAATCAAGCAGAATAACCGACACAGGCAATCCCAACAGCATCATCCGCCTCGCATTTTAATCAAAATAGAACAGAGTAACCACCTTGCGCTGTTCTTCGGCATCTTGGCAAGTTTTCAGCAAAGTGTGGCTTTCGTGAAAAGCAAAACAGATCAGTTGCTGACAGCGAGAAATGATCTCCTGATTGCACATGGCGCTTGCTTCCGGGAGAGACAAGCTATCATTTTTGGGATTTTCCACCAAATGTATCACTTGCTCTAGCTGCTCGCGAGACTCCCGCGGCTGGCGGCTCATACTTTGTGGCAAAATCACCGTCAGCAGATTAGGATCTGCCTGCATTGCCCCCCGAATCGCGGCGGAATTAGTGCCTGTAGCGCCTGATGTGATGAGCTGATTGCCTCCCAGAACTAAGGCGTAGCTCAGCATCTCAATTAGCTGCTGGTGGGTAATAGGAACGTGACGAGAACCCAAAAGAGCAATCCGCTTGGAGCTGGTTTGCTGGATCGCCGCAAGTTCTTGTAAAAAATCATCAACTCTGGGTAGCTCAATAGATTGACTCAAAGAATTTATTAAATTAAATAAAACTACGTTGTGGATTTTAGCAGACTCCCTAGCAATTGCCGCCAAAAACCAGTTAAAAATTGCACATTTACAAAATTTGACTGGGGGATGGCGAGATTTGAGGGAGCCAAAAGGCATTGGGCAGCCGTAGCTGAAGGTAGAATTCCTGAAAAATTAAGAATTTAAGAATTTTCCATTTTTATTTTTTAATTCAAAAAAATTCTGCCTTCTTAACTCTACCGAATACCTGGTTCCCTGGGTGCTGGTGGCCGAATACGTCGAACTCCGGCGGCCTGCTTAATGGACTTTCGATCCCAAACCCAAGGATGCGATCGTGCTGTCCCAGTCAAAGTGTTCTGCCATTAGCTGAGTAACGCATTCCACCTTGATCCGTTCGTGCAGGCGCACGCTGCCAAAGGTGCTGTCGATAATTTCTACCGTGGTTAGGGTATCCAAATCAACAGACAAAACTGGAATTTCCATTTCTTCTGCTCTGCCGATTACCAGGGGAGAAGGAGGCAAGTGGCCTGTGAGAATTAAGCACTGAGTCGAGCTTTCCAGAGCCGCTAGCTGAATGTCCGTGCGATCGCCCCCGGTGACTACCGCCATATTTCTCGCTTTGCGGAAATACTTCATCGCCGAACTAACATTCATCGCGCCAATTGTCAAGGTTTCCACCATCAAATCCAAACGGTCTGGACGGCAGAGCACCTCAGCTTTCAATTGGTGCACCAATTCTTTGACGCTGACACTCCGCAGCAAAGCGCTTCTCGGCAGCATTCCCAAAACTGGAATACCCGCAGCCTCCAAGAAAGGCCGCACTGTCGCCGCGATCGATTCGAGTTTGTCCGAGGGTACGTCGTTGAGGACAACGCCAGCCAAGCGCGAGCCCAAACGCCGTTTAGCCGACAGCAAATCGTCTATATAAAGATCGATCGGGCGGACTACCAGAAGCACAGAGGCATCAACTACCTCAGCAATTTGAGCCAAAGACAAGTCAAACAGACTGCCTTCCTCCAAATTAGCCGGGCCTTCTAACAGTACCAAGTCGGCCTTGGGGCCTTGCAAATATTGCGCCAGAGAGAGCCGGTAATCTGTCTTGTCTTCTCCCCGCAAACGCTTGTTAACCGTCTCCTCGTCCAAAGACAGCAGTGTTGACGGCATCTGACTTTCTGAGAGTTTCAGCGTCTCTACCGCGAACCGCACGTCTTCCTCCTCGGTTCCACCTCCCTCCGAGCTGAAACAGGTTCCCAGAGGTTTGCCGTAGGCGACGGAGATACCTTTTGCCGGGAGTGCGAGGGCCATCCCCAGGGCGATCGCGGACTTGCCGCTGTAAGCTTTTGTCGAACCGATCAGTAAATATTTAGTCAATTTGGGTACGCCTTCTCTCCTCAATTTGCACCTGTCTATTTTAATAAATTTAATTTTTTCAACAGTATTTTTTCACTGCGACGCAATTTCGCAATCCGATTATACTCGATTTGGTCGCTTTTGGTCAGATTATTTTTTTTACTTAAATTTTTTATTCATGTGTTCGCAACCCTTTTGTCCGCATTCTTTGACATCTTTAGTTTTTCACACCAGTTTTTTGAGAGAGCGGTTCTCAACAGAGTTGCGTCAAGGGCGATCGATTGCTTTCTTACCTTTTTACCCCCTTACCTTTTTCCCATTGCCATTACAGCAGCTCCGCCCTGATCAATGGCTAAAATGTGTTTTTTTCCAGCCTTTTTCGAGCCAGTTCCGGCAAATTAGCCACCAACAAAAGACTGAGGAGTTGCTTGTTACTTTCGCTCTGCCTGGTAACGCAGATCCAGAGGCTCTGCCTCGTTTGATCTCGAAACTTACAGGAGAGAGGACTGTGGTAGGTGCTTAATTTATTAAATTTCATAAAGTAGCGCTACATATTACCCCCCCAACCCCCCCAAAGCATCGGGGTGGCTCAGACTTCATCAGCACATCTTTAGAAAAATGGTATCAGCAACCGACGGGCAAAAGTTAAACGAAATCGGACGATCGCGATCGCACTCCCTAGCACTGCAAAAGAGATGATGGAGAACGATGCAAGAACTCAGTTACCATTCGGCATCAATAATAGAACTGGCGCACCGATCGTGTAATGTCGCCGGTGGTAGCATTACACGATTGGTGCGCCAGTTATAGCGCCAGTCAATTACAAACTTTCGGGAGCGCGAGTGCGGTAAAAGTTAATCATCCATGCGCATCAGCTTGCGATAAAACGTTTTAGAAAAATCGACGGTACGAGTCCGCTGAAAAGTCAAGAGTACCTCAATTAAGCAACTCACAAAATCAGAGCTTTGCATCGTCACTTCATAGCTGAGTTCAGCATTACCCTCAAACAACACCCGACAGCGGGTCAAATCGATCGGCAGCGAGGAGATATTCCAGCTAGCGACAAACGGCACGTCTTCGCCACCGTCAATTTTTCTTGCGCCCTCCAAGCTTTTGAGCTTGTAGAGTCCGATAGCGTGGGGCAAAAACTTGCGCCTGGGCTCTTGACAGAAAGGCGAGTAGACTTTCACTTCTTTGTCGTCGGCTGGTTTCAGTTGAGGAAGAGACATATTTCCGCATCCTGAGATTGGGTTGAGATCATCTGAAAAAACTAGCAGATTTTCCTGGTCGATCGCAAGCAACATTCATTTCCATCCAATGCTCTATACAGTGCCAGTTTGCCCGCGTGGTACCAGCAGTGAGTCCGCACAAACCTGCTCCCATCCGCTTTCGACAAAATCCCAGAAGCTGGTACAGTAGATACTTATCTTTAAAATCAAAAACTATTGGTGGTTGAATCAAATAACCTATGCAGGAGAGTTCTTGGCCAGAAAACAACGATCGCAGCGAGCTTAACTTGGACATCCCTGATTTAGCGAAAGAAGAGCTCAAGAGTTTGACCTCGAACTCGAAGGTAAGCAAAATATTTGCCCTACCAGACATGGGCGACAGGGTGTTTGACGCAGAAACTTCATCAGAGCTCCCAGTTGCGGTGTCTGTGCCGGGATCTCCATCTTTTCCTCAAAATCTGTACCGGGGACGGCGGGGAAAAGCCGCCGCGCTGCTGACGGCGATTTGGGGAGGGACGATCGCCCTGCACTTGATTTCCTGGGGTGCGTGGGTAGTGTGGGGGTTGACGGGGCTGCTGTGGATGCAAGCGCTGCGAGTTTTGTTTGCTCAACCCAAACCCGCACTCCCTCCTCTTTCAGACGAAAGTCGAGAAGATTGGCCTTATGTGTCGCTGCTGGTGGCGGCGAAAAATGAGGAAGCGGTGATTGCCCGATTGGTAGAATCAATCTGCAATTTAGATTATCCGATCGACCGTTACGAACTTTGGGCGATCGACGATCGCAGCAGCGACGGTACGCCGCTGGTATTGGAACAGCTAACCAAAAAATACCCGCAACTTAAAGTATTTCGCAGAGGAGCCAATGCCAGCGGCGGCAAGTCGGGAGCCCTAAATCAAGTCTTGCCGCTGACTCGCGGCGAATTTGTGGGAATATTTGACGCGGACGCGACGGTAACAGCGGATTTGCTGCGCCGGGTGCTGCCGGTGTTCGATCGAGAACAAGTAGGGGCGGTGCAAGTCAGAAAAGCCATCGCCAATGCTGCGGTGAATGTGTGGACTCGCGGCCAAGAAGCAGAAATGGCTCTCGACAGTTTTTTCCAGCAGCAGCGGACTGCGATCGGCGGCATTGGAGAATTGCGCGGTAACGGCCAATTCATGCGCCGCACAGCCTTAGAACGCTGCGGCGGCTGGAACGAGGAAACGATTACCGACGACCTAGATTTGACCGTGAGGCTGCACCTAGACCAGTGGGACATTGAATTTTTGCCTTCCCCAGCCGTGTCAGAAGAAGGAGTCACCAACGCTCGGGCTCTGTGGCACCAGCGCAATCGCTGGGCAGAAGGCGGCTATCAGCGCTATCTTGACTACTGGCAGCTAATTTTGCAAAACCGCATGGGAATCGGGAAAACTTGGGATTTATTTGCATTTTGGGTATCTCAATATTTCTTGCCCACAGTAGCGCTACCTGACTTTTTGATGTCAATTGCGCTGCGCCGGATGCCTCTAGCCAGTCCCATAACTGTTCTGACCCTTACCTTGTCGCTGGTGGGAATGTTTGTCGGTTTGCGCCGCACTCGCAAAGAGACCAAATTTGAGGTGAAAAGAGTTTTTGTCACCTTGCTGCAAACGCTGCGGGGTACTGTGTATATGTTGCACTGGCTGCTGGTGGGGACTGTGACGGCTCGGATTGCGGTGCGTCCCAAGCGGCTAAAATGGGTCAAAACCGTCCATCAAGGCGCTGCTAAGTTGACAGTTGACAGTTGACAGTTGACAGTTGACAGTTGACCGAAGGAAGATGGAAAAGGGAAGAAGTAATTAGTCATCAGGAAGAAGGGAGAAGACATACACGGCAAGCTTGAACGCGAGCCGTATTTGAGGTTTAATTAGGTGATTTACTTAGCATCAATTGATAATTAGCTAGCAGAAATATTTTGGAACAGTATTGTCAAAAGTCCGAAAATTTTAGAAGAAAAAAATCCATAAATTGATGACCAAATATGTCTCAATCAGAGCCACAATAAAATTGGGCAATTCTCCGAGAAAACACTGCGAAACAGATGAGGTGATAAATCATCGGTGAGCGGTAATAGCGAATAAGTAACCGGCAATACAAAAGTCAAAGATTAAAAGACAAAAGCGATAGTTTTTAACTTTTAACTTGACAAAAAACCAATTACTATCTATTAATTATGAATTGCCAATTAGAACGAATTGCTTGTTGCCAACTACCCGTCACCCGTGATTAAAAATGGATTTGTTAGAGTATCAAGCTAAATCTTTATTCCGTCAGATGGCAATTCCGATTTTGCCATCACAGCGGATTGATAATCCCGCTGACCTCAAGGGACTGAAAATTCCCTACCCAGTTGTACTCAAGTCGCAAGTGCGCGCTGGGGGACGAGGCCGGGCGGGTGGTATTAAATTTGTGGAAAATACGATCGATGCAGTTGCTGCTGCTCAAACAATTTTTAATTTGCCGATCGAGTCTGAATATCCCCAAGTCCTGCTGGCAGAAGCTAAGTACAACGCTGACCAAGAATTGTACTTGGCGGTACTCCTAGACCCCGTAGCGCGACGCCCGGTACTTCTGGGTTCGAGACAAGGAGGTATGGATGTTGAAGGGTCGATCGACCAAATGCAGCAAGTTGCAGTAGACCAAGAATTTTCGCCATTCTACGCGCGGCGTTTGATGCTAAAAATGGGATTGCAGGGAGACTTGATTCAATCGGTGAGCGCGATCGTCGAGAAAATGTACCGACTGTTTGTCGAAAAAGATTTAGATTTAGTAGAAATCAATCCTCTCGGCATCAGTCCTACGGGAGAGGTAATGGCTTTAGACGGTAAAGTCAGCGCCAATGACGATGCTTTGGGGCGGCATCCAGACTTGGCCGCACTCTCAGGTAAGAACCAAAGCAGCGGGCTCGTAGGAAACAGGAGAAATCCCCATGCGGGCGATCGCCACAATTCTAACTCGCAGGCGCAGCACTCGCCGGAGTTTGACACCAAATCTCAATCCCCAATCTCGAATTCCGAATCTTTGCAATTAATCGAACTAGATGGGAATATCGGGATTTTGTGCAACGGAATGGGCCTGACAATGGCAACTTTGGATGCTGTAGCCCACCAAGGAGGAAAACCAGCTAATTTTGTGAATATGGGTTCTCTAAACCGCTACGATACAGCAAATGCCCTGCGCGATCGCGCGGAATTGGCCCTGGAGTTAGTCGCTCAAAATAAAAACGTTAAGGTGATACTGGTAAATATTTTGGCCCGCGCCTCCAAGACTGAGGAAATCACCGCCGCAGTAGCCGGCTATTTGGAACGGAAAGCTCGCGCCAACCGCCACATCCAAGTTGTGCTGCGTCTGGTAGAGATCGATTCTGATGCTGTAAAAAAGCGTTTGGGAGAGTTGCCGGTGCAGCTAGTTAGCAGTTTGGATCGGGCTGCGGCCGCTTCTGTAGCCTCGGCCAAGTAGCGGCAGTCGATCGGCAAAAGACGAATGTCAAGGACTGTCAAAGGGCAAAAAATGAATTTAACTCCTGAAAGCAAAGTCCTAGTACAGGGCATTACAGAATCTCCAGCGTCAACCCGCACCGCCCTGATGATGAAAGCATACGGCACTAATGTAGTCGCCGGTGTCAGTCCCGGTAAAGGCGGGCGGGAGTTGGAGGGAATTCCAATTTTTGATTTGGTAGAACAAGCCGTGGCTGCAGTGGGTAACGTTGACACTGCGGTAATTTTGGTAGACCGTTATTCGGTGCTGGATGCGGCTCAAGAAGCGATCGCCGCAGGAATTCGGCAAATTGCGATCGTCACCGGGGGAGTGCCTCCTCTGGATATGGTGCGCTTAGTCAGAAAAGCAGAGGCCACTGAAACTTTGCTAATCGGGCCCAACAGTCCGGGGATTATTGTCCCCGACAAACTGCTATTGGGCACTCACCCCAAAGAATTCTACACTCCCGGTTCGATCGGGGTAATCAGCCGCAGCAGCACTTTGACTTACGAAATTGCTCTCGAACTGACTGGGGCAGGATGGGGGCAGTCGATGGCGGTTTGTATTGGCTGCGACGCGATTCTTGGTTCGTCGTTTATGCAGTGGCTGCAAATTTTGGACGAAGACGACTGTACGGAGGCGATAGTGTTGGTGGGGGAAGCGGGCGGATGGAGCGAACAAGCTGCTGCTTCTTACATCGCCTCGGCAATAGACAAACCCGTAGTTGCTTATCTGGCAGGACACTACGCTCCCAAGGGCCCGTCTTTGGGCCACGCCGGCATCCTGATCAGTTCTCGCGCTGCCGCCCAGAAAGCCTTTGGAATTAAGGCCGATCACAAAATGGCTGCCTTTGAAGAGGCGGATATACCCGTGGCGGCTCGGCCTTCGGAGGTTCCTAAGTTGCTCAAAAAATTGCTCAAGAAAAAATGATTGCTTCGGGAGAATTAGGGCGGGGGCGGGTTTTGTCTCAAAATTGTCTGCGGGATGCTACAACTGCTGGCTAAACCCGCCCCTACGACACATTTTTGATTTTCTTACCAGAGGCCTCTGATTGGCCTCGCAGGCTGCGGTGCCGGTGCTGGTAAGGGTGCGGGGCGACGCGCCGGAGGCGGAGTTATTGGCTGCACGCTGGGCCGAGGTGCGATCGGAGTTTCGGTGCGAGTTGTCCGAGTTGTCTCGCGCATCGAATCTTGCAACAGGCTTTGCACATTTCCCACCAAACCCTGAACTTTCCCAACTGTGGCGGCAAGGCTGGCAACATCTACGTAAACTTCCGGCAGAGGATACTTTTTCAGGATTTCTAGCAGCGACAGCCTACCGTCGTCGCCGGATGCCAGAATCACCGCAGCCCGCAGGGCTTTGCCGCTTTCTGTGCGGCGGTGAGTCCGAATTGCTTGACCGATTTCGTCCGTAATTTTTTCTCCCGGAGTGCTGTAAACTACCCTGGCCAGAATCACTGGCTTTAAACCGATTTCTAGACTCATCAATCCCCGCAGCACTTGTGGATCCATTTTGGAGAACCCGATAATTTGTTTGATGGTTGGTGTCGTCGTGCCGTTTTTTGCAAAGTCTTCTAAGTCGCTGATATTTATGGTTTGTGCGATCGGGCCAAATGTCAGGACAACTTTTTCGGCCCCCAATGCTTTACTGCTGTTAGATAATATGCTCGCGCTTGCTCCTAAAAACAGGGCAATGCCGATCGATACAAATTTTGTTAATTTCATATTCAGTTTCAGCGATCGATTAAAATTATTCTTTCGAGATTTGTATATTATAGATGATGCAGCAGTCATATTCTACAAGGTCGCGAGTGTCAGTTAAGCCCGCCCCAGTCAAACGCACAATCTCGATCGATCTTTTCGCGCGCGATCGACTTTAAGAATAAATAAGGAATGAAAATTTAATAACTGTTGCTCGCCTGTTCGTTACTTTCGATCTGCCTGGTAATGCAGATCCGGAGGAAGAGCCTCCTTTTACCTCGGCACTTATAAGAAGAATGTATAGCCTTTCGAGCTCTCATATGAGGTACGCGAACGGCTATGGGCTATGGGCTATGGGCTATGGGCTATGGGCTATGGGCTATGGGCTATCCTCACCACGCTTGAGAACCGCTATAAGAGATGTTTAAGTTATTAAATTTTCGTTCCTAACCACATTTACTAAAATATTTTTGACTCTATTAATTCTACCTCCTACATCAGATAGCCTGCGACATCAGAGTGCCTTCAGCCTTCTACATAAATCCCTTCTAGTTATGTTGAAAACCAAGCGCAAATCCAAGAAATCCCAACAAAAGCCCAGCGAAAAAACAACATCGCTCAGCAAAAAAGAAGTAACCGCACAAAAACGCAAAACTTCACAAAAGCGCAATGAATTAGCACAGGCGATCGCCATTTCCTGCCTAGTCAGCGTTGCTGTCAGCATCCCCCTGTTATTCGTAGCCCGCCCTAAGATTGCGATTGCAGGAGGTGCCGCCGCAGCCATCTTGCTGTTTTCCTACAAATACCCTCGTCAAGCTTTGTGGGCTTTTCTAATTTACCTGCCTTTTAGCGGTACAATTACTTACGCAATTGGCGGCGGAAATGCTGCATTTCAAGTAGCAAAAGATGCTTTCTACATACCCGCTCTCATCGGCCTGATTCAAAGCTGCAAAAAAAAACAGTTACCCCTGTTTATTCCGAAAGAAATGCTTTCAACCTTCAGCATCCTGTTGATGATGGCAATGCTGACTTTAATTTTTGTCAACGGAGAAATGCAGCTCCACCCGATGAAAGGCGACAAACCCATTCTGCAAGGAATTCTCGGCTTAAAAGTATTGATAGGTTACATACCGCTGATTGCTTGTACCTATTATCTGATTCGCACTAAAAAGGATTTGGTGTTTTTTGGTAGAATGCACGTAGTTTTGGCGATCG
>Ga0105047_10011553_pt1 | contig 14314 bp, 12 predicted proteins | sample MAT04_FD_78384 | JGI IMG/M metagenome (GOLD analysis project Ga0105047, IMG submission 78384) | Freshwater microbial communities from Lake Fryxell liftoff mats and glacier meltwater in Antarctica - MAT-04 (megahit assembly) | ecosystem: Environmental > Aquatic > Freshwater > Ice > Liftoff... | reverse complement strand
GCAGAAAATATTCTTCAAAGAGTGATCGGGGGGAGGTGTCCAACGTTCGGCGGAAACCGCCCGGCGTGTTTCTTCATCGATTGGGCGGTACGCGCGCATTCGACCGATTGACGCGACCTCACGAAACCCGAAAAGGGCGCTTGCCCGCGCACAGATCGTCAATAGATTCTGACTTTGCCAATGACAATTCGCCTGACTTCCCGCCAAATCAGTCGACTCTCGAACTGCCTAGGTACGGCGGCAAGACCACTCGACTTCGAATCCACCGATCAGTGGAGGCAGGAAGTGCTGAAAAGCGTGATTACGCTGTTCGGCGCCAAAGCCGGTCACTTCGACGTTGATAGCGATGGTTGCCGGTGGCCCGCCCTCTTTCTCGGCTACCCCCCTGAGGCATCCAGCGTTTGGAATGACCATTGGCGTCATCACGACGCCGTGACATCGATGGCCGAGCCATTGCCGGAAACCTACACGCGCCGCTGGCGATACCGCCGTCGCGGACTGGAATGGAGCGAGCAGTACCACGCCTCCGCAGTCTTCAACGAGTTCTATGTGCCCTACGAGCTCGATGTGGATGCATCGGGTTTTCACGTGCGAGATGCCGGCATGAAGATGCATCTGCACATTGACGCTCCGGGACGGTGGTCTGAGCAGAAGGACCTGCGCGTGCGGCACGTCATGCGTCTCATCCGGCCCGTGCTCGCTTCATCGGTGCGCGCAATGTCCGGATACGTCGACGGCCCGATGCCTCCGAGTCGTCTGCTCGAGGCCCTCGACTGCGAGGTTGCGATCCTCAACCCGGCAGGACGTTGGCTGCATAGCACCGCGCACCTCGAGCGCACGCTGTCGTCGTACGAGTCGGAGTACGTCGCGCAGTGGCGTGAGCGAGTAAGCGCCGTCGCTCGCATCGCCTTACGTCGGCCGACGCGATCAGGCCACTGTTCGGAGTTCCATTCACAACCCGGTGCCCTCGACTTCGCCGGCCGCCGCGTCAGCCTGGTGATCTCTCATGGCGCGTCCGCGCTGAATGCTCCTGTCGCTCTGCTGCGCATTCAGACGTTGGACATCCCAACCGAGTGCCCAGCAGCACTCCTCCGACACGCTCTCACTGCCCGGCAATGGGGAGTGAGCCGTCTAATTGCGATGGGCGCAGGAAATCAGGAGATTGCGGAGCGTCTCGGGACGAGTGTGCACACGGTCCGCCGACACGTCGAGGCGATCTTCAGCAAGTTCGGCGTGAGCGCGCGTGCGGCGGTGGCGAGCGCCGTCTGGCGGGCAATTCAGTAGTGCCGCCGTATCGCAACCAGAACGCCGAGATCCTCCGTGAACTCAACGCCACGATACTTGGCGAGGGCGTACCGCTGATTACGCTGCATGGCGGCCTGGGATTCGATCACACGAGCTTTCGCCCATGGCTCGATCCGTTGGCGCAGCACGCAAGTTTGGTCTACTTCGATCAGCGCGGCAACGGTCATGCAACCGTGCCGGACGACTGGTCGCAGATCACGCACGCCACGTACGCCGATGACATCGAGCGTCTTCGCGTTGCTCTCGACGCCGAACAGATCCTGCTCTTCGGTCATTCGTATGGCGGGTTCCTTGCGCTCGAGTATGCGTGGCGCCATCCCGATCGTGTTTTGGGACTGATCTTGTGCAATACGGGCGCGACGTATCGGCATCTCGACCGGATCATCGAAAACGTCCGTCGCGTGGCGTCACCGGCATCCTTCGCCGCGATCATGGACTGGCTCGCCGCGCCGTCGCCAGATGATCGTTCCCTCGCACTGGGCATAGCGCCGCTGCTCCCGCTGTACCTGCACGCACCGACCGACGCACTGGTGACCGCCCTCTTCGGCCGTATCGCCTTTCGCGCGTCCGCATTCAATTACGCCCTCGCCGCCCTCGCACCCGATTACGACGTGACGGCGCATCTCCCGTCACTCGAGATGCCGACGTTGGTGATTGCGGGAGAAAACGACCCCATTTTCCCATGGGACTGCGGTCCCGAGATCCTCGCCGCACAAATGCCGAACGCCGAAATCGCGCGGTTCAACGCCTGTGGCCACTACCCGTTCGCCGAGCAGCCGGAGCGTTTCATGGAGTCGGTGCGTGATTGGATTGTGCAACGAACCGGCCGTCGCGCGGGCGACGTTTGAGCGATCGCCACGCGCTCGGATACCCTTGATCACGCGTCGCGCCCCTTACTCCACCGTCACCGACTTGGCCAGGTTCCGCGGCTGGTCCACGTTGCAGCCGCGCTTCACCGCGATGTAGTACGCCAGCAACTGCAGCGGGACGCTGGCCAGAATCGGCGTGAGCAGGTCCACCGTTTCGGGGATCCGGAACTCGTAATCGAGCTTGCCGGCCAGCGCCGGCTCCTCGCGTGTGGTGATCGCGATGATCTTGCCCTTGCGTGCCTTCACCTCCTGAATGTTCGACGTGATCTTGTCGAACACCGCGTCGTGCGGAGCGATACACACCACCGGCATCATCTCGTCGATGAGCGCGATAGGGCCATGTTTCATCTCGGCCGCCGGATAGCCCTCGGCGTGGATGTACGAGATTTCCTTGAGCTTGAGCGCGCCTTCGAGCGCGGCCGGGAAGTTGTAGCCGCGACCGAGGTACAGGAAATTGGTCGCGCGCTTGAACTCCTCAGCGAGGTTCTCGATTTCCTCGGCGCGATCGAGGATGGATTGGATCTGCGCTGGCAGGTCGGCCAGCGCCTGCGCGATTTCACGACCGCGCGCCACACTCAGATTTTTCAGCCGCGCAAGCTTGAGCGTGAACAGCGCCAGGGCCACGACCTGACTGGTGAACGCTTTGGTCGACGCGACACCGATTTCCGGACCGGCATGCAGATAGATGCCGCCGTCGTCTTCGCGCGCAATCGTGGACCCGACCACATTCACCAGGCCGAGCGTGCGTGCACCACGACGCTTGGCTTCGCGCATCGCGGCCAGCGTATCGGCCGTTTCTCCCGACTGCGAAATCACGATGCAGAGCGTCGTCGGCGTCACGATCGGATTGCGATACCGGAACTCCGACGCGTACTCGACCTCTACCGGGATACGGCACAACTCTTCGATCATCATTTCGCCGATAAGCGCCGAGTGCCAGCTCGTGCCGCAGGCGGTAATGATGATGTTGTCGACCTTGAGCAGGTCTTCCTTCGAGATGTTGAGACCACCGAGCTTCGAGAAGCCTTCTTCGAGAATGAGACGGCCGCGCATGGTGTTTTCCACCGTCGTCGGCTGCTCGAAGATTTCCTTCAGCATGAAGTGCGGATACCCACCGCGCTCGATCTGCTGCAGATCCCAGTCGATCCGCGTGACGGGCTTGTCGAGAACCGCCGAATCGAGGTCGAGCACCTTGTAGCCATCGCGCGTCACGACGGCGACGTCGCCGTCATCCAGATACACCACGTTGCGCGTATGCGCGAGAATCGCTGACGCGTCAGAGGCGATGAAGTATTCACCGTCGCCCACGCCGATCAGCAGCGGGCTGCCCTTGCGGGCGGCCACGATCTTGTCCTTCTCGTCGCTCGTGATCGCGGCCAGGCCGTACGTGCCTTCGCATTGACGCAGCGCTTCGATCACGGCCGCTTCGAGATTGCCGGCATATGCCACCTCGATGAGGTGCGCGAGCACTTCGGTGTCGGTGTCCGACTTGAACACGTAGCCGCGTGCTTCCAATCCCGCCTTGAGGGCGGTGGCGTTTTCGATGATGCCGTTGTGCACCACGGCGATCTTGCCGTTCTGGCTCGCATGCGGGTGCGCATTCGTTTCCGTCGGCGGGCCGTGAGTGGCCCAACGGGTGTGCGCGATCCCCAACGTGCCCTGCGGCGGATCGTTGGCGATCGCGGCTTCGAGCCTCGCGATCTTGCCCGCCGCGCGGCGCGTTTCCACGCCTTTGCCGTTCATAATGGCAACGCCCGCCGAGTCGTACCCGCGATACTCGAGGCGCTTCAGCCCTTCGAGCAGCATGGGAGTCGCGATGCGATCACCAACGTAGCCGACGATTCCGCACATGGTCGTTCGAGGTCTAGAGTGATGCGAGAGCCGACATCGGCTCCCGGGCCTGCATGATCAACGTGCGCGCGTCCTGCTCCGACGGTCCTTCGGCAATCACGCGGACGATCGGTTCCGTCCCCGACGGGCGTAGGTGCACCCAGCGGTCGGGCCAATCCAGACGGAGTCCATCCTGAGTGTCGGCCACCGCCTCCGGAAAGGCCTCGCGCAATGCCACATACACGGCATCGAGCGGCGCATCCGGACGATCCAGCTTGTCCTTCACGATCACGTACCGCGGACGTTCGGCGATCACCTCGGAGAGCGGCCGCGCTTCCTCCAGCATCAGTTGCAACAACAGCGCCGCGCCCACCGGCGCGTCCCGCCCGAGATGCAACTCCGGCAGGATGACGCCACCGTTCCCCTCGCCGCCGATCGTGGCACCCAGGTCGCGCATCGCCATCGCCACGTTCACTTCGCCCACCTTGGCAAAGTGAAAGGGCACGCCAGCGTCGCGAGCCACATCAGCGACCACCTTGCTCGTGGACAGATTCGTCACCACCGGCCCCGGCCGATGCCGCAACACCGTGCGAGCGGCTAGCGCAAGCGTGTAATCCTCGCCCGGCGCGATGCCGTTATCGAGGACCAGCGCCAAGCGATCCACGTCGGGATCAGTGGCAAAACCGATGTCGGCGCCAGTCGCTTGCACCAGTGTCGCCAACTCGCCGAGATTCTCGGCGACCGGCTCCGGTGGGCGATGAAACTGACCGTCGGCTTCCATGTTGATGGCGTACACCTCACAGCCGAGCTCGGTCAGCAGCTGTGGCATGATGACGCCACCGGCACCGCGGCAGCAGTCGAGTGCGACGCGGAAGCGGCGGGCGCGAATGCCGGCCACGTCGAGGTACGGGAGCGCCAGTACCAGATCGATGTGACGCCGCACCGCGTCGGTGTCGTGCACGATCTCGCCAAGCGCGTCCCATGTGGCGCGAGGAATACCGCTGTCCATCAGCTCGCGCATCTCGGCGCCCTCGTCGGCCGAGAGAAACAGTCCCGACGGACCGATGAACTTGAGCGCGTTCCACTCGATGGGGTTGTGACTGGCCGTAATGCCGAGTCCGCCGGCCGCGTGATGATGCTCGACCGCCAGCTGGATCGTGGGGGTGGGGGCCATGCCGATGTCGATCACGGTGCAGCCGACCGACTCCAGAGCGCCGTGCACGATGCGCGTGAACATCGGTCCGGAGACCCGACTGTCACGTCCTACGACGATCGTGCGTCCGCTGTGACGTGCGGCCCAGGCGCCGAAGGCGGCGGCGAAGGTCGCCACAACCTCAGGAGTCAGGCCATACCCGACACGTCCGCGTACGCCGGACACACTCACCATCAGCCCATCGAATGCCATCTCGCTCCTCGGAACATCGGCGTTTTCTCGATAAATCCTTCAAGTTAGACAACAAGCCCCTTCCGGCCAACTCGCGCACCAGCATGGTTTGCGAATTGCGTCACAGACTCCCGGCGACAGACGATCGAGCACGTCACGCCGTTACGGCGGTGGCACACATCCCGACAGTGCGCTAGTCTCTTCGAGCATGTCCGATCCACTAGCCCTGCTGCCGCTCGCGATCGCCGCCGGAGGGGGACGCCTCGGCCCCTTTCACGCGTCGCAGCTCGCCGCCGCCGGGCTCACGCTGCTGCAACGATCGGCGCCACTGGTGCGCGCGCTGGCCGGCAAGCGGTCGGCGATCCTGCTGCCCGGCACCCCCGCCTTTCTCGTGGCACTCACCGCCTCCGATGGCCGCGGCGCGCTCCTGCTGGAGAGCACAGCGTCGCCGGCAACGATCGCCTGGCAGCTGGCCGATGCCGACGTGGGGGCCGTGTTCACCTTGCAGGCGCTGGTGCCGTTGCTCCCCGAGGGCACGCCGGTGGTGCTGCTCGATGATGCGCCACGCGTTGCCCGCGTGATCGTGCCGGGTCGCCGCATGGAGATCGATCTGGGATCGCACCACGGGCTGTTCCTGGAGGGCGATATCACGACGGAGGGACGCGATGAAGAGTGCGTCGCCACCTACACGCCGTCGGGCGTCCGCTTGGTGAGTACGCACCGCTCTTTGATCGCTGCCGGACGTGCCGCCGTGGCCGAGCTGCGGCTCACGCCCCTGGATCACGTGTTGTCGATCCTGCCGTGCAGCGATCCGGAGACGGTAGCCGTCTGCCTGGCCGCGCCACTGTTCGCCGGCGCCCGTGTGTCGATGCTCTCGCCGACCAGCGCGGCCGACGTGGTGCTGGCGGCCGAACGCGACGATGTCTCGATGATTGCCGCGCGATGGCGCGCAGAGACCGGCACGCACGTGGCCGCGTTCAGCGTCGCGAACGCGATGCAGCAGCTCCGCGACGGAACCCTGACACTCGCCGACGTCTAGCCAACCGTCGCTACGCGACGATCTGCATGCGAGTCTGCCGCTGCACGCTGCGATCGGGACGCGCGATGGCGCCACTGGCCAGTGCCCGCTCGAAGGCGGCCACGCAGGTGGGATCGAACTGCGAACCCGCGCACCGACGGAGTTCAGCCACCGCGTCGTCGACCTGCATGCCGTCGCGATACGGACGACCGCTCGTCATCGCATCGAACGAGTCGGCCACCGCCGTGATGCGCGCTTCGAGCGGAATTTCGTGACCGCGCAGCGTGTCGGGCGTGCCGTGGCCATCGAATCGCTCATGATGTGAGCGCACGACCGCCAGCGCGTGCGGCATATCGCGCAGCAGTGGTGCCAAGAGACGCCACCCGATCACCGGATGCTCCATGACGTGCGCATACTCCACATCGGTGAGCGGACCCGCCTTGTTCAACACCGACTCCCGCACGCCGATCTTGCCGATGTCGTGTAACCGGCTCCCCAGTTCGAGCTCGTGCAGCAGCGACGGCGCCACAAGCAGTTCGTGCGCAATCGCCGTCGAGTAGCGACTCACGCGCGTGGAGTGTCCCCACGTGTACGAGTCCTTCACTTCGAGGGCTTCGGCCAATGACTGCAAAGCGGCCAGGAACAGCTCCTCGTACTTGCGCGCCTGCAGTGCGACTCTGGCCTCGAGATCGGAGCGATACGCCGCGTTCTCGATCAGCAGTCGGCGCTTCTCGAGCGCCTGCACCACGCGAGCTCGCAGCTCTTCGATGGCAAACGGCTTGGTGAGGTAGTCCAGCGCACCGGCGTCGAGGCAGCGTACCGCCAAGTTCACATCCGACACGGCGGTGAGCATGACCACCGCGGTCTCAGGCCAACGTTCACGGATCGCGGTAAGCAGCTGCGCGCCATCCATTCCGGGCATGCGATAATCCGAGAGCACCAGCGGCGACGGCGTCGCCGCCTGCACGTCGAGCGCGTCCGCCCCACTGCTCGCCTCGAGGCACTCGAAGCCTTCGGCCTGCATCAGGCGGCGGACCGCCGTGCGCATCGCCGCTTCGTCATCCACGATGAGGCATCGGCGCGGCGCGCCGGATAAGGCCGTAGCAAAACGCATCAGGCCGCCGGCTTTGGATCGAGTGGAATTAGAGGCCACACCATGGCTTTGGGCTGCGACGTGGTGCTCCGCGCGCCGGCATCACGACGAAATCCGAGGGGCGCAACTCGCCGACGCTCGGTGTCGGCAGTAGCTTCCGCCCGAAGTTCGCCTCGGACCACACGGAGCCCATGACGCGCATCTACGACGAAGACCTCACGGGTGGCATGGCCACTCGCGCCATCCATGCCGGCCAGCGCCCCGACCCGGTGTCGGGCGCCATCATGACGCCGCTCTACCTCACGTCCACCTACGTGCAGGAAAGCATCGGCGTCAACAAGGGATACGAATACGCCAGAGGGAAGAATCCCACCCGCCAGGCGCTCGAACGGAACGTCGCGACGCTCGAGGGCGGCCGACACGGATTCGCATTCAGCAGCGGCATGGGCTGCCTCGACTCGATCATGAAGCTGTTCCGCGCCGGTGACCACATCGTGTGTGGGGAGAACGTATACGGCGGCACGTTCCGTCTGTTCGATCGAATCCTGCGTCATTTCGGGTTGTCGTTCACGTACGTGGATACGGATGATCCGCAGCGAGTGGCTGATGCGATGACGCCGTCCACGCGAGCACTCCTCGTGGAGACGCCGACCAACCCCCTCATGCGACTCACCGACCTGGCCGCCATGAGCGACATCGCCAAGCGACACCAGGCGCTTCTGATCGTGGACAACACCTTCGCGACGCCCATCTTCCAGCGTCCGTTGGAGCTGGGCGCCGACATCGTCTGGCACTCGACCACGAAATACATCAACGGTCACTCTGATATGATCGGCGGACTGGCGGTCGTACTTGAGGATGAGCTGGCCGATCGGCTCCAATTCATCCTGAATGCGGCGGGTGCCGTCCCCGGCCCGTTCGATGCTTGGCTGGCCCTGCGCGGCACGAAAACCCTCCCGCTCCGTATGAAACAGCACGACCTCAACGGCCGCGCCGTGGGTGCCTGGCTCCTGGAACGCTTGGGCGAAGAGCGGGTCATTTACCCCGGCCTGGCACACCACCCGCACCACGAGCTCGCCAAGCGGCAGATGAGCGGCTTTGGCGGCATGATGACGCTCGACCTCAAGACCATCGACAACGCCCGGAAATTCCTCGAGCGGGTGCGGGTGTTTTCGTTGGCCGAGTCGCTGGGAGGCGTGGAAAGCCTCACGAACCACCCGTTCAGCATGACCCATGGGTCGGTTCCGGCGGATATCAAGATTGCCATGGGTCTCAACGACGGCATGGTCCGCTTGTCCTGCGGTATCGAAGACGCCGAGGATCTGATCGCCGACCTCGACGGTGCCCTCGAAGGGATCTGAGTCCGTCTGGAACCAGAGGCACCCTCCCGCCGTAGGGAGGGTGTCTCCAGCCCCCTGATTATGCCCGCCACTCCGCTTACGCACATCTCGTCGGTCTCATGGGAACACCCAGCCGACCGCGCCGCTCTGCAGACGCTTCGCGCCCTTCCGGGATTCGACGAGGTCGTGCGCAAGATCGCCAGCGTCTTCGGCGAACGCGGCGTCCGCAATCTGTTCCTCGGCGATGCCGTGCTCGTCGGCCCCTCCCAGCGCCCCATGCTGCACGCCCTGTATCAGGACGTGCTCCACGCGCTCGACTGGCCCAACGCCGGCCACCCGGCCCCCCAGCTGTATGTGGCGCAGAACCCGATCGCCAACGCCGGCGCCGTCGGGTTCGACCAGCCCTTCATCGTGATCAACTCGGGCGTGCTCGAACTGCTGGAGCCCGAGGAACAGCGCTTCATGCTGGCGCAGCAGCTCGGCCACATCATGACGGGGCGCACCACGTATCGCACGATCGCTCTCATCGTGCTCTTCTTCGGGATGAGCGCGCTGCCGCTGTTGGCGTCGATCGCCCTGCTCCCGTTCCAACTCGCGCTGCTCGAGTGGTATCGCAAGTCGGAGCTCTCGGCCGACCGCGCCGGTATGCTCGGCACGCAGGACCCGCGCGCCAGCCTGATGACCTTCCTGAAGCTGGCCGGTGGACGTGCCTATGGTGACACGATCGACCTTGACGCGTATCTCGTGCAGGCCGCCGAATACGAGGTAGGGGGTTCGGCGTGGGACAGCGTGATCAAAGCCCTCAATACGGCACTGCGCGAACACCCGTTCCACACGGTGCGCGCCGGTGAGCTGAATCGCTGGCAGCAGTCAGGCGCGTACGCGGCGATCGTCGGCGGCGAGTACATCCGCCGTGGCAGCGAGGCCGAGCGCCCGCTGCGGGATGACCTGCGCGACGCCAAGGATTATTACGCCGACAAAGCGAAGGCCGCCGCCGAAACCGTTGGTGATGTGATCAACCGTGCGGCCGACGCGTTCCGCGACGCGTTCAAGACCGCGGCCAGTGCAGCCAGCATGGGCGACGACATGCCACCACCACCGCCGCCGGCTTCTCCGCCGCCGCCGCCGGCTCCGGAGCCGCCAGCTTGGGTGTGATTCGGCGGTCGTGGTTGAACTGATCACACAGATGATGAAGAGAAAAAGAGAAAAGGAGTCGAATCGGCAGTGGCCACACGCGGCCCGCTTGAGTTGGCTCTTTTTCTCTTTTTCTCTTTTGCTCTGTGTGATCAGTTCCGGTGAATTGCCCGCGCCACACGTACCACGAATGCGGCTAGATTTCGCACCATGAAGATCCTGCTTATCGGCTCTGGCGGCCGTGAACACGCACTCGCGGACGCACTCGCGCGCGAGAACACCACGGTCGATATCGTGGCCGGTCCGGGGAATCCCGGTATTGCGCAATTGGCCCGTGTGGTGTTGGTGAATGCCTCCGACCCTATCGAGGTCGCCGAGCTGGCCGAGCGTGAGCAAGTCAAGCTCGTGGTCGTGGGACCTGAGGCGCCGTTGGCGATCGGTCTCGTGGATCATCTGCAGCACATCGGCGTGCCGGTGTTCGGGCCCACGATGGGTGCGGCGAAGGTTGAGACCTCGAAGGCCGACACGAAGGCGTTGATGATGGCGGCGGGAATTCCAACCGCTCGCGCCGAGACGCACAAAAAGTCGGTGGATGCCAAGGACGCGGTGCGTGCGCGCTTTGGTGTGCCGGTCGTGATCAAGGCGAGCGGATTGGCCGCCGGCAAGGGTGTGATCATCTGTCACACGCTCAAGGAAGCCGACGCCGCGATCGAGCGGGTGCTCGAAGACAAAGCCTTCGGGGACGCCGGCAGCGAATGTCTCGTGGAGTCGTTCATGACCGGCGAGGAGCTGTCGTTGTTCGCCGTGACTGACGGCTACAACCTGATGCCGATGATCGGCGCGCAGGATCACAAACGTCTGCTCGAGGGCGACGAAGGGCCCAATACCGGAGGCATGGGTGCGTACACGCCGGTGTCATTTTCGACGCCCGCCCTGATCGACGATGTCACCGAGCGCATTTTTCTGCCCACGCTGCATGCGCTCCGTAAGCGCGGCACGCCGTTTACCGGCTTGCTGTACGCCGGGCTGATGCTGACGGAAGAAGGCCCCAAGGTCGTCGAGTTCAACTGCCGATTCGGCGATCCCGAAACGCAGGCGATCCTGCCCATGCTCACCAGCAGCCTGCTCGATCCCATGATGACCGTCGCCCACGGCGGACGGATCGGCAGTCTGTCGCCGTTCACGTGGCGTGAGGGTGCGTCTGTTACCACTGTGGTGGCATCGCAGGGCTACCCCGACGCGCCGGTTACTGGCCAGCACATCACGTTGCCGTCGTTCAGTGACGATCTGCGCGTGTATCATGCCGGCACGGCGCGAGCCGACGATGGCTCGTTGCGCACGAGCGGCGGTCGGGTGTTCGCGGTAACGGCGCTGGCCGATACGTTCGGCGATGCGCAGGCGGCCAGCCGTGCAGCCGCCGCGCGCATCGAGTTCGAGGGCGCGGTCTATCGCGGCGACATCGGTTGGCGGGAAGCGGCCCGACTTGCCTGAGCTTCCCGAAACGGAAACCATCGCGCGCGATCTCGACGCGATGGTGTGTGGCGCCACCATCGCCGGGGTGGAGGTGCGGAAAGCTGATGTGTTGCGCGAGGCCGATGCGGAGGGCTTCGCCGACGCGCTGCACGGACTCACCATTGCCCATGTCTGGCGGCGCGCCAAGCTGATCGTACTCGACATGCGCCACGCGGCTTCGGCCGCGCCCGAGACGCTTGCCACAGCACCGCCGTGGCGCGTGGTGGTGCAGCCCCGCTTCACCGGCGGCATGATCGTTGACGACGGGTCGCTGTCGGAGGCCGACCGGGCCTACGTAGCGGTCACGCTGCATCTGCACGACGGGCGCGCCCTGCACTACCGCGACGTGCGCCGACTGGGCACGGTCGCCCTCATGTCACCCGAACGTTTCACGAAGTATTCGACCGCTTTAGGTGCCGAACCTCTTGACCCGAAGCTCGGCGACACCGAGTTTTCGGGACTTGTTCGGGAGTCGCGCCAAGCCATCAAAGTGTTCCTGATGGACCAGAAGCGACTCGCCGGCGTCGGCAACATCTACGCGAACGAGGCTCTGTGGCTGGCCGGGATCGATCCGTCGCGCGAAGCGCGCACTCTCTCCGAGCAGGAACGTGCGACGCTGCGCGCGCAGCTCTGCGCGGTGTTGACCGCCTCTATCGCGGCGCGCGGTACGAGCTTCCGCGACTACCGGGATGCGCGCGGTGAACGCGGATCTTTCGTCGAGCAGCTGGCCGCCTACGGCCGCGCCGGTGAGCCCTGTCGGAGCTGCAGCCGCCGTCTGGTCGGCACGCATGCGATCGACGGGCGCAGCACCGTCTTCTGCTCGTACTGCCAACGGTAACGCGCGCGGGAAGTCGCGGGCGAGGCTGGCCATCCAACTCGATCTGTCGGTCGGCTCACCCGACGCCGACGTACAGCGATTGCGCGCCCAGGTGCGCGAACAGATGCGTAACGTGCCCGGCGTGTACCTCATGCGCGGCATTCACGGGGAAGTACTGTACGTGGGCAAGAGCACGCAGGTCCGCACGCGGCTGCTGTCGTATTTTCGTCTTCCGTGGCCGGAGCACCGTCACGCGCGGCTGCTGCGCGAAACGTCGCGCATCGAGTGGGAACCAATGCCCAGCGAGTTCGCCGCGCTGTTGCGCGAAGTGCGACTCATTCGGGCTCATCTCCCGAAGTACAACATCAAAGCCGCGCGCCCGCTCGACAAATGGTGGGTGATCACCGTGGCCGGCGGCCCTGCCCCACGGCTGCGCATTCAGCGTGCGAGTGCCGCGGCACGCGCCAAACAGGCCGCGCAGGTGATCGGCCCGTTTGCCTCTCGTCGTCCGCTGGTGGAAGCCCTACGCGTCCTGAACGACGCGCTTGGCCTCCGCGACTGCACCGACCGCGTCCCAATGGTGCTGCACGATGCCGTCGATCTGTTCGACGACATCGTGCATCCGTCGCTTACGCGCACCCCCGGCTGTCACCGATACGAAACGCGGCGCTGTCTGGGGCCATGCATCGGTGCGACTACGGAGTACGTGTATCGCGCGCAGCTCTCCCGTGCGCGCGCTGTCCTCGAAGGACGCGACGACTCGCCGCATCAGCAGCTCGTCCGCGAAATGTCCGTCGCGAGTGCCGCGCTGTCATACGAGCGTGCCGGCTGGCTGCGCGACCGACTCACGGCGCTGCAGGAACTGGATGCGCAGTTGGCGCGGGTACGCGAGGCGATCACCAAGCCCAGCTTCGTGTACGCGATGCCGGGGCGCGACGGCGATGATCGGCTATATCTGGTGCGTCATGGACGCGTGGTGGCCGAGGCGCGCTGCAACGAGGTGGAATCGGTGACGGCGTTGCAGGCGCTGGAGCAGCGCGGCGTGCAGGTGCCCACTGGCGCGGTGGTCGATCAACTCGATGAGCTGCTGATGATCGAGTCGTGGTTCCGCACCCGACCCAACGATGTGGCGCTCAAGGCCGATACCGTGGTGGGCGCCCTCGAGGCACTGGCGCGCAACTTACGCGAGCGGGCGGCTTGGGAGTTCGGTGCAATGCCGATGCACTCACGTGAGCTTGGAGTGGTGAGTTCAGGTTTCGAGTTTTGAGTTGCGCAACCCACAACTCCAAACTTCAACTCAATACTCAGAGCTCACGTGAGTCCGTCAGTCCTCACCAATCTCCTCATCGTCCACCACCACCTCCTCCGGAATCCCCAGCGAAATCAACTCCACATCCGCCTTCCCGTTCAGGATGTACAGCTTCGCCACACTTGGCTGCAGCTTGAACCGGCGCGGTCCAGCGGCGCCGGGATTCACCACGATGCGGCGCGCGGCCTTGGTGATCAGTTGCTGGTGGGTGTGCCCGTACACGATCACGTCGGCGTTCATGTAGGCGCTGACCAGTCGAGGCGGGTTGACGCTGCCGATTTCGTGGCCGTGCGTGACCACGATGCGCACGCCATCGATCACTTCCTCGATACGCTCCACGAGATCCGGTCGGCCCGGCGCGTCGGTGTTGCCCCAGACGGCCTGAATCGGCGCGATCGTCGCCAGCTCGATCAGCACCTCGGGCGGCCCCACATCACCTGCATGAAAAATTCGCGAGACGCCATCGAGCGCCGCGAACACCTCGGGGCGCACCAGTCCGTGCGTATCGGAAATCAGGCCGATGATCGTGGCTTCTTTCATGTGTGCGTCTGGTCCTGTACGAGGTGGTCGCGACGGCGCCGGAGTTCGGCGAGCGCGCCCTGTCCATCGGGTGTGTCGGGAAAGCGATCGGCCATTCGCCGGAGTTCCACCATGGCTCGTCCCGGATCGGCCAATACTTCAAGATACAGGTCGAGGAGTCGAT
>Ga0105047_10011552_pt1 | contig 14314 bp, 12 predicted proteins | sample MAT04_FD_78384 | JGI IMG/M metagenome (GOLD analysis project Ga0105047, IMG submission 78384) | Freshwater microbial communities from Lake Fryxell liftoff mats and glacier meltwater in Antarctica - MAT-04 (megahit assembly) | ecosystem: Environmental > Aquatic > Freshwater > Ice > Liftoff... | reverse complement strand
GCCCGGAGCCCGGCACCAATGTGCGCAGCCGTTCGGCCTGTACCAGCGCACGCTGCGGAGTGGCCGACAGTTCCATCAGGTGCACCCAGTAGTGGTTGGCGCCGGGGTGGGCCGGGTGGATGGCGAGCGCGCGCGCGAGCAGTGTCAGGATCTCACCGGTCCAGGGCTGGGCGCGGCCGGCCTTGGCCCACCAGTCGTAGGGGTGCAGGTTCAGCAGGCTTTCGGCGGTGAGCACCGCGACATCGGCGTCGCGCGGGCGGCGCGCCGCCAGCACCCGCATGCGTTCGGCGTAGGCCTCCTCGTCGATGTGCGTGGGGTCGGCATCTGGATGGCGTGCCGACAACGCGTCGATCAGACCCGCGAAACGCGGTGACGCCGAGCGCCTGTGACGCCGTGCCTCGCGCAGCGCGTCTGCCACACGCGGGGCATCGGCGTCCACCATGTCGGTGTTGATGTTCGGGCCCAGCGCCCACGCCAGGCCCCAGTGGCAGGCCGCGCAAGACGGTGCGCGGCGGATCGCGCCGTCGAACGACCGCGCCGCCTCCAGCGGATTGAAGCCCCAGGCCAGCACCATGCCCTGCGCGGCATAACGGCGCACCAGTGCGGAGGGCGCCACGTCCGGCACCCGGTACCGGCCCATGCCGTCGAACAACGGCGCCTCGGAGCGCGCCAGGGCAGGCCGTTGTTGCCCGGTGACCCGACCCAGCGCGCCCGTGCCGCCCATGGCCACGAGTATCTGGCGCCGTGTCAGACCCATGGCATGGCGCCGTGTCGGCGCAAGCATCGTGCAAGCATGCAAGCATAATATCCGCGCATGCGGCAGTGTTGCGCGCTGAGAAGTCTGCTCGGCCTGTCGGCGAAACCGGCGCCCGGCGCGTTACAAGCGAGGTTTTGCCGTATTTGTCTCACCCCCCTGAAAGGAACACCCCGATGAACAAACTGATTTCCGCCCTGATTCTCGGCGCCTTCGCGCTCGTCCAGGCACCCGCCCATGCCCAGGCCGCCAAACCGGCTGCTGCCGCGTCGGCGCCCAAGGCTGCAGCGTCGGCTGCCAAGGCCGCTGCATCGGCTGCCACGGCTGCCGCATCGGCTGCCAAGAAGGACGACAAGCCGGTTGCGAAGAAGGGCGACAAGAAGGACAAGAAGGGCGGCTGCTGAACGCTTCGGCTTCGGCCTGATCGAAAAGCCACCCCTGGCGGGTGGCTTTTTTTCGATTGCAGCGTTGTTGCCAGGAAGTGGGCGTGGCTCGACGCCAGCGCCTATCCCTTCTTCGGCGGTTCGGCCGCCTTCGGCAGGTCGGCCGGGGTCTTCTTCGGCGGCTCGACCGACAGGTCGACGCCAGGCCAGGTGCGGCCGTGGCAGGCCGGGTTTGAGCAGAAACCCGCGCCCGACGTGCCGCGTTTGAGCGGGGCGCCGTGGCACGCCTCGCACTCCGGGCCGACATCGTCGGCGTGGACACGCATGAAGTTGGGCTTCTGGTGGCTGGCGGGCTGCTTCTCGCCCGCCTTGTCCGCAACGAGCGAAGGAGCGGTGCTCTTGCCGTTCTCGAACGTCACCTGCGGCAGCGCGTGGCACAGCGTGCATTGCAGGCGGATCGCCTCGCCCTTGTCGTTGAAGTGCTTGCCGTCGTGGCAGCGGAAGCAGCCGGGCGTGTCGGCGTGGCCGGTGTGGTTCGCGAATGACTTCCAGCTGAAGCCCTTCTCGCGGAAGGACGCGTCAAGCAGGATGCCGCGCATGGCCTGGTTGAACTTGAGCTCCGCGGGTTTCAGCTCGCCGGGCGTGGCGGCCTTGGCCGCATGCTCCGCAATCAGCTTGTCGACCTTTGCTTCGCGGTCCGTGCGCTCGCCTGTGATGTCGCCCAGCGTGTCGATCAGGGCCACCGCCCGGGCCTTGGCGCTGGGCAGCGCGCGGTCGATCCTGCCGGTCCGGATGGCCTCGTCGACCACGGTGGCCGGATTCGGCAACGGGTGCCCCACTTCGTTGTGGCAGTCGTAGCAGGCCATGGCCCGGGGCTGCAGGGCGGAAATCTGCTGGCCGGTCAGCTTGGTCTGCCCGTCCGTGTAGGTGACCTTCGTGCCGTCGGGCTTCGTCACCTCGACCCAGGGGATCTCGCGGCGCTGCGGATCCGGCGAGACGAAGCGGACCTCGTTCTGGATGTGCCAGTGGATGCCCTTGCTGTAGCCTTCGCGGATCGCCGCCATGCCCGTGTGCAGGACGATCTTCGTGCGCGACTCGGTGCTCGCGGGATCCGTCCCGTAGTGAACCTTCACGGCGACGCTGTCGTGGTGCTCGACGGCTGGCAGGTGGCAGCTTTCACAGGCCTCGCGTGACGGGCGCAGCGTCCCGGAGGTGATCGGGCGCTCGTAGCCGACGATCATTCCCCAGAGTTCCTTCGCGTGCGTGGGCTTGAGCGCCATCAGGTGCAGCGTGGAATTGCGGCCCATGTGGCATTCGACACAGTTCACGCGCGCGTGAGAGCCGACCTTGTGCGCGGCGATCTCCTCGGGGTGGACGTTGTGGCACATGGCCGCGCAGAACGCATTGCTGTTGGAGTACTCCCAGCCCGCGATGCCGGCCGCGCCGACCGCGGCAAGGACCACCAGCCCCACAAGGATCGAGCCGATCGACCCGAACACCAGCGTCCTGCGGCCCAATTTGATGTTCATGGCTCTGCACTCCTTTGGGTTGTATCGCGCGTTCGGCTTCGATTTCCTGCCCGATGTTCCCACCGGCTCGCAGGCCGTGTCAGGCTGGCCGACCGCACCACGCTGATTGTAGTTTCCGCTGTCATCACCGAATCACGCTGAACAGGATCAGCGCCGCCGTAACGGTGCCGATGATCACCGCGGCCCCGCCCACGATGTAGCCCCACAGGATCGCCGGCCGGGAAGGTGGCGTGGCCTCCAGGGACGCGAGCCTGCCCTCGCGCACCAGGCGCGCGTATTCGCCGGGGCGCTCGTCCTTCAGTTCGTGCTCCGGAATCCGGCCGGTGAAGATCACCAGATCCATCGGGAACTTCTCCGGACGCAGGTGGCCGTTGAAGAAGTGGATGGTGAAGATGAAGCCGACTGCGAGCAGAGCCTCCTCGCCATGGATGACGGTGGCCACGTTGAAGATCCAGCCGGGCAGGAAGGCGGACACCTGGATCGGGAACCACAGGACCAGTCCCGAGCCGCCGATGATGAACATGCCCCAGAAGACGGCCCAGTAGTCGAACTTTTCCCAGTAGGTGTAGCGGTCGAACCGCGGGCGCGGCCCCTTGCCCAGGAACCAGGACACGTGGCGCACGATGTCGACGAAGTCCTGCGGCTGCGGCGTCATGGAATTCGGTCCCCACAGCGTCGCCAGCAGGCCGGTCTGGCGCACCGCAGCAAGGAAGATGCGCCCCACGTGGGAGACGAAGACCGTGATCATCACCACCGCGCAGATACGATGGATGAGGGCGGCGCGCGCGAACCCCCCGAGAGCGCTGGCGAGCGCCGCTGCCCATGCGTGATCCGAGAACAGCGGCGGCAAGCCGGTGATTGCGCAACCGATGAACGCGATCATCAGCGTCGAGTGCATCACCCGGTCGATGCGGTCGAAGCGCCGGTAGTACTTCTGCGCCGCGACCGGTTTCGCCGCGTCAACCGGTTCCGCCGGATTCTGGTCTGCCATCAGGGATTCTCCAGGGTCGACGCCGCCCGCGCCCGCCGCGCCTTGCGATCGGCGAGACCCCGGTACAGCCAGAGGATCGAATGCAGGCCGAACGCGAGGAACACGCCAACCAGCAATATCTGCATGAACTTCGACGTGTAATAGAGGATCAGGCCGCTTTCCTTGTCGTGCTTGTTGGCGTGCGGCTGGAACTTCACGAAGTTCGCGTTGGCCTTGGGATGGCACACCTGGCAGGTCGAGAGGATGCGCTCGTCGGAGACCTTGGACAGCGGGTTGGACTTGGGCAGCATCTCATGGGCGCCGTGGCAGCTCGCGCAGGTGGCCACGACCGTGAAACCGAGGTCGGTCACCTGGCCGTGGTAGGTGTCCCGGTAGGTCCCGATCTGTCGGGTGTGGCAGCCACCGCATTCGCGGATCATGCCGACCTGCCATTTCGGCACCTTCGGATCCGCGATGGTGTGCGCGCCGTGGCAATCGGTGCATCCCGGCGCCGTCATGACACCGCTCGCGCGCATCTTGCCGTGTTGTCCGCCCGACCAGACATCCTTCACCCGGGAATGGCAGGTCCCGCAGGTATCGGGAATGTTGGCGCGCGAGACCGCACTTTGCGGATCGCTTTTCGGGCGTATGTCGTGCGAGCCGTGGCAGTCGGTGCAGACCGGCACCTTGTCCTTGGCCTTGCCGTTCGAATGGAGCAGCTTGCCGTGGATGCTGTCGTGGTAGAGCGCGGCGATGTTGCCGCCCGGGACCTTGCCCTGCTTCACGAGTGCCTCGTTGCCGTGGCAGGCGGCGCAGGTCGCCTCGATGTTCGCGCGGTTCGTCCGCGACTGCTCGTCGGCGGCCGGCAGGGTGTCATGCGTGCCGTGGCAGTTGGCGCAGGTGGCCGCCACCGTGTTGCCCCCGGATCGGGCCACGCCGTGCGCCGTCGCGGCGTATTGCTTGACCGCCTTCTCGTGGCAGCTCGCACACTGCGCGGGCGCCGGCGACTCGTGCGGATACTTGCGCATCGCCGCGTCGGCGTGGCACTCGATGCAGGCCACCTTCGCCTTGCCGTGCATCGACTTGTGGAACTGCTCCGGCAGCACCTGCACGGGCTTGCCTGCGGCGCTCTTGTCGGTGGGTTCGGGCTCAGCGTGGCAGCCGAGGCACTTCTCGTTCGGGTCGGCCACCTTCGTCACGGCCACCTTCGCGCCGGCCTGCTGGGCCATGGCCGCGGCTGGCAGGCCGAGTGCGAGAGCCAGGGCGAGGCTTCCAAGTGCCGCGCTGATCAGCTTCAGGGGTCCGGCTGGCATCGCCATGGTCCGTGTCAGAGGCGTGCCAGCACCCAGCCCGGGAACAGCGCCAGGGCGAGTGTTGCCACCAGGCAGGCCACGCTTGCCACCGCGGCCCAGTTGGTTCCCGCGCTGGCCTCCCCCGGCGCGCCGGGCGCCGCCTGGGCCGTGCCCATGAACATCACCTGGATCACACGCAGGTAGAAATAGATGCCCAGGTAACTGCCGAGCAGGCCCAGCACCGCGTAGGTGGTGTAGCCGGCGGCGATCACATTCTTGAAGATCAGGAACTTGGCCACGAAACCGGGGAATGGCGGGATGCCAGCCAGCGACAGCATCGCGATGCCGATCATCAGGGCCGCGAAGGGTGAGCGCTGGAACAGGCCCTGCAGGCGGCTGAGCAGGTCGCGCTCGCGGTCATCGGCGGCGGCGGGCAGCGCGGCGAAGACCAGCAGGTTCAGCAGGCCGTAGGCCAGCAGGTAGAACACCGTCGCCTGCAGCCGCCCCGCCGGCTCACCGAGCAGCGCATAGAACAGGTAGCCGGCATGCGCGATCGAGCTGTACGCGACCATGCGCCGCAGGCTGGGCTGGCGCATCGCGGCGAGGTTACCCCAGACGATCGAGAGCAGCGGCAACACGGCCACCAGTTCCAGCATCGGGGAAGCCAGCACGGCATTGCCGAACAGGCGCACCGCCGCCAGCAGCACCGCGGCCTTCACGACCACCGCCATGTAGGCGGTCACGGGGACACTGGCGCCTTCATAGGCATCGGGCGCCCAGGTGTGGAAGGGCACGATGGCAGCCTTCAGGAACAGCGCCAGGATCACCAGCACCGCCGCCGCACGCGCCATCGTGTCGTCGCTGCCCAGCGCCGCGACGAAACTGCGGATGCCCATCGCCTCGCCCGCCGGGATGCCCAGCGCCGCGCTGCTGCCATACAGCAGCGATACGCCCATCAGGAACATCGCCGAGGCCGTGCCGCCAAGCACCAGGTACTTGAGCGCCGCTTCGGCGCTCTGCGGCCGCCGGTAGGCCAGCATCACCAGCACGTAGACCGGCAGCGAGAGGATCTCGAGGCCCAGGAACAGCGTCAGGAAGCTGTCGGCCGACTGCATCAGGCCCGCGCCATAGAGCGAGGCCAGCAGCAGCACCGGAAACTCGCCGCCGCTGAACTCGTCGCGCGACATCAGCAGGACCAGCAGGCCCAGCGCCAGCACCAGGGCCTTGCCCATCAGGGCCGCCGGCTGGACCGAGAAGTGCCCGGCAAACGGCGCCGCCGAATACCCCTGCAGGGCCAGGCCGGCAGCGCTGGCCGCGGCCAGGCCGACACAGGCCAACGCCACCAGCAGCGACAGGCGCGCGCCGCGGCCGGCGATCTCGAGCACGATGATCAGGGCCATTCCGAGCAGCAGGAGGTGCTCGGGCATCATGGCCGTGAAGGCCGTCATGGCGGTGGCGCTGTTCATGGCTTGACCGCGGGCAGGCGCGGCGTCGTGACGAGTTGCTGGAAGTTCTTGGCGGCGAGTTCGGTCTTGCGCAGCGGCTCGCCGGGGAACAGGCCGAGCGCGAACACCGCCACGACGATCAGTGCGAGGATGGTTTTTTCGCGCCCGTCGAGATCGGTGAGCGGGTGCGCGCCGGTCTGCGGCGCCTTGGTCGCGCCGAACAGGAAGGTCAGCGCAAAACGCAGCATGTACAGGGCGCCCAGCACCACGCCCGAGACCGCCACGCCGGCCAGGATCAGCGGCAGGCTGTCGCCGGCCAGGTACTGCGGCCACGCCCCGGTGAAGGCGCCCAGCAGCACCAGGAACTCACCCGTGAAACCGCTGGTGGTGGGCAGGCCGACGGAGGCCAGCGTGAGCACCATGAAGAACACCGAATACACCGGCAGCAGCCGGGCCAGGCCGCCATAGGCGGCGAGTTCGCGGGTATGGCAGCGCTCGTAGATCATGCCCACCATCAGGAACAGGCCGGCGGCCACCAGGCCGTGGCTGACCATCTGGATCACCGCGCCCTGGATGCCCGTGAGCTGCAGGCTCAGCAAGCCGAGCATCACGTAGCCGAGGTGGCTGATCGACGAATAGGCAATGATCTTCTTGATGTCGTCCTGCACCAGTGCCAGGCAGGCGCCGTAGACGATGCTCAGCACCGCCAGCGACATCAGCACCGGGGTGAACAGGTGCGTCGCGTCGGGGAACAGCGGGAAGCCCAGCTTCATGAAGCCGTAGGTGCCCATCTTCAGCAGCACGCCGGCAAGGATCACCGACCCTGCCGTGGGTGCCTGCACGTGGGCATCGGGCAGCCAGGTGTGCAGCGGCACCATCGGCACCTTGATCGCGAAACTCAGCGCGAAGGCCGCCAGCAGCCAGGCCTGCACGTCCAGCGGCAGGCGGGCCTTCACCAGGTCGGCGAATGCGAACGAGGTGACCCCGCCGGCGTCCTGCAGCGACACCACCAGGTAGATGACGGCCGCCAGCATCAGGATGCTGCCGAACGCGGTGTACAGAAAGAACTTGATGGTGGCGTAGATGCGCCGCTCGCCGCCCCAGATGCCGATCATCAGGAACATCGGAATCAGCATCGTCTCCCAGAACACGTAGAACAGGAACAGGTCCTGCGCCAGGAAGGTGCCGGTCATGGCGAACTGGATCAGCAGCACCATCGCATAGAACAGCTTCACGTCCTTGGTGATGGCGGTGAATGCGCTGGCCGTGACCAGCGGGCCCAGGAAGGCGGTGAGCATGACCAGCAGGATGTTGTAGCCATCCAGGCCCACCTGGTAGTGCACGCCCCAGGCGGCGATCCAGGGCAGCCGGGTTTCGAACTGCAGGCCGGCCACCGTGCTGTCGAAGTGCACGTACAGGCGCAGCGTCAGGACGAACACCACCACCATCACCAGCAGCGTCAGGCGGCGCACCAGCGTCGGCTGGTCGGCTGGCACCAGCAGCAGCAGGCCGATCCCGAGCAGGGGCAGGAACAGGACCAGGTTGAGGACCAGTGCGTCAGACATGGCGCCAACTCCAGATCAGGGCGCCGACGATGCCCGCCAGCACCAGACCGGCGTACAGGTGCAGCTGCCCGGTCTGCACGCGCGCCAGCCAGCCGGCGCTGCGCTGGCCCAGGGCGGCCAGGCCGTCCAGCGTGCCGTCGAGCAGCGCGCGGTCGCCCAGGCGCAGGAACACGCGGTCCGACACCCATACCAGCGGGCGCCCGATGACACGCTCGTAGAGTTCGTCGACGAAATACTTGCCCGACAACCAGCGGTGCGCCGTGGCGAAGCGCTCGCGCAGCGCGGCGGGCCGCGCCGGGTCGCCGCCGAACAGCCAGGCCGCCAGCGCGACGCCGGATGCGGCCAGCACCACCGACACCACCAGCAGCGGCGTCTCGAAGGCGTGCAGGTGTTCATTCACCGCCGGAAGCGGCAACAGCGGCTCGAGGAAGTGCGGCAGCGCGATGAAGCCCCCGACGGCCGACAGGCCGGCCAGCAGCACCAGCACGCCGGTCATGGACCAGGGGGATTCATGCACATGGTGTTCGACTTCGGGCGTCATGCGTGACGTGCCCAGGAAGGCCAGCCACAACAGGCGCGTCATGTAGAACGCGGTCATCAGGGCCGTGGCCGCCGCCACGCCCCACAGCAGCACCGAGCCGCCGCGCGAGCTGGCGAAGGCGTACCAGAGGATCTCGTCCTTGCTGAAGAAACCGGCCAGCGGCGGAATGCCGGCGATCGCCGCGGTGGCGATGGCGAAGGTGGTGAAGGTGACGGGAACGCGCCGCGCCAGGCCGCCCATCTTGCGCAGATCCTGCTCGCCGCCCAGCGCGTGGATCACGCTGCCGGCACCCAGGAACAGGCAGGCCTTGAAGAAGGCGTGGGTCATGACGTGGAAGATCGCCACGCCGTAGGCGCCCACGCCCAGGGCCAGGAACATGAAACCGAGCTGCGAGACGGTGGAGTAGGCCAGCACCTTCTTGATGTCGTTCTGCACCAGCGCCACGGTGGCGGCAAGGAAGGCGGTGGACACCCCCACGATCGCGATCACCGCCGAGGCCTCGGGCGCATGCAGGTACACGCCGGACATGCGCGCCACGAGGTAGACACCGGCCGTGACCATCGTCGCCGCATGGATCAGCGCCGATACCGGTGTCGGCCCGGCCATCGCATCGGGCAGCCAGACGTGCAGCGGAATCTGCGCCGACTTGCCGGAGGCGCCGATGAACAGCAGGATGCCCACCAGGCTGGCGCTGACCGCCGGCACTGCGCCGCCGGCGGTGTTGAACGCGGCGTTGATGCGGTCCATGTCCAGCGTGCCCACGGCGTGGTACAGCAGGAACATGCCGAGCAGGAAGCCGGCGTCGCCGATGCGGTTGGTGATGAAGGCCTTCTTGCCGGCCCGTGCGTTGGCCAGGTCGTCGAACCAGAAACCGATCAGCAGGTAGCTGGCCAGCCCCACACCCTCCCAGCCCACGAACAGCACCAGCAGCGAACGCCCCAGCACCAGCAGCAGCATGAAGAACAGGAACAGGTTGAGGTAGGCGAAGAAACGCCCGAAGCTCTTGTCGTGGGCCATGTAGCCGACCGAATAGATGTGGATCACCGAGCCCACGCCGGTCACGATCAGCGCCATGACGGCGGTCAGGCGGTCGAAGTAGAACGCGATCTCGAAGCGGCTGTCACCGATCAGCGCCCAGCGGTAGGCCACCTCCACCAGCGGCTTCCAGTCGCCGGACTGCAATTGCGCCAGTGCCTGCAGCACCAGGGCGAACGACGCCAGCGGCAGGCCGCAGCCGACCACGGTGACGAAACGCTTGCCCACGCGGTTGCCGCCGAGCTGCGTGGCCAGCACGCCGTTGAGCAGGAAGCCCAGCAGCGGAAGCAGGACGATGAGGGTCAGCGTACCGGTCATGGTCGTCTCAGCCTTTCAGGTCGCTGTACGCGCCCAGGTCGAGCGTGCGCTTGTCGCGCACCAGCAGCAGCACGATCGGGATGGCCAGCGCGATCTCTACCGTGGCGACCACGAAGATCAGGAACACCAGCACCGCACCCGCGGTGGTTCCGGCCTGCTGGGAGAAGGTGACCAGGCTGAGGTTGACGCCGTTGAGCATCAGTTCCATGCACATCAGCATCACCAGTACGTTGCGGCGCACGATGACGCCCAGCAGCCCCAGCGCAAACAGCGCCAGCGCCAGGCCGAGCAGGAGTTGGGTCTTATCCATGGTGTTGTCGATCTCCGGCGCGCCGGCTGATGCGGATGACGGCCAGCGCTGCCACCACCGCGGCCAGCAGCAGCACCGTGGTGAGTTCGAAGTGCAGCCAGTATTCGCCGACGAAACTCGCGGCGAACGTCGAGATGCCGAAACCCGGGGTGGCGGCGCCGGCGGCGGGTGCGCCTGCGGCCGGCAGGGCGTGCCACACGCTGATGCCCAGGGCGCCCAGCAACAGCACGAAGCCGGCCAGTCCCGGCAACAGCAGTTTCGAGTAGCGCGGCGCGCTGTCCTCGCGCACCTCCAGCAGCATGATCGTGAAGACCATGAAGACCATCACCGCGCCGACGTAGATCAGCACCTGGAAGGCGGCGATGAAATGCACGCCCAGCAGGCCGTAGATGGCGCCGAGCAGGGCCATGGTCGCGATCAGCGCCATCGCCACGCGCATCGGCTGGCGCGCCACCAGCATCAGCGCCGCGCACCCCAGCGCGGAGACGCCAAACACCAGCAGCAGCACGCTGTCGAGGTGGCGCAGCAGGGTGTCGATCATGTGGGGCTCCCGGGGTGCTTGCCGGCGACGGGGGCCCTGGCGGCGCCTGCCGCCGCGTAGGGCTTGGCCACGTCGCTCTGGGGCTGCCAGTGCAGCATCTCGTCCATCGTCAGCCACATCTGGTGGCGGTCTTCGGCGGGCAGGCCCGGCACCTCCTTGGCCATGCGGATCGCATCCTCGGGGCAGGCTTCCACGCACAGGCCGCAGAACACGCAGCGCGAATAGTCGATCTCGAAACGCACCGGAAACTTGGGGTGCGCCGTGTCGGTCGGGTCGTAGCCGGCCTCGATCTCGATCACCTTGGCCGGGCACACCGTGGCGCACATGTTGCAGGCGATGCACTGCGGCTTGCCGTCGGGGCGCTGCGTCAGCACGTGTTTTCCGCGGTTGCGCGGTGCGTAGTCGGCGCGGGTTTCTTCCGGGTAGTAGGTGGTCAGCGCGCCCTTGCGGCCGGTCATCCAGCGCCCCATGTTGCGCAGGAAGACCCCGCTGGTGATCGCCAGCCCGCGCAGGATCTCGGGCAGGTAGGCGCGCTCCCAGAGCGTGAGCCCGGGCTCGTTCCAGTAGCTCTTGCGCTTGTACGGAGTCATCCCTGGCCCCCTGCCTTTTGCGCCCACACCAGCAGCGCGGTCACCGTGAGGTTGGCCAGTGCCAGGGGCAGCAGGAACTTCCATGAAAACGCCAACACCTGGTCGTAGCGGAAGCGCGGCAGGCTCCAGCGGATCAGGATCTGGAAGCTGCACACCACCATCACCTTGGCCAGGAACACCACCAGTTGCGTCACCACGACGGCGCCATGGCTCATGGCCCAGGTGCTGCCGTCGGGCCAGCTGAAACCGGCGTCGTTCATGTAGGGCAGGTTGTAGCCGCCCAGGAACAGCGTGGTGAACAGGGCGCCGATGATCGCGATCTCGATGAACTCGGCGAACATGAACAGGCCCATCTTCATCGCGCTGTATTCGGTGTAGTAGCCGGCGATCAGCTCCGACTCCGCCTCGGGCAGGTCGAACGGGATGCGCTTGTTCTCGGCGATGGCCGCGGTGAGGAACAGCACGGCGGCGAAGGGCTGGTAGACCACGCCCCAGGCCGGCAGGAAGCCCAGCACCACGCCCGACTGCTGGCGCACGATCGCGTCCAGATCGAGTGTGCCGAAGACCAGGATCAGCCCGAGCACGGTCAGGCCCATGACCAGCTCGTAGGAGATCATCTGCGAGCCGGCGCGCACGCCGCCGAGCATCGAGAACTTGTTGTCCGAGGACCAGCCCGCCAGCATGGTGCCGATGATGGTCAGGCCGCTGAAGGCGAACACGACCAGCAGCCCGGCGTCCAGCCGCGCGATCTGCATCGGGTAGGTGCGCCCGCCGAACCAGTCGGCCAGTGCCGGGAACAGCCGGCCGGGGTCGAGCATGCCGCCGAAGGGCACCACGGCAAACACCAGCAGCACCGGCGTGAACACCACCCACGGCGCCACCGCATAGGCCAGTGCGTCGTAAGTGCGCGGCTTGAAGTCCTCCTTCATGAGCATCTTGATGCCATCGGCGATGCCGTGGAACAGGCCGAGCCAGATCAGCTTGACCTTGGTGAACGGGATGCGGATGTAGGCGCGGTTGGCGCCGATGCGGTCGGACATCACGGCGGCCTGCTTGCGCTCGACCCAGGTCAGCACGGTGCCGAAGGACATCAGCATGCCCACCGCATACGCGATGAAGACGACGTAGACGAGCAGGTCCTGTGTCATGGCAAGGCCTTTGCGGGAACCGGGGCCAGGGCCTCGAACAGCGTTTGCGCGTCGGCCACGTCCGGGGCTTTCTGGAAACAGGCTTCGAAGGCGCTGACCACACCCTGGAAGTTGGTGTAGTGGCCGCTGCGTTCGGTCTGCACACTGATCGGGAGGAACACGTCGGCGTGGCCGTTCTCGGGCTGCAGGTAGCTGTTGAGGTAGACGATCTTCGCCTTGGGCGGCAGCTCGGCGAAGCTGAAACCTTCGCCCCAGACCAGCACCAGGTCGGTATCGGGCGGGAAGGCCGTGCCGATGTCCGCCGGCACGGGTGCGAACCGGGAACGCGCCGCAGCGCTGTTGGGGTTCTTGTCGGGCCGGATCAGCAGTTCGTCCTCCAGGCGCTCGCCGGCCACGGCCTGCCAGTCGGCCTTGACGTAGCTGCGCATGCGCCGGCCCAGCGCCGCGTCGAAGGCCGCCAGTTCCTCGTTCGACCCCCAGCTCGACACCAGCGCCACCGGCTGGCGCGCGGCATCGACCAGGGCGCGTGCCCGGGCGATGGCCTGTGCCTGATCGACCGGCTGGCCCTTGAGCATGGCCTGCGTGGCGCGGGCGCGCTCGAAGAGCTGCGCCAGGTCGCGGCCCTTGTTGCAGATCCACGGCCCGTTCACGGCCGGGTTCTCCAGCGGCGTGATGCGGTCGATGCGGGTGTTCTGCCGGGCATCGAGGTTTTTCAGCTTCCACTCGGTCTTGCGGTGCCAGATGTTGACGCTGCAGCCTCGCTCGCAGCCCGGGCACACCGAAGGCGTCGGCCGCAGGTACCACACCCGCGCCTTGTGCAGGAAGGACTTCGAGAGCAGCGCGCCGACCGGGCAGATGTCGATCACGTTGTCGGAGTACGGGTCGGACTCGAAGGCGCCGTCCTCCACCGGCCGGATCAGCGAATGGTCGCCGCGGCTCTGCACGCCCAGCGCATGCGTCTTCGACACCTCGTGGGTGAAGCGCACACAGCGCGTGCACAGGATGCAGCGCTCGTTGTCCAGCACGATGCGGCTGGACAGGTCGAAGTGCTTGGTCGCATGCACCTTGGCGTCGGTCGAGATCGACGGCGACCCGTTGTATTCGTAGTGGTAGTCCTGCAGCGTGCATTCGCCGGCCTTGTCGCAGATGCCGCAGTCGACCGGGTGGTTCAGCGTGATGAACTGCAGGGTCTCCTTGCGCCGCGCGCGCACCCGCGCCGAATCGGTGAACACCCGCATGCCGCGGGTGACGGGCATGTTGCAGGCGATGTCGAGCCAGCCTTCGCCCTCGACCTGCCCGTCGCTGGCCACCTCGACCATGCAGATGCGGCAGTTGCCGGGCACCGACAGCTGCGGGTGCCAGCAGAAATACGGGATGAAATAGCCGTTCGCCTTGGCCGCCTGCATCACGGTCTGGTTGTCCTCGGCCTGCACCGGCTTGCCGTTGATGAAGAAATCAAGCATGGGCCGCCACCTGTCTTTCCACTTCGAGGCGCCCGCCCAGGCGCGACCGCTTGTGTTCGATGAAGTACGCGAACTCGTCGCGGTACTTGGCGATGATGCCCAGTGTGGCGTAACCCGCCGCGTCGCCCATGCCGCAGATGGTGGTGCCGTCGTTGGCGCGCGAGATGCGCTCGAGCTGCTCGATGTCGCCCGGGCGCCCGTTGCCATCGACGATGCGGTCGATGATGCGGTGCATCCAGCCCATGCCCTCGCGGCACGGCGTGCACTGGCCGCAGGATTCATGGTGGTAGAAGCGCAGCAGCACCTGCAGCAGCCGGACCATGCAGGTGCCCTCGGCGATCACCACCATGCCGCCGGAGCCCACGCCCGAACCCGCGCCGGTCAGCGAGGCGTGGTCGTAGGTCAGCGGCTCGATCTCGGCGGCGGTCAG
>Ga0105047_10011551_pt1 | contig 14315 bp, 9 predicted proteins | sample MAT04_FD_78384 | JGI IMG/M metagenome (GOLD analysis project Ga0105047, IMG submission 78384) | Freshwater microbial communities from Lake Fryxell liftoff mats and glacier meltwater in Antarctica - MAT-04 (megahit assembly) | ecosystem: Environmental > Aquatic > Freshwater > Ice > Liftoff... | reverse complement strand
GACCATTCTTGAGCTAATTCAGCAGCCGGCAGTAGGTCCGTTATCACGATTGACTCTTGATACCGGCTTTTACGTATCAATCGCGCTATTTAATCAACAGCTCCAATCCTATGCACCCAAATCATCAAAAAAGGTTTCCGATAAAGCCCAGGAAATAAGGCTGACTTTTGAAGCACTGGATTTAATCTACAAGCAAAAAACCTCTGCCAGGGTTACCAGTTCACTTCAAAATAGACTTCTGGCTTTTCTAAACACATCTGCCGGTGTCCGACTGATTTCTACGCTGGTGTTGTTACGCAACAACGTTTCAGACACCACTTCCTGTTATGGACTTTACAGCACCCTGCGACGGTCAATTGCTGCAGATCTACCGACTGATCAGATACCTTTCTTAAACAGTGCTATAAAGTTGCTAAAATCGTTACTTGATTTTTCAGACTTCACGAACAAATCAAATCTTTCAATAGCAGAAATGGCATTTGAAATTCCAGTTTGTCGCGACTTCATACTGGTCCATGAAAGTGATGGTATTAGCTGGTTCAATCAGGAACGGTTTGAAGAATTACTAATCTGGCTATATTTTGCTGATTTTGTTATGGCTCTAAAAAAAGAGCTCTCAGCAAGAACAATCTCAAGCTGGCTAAAAACTACTTCAACTGAATTCTGTCGAGCACAAGAAATGGCAGCAAATGCCGGATACCGTTCAAAACTGTTCTTAAGCCTGATTAGACCGACTGTGGCACCTGACATGGCCATTAAAACCAAAAAACAGACGCTCAAGGTAAATGATGCTAAAAGCACTGCGCGCCCGGTTAAATCAAAAACACAGGACGATAAAATACCCGGCTGAACCGGCGATCCTTCCTGATCTTTTTCGCGGCTATCCGCATCTTGACCAGTCTCTCTGCCCGTCCGACTGTTCCATCTGCACTTCCGTCTGCCCCACCGCTGCAATCCAGAACTGCAATGGTCTCTCCGTTGACATGGGTAAATGCCTTTTTTGTCCCGAATGTGAGCGTGTCTGCCCTTCTTCAGCGGTACATTTTACAAATAATGAGTGTTTGTCCGCATCAGAACGCGAGGACCTTGTTGTCCGCCCGGAAGAGAAAGCCCGACTGGCTCATTCGCTTGGTAAAGACCTTCTTTCCATGTTTGGCAGATCATTAAAGTTGCGTGAAGTTAGTGCTGGAGGCTGCAACGGTTGTGAAGCAGACACAAATGTTCTTTCAACACCAGTTTTTGACCTTGCACGATTTGGAATCCAGTTTGTCGCTTCTCCGAGACATGCCGACGGCATTTATGTCACAGGACCGATCACAGAAAACATGCGGATCGCCTTGTTAAAAACCTGGGAAGCGATTCCATCGCCCAAGATCGTTATCGCTGCAGGAGCATGTGCCATAGACGGGGGACCTTTTCATGGCCTGCCAGAAATCCATGGCGGTGTTGACAAATTCCTGCCGGTTGACCTGTATATTCCAGGTTGCCCGCCTCATCCGGTCACAATTCTGGACGGACTACTTAGACTACTGAATCGACGCTAACTTTTAAGAGGCGGGTAATGCCAAAACAATTCAGCATTGTTTTTAAGTGTAACAGCTGTAATCAGACCTAATATAGAGTTTTGGTTACAATCCACTTACTTAAAGACCTCCGAAGTTTTGAAACCTCAGAGGTCCTTTTTCATGACGATTGTAAGAATAACGTTCTACACAAAAGGATTTCTCAAGGAAATTGTTTGATCCCGTCTCGGGCCGACAGAAACCATAACAATCGGACAACCGGCCAGTTCTTCAAGTCTTCTGACATATGACTTGGCATTTTCAGGAAGATCTTCATATGCCTTCACTTCTGTAATATCAACGCCCCAACCGGGCAGTTCCTCGTAAACCGGCTGACAGTTTTCAAAAGACTCCAAAGCCGCCGGCAAAGTTTCCAGCATCTGACCATTCAGCATATATCCTGTACAGACTTTGATAGTATCGAAATCAGACAACACATCCAGCTTGGTCAACGCAATACCGGACATGCCGTTTACACGCACCGCATAACGAATAATCATGGCATCAAACCATCCGCAACGACGAGGGCGGCCCGTAGTTGCACCGAATTCTCCGCCAATTCTGCGCAACTTTTCACCGGTTTCATCCATCAACTCAGTTGGAAATGGACCACTGCCAACCCTGGTAATATAAGCTTTGGAAATGCCAATAACTTCATGAATCTGGCGCGGACTGACACCGTAACCGGTAGCAGCGCCACCGGAGCATGTTGAAGAAGAAGTTACATAAGGGTAGGTACCATGATCAATATCCAGCAGCGTTCCCTGAGCACCTTCAAACAGTATTTTTTTACCGTTTTTCAGGTCTTTATCCAAAATAAGTGAAGTATCTGCAACGTATTTTTTCAACACATCTGCATATGCCTTATACTCGGCAACAACTTCATCAAAACTGCATGGCTCTCCATCCAGAAGATTCGATAGCAAGAAGTTCTTCTCAGGCAAGAACTCATTCAGTTTGCGTTCAAAAGCCTCCTGGTTAATCAGGTCCATCAGGCGGATGCCGCGACGGCCGATTTTATCCTCATAGCACGGCCCGATACCACGACCGGTTGTACCTATCTTCTTATCTCCGCTTTTGGCTTCACGGGCAATATCGATCCGTTTATGGTATGGCATGATAATATGCAGAGACTCGGACAGCAAAAGGGCCGAATCATCCTGAAGACGGCCAGACTCTTTCAGCTTGGTAATTTCCTTAATGAAAACCTGCGGATCAAGAACAACACCATTACCGATAATACAGCGTTTGCCTTCATGCAGGATGCCTGACGGAATCAGATGCAGTACAACAGTTTCCTTGCCGACAACAAGCGTATGCCCAGCATTATTGCCACCTTGAAAACGTACGATATCATCAGCATATTCAGTATAGATATCGACAACCTTACCTTTACCTTCGTCACCCCACTGGGCGCCTACTACAACAACGTTAGTCATTTTATCGGTTCTCCTGATTTATCTAAATGATTTTGACAACTTGTCTGAACTCGAACCCCTGAGCCCACATTATAACTACGACTATGTAACATATAAAACTAACTCCCCCTAGCCCCCTCTTAAATCAAGAGGGGGAACCAGGAATCAGCGATTCTGTGCGTCCCTCCCCTTAGTTAAGGGGAGGACAGGAGGGGTTATTTGCAAAGGATCAAACGTTACAACATACGCTTATCTTGATTCAATCAACGACATTAGACCTGGTTGAGACAACTCATCCCTGGTAAGAGATATCTTGCGACCATCACTGATGCGTACTGCATAAGCATCCAGGTCACCAATGACGAGCATGTAGCTGAAGTTCATCCGTCTGGCATACTCCAGCGAACTGTCATAGTCCCTGCGGATTATGTCGCGTGCGGTGGTAAAACCATGAAATCTTAACAGACGGGCAACTTCCAGGGCCTCACGACGATCATCACGGCCATTAAACAGCAGGAAATCTCTCTTGGTTACGATTGCCAACTCCGGCAGCCTTTCCATCGCCTGTAAAAGCCCAAGTACATTAAAAGTAAAACCGGTTGCTGGGGCTTCAAACCCGTAGCGTGCAGTAAGATTGTCATAACGTCCACCGCTACAGACCGGCTCGCCAAGACCTGTTACAAAACCTTCAAAGGTTATTCCGGTGTGATAATCAAGACCACGTGTTTCTCCAAGGTCAATTGTCAGATAGTCACTAACACCATGTATATCCAGTATATCCAACACCTGGCGCAGATTCACAAGAGCTGCAAGTGATCTACTGTTACTGGCAACGGCCTGGGCAGCATCAAGAACTTCTCGACCGCCGAACAGGCGGGGCAGTGCATTGATTTCGCAGCGTGATGCATCTGAGATTTGATTGCTATTCAACACAGCTGATACGGCAGAAAGGTCTTTGCGAGTTACAGCTTCCTTCAGCTCCGACATCGCAGGTCCGTTTAAGCCTGACGCCGCCATAACGCCACGACAGAATTCTACCTGCCCGAGATCGATCTTGAATTCATCGAATCCAAGAGATTTCATAGCTTCAACAGCCATAACAATCATCTCAGCATCCGCTTCTGGAGAATCAAGCCCGATCAATTCGACTCCGGATTGAAATATTTCACGGCTGCGGCCGGCCTGTATTTCTGTTTGACGCAGAACTCGCCCACTATAGCTGATTCTATGAGGTAGCGGCCAGTTTTTCAAACGTGTTGCCACTATCCGGGCAATCTGAGGTGTGATATCAGGTGGAAGAACCAGTAGCCGACTACTCTGACGGTCATCAAAGCGGTAGGTCTTACCTTTCAGCTCGTCACCCATTCCAATTGACAGCACATCTTCATATTCCAGTCGCGGCACAATCACACGGCTAAAACCCCACAGTTCAAATATGCGGCTGATGCTATTCTCGATCTTTTCAATTTTGCCAGCGGCTTCTGGCAGGTAATCACTTACACCACGGGGAAGTGATATATCGGGGCTGTTTATGGTCATTTCGTCCTGGTTTGGTTTTTTGTTGTTATATTCCAAGCTTCAATTTCAAAAACTATCAGAGTCGGTCCAGTATAGTACTGATGATTATTCAACTTTTTTGATCGAAAGTGACGAAGCACCATTTGTTATAATACCGGGACGCTGAACAGTCTGCAACATTAGCAACTCATTTCGAGCCTCATCATAGTAATAATCGGGCATATAGTTCTGGGTTTCTTTTGTATGCCATTTTTCGTCCAGGCTTGATCCGTTCCAACTAAAGTTATAGACCAACCCTTTTTTATAGGATCTGGCATTTCCCATGACCCAGAAGCCATCATTCTTACCAACCAGAATATCACCCTTGCTGGAGACTTGAATTCGCATATTCATGAAGATCCAGCGGAATTTATCGCCGGTTATGCGGATATTATCGGCATCATCTTTCTGGAAATAGAGTTCAGAGCCGCCAAATTTATCATTGCTACGCCAAAGTTCTTTCAATTCCTGATCATGCACAATCAGGTAGCCATCAGGTTTGATTACAAGTGTATAGATTTTACCGTCAGCGGTCTTGAACTGATTAAATGTATAAATATTCCCATTGGTAGGAAGCTTGATCGATTTTTTAAAGGAGATTTTTGAGCCCGATCTAACAGCCTCATGCACGTCACCAAAAAAATCTGCATCGCGGCTCATGGCCTGGGCATATAGTTTTTTACTTCCACCGGCTAGGCTGAAACTGCGGAAGAACCAGGGCAGGTTTTCAGCAACCATCTGTAGCTTATCACCCTTTACATGCCAGACTTGAGAAGCTAATTCACCATTTCGTATGACAGTCAGATAGATTTCAATTGTACCTTCAGCCGCTTCAACAGTATCGAGAGAAATAATATTATAGCCGTTGCCGAGCTCAGTCTGAGCGACAAGATTAATTTCACTACCTTGGCGATAATAGGTAAACCGACGTTCCCCTGCCATGAAAATTTCACGACTCCCATCCGGCAACGTTTTTCCGGTAGCCATCAGATTTGAAGCACCGTCCAGGCGCTTACTCAACCAATTGCCGGCAGTATTTAAACCGGAGTCCAGCGGTTTAATAAATTCACTTTTAACTGCCGAAACAGCATTAATTTCAGGCTTTACAAAGTCAGATTTGACTGGTACCGCCGGTACGACAACGCTTTTTGATACTGATGTTAAAACAGGAACTTTGGCAAGTTCAGCCGTCAGCTTTTCAGCCAGTTTGCCAACAACAGGAATCAATTCCTCACCGGTATCACCCTGTACGAAAGCTCGGGTAATTGTCTTACCAGCGACAGTTCGAGCCATGGCATCGATACTGTAAATCTTACCTATGGCAATATAGGTTCCGCTGACCAGCACATCGGCCTCAGCCTGACTGCCAACAGACACGACCTTATCACTGTTCAGACGCGATGAAAGAAGTACCGGCAGTGTTGTTTTCAACTCGTCGCGGTTTTGAACACCCACAACATTGAACTCGGAAACAAATACTTTGATTTGGGAAGCATGAACATTGTTTGAAGAGACGATTAAAGCCAGAAAGGAAAATATCGCAAAGAACTTTTTCATTATGGATCCCCTTTGAAGTTGACGCGCTGGGATTATCTCAAAAGAACCTGTTAAAGTCAAAAAAAAAGGGCGGGATTTATCCCGCCCTTCAATACTTCTGTGTAAAGTCAGACTAGAAAGCGTAGTTCAGAGCAATCGCAGTCAAGAAAGGGTTGTCTGCGTTTCTAGAGCCAGTAGTACCAAGCAAGTTAGCGCCTGCATCCTTATGTCCATAACCATCACCTAGGAAAGCATAAGCTGCCGTAAATTGGGTAGAAAGGTTATCATACAGCTTATAACCAACCGTAGCGTTAACTTCGGCACCAATATTTGCACTAACAGCACTCCGTTTCATAGCAACTTTGGCAGCGCCAACATTACCGTTGTAAAACACTTTACCGGCTTTACCTTCATAACCAGCAAATGCACCCATCAGACCAAGGCCACCGCGAGTCAAATCAGAGCCACCACCAATCTGAGTTGAAGAGTTAATAGTTGCAGCGTTTCTGGTGATCAACCACATATTGGCTGGTGTATAATAGTTTACAGCTGGGCCAATTGACTGCCATGCTTTGTTATGCGGATCATTTGCGCCACCCTTGTCGCCTGACAGATACAAAGCGGCAACGTTTACACTACCAGGACCTGCAGCAATCTTCGCAGCAACAGCGGCAGCAATAGCAGTAGTGCTATTATCAGACAGTGCAAGGTTGCTGTTTTCTTTACCAAACTGGAAACCCAGTGCAGCTGTTAAGGAAGCAGGTCCAATTTTTGCTGCGGCATTAAGGCCAAGAGTATTATTTACAATCGTAGGTGTATTAGCTCCAGCCACCTTATCCAACAGCATATAATAACTTGCGCCGACCGTCATGTCTTTATTGATGGCGAATTTAGCATCAAACACGTTCAGATCTTTAGTTCCTGCGTTGCTAGCAAATGCCACGCCAGATACCAGTGCTGCTGGAGCAGCATTATAACCGAAAGCAGTATTATCATTACCAACTGTGAAATAACCGTAGGTAGTTGTCAGAGCACCAAATTTACCAGTAAAAACTGCACCGGTTGCATCAAAGTTACCGTAGAGGCCACCAAAGGAATCATTAAAAGGCTGAATACCAACCATTGCGCGAACTGGAACAGCAGGAATTTTGAAATCAAGGTATACGCTTTTGGTTTCAAGCGTAATGCGGTCAGCATCCAAACCACCGCCATCGCCAATTGGGTACTTAGTTGATGTTGAACCACCAAATTTTGTATCAAGCTCAAAATGTGTAACTAATTTCAAGTCATCGCTGGCTTTAGCAATGTACTGAAGGCGAGCACGCTGCTCGATGAACTTGTCAGTGCGGGAATTTTCTCTCAACTGAAAAGTTCCGCCGCCAGAGAGTGCGTTGGTCATGTAACCATAAGCCCTGTACATACCGTGAAACTCGTTCTCGAATGCCATTGCAGGTACTGCTGATGCTACACCGAGTGCTCCTACTGCTGCTGCTACCATAATCTTTTTACTCAACTTCATGTGTGCCTCCTTCATTTTTATATGATGCTTACATACTGCTTACGACTTACTTTTAAGGGCCAACTATCTATCTGTGCAACTCACCACCTTTCATAAGGGATTAGGTGTTGCTTTTAAGATACATGCCGTTAAATCAAATCATTAAGCGCTGCGCCCTGCTGTTCTGCCGACCATCAGAGTTTTAACTATCAGATATACTTTGTTTGGTGCACTTCTGTTGTATTTCAAATATCAGACAAACTTTTCTTACTATAAATACAGCGTGTTACAAATTATATTCGATTTCATTCTCAGTTCTATCCTGAAAAGTTATGCGATTTATACAATTTCTCATAGAATTGTCAAGAAAAAACGCATTTATAATTAACAAAACATGTGAAAACGAACCCTTAACAAGACAAATTCAATCTCTTTTACGCCATAAACAACCATAAATCAAGAAAGATATTCTAGTGATGACCATCGCCACACTGGCAAATTTCGGTCAGAATGCCACCGCTGGTTTTTGGGTGAATGAAGGCGATACGTGTACCATGTGCGCCGTTACGAGGTTTTTCATCGACCATGCGAGCGCCGTCAGCCATCAGTTTGGCAATAGCAGCTTCAATATCGTCTACTTCATAGGCCAGATGGTGAACACCGGGGCCACCGTTTTTTTCCAGGAACTTTGCAATCGGACTTTCAGGTGAGGTTGGCTCGAGCAGTTCTATTTTTGATTCACCGATTTCAAACATGGCAACGCGTACTTTCTGTTCAACAACTTCTTCTGTTCCGGCAAATTTCATATTCAGCATATCACGGTAAAAAGGAATGCTCTCTTCCAACGATTTAACTGCAACACCAACGTGATTAATTTTAGTCAACATGATTATTTCTCCTTTGGATAAAAATAAAGCCCCGAAAGCAAAGCTTTCGGGGCGAATAACAACTGATTACAGTACAACTGTCTCCTGGTGCTTGCCAAATACGCCTCTGAATACGTCAGCAATTTCACCGAGAGTTGCGTAGACTTTAACAGCCTCAAGAATTACAGGCAGGAGGTTTTCTGTGCTCTTGGCAGCAGCTTCCAGCTTAACAAGCATAGCCTTAACTGCTGCGTCGTCACGACCGGCTTTCACTGCAGCAAGAGCTTTCTTCTGCGCAATTTCAACTTCTTCCTTAACCCTGAGCAGACCGGTTGGAGGCGGCTCGGTTACGGTGAACTTGTTAACGCCGACAATGATCAACTCGCCTTTTTCAATGGCCTTCTGGTATGCATAAGCAGAATCCTGGATTTCTTTCTGCTGGAAACCGCGGGAAATAGCTTCAACAGCGCCACCCAACTCATCAATCTTGGCAATGTATGCCAAAGCTGCGGCTTCGATCTGGTCAGTCATGGACTCAATGTAGAAAGAACCACCCAATGGATCAACGCTGTCAGCACAGCCGGACTCATAGGCGATAACCTGCTGAGTACGCAGAGCGATACGCACGGAATCTTCTGTTGGCAGTGCAAGGGCTTCGTCGCGTGAGTTGGTGTGAAGAGACTGTGTGCCGCCGAGACAGGCTGCCAGAGCCTGCAAGGTTACACGCATGATGTTATTGTCTGGTTGCTGTGCGGTCAGCGTACAACCGGCGGTCTGGGTATGAAAACGAAGTGACTGGGACTTGACGTCTTTTGCGCCGAAACGCTCTTTCATGACCTTTGCCCAGATACGGCGTGCAGCGCGGAACTTGGCTACCTCTTCCAGCACATTGTTGTGCGCATTGAAGAAGAATGCCAGGCGTGGTGCAAACTCATCCACGTTCATACCAGCCTTGATAGCTGCTTCAACATAGGCGATACCGTCAGCAATGGTGAAGGCAACTTCCTGAACTGCGGAGGAACCGGCTTCACGGATATGATAACCGGAGATGGAGATTGTGTTCCACTTAGGTACGTTATCTTTGCAATATGCAAAGATGTCGGTGATGATTCTCATGGACTCTTTAGGTGGGTAGATGTAAGTACCGCGAGCCATGTATTCTTTGAGGATATCATTCTGGATAGTACCGGAAACCTGAGCAGGAGTCACACCTTGTTTCTCGGCTACGGCAATATACATACAGAGCAGAATTGCGGCTGTGGAGTTACAGGTCATTGAGGTAGAAACCTTGTCCAAAGGGATACCGTCAAAGAGGATTTCCATGTCAGCCAGTGAGTCGATAGCAACACCGACCTTGCCGACTTCGCCCTGGCTCATTGCTGCATCAGAGTCATAGCCCATCTGGGTTGGAAGGTCAAAAGCAATTGACAGACCGGTCTGGCCTGCGCCGAGCAGATACTTGTAGCGCTCGTTTGATTCAGCTGCGTTGCCGAAACCTGCGTACTGGCGCATGGTCCAGAACTGACCGCGGTACATGGTTGGCTGTACGCCACGGGTATAAGGATACTGTCCCGGGAAGCCGAGTTTCTCTTCATAACCTGCATATTCTTCAGGTGTAAAGCAACGCTCGATTTCGATGTCAGAAGTTGTGCGGAAATCCTCATAACGCTCTTTAGAACGAGTAAGGGTTTTGGCAACTGCTGTTTCTGTCCATTTTTGTTTCTTTTCTGAAATACTCATTTTTCTGCTCCTTGGGGTGGATTAAAAAAATAACTTCAAAGACGATTGCGCATTTTATGTATAAGTGCCAAGAAAGTCAATCAGGTTTTGATTCAATTCCGTATTTATAAGCATCTGGCAATCGAATCAAGCGGAAAAAAGGTCTGAATTATTTAAGATTAGTGTCGATCTTCCGCTGAATCTCTTTCCTTATTACGTCCCTACCCTTATTTAAGGGGAGGACAGGAGGGGTTAGCCTTGCTGTTCATAACTCCACCCTGCCCCCTCTTAACTTAAGAGGGGGAGCAAAGAATAAAGCCTCGTTTTTACTACCGTAAGATTTGTGCAAATCAAGGAATTATTTGCTCCTCAGCTTTCTGGCAACCAACTCCAGCGTATGCATTACTTTAACTGACGAACCGGCCTGTTTCAGCCCATCCGACAACTGCATCATGCAGCCAGGACATCCTGTCGCAACGACCTCCGCCGCTGTTTCAATTATGGCACGGCTTTTTGCCTCGTTAATGGTCATGGAAGATTCATAGTGATAAACGTTAAAGGTCCCACCCAGGCCGCAACAGCGATCAGCCCCCTCCATTTCGATTAGTTCGACACCACTAGCACCCTTCAACAGCTTGCGAGGCTGCCCTGTCAAGCCTCTGGTTCTTAAATGACAGGGGTCATGATAAGTGACGCGCAGGGGCTCTCCAGATCCTGTCACCGATGTATCTAACCCCAACTGTTCCAGCAGCTGCGACGCATCCACTGTTTTGGCTGCCAGGGCTTCAAGCCTGGCCTTCAATTCCGGATTGCGTTTGCCCACAACCAGTGGATAAAAGCGATGCAGAGCCCCTCCACAGGTTGCACAGGCACTCATAACATAATCGGCTTCATATTTTTCCATTTCCAACAGATTTCTTTCCGCCAGTTCTCGTACCGTATTGATATCGCCGCCGGACATGGCCGGCAAACCGCAGCACTGCTGCCCCTTGGGAATAATGACCGTGCAGCCAAGATGCCGAAAAAGAACCAGAGCTGCCTCGGCAACTTCGGTATAAACAAAATTGGTCATGCAGCCGACGAAAAAAACTATGCGTGGCTTGCCCGGTTCTCCGGAAATCACCTCAGGATGTCTGTCCAGAAAAGCTTTTTTGGCAAGCGCCGGAATATATCGCCGGTTACCAACAAACGGTGCCGGAAAACGTAGTCGCAGTCCGGATGTCTCAGGCACTTTTTTGAAAAACAACGGCCCGAGCAGGGCGGCCATTTTGGTGCCCATTTTCATGACTGCGCGGTTTTTGATTACCTGACCAACCGCCATATGAAAGGTAGTCAACCCACGTTTACGAGCCAGTGCCTCACGAGCGGCAATAATGATTTCATCGGTTGGAACGCTATTTGGGCACTTGTCCACACAACTGCCGCAGAGCAGACATTTTGACATGGCCTGACAGGTCGAGTCATCCAGCTGAATGTCATCCGTGAGCAAGTGCTGCACCAGAGCAATCTTGCCGCGGGCAACCGAAGTTTCACGGCCAAAGACAGCAAAAGCGGGGCAGTTGGCCCGACAGGCACCGCATTTGACACATTTTTTAAGATGTTCTTCGATTCTTTTCAGGGGGTTGCTATCAGATTTTTCCATAGTTATTCACAACATCGTCCGTTATTTTTTTTGCATTTTGCGCATCGTCTTAACTTGAAGAAGGTGGCTAATAATAAATCCGTCTGTTTAGCACGTTCCTCACCTTAGTTAATTACTCTCTGGGGGCCTAAAGGGAGGCCAGGAGGGGTTAGCCTTACTGCTCATAACTCCCCCCAACCCCCTCTTAACTTAAGAGGGGGAGAAAAAGGGACTCAGTTTCCAGTTTTCCAGCGCTTCCAGTGCACGCTCTGCCAACTTACCACGCCTTTCCTTCTTTTTGATTTTACCAAGTAGTGCCGGGAAAAGACCGTAGTTGACATTCATCGGCTGGAAATGGCGGGCATCAGCATTGGTAACATGCGCTATCAATGCACCCATGGCAGTTTCCGGGGGAGGTACCGGCAGCGTTTCACCGGTCAGCAGATGTGCAGCCGAAATTCCGGCCAGAAATCCACTGGCGGCAGATTCGACATAACCTTCCACGCCAGTAATCTGACCGGCGAAGAAAACGTTCGGCTGATGCTTGAGCTGCTGAGTAGGCAGAAGCAATGATGGTGAATTTATGAAGGTGTTGCGATGCATGGAACCAAGCCGCACAAACTCGACCTGTTCAAGACCAGGGATCATCCTGAATATACGGCGCTGTTCCGGCCAGGTTAGCTTGGTCTGGAATCCGACCAGATTAAACATGGTCCGCTCAAGGTTTTCGGAGCGCAGCTGAATAACAGCGTGGGCTTCAAAACCATTCCGCGGATCAATCAATCCGACCGGCTTCATCGGACCAAAACGGAGTGTCTCCACACCACGGCTGGCCATCTCCTCCAGCGGCATGCAGCCTTCGAAATGAACAACTTTTTCGAAATCGCGCGCAGGTACTTTTTCTGCTTTAAGCAACTCATCCACAAAAGTCTTATACTGTTCCTCATCAAGCGGGCAGTTCAGATAATCTGCACCATCCCCTTTACCATAGCGTGATGCAGCAAACACTTTTGACATGTCCAATGAATCTGCTGTGACAATCGGCGCTATTGCGTCGTAAAAATACAGTCGGTCTCCGGTCAGCTCAGCCAGCGATGAAGCCAGGGCGTCGCTTGTTAATGGTCCGGAGGCAATTATGACAACACCCTCAGCAGGGATTGCAGTGACTTCACCATGTACCAGACGGATCAACGGATGACTGTTGATTTTATTTGTAATGTAGTCGGAAAACAATTGACGATCAACTGCCAGTGCACCGCCAGCCGGCACGCGAGTAGCCTCGGCAGCCTCCATAAAAAGCGAGTTACAACGCCTCAACTCTTCTTTTAGCAGACCAACAGCATTTTCAAGGGAATCTCCCCGAAGGGAGTTGGAACAGACCAGTTCTGCCAGACCGTCAATATGATGGGCCGGAGAACGTTTTTCCGGCTTCATTTCGTGGAGAGTGACACTAATCCCGCGCTGTGCCGCCTGCCAGGCGGCTTCACAACCTGCCAGTCCGGCACCGATAATTGTAAGTGACTTCATCTATTTCTTTTCCTTGCCGCCCTCTTTGAAATCACAACCTTCTTTGGGGCACTTCACATATTCCCCTTCCCGCTTGCTGATTTTCTTCACAAGCAGAGGAAAATCACATTTAGGGCATCTACGTTCAACCGGCAGATCCCAAAGGGCAAACTTGCACTGCGGATAGCGATTACAGGAATAGAACATCTTGCCATAGCGTGATTTTTTCTCGGTCAGTTCGCCCTCTTTACATTCAGGACAGACCACACCCGTACCCTTGGGCTTGATCAGCGGCTGAATATTTTTACAAGCCGGATAACCTGAACAGGCCAGATACTTACCATAACGACCATCCTTGATCAGCATCTGGGCACCGCATTTTTCACACTTTTCTTCGGAAACTTCCGGTTCAGCTGACTCGGCTGCATTCTCGCCGGAAATATTACGCGTATATTTGCATCCTTCCTTGAAACCAGAACAGGCAATAAACTTGCCACGTTTACCAAGCTTTACAACAAGCGGCTGTGAACACTCTGGACACTTCTCGTCCGTGGCCTCGGTAGTCAGATCCGACTTCTGAACTTCACCTTCTTTCTGTTTTAGCAAGGTAATAAAAGGCTCCCAGAATTCCTTCAGCACCGGTTTCCATTGTTTTTCCCCACGGGAAACCTGATCCAGTTCCTCTTCCAGTCCGGCTGTAAAATTATAATCCACATAGCGGGAAAAATGAGCAACCAGCAGGTCGCTGACCACCATGCCCACATCTTCAGGGAAGAACCGTTTCTTGTCCAGACGGGTATATTTGCGCTCCACCAGGGTATTCATGATTGAGGCATAGGTAGATGGACGACCAATACCATACTCTTCCAATGTTTTTACCAGGGTCGCCTCGGTGTAGCGTGGCGGAGGTTGAGTAAAATGCTGTTCCGGCAACAGCTCATGCAGCTTCAGAGGAGCACCTTCTGTCATTTGAGGCAGCAATCCTTCTTTTTCTTCATCCTGGTCATCCAGACCTTCGATATAAAGTTTCAT
>Ga0105047_10011547_pt1 | contig 14315 bp, 13 predicted proteins | sample MAT04_FD_78384 | JGI IMG/M metagenome (GOLD analysis project Ga0105047, IMG submission 78384) | Freshwater microbial communities from Lake Fryxell liftoff mats and glacier meltwater in Antarctica - MAT-04 (megahit assembly) | ecosystem: Environmental > Aquatic > Freshwater > Ice > Liftoff... | reverse complement strand
TCGCCCTCACCATCCAGCCGAGCCCCGACCCGACGCCCGCCGCCTTCGGTGAATTCTGGCGCTCGCAGGTTCCGGTCTGGCGCGATCTGGTGGAAGCTTCCGGCGCAACGGCGGAATGAGGCGAATGGCACACGGCATCGAATGGATGAAGCTCACGGCGGCCGAGGTGCAGGCCGAGGCGGCGGCGGATGCGCTGCTCATCATTCCCGTGGCCTCGCTTGAACAGCACGGGCCGCATCTGGCGACGGGCACGGACATCATCCTGGGCGGTAATGTGGCCCTGGAGACGGCGCGGCGTCTGGTCGAGGCCGGTCATCGCGCGCTCGTTACGCCCGTGGTCTGGACCGGACTGGCCGAACATCACATGGCCTTCGGCGGCACCGTCACGCTGGACAGCGCAACCTTCCAGGCCATCCTCCGCAACGTCGTGCGATCGGCCGTGCGGCACGGCTTCAAGCGCATCTTCCTGATGAACGGCCACGGCGGCAACGCCGAGGCGATCGGCACGGCGGCCACGGACTTCGCCGTGGAGTTCGGCGTGCGCGTTGGTGGCGGCACCTATTGGCACATGGTGCCCGAGGTGATCGCCCCGCTGCTGGAGGCGCAGCCCACGCTGATGCACGCCTGCGAGGCCGAGACCTCCATGGTCATGCATCTGCTGCCCGAAGGCGTGCGCGCCGACCGCCTCCCCGAGGCGCATGGCCCGACTTCCTCACGCGTGCCGGGCCAGCCGGCCGGGCTGCTGATGCGGCGCAACTTCCGCGAGATCACCGCGAGCGGCGTCGTCGGCGATGCGCGCACGGCGAGCGCGGCCAAGGGCGAGAAGCTGCTGGAGGCGGTCTCAATGCGATGCGCGGAGCTGCTGGCCAACCCGGAACTCTGGCGGCCGCGCACGGCCTGAGCCCTTCAACAAGGTTCAGCCGGGCAGGGCGAGGTCCACCCATGAGAGGTGACCACCCTTGCCCGCGCCCGTGTCCATGAACACCGCCCCTCCGCCGCCCCGCCCGCGAAACGGCCAGGGCCGCCCGTCACGCGATCGCTGGTCATGCCCGCAAAAGACCGTGAGGCCGCTGGGGATGCTGTCCACCCAGTGCAGCACGCGCTCGGGATAGCCATCCTGTTCCGTCCGGCCCGTGACCTGGCCGTAGAGCGCGCGCGAGGTGATGTTGTCGGGCTTGCGCGCCCCGGCGGCCGGGTCGGGTTCACTGAGCAACATGCCGGGATGGAAGGCGGCGTGGACGAACAGCCAAGGGCCGATGCGCCACCAGGCCGGCGCCGCCGCGATGGCCTCCACCGCGCGGTCGGCCAGCGCTTCCCCATCCGGGCTCGCCTGCAACTGCGCGAGGGTTCGAGGCGTGGCTTCCGGCGGGCTGCGGACGCGGGCACCGGTGAGTGCGCGGCGCAGCTTGTGATCATGGTTGCCGAGCATGAACAGGCCGGTGCCCTCGTCCAGCATGGTGAAGACATGCCGCAGCACGCCGGGGGCGTCGGGGCCGTAATCCGTCAGGTCGCCCAGTTGCAGCAGGAAGAGCTTGGCGCCGCGCGCGCCCTCGATCGCGGCTGCGAGCGCGGGGGCGTCGCCATGCACGTCCCCCACGATCCGCAGACCCTGGAAGCCGCGAGCGCGCAGCGTATGCGCGTCGGGCCTCACGCCGGACTGCCGACGGCGCGCAGGGCCGCATAGGCGGAGAGCGCGCGCGCGCGCCCCTCCGCATGGCTGATGATGGGGCGCGGGTAATCCACGCCAAGCCGCACGCCGGCACCGCGCAGGACGATCTCGGGCGCTTCCCATGGCTTGTGGAGGAACTTGTCCGGCAGGTTGCGAAGCTCGGGCACCCAGCGGCGGACATAGGCGCCGTCGGTGTCGAATTTCTCACCCTGGAGAACGGGCGCGAAGATGCGGAAATAGGGCGCCGCATCCGCACCGGATCCCGCGACCCATTGCCAGGATGCAGCGTTGGACGCGAGATCCCCATCGACCAGCGTGTCCCAGAACCAGGCCTCGCCTGCTTGCCAGGGCTGCAGCAGGTGCTTCACCAGCAGCGAGGCGGTGATCATCCGCACGCGGTTGTGCATCCAGCCAATACGCCAGAGCTGGCGCATGCCGGCATCGACGATGGGATAGCCCGTCACGCCGCGCTGCCAGGCGCGCAGCAGCGCAGCGTCGGGTTGCCAGGGAAAGGCGGCGAAGGCTTGCTGAAGCGGCGCCTCGGGCATTTCCGGGCGATGCCAGAGCAGGTGGTAGGCGAACTCGCGCCACAGGATCTCCTTCAGGAAGGTCCCTGCCTCGGTCACACCAGCTGCGCGCGCCGCGTGCCAGACCTGGCGCGGGCTGATCTCGCCGAAGCGCAAATGCGGACTGAGGGCGGAGGTGCCCTCGATGCCCGGCGTGTTCCGCTGCGCGTCGTAGCCGGCGATGGCGCGTGCGGCGAAATCCGCCAGTCGGCCCATGGCCCCCGCCTCGCCCGGAGACCAGTGGGCGGGGAATTCGCGCCACCAGTCCGGCCCTTTCGGCAGCAGTTCCAGTGCGTCGAGCGGCAAGCCAGCGTGCGCCGCGGGCAGAGGCGTGAGCTTACCGGGGGCGTCGAGCGGCGGCGGCGGGTCGCCCAGCGCGAAGACCGCACGCGAGAAAGGCGTGTAGACAGAGTAGGGCTTGCCCGCGCCGGTGCGGATGCGATGCGGCTCGTGCAGCAGCGTCGATGTTTCGAGTTGGAACTGGCGCCCGTCGGCCTGCAGTCGCTCGGCGATGATAGCGTCCCGGCGGCGGGCCCAGGGCTCGTAGAGGCGGCCGGCGATTACGATCTCCGCGCCGATGCGCGTGGCGAGTTCGGGAATGATGCGCGACGCATCACCGCATGCCAGATGCAGGGCGTGCCCTCGGGCACGGAGTGCGGCGTCGAGGGCTGCCAATGAATGGTGCAGCCACCACCGCTGCGCCCCGCCATGCGCCCAGGCGCCAGCCGCCGCGTCATCGAGCACGAAGACCAGCAGCGCCGGACGGTCGCCCAGTTCGCAGAGACCCGGATTGTCGGCGAGACGGAGATCCTGGCGGAACCAGAACAGGGCAGGGGCGGGCATGAAACACATGTGGTGCCTGGAGCGGCGCAGCGCAAACCCAGGTCGTTGCAACCAATTCGCGGCGGGCAACGTTCATCCGAAAGTGAGGCCAGACGCGGCCCACCCAAAATGGAGATCCGTCCCATGACCCTTCGCCGCAATTTCCTGCTGGGCGCCTGCGCGGTTGCCCTGCCGCTTCCCGCGCTGGCGCAGGTCGCGAGCCTGGTGCAGCAGCGCAATGTCATCGACACTCTGGCCGCTGCCGGCAACTACAACAATTTCATCGAGATCGTTTCTCGCGCCGGCTTGGTGGAGACGCTGAAGGGCGCCGGTCCCTTCACCCTGCTTGCGCCCAACAACGCCGCCATGGCGCGCATGCCCAATTCCCTGCGCGAGATGATCGACCCGAGCACGGGCGGCTCCGGCCAGCAGCGCCAAGACCCGGACCGGGTGCGTCTGCTGGCCTTCGTCAACATGCACATCATCAACGGTCGCTTTGGGGCCGCTGATCTCGCAGGCCGGACGGTGACGGCGCGTACGCATAACGGCAACACGGTTGAGATCAACTCCATGCAGGCTGGCAACACGGCGTTTCGCATCGTGGGCGACAGCGGTTTCGGTGTGGGCGGTATCACCGTGCGCACGACACCGGTCACCATGGTGGGTCCCGAAATTCTGGCCAGCAACGGCGTGGTGCTGCCGATCAGCGAGCCGCTGATCCAGTAGTCGCCGTCGGCCGGGGAAACGCCTGGCGCAACGCCTCGAAGGAGGCGCTGTGCAGGCGGTCCCGGCCCAACAGGAACACACGTTGCGCGCCGCGCGTGAGTGCCGACATCGCGGGGTCCTGCACGTCGAGCCCGCCGGTGAAGGCGCCGAAGGCGGGCAGGACAAGACGCTGCCCGCCGGCCAGGAAGCAGGGCCGCGTGACACCGCCGATGCGCGTCGGCAGCGTGGCCTTGGGGTGGTAGTGGCCGCTCAACTCCGCCTCGTTCCGCGCGAGGCGCGCCTTACCGCCGACATGGCGGAAATGCAGGCGCCCCTCCTGCCACTCGGGCAGGCAGATGCCGGGCAGATCGGGCTGCGGCGCGGGGTCGTGATTACCGGCAATCCACATCACATCGAGGGCCCCAAGGAGTCGCTTCAGCGCGGCCAGGTCGGCGGCGGCCATGCGCTTGAGAGCGCGGTCGTCATGCAGCGCATCGCCCAGCACAATGACGCGGCGGGGTGCGTGGTGGCGCATGGTGAAGGCGAGGCGCATGAGCGTCTCGCGCGTGTCATAGGGCGGCACCAGGCTGCCGCGCGCGGCCATGGCGCTGCCCTTCTCGAAATGCAGATCCGATACGATGAGCGTGCGCTGCGCGGGCCAGATGGCGACGCCGCTCGGGCACAGCGTCAGGCGCTCGCCCGCCAGATGCAGCGGGGCCCCCATCATCGAACGCTGCCCTTCGGCGCGTGCCGGATGAAGCGCGAGCGTCGGAAGCGTTCACTGCGGATCGGCACCTCCTCCGTCACCTCGGCGAGGGTCTCCAGGTAGGTTTCCGTGCCCTCGCTCGCTTCCTCGACGAGCGCCGCGGCCTCGGCCAGCAGCGCATCTTCCGCGCCGCCCGCCACCCATTCGCGCCCCACCTCGATCAGCGCCGGCACGGCGAGAGGCGAGACCTGGTCCAGCCGGCGGTGACGCACATGGCCCTTGGCGCGGGCCAGCATCGTGCCGATGCGGCGCACATCCGTCAGGCCGAATGCGGCCTCGGCGCGGGTGGCGCGGAGCAGCACGTGGTCGGGCTCGTGCTTTCGCAGCACGTCATAGATCAGGTCGGAATTCACGCTCATCTGCCTTCGGTTTTTCTCGATGCCTGGGTGGTGCTTTTCCAGCAGTCCGGCGATGGTGGCTATGCTGCGGAAAGTGCGGCGGAGCATGGTGCTTTCCGCAATCCACTCCTCCAGATCCTCGCCCAGCAGGTCCTCGACGAAGAGGGCGGCGGGATCGGTCGGCTCGAAGGCGGACCAGCAGGCCAGCACATAGTCGGTGGCGACGAAGCCGAGCGGCCCCCAGCCCAGCCGCTCCATCCGCCGCGTGGCCAGCATCCCCAGCGTCTGGTGCGCGAGGCGCCCCTCGAAGCAATAGGCGACGAGGAACCACCTGCCGCCGCGCGGAAACGTCTCGACCAGCAGGCCGGTGGCACTCGGCAATTCGCTGCGCCAGAGCTGCATCCGCAGCCATTCCTGCACGCTCTCAGGCAGCAGCGGCCAATGGGCAGGGTCGGACAGGATGCCGCGCACGCGCTCGGCCAGGTGTGTCGAGAGCGGCATCCGTGCGCCGGCATAGGCGGGCACGCGCGGGTCGCCCTCGCCACCGCGCGAGACCTCGGCCGTGACGCCGGCCATGCCCTCGTAGCGCAGGATCTGGCCGGCAAAGAGGAACGCGTTGCCGACGCTGAGCGTCGAGATGAACCACTCCTCCACCTCTCCCAGCATCGGGCCGCCGCGCAGCTTCACCTTGACCAGCGGCGCCTCCACGATGGTGCCGAGGTTGAGGCGCAACTGCAGCGCAACAGCGGTGCCGCGAACATGCACGAGGCCCTCGGAATCGCGAAACAGCCGGCGGAAACGCTCGTAGGAAGCGAGCGCATAGCCGCCATCCTCCACGAAGCGCAGCACGTCGTCGAAATCGCGCCGCGTGAGGTCGGCGTAGGCGCCGGCGCGCGTGACCTCGGCGTAGAGATCATCCGGCCGGAAGGGCGCGTGGCACGCCATGGCGAGGATGTGCTGCGCCAGCACGTCGAGGCCGCCCGGGCGCGGCGGCTCGCCATCCAGTTCGCCGGCGGCGACGCTCTCCAGGGCAGCGGCGCATTCGATCACCTCGAAGCGGTTCGCGGGCACCAGCAGCGCCGCACTTGCCTCGTCCATGCGGTGGTTGGCGCGGCCCACGCGCTGCAGCAGGCGCGAGACGCCCTTGGGCGCGCCCACCTGGATCACCTGGTCCACATCGCCCCAGTCGATGCCGAGATCGAGCGAGGATGTGGCAACGACGGCGCGCAGCCGCCCCTCGGACATCGCGGCCTCCACCTTGCGCCGCTGCTCGACGGTAAGGCTGCCGTGATGCAGCGCGATGGGCAGCGCATCCTCGTTCAGCTTCCAGAGGGCGGCGAAGATCAACTCCGCCTGGGCGCGCGTGTTGACGAAGACGATGGTGACGCGGGAGGCCGCGATGCGCGCCAGGATTTCGGGCGTGGAGGCAAGGCCCATGTGGCCCCCCCAGGGCAGCCGCCCGGCGGGAAGCTGCACGCCGAGCAGGGGGGCCGCACCCGGCTCACCCCGGATCAGGTCCACATCCGCCGCGCGCGCGGTGGGGGAGAGCCAGGCGCGCAGGGCCTCGGGGTGATTCACCGTGGCCGAAAGCCCGACGCGACGCGCGCCCGGCGCCAGCGTGGAGAGGCGCGAGAGGCAGAGCGAAAGCTGGTCGCCGCGCTTGATGCCGGCCAGCGCATGCGCCTCATCCACCACGATCGCCCGCAGCCCCGCGAACATGCGGTCGGCGTCGGGCAGGGAGAGCAGCAGCGTCAGGCTCTCCGGCGTGGTCAGCAGGATGTTGGGCGGATGTTCGCGCTGGCGGGCGCGGCGGTTCTGCGGCGTGTCGCCGGTGCGGGTCTCGACGCGGATCTTGAGGCCCATTTCGGCGATGGGCGCCTCCAGGTTGCGCGCGATGTCCACCGCGAGCGCCTTGAGCGGCGAGATGTAGAGCGTGTGCAGCCCCTCCCGCGGGGCCTCGTACAGCGCGATGAGGGAGGGCAGGAAGCCCGCCAGCGTCTTGCCGCCGCCCGTGGGCGCAATGAGCAGGGCCGAGCGCCCGCCCCGGGCCGCCTCCAGCATTTCAAGCTGGTGCGCGCGTGGGTGCCAGCCGCGTGCAGCGAACCAAGCGCTGAAAAGTTCTGGCATTGTTCTCATCCAGCCCCAGCTATAAGGGGTGCCGTCCGGCGCGTGAAGGAGGCGCCCAAGGAGATGATGTCCCCCCATCCCGAAACCTGGCTCTGCGTGACGCCGGAGGGCCTGTTCTGCAAGCCGGGCGGTTTCCATATCGACCCCGTGCGGCCGGTGGATCGTGCGATCATCACGCATGCCCACAGCGACCACGCGCGCCCGGGCCACACGCATGTGCTGGCCACGAAGGAGACGCTCGCCGTCATGCGCGTGCGGATGGGGGAGGACCGGGCGGGCGACGTCCAGCAGGCACTGGGTTATGGCGAGAACTTGACCATCAACGGCGTGCGCGTCTGGTTCCGCCCGGCCGGGCATGTGCTCGGTTCGGCGCAGGTCTGCATGGAATGGCAGGGCTCGCGCGCCGTCGTCAGCGGCGACTACAAGCGCCGCGCGGACGCCACCTGCGCCCCCTTCGAGGTCGAGCGCTGCGATGTGTTCGTGACCGAGGCCACCTTCGCGCTGCCTGTCTTCACGCACCCGCCGGCGGATGAGGAGATCGCGCGCCTGCTGCGCAGCGTGGCGCTCTTCCCGGAGCGCACGCACGTCATCGGCTGCTACGCGCTGGGCAAGGCGCAGCGCCTGATCTCGCTGCTGCGCGCGGCGGGCTGGGACGCGCCCATCCCGCTGCATGGTGCGCTGATGAAGCTCTGCACGCTCTACGAGGAACTCGGCGTGCCGCTCGGCCCGCTGGTGCCGGCGACGGTCGCGGGGAAGGACAAGCTGGTGGGCGCGATCGTGCTCGCCCCGCCATCCGCCATCGCCGACCGCTGGGCGCGCCGCCTGGCCGAGCCCATCCCCTGCCTCGCTTCGGGCTGGATGCGTGTGCGGCAGCGCGCGCGGCAGGGCGGCGTGGAACTCCCCATGGTCATCAGCGACCACGCCGACTGGCCGGAGCTGCTGGCCACCTGCACGGAGGTGGAGGCGCCGGAAATCTGGGTGACGCATGGGCGAGAGGAAGCGCTGATCCACGCGCTCGGCCAGCGCGGCATTCGCGGCCGCGCCCTGCACCTGATCGGCCGCGGCGACGAGGAGGAGGAGGAATGAGCGTCCCCGCCTTCGCCGAACTGCTGGAGCGCCTGGCCTTCACGCCCGGCCGCAACGCCAAGATCGCCCTGCTGCGCCGCTGGTTCGAGACCGAGCCCGACCCGGATCGCGGCATCGGCCTCGCCGCCATCGCGGGCGAACTCGTCTTCCGCACGGCCAAGGCCGGCGTGCTGCGCGAACTCATCGCCGAACGCACCGACCCGACGCTGTTTGCCCTCAGCTACGACTATGTGGGCGACCTCGCCGAGACCATCGCGCTGCTCTGGCCCGAGGACCACGGCAGCAACGCCGAACCGCCGACCCTGGCCGAGGTGGTTGGGACGCTGGAGACCGCGCCGCGCGCGGCGCTGCCCGCGATCCTGACCGGATGGCTGAACGCGCTGGATGCGGGCGCGCGGCTCGCGCTGATCAAGCTGGTCACGGGCGGTCTTCGCGTCGGCGCCTCGGCGCGGCTTGCCAAGACGGCGCTGGCGGAATGGGCGCGTGTGGATGTGGGCGAGATCGAGGAGGTATGGCACGGCGTGCCGCCACCCTACGGCGCGCTTTTCGACTGGCTGGAGGGCAAGGCGCCGCGCCCCGATCCGAACGGTGCGCCGGTGTTCCGCCCGCTGATGCTGGCGCACCCGCTGGAGGAGCGCGACTTCGCCCTGCTCAACGCGCCCGATTGGCGGGCCGAGTGGAAATGGGACGGCATTCGCGTGCAGCTCACGGCCGGGCCTGGCGGCGCACGGCTGTGGTCGCGCTCCGGCGAGGACATCTCCGGCGGCTTCCCGGAAATCCTGGCCGCGATGACCTTCCACGCCGTGGCCGATGGCGAATTGCTCGTGCTGCGCGATGGCGAGGTGGCCCCCTTCGCCGATCTCCAGCAGCGCATCAACCGCAAATCCGTGACGGCGAAGATGCTGCGTGAATTCCCCGCGCATGTGCGCCTCTACGACCTGCTCTTCGACGGCGAGGAGGATCTGCGTGCGCTCCCCTTCGACCAGCGCCGCCTGCGCCTCGAAGCCTGGCACGCGCAAGCACAGCCCGAGCGGATGGACCTCTCCCCCCTCATCACCTTCGGCACGATGCAGGAACTTGCCGACATCCGCGGCGGGACGCGCGCCGCCTCGATCGAGGGGCTGATGCTCAAGCGCGGCGACAGCGTCTATTCACCAGGTCGCGTGAAGGGGCCGTGGTGGAAATGGAAGCGCGATCCACTGAACGTGGATGCCGTGCTGATGTATGCCCAGCGGGGCCACGGCAAGCGCAGCAGCTTCTATTCGGACTACACCTTCGGGCTATGGCGCGGCGATGAACTCGTGCCCATCGGCAAGGCCTATTCCGGCTACACGGATGAGGAACTCGCCTGGCTCGACCGCTGGATCCGCAACAACACCGTCGCCCGCTTCGGCCCCGTGCGCGAGGTGGAGAAGGCGCTCGTGCTGGAGGTGGAATTCGACGCGGCGCAGTATTCGCAGCGCCACAAATCGGGCGTGGCGCTGCGGTTTCCGCGCATCGCCCGCCTGCGGCGTGACAAGCCCGCAGCCGAGGCCGACCGGCTCGAAACCCTGGAGCGGATGATCACGGGAGTTGCGGAGGCGTAGGCGATTTACGTAGGCTCGTTCATCCGCCACGGAGAGCCCCCATGATCGCACGCGCTGCCCTTCTCGCCCTTGCCCTCGCGACACCCGCGCTCGCGCAGCAGCAGGTGATCGTGACGCCCAATTCGCCCGAGGCCATCGGCCCCTACAGCCAGGCCATCCGCGTCGGCAACACGCTGTATCTGGCGGGGCAGATCGCGTTGGATCCGGCGACGAACCAGATGATCGCCGACCGCACGATCGAGGCCGAGACGCGCCGCGTGCTCGACAACCTCAAGGCCGTGGTCGAGGCTGCCGGCTTCCGGATGAGCGACATCGTGAGCACAACCGTGTTCATGGCGGACCTCAACGAGTTCGCGCGGATGAACGCCGTCTACGCCACCTACTTCCCCAGCAATCCCCCGGCCCGCGCCACGGTACAGGCCGCGCGCCTGCCGCGCGACGTGAAGATCGAGATCGCGGCGATCGCGGCGCGCTAACTGGCCCAGCGCGGGCGGCGCTTCTCGCGGAAGGCGGCGAGGCCCTCGCGGCCTTCCGCGCCCGCGCGCTGCATCCAGCTTTCGTTGGCGAGCTGCGTCATCTGGTGCTCGCTCAGCGTCAGCCCGTTGGATTCGAGCAGGCTGCGCTTGGTCATCGCGATGCCGGCGGGAGAGGAAAGCAGCATCGCCGCGATGATCTCCTCCAGCCGCGCCTCCACGGCGTCCGGCGCATGGACCTCATGCACCAGGCCGATCCGCATCGCCTCCTCCGGCCCGAAGCGCTCGCCCGTGATGGCGTAGCGGCGGGCGTGGCGCAGGCCCATCGCATGGACCATGTGCGTCGAGATCGGTGTCGGCGCCACGCCGACGCGGACCTCGGTGATGCCGAAGCTGGCCTCAGTGGTCGCCAGCGCCACGTCCACGCAGCAGGCAATGCCGGTGCCGCCGCCGAAGCAGGCGCCATGGATCACGGCGAAGCTCGGCTTGGGGAACTCGTTGAGCAACTGCATGGCGCGCGTCGTCATCATGGAGGAGGCGAAGGCCCGCTCGGGTGGTGCGGCGGCGGCCTCGCTCAGCCAGTTGATGTCGGCCCCCGCCTGGAAGTGCTTGCCCGCGCCCCGGATGACGAGGCCGCGCACGGCGGGGTCGGCGGCAAGCCTGGGCATGGCGCCGATCAGCGCCTCCAGCATGGCGCCGTCATAGGCGTTGCCGAGCGTGGGGCGGTTCAGCGTCGCGGTCGCGATGCCGCGGGCGTCGATCTCAAGCAGGACGGGCGTCTCGGTCATGGTTTTCCTCCGTTCCTGCCAGCGTCGTTGTTGACGTCGCCGGGCGCAAGACGGAGCCTGGGGAACTTCGGAAGGAAGCTGCCATGCGCCCCACGCTCTACGGCCCACACCACGCCGTCTCGGCCGGCCACTACCTGGCCGCGACCGCGGGCATCGCCGTGCTGGAGGCGGGCGGCAACGCCATCGATGCGGGCTGCGCGGCGGGCATGGCGCTCGGCGTGCTGCTGCCCGATCTGGTGAATGTCGCGGGCGTGGCCCCCATCCTGATCCGGCTGGCGGATGGCACGGTGGAGAGCATCGCGGGCCTCGGCCACTGGCCCGCCGCCACCCCGCCGGACGTCTTCATGCGCGAGCATGGCGGCAAGATCCCTGACGGCGTGCGCCGCACCGTGGTGCCGGCCGCGCCCGATGCGTGGATTACGGCGCTGGAGCGGCACGGCACGATGGGCTTCGCCGAAATCGCGCGCCACGCCATCCGCTACGCGCGCGATGGCTTCGCGGTGTTCCCGCTGCTGCACGAGAGCATCCGCAACCACCGCGACGAATACGCGCGCTGGCCGGGCAACGCCGCGATCTTCCTGCCCGGCGGCCGCATCCCCGAAGTGGGCGAACGCTTCGTCCAGAGCGACCTCGCGCGCAGCCTGCAATACATGGCCGATGCGGCGGATGCGGCGCAGGCGGAGGGCGGCCGCCTCGCCGGCCTCGACGCCGCGCGCACCGCCTTCTACCGCGGCGACATTGCGGACGCGATCGTGGCGCACCAGAAGGCCGAGGGCGGCTGGCTCTCCATGGAGGATCTCGCCGGTTTCCGCAGCCGGATCGAACCCGTGGTGCGGCGCCCCTGGCGCGGCCACGAGATCCTCGCCTGCGGCCCCTGGTGCCAGGGCCCGGCCCTGGTCGAGGCGCTGCTGCTGGTCGAGCGCGCGGGCATCGCACACCACGCGCACAACAGCGCCGACTACCTGCACATCCTCACCGAGTGCCTGAAGATCGCGCTGGCCGACCGCGAGCACCATTTCGGCGATCCGCTCTTCCGCGACGTGCCGGTGGAGGCACTTCTGGGCGAGGCGCACCTGGCCGCGCGCGTGGCCGGCATCGACATGGCACGCGCCCATCCCTCGCTGCCGGATGCGCTGCTCGGCGCCACGCTGCACGCACACCCGGTGGCAGAGCGCGCGGTGCCGATGGTGGAGGCGGATACCAGCTATGTCGGCGTGGTGGACCGCATGGGCAACGCCTTCAGCGCGGTGCCGTCCGACGGCTCCTGGAACTCGCCCGTGGTGCCGGGCACGGGCCTCATCCCGTCCAATCGCGGCTGCCAGTCGCGGCCGGACCCCGCGCATCCTTCGGGCGTCGCACCCGGCAAGCGGCCGCGCCTCACCCCCAATCCCGCGATGATGGTGACGGCCGAGGGCGGCGTGATGCCCTTCGGCACACCGGGCGGCGACGTGCAGATCCAGGCGATGCTGCAGGTCGTGCTGAACGTGTTCCAGTTCGGGATGGAGTTGCAGGACGCCGTCGAGGCGCCGCGCGTCGCGACCTATGCGGCACCCAGTTCCTTCGCGCCCTTCGAGGCTTTCCCCAAGCGCCTGGCCGTAGAGGCGCGCATCCCGCAATCCGTCCGCGACGACCTCGCCGCCCGCGGGCACGAGATCCAGGACTGGCCGGAGATGACCTGGCTTGCCGGCAGCGTGGAGGCGGTGCTCTCCATGCCCTCGCGTGGATTGGTTGCGGCCGGCGCCGATCCGCGGCGGCCGGCGGGGTGTGTGGCGGGGTAGGACGCGCATTTCTCTTGCCATGCCGGCCAGGATCGGGCGACGAATTCCAGGCTGCTCGCCCTATCGGGGGCGGCCGCCGGACAGGTTCGATCGCATGGCCATCCTTCGCCGCCGCAGCCTTCTCGCCGCTCCCGCGCTTGTCGCCGCAACCGAAGCGGGCGCGCAGACCGTGCTCGACATGCTGCTGGTGCTGGCGATGGACGCCTCCGGCTCCATCGGGGACAACGAGTTTCGCCTCCAGCGTGACGGCTACGCCGAGGCGCTGACTCACCCCCAGGTGGTGGCCGCCATCCGCAGCAAGCCGCGCGGAGCCATGGGCATCGCCATGATCGAATGGGGCAGCCCCGGCGCCTCACAGACCATCGTGGACTGGAAGCGCGTGAGCGACCTGGCCTCGGCGCAGGCGCTGGCCGACGCGCTGCTCGCCGCACCCCGCACGGCCCAGAGCTACAACGCCATCGGCGACGCCATCCACCACGCGAGCCACCTGCTGCGCGAGGGGCCGTTCACCGCGGAGCAGCTCGTCATCGACGTCTCGGGCGATGGGCCGGACATGCGGAGCCTGCGACCGGCACCGATCGCGCGTGACATCGTGGTGCGGCGGGGCATGGTGGTGAACGCGCTGGCCATCGCCAGTTCGGGCCAGATCACGCGCCGTGGCGAACCGCTCGATGAGCATTACCGGCGCGATGTGATGGGCGGACCCGGCGCCTTCGTCATCACCGCCGAAAGTCGGCGCGACATCGCGCGCGCGCTCAGGGCGAAGCTCATCCGCGAGATGGCCTGAGCGCGTCTCAGGCGGCTACTTTCGCCGCTTCCAGGAAATTGCGCAGCAGCGCGTGCCCATGCTCGGAGGCGATGCTTTCGGGGTGAAACTGCACGCCGTGGATGGGGAGCGTTCGGTGCGACAGGCCCATGATCAGCCCGTCCTCCGTCTCGGCGGTGATTTCAAGCTCGGCCGGCAGGCTGCTGCGCTCGACGATGAGGGAGTGGTAGCGCGTGGCGCGGAAGGGCGAGGGCAGGCCCGCGAAGACGCCGCGATTGTCGTGCAGCACGTCCCACACCTTTCCGTGTACGGGCTCGGGCGCGCGGATCACCTGGCCGCCGAAAGCCTGGCCGATCGCCTGATGGCCGAGGCACACGCCCAGCAGCGGCAGGCCGACCTCGGCACAGGCGGCGATCAGCGGCAGACAGATGCCCGCCTCGGTCGGCGTGCAGGGGCCGGGCGAGAGGACGACGGCGTCGGGCCGCATGGCGAAGACGTCCTGCACGGTGAGGGCGTCGTTGCGGCGCACCACCGGCTCCACGCCCAGGTCGCCCAGGAAGTGGAACAGGTTGAAGGTGAAGCTGTCGTAGTTGTCGATGAGGAGGAGCATGGGTCGAGGGTGCCCCTGCGCCCCCTGGCCGGTCAAGCGCCGCCGGCTGCGAAGCGCACTGCTTCCTCGGCGGCGCGGAACAGCGCGCGCGCCTTGGCGATGCATTCCTCGTGCTCGGCCCGCGCGTCACTGTCGGCGACGACGCCTGCACCCGCCTGCACGTAGAGCGTGCCGTCCTTCACCAGCGCCGTGCGCAGCGCGATGCAGACATCCATGTTGCCGTCCACGCCGAAAT
>Ga0105047_10011543_pt1 | contig 14318 bp, 16 predicted proteins | sample MAT04_FD_78384 | JGI IMG/M metagenome (GOLD analysis project Ga0105047, IMG submission 78384) | Freshwater microbial communities from Lake Fryxell liftoff mats and glacier meltwater in Antarctica - MAT-04 (megahit assembly) | ecosystem: Environmental > Aquatic > Freshwater > Ice > Liftoff... | reverse complement strand
GTGTTACCTGTACGGTGCCAGGAGCCCCATGCGTGTGGCCTCGAAGACAGCCTCGGTCTTGGAGTGCACGGAGAGCTTGGCATACATGTTCTTGATATGGGTTCGCACGGTATGGACGGTCAAACTTTGCAGTCGCGCAATCTCCGAATAGGAAAATCCCCGCGCGATCAGTGCCAGGACTTCCTGCTCGCGGGGTGTCAGGAAGCCGCCGTTGGCAACCTCCTGCGGCATGGGAGAGACCACCGGCGCTGTCGTATCCGGTGCCGGATTCTTGTCATGTGTGGGTTGGGTCCGCTGCATGCGGTACTTGGAGAGGATGCGCCGCGCGATCATAGGCGAAATCGGCGATGCGCCCGCGCGCATGTCCAGGATCGTGCGCGCGATGTCATCCGGCGCGCTGTCTTTGTGGATGTAGCCCAGAGCGCCAGCCTCGATGCTGGCCAGGACGTTGTCTTCGTCGCCAAACATTGAAATCACCAGCGGTTCGCAGGCGGGGTGCAGCCGAATCGCCTCCTGTATCACCTGCAGGCCGCTGCCGTCGGGCAAGCCCAGATCGGTGAGCAGTACATCGACGCTGTTGGCAGGCTGTGCCAACCAGGCCAGTGCCTGGGCAACCGTGCCCAGGCTGGCAGCAAGCGTCAGTTCGAGGCAACGCGTGACGCTGGCCGCGAAAAACTCGCGCATGTCCGGATCATCTTCCACCACCAGCACGCGCCACACATTGTTCCTTTGGCCCAAATTTTGTTGCCGACAAAGCATAGCCGTAGTCGCGCCTTTCGCGCGCGCAATCGTGTCCCATGTTCATGGGATGGCTGGACGCTCTCCCGGTCCTTAGCATCCAGCAGGCCGACGAGAGGTGAAGCGATCTGCTGCACCGATGCTGCCGAGATGCCAAACGACACCACGGGCGGTCGGTTCGGAAGAATTTTTTGGTGCGCGGCAGCAATGCGCCTTTGACAAGCCAGCTCGTGGGACATTTTTTTCGATCAATTTCTTTCATTGCAACGAATTTATTCAAGGAGTACGTTTATGTTGAACCTTAAAACCTGCAAGCCGCGCGGCTGGCTAAAGATTGTGGGTGCCTGTACCTTGGTGGGCGCCCTGAGTGCCTGTGGCGGCGGTGGCGGTGATGACCCCGTCGCTGGCGCTGCTACGCCTGCGACAGGGGCTACGCCTGCGACACTGGCGACGCCTGCGCCACCGACCACGCCTGCGACAGCGACGGCACCCAGCACTAACCCTTCTAGCGGGATTGAGAACTCGGGCAACCTGAACTATCTGGTATTCGAAGCCGATGGCAGCGCAAGCAACTTCGCCGCCGCAGTTGCTTTCGCAGCGCCGAACGGCACGCTCACATTGCTTCCAGGTCCTGATGAATTGGTCATATCTACGACCGATGGTTGGGCGACTGTGGCCTTTCCAACGAATTTTTCAGGTGTGCTGCGAGCCGACGGCAACGTTGCACTGATTTGCTCGGTTGAGCCGGGTCAGGGGAACTTGGTGCTTGTGTCGCACAACATGACAGCTGTGCCTTCCAATGAAGCCATTGCACTTGTAAGCGGGAAAACCTTCACGTATACAGAATGCGACACCGGCACCGCGGTAAGCACGACCTTCGCCTTCAACCCGGATGGATCAATAACCGACGGCACCGACTCGGTCTCGGCGACCGATATCGCGTCCGCGTTCAGTGCCGAAGGGTGGAACCTGCCGGATGGTGGCAAACTCAAGCTTTCTCTTTATGCCTACACCGTTGGTGGGGTAACCCGATACCACCTCGTAGAGGCGAGTAGAGACTCAGTGGGCGGCGTACTAACGGATTTCGTGGCGCTTTCTAGTGAACAGAATCCTAGCTAAAAGGCTGTAGACAAGAAACCCGCTTCGGCGGGTTTTCTTGCGGCCTTGCCGTTGTCATACTGCACGGCTGGCCGGTCGCACCCTGAGCAGCCGTAGCCCCGTCGCCTGACCTCAATGCCGCCTGGACATCGGGTAGTGCACCCTCGCGCTGGCACACCGGCACGCGCGGGATGACATGGTCTACCAGGTACGCCGCGCTATGCGCCATGCGCCGCGCTCCGCACGAGGGGCAGAACCGGCGGCGCTTGCAACTGAAGGCGACCAGTTTGTCGTGCCCGCAATCGGCGCAGCGCAGGCGCATGAGGCCGTGCGCCAGAATTCCGCGTACGACTTACGCGTCGAACTCGCCTTTGACGAATTGCGGCAGGCCAGCGCGAGTGACCGCCTCAGTTTGGCCGAAGAAGCTCTGGGCGTGCTGCTTCACCAGGCGGTACAGCGCAGTCTGCTCGGGGCGGTGGCGCTCGTAATGGACCGGGGTGCCATCGCAATGCACCCTGTTGGTCTGGCCGTCTTTGGCTTGCACGCGCTGGGCATGGAGAGTCTGGGATGGTGCAGCTTCGCAAGCCGACTTGCAGCAGCAAGCTCCATCGGTACCAATGCCCCGTGCCGCGGCGGCCACAAAGAAGACCTCGGGAAAAGAGGGCCCGAGGACTATCCGAGCCCTGTAATGTGATGGTGCGGTACGGACCTGGGTTCAAACTCGCTCCCACAACAGGTGCCTACCGCTGCGGGCGTTTGTCCCCGCGTTGTGGGCTTTGTGCGTAACCGTACGCCAGTTAGTGGATGCCGCCGGCGCTTCGGCGTTCACGGCGGCAGCTGAACCTTGCTCTGCGCGACATATTCCAGCGTGGTTGCCAGGAACTGTGTTGCTATCGGATTGGGGTTGTTCTTGCGTGTGGCGACCCACAATTCGATGTGAGGTACCGGCAGGCCCGTGAGGCGTTTGAACACCACATCGTTGATTGGTTGGCTGGCACTGGAGGCCGGAACCACGGCCAGACCGATGCCGGCGCTCACCAGCGCCATCATGGCGTGGTGCTGCACCGCTTCATGCATCTGGGCCGGCTCGACCCCGCTCTGGGACAACCAGGACATGAACAGGTCGTGCGCGTAACGTCCGGTGCGACGCTCGAACATGGTCAGGGACTGGCCATGGAGCTGACGCACGTGCACGCTCGGCGCGCGTGCCAGCGCATGGTCGGCGGGAACGGCTAGTACATGGGGCTCCGAGAACAGCAGTTGCGCCGACAGGCCTTGTTCGATCACTGGCGGGCGCATGAAGCCGATGTCAAGCTCGCCGCTGAGCAGTCCATCGCGTTGTGCCTGCGAGTTCATCTCCTTGAGTGAGAAACGGACCTTGGGCATTTCAGCAGTGAACCGGCGCAGCAGCGTCGGTATCAGCTCGAGCGCGGTGACTGGCGTAAAGCCGATGGACAAATGCGCGACCTGCTCACCCAAACCCGCCAGGCGCACCACGTCGCGGGCCCGTTCTTCCTGCGCGAACATCTTTTCTGCCTCGGCGCGAAAGGCGAAACCGGCCGTTGTCAGTGCGACCCGGCGTTTGCTGCGCTGGAACAGTTCGACACCCAACTCGGCCTCGAGTTGCTTGATCTGCAAACTCAGCGGTGGCTGCGTCATGTGCAGGCGCACGGCGGCGCGGGTGAAGTTCAGCTCGTCCGCCAACACCAAGAAGGAGGCCAGTACGCGAAGATCGAGGTGCTTATTCATACACAAAGTGTATGAGTCTGATCCAAATATAGTTTTGGACAGCGCCAACCATGCGCTCAATACTGCGCACTGACAGTCAAACACGTCAGGAGACACACCATGCGCCGTTCCATCATCGTCACCGCCTTTCTGGCGGGCATCTCCACCATGCTTCCGGTTCTGGCACAGGCCCAGGACTATCCGACCCGGCCGATCAAGCTCGTTGTTCCCTGGGCACCAGGCGGCGGCACCGACGTGCTTGGCCGCATCATCGCCGCCAAGTTGTCCGAGGGCATGGGTCAACAGGTCATCGTCGAGAACAAGCCCGGCGCATCGAGCATGATCGGTATGACGGCCGTGGCCCATGCCACGCCGGATGGCTACACCTTCGGGCTGGCGACCAGCAACCTTGCGGCCAATCCTTACCTGTATGCATCGCATTCCTTCGACGTCGCGAAAGACCTCGCCCCCGTGGTGCTGGTGGCCAAGGGCGTCTATGCACTGGCAGTAAATCCGGACTTGCCGGTGAAATCGGTTGCCGACCTGATCGCGCATGCCAAGGCCAACCCGGGCAAGCTCAATGCATCGCTGGTCGGTGCCGGTTCGCCGCCGCACCTGGCATTGACCCAGTTCAAATCGATGACCGGTGTCGACATCATGGGCATCAACTACAAGGGAGGCGGCCCGTCGATGGCCGCGGCGGTCGCCGGCGAGACCCAGATGATCTTCGCCAGTTACGCCACGATGTCGCCGATGATCCAGGCTGGACGCCTGCGGCTGGTGGCTGTCACCAGTGCGAAGCGCTCCACCACGGTACCCGACGTGCCCACTGCCACGGAATCGGGCCTGCCGGGCTTCGTGTTCGACGAGTGGTACGCGGTGTTTGCACCGGCCAAGACCCCACGCGTGGCGATCGATCGCTTCAACGCCGAGGTGCGCAAGGTGCTGGCGATGGCGGATGTGCGCGAGCGCATGAAGGGCCTGGCGTCCGAACCCGCCGGCGGCACGCCGGAAGATCTCGGCGAATTCGTGCGCGGTGAGATGGCGCGCTTCTCCAAGCTGATCAAAGACAACAACATCAAGTCCGAGTGAGCTGCGGTACCAGGGGGCCGTTGCCCGATCCCTTCACAACCCCAGCGTCGCGGCGCGCCGCAAACCGGTGATGAACCGAGACCAGACCACCATGGCAATCGAAATACTGGAAAAGGCTGCGCTGCAACTGGTGGACCCCGAGGCCACCATCGACCGCGTGGCCACCGGCTTCCTCTTCACCGAAGGCGCCTTGTGGCACAGCGCGCAAGAGCATCTGCTGTTCAGCGACATCATCGGCAATCAGATGCACCGCTGGGATGCCGAAAAGGGGCTGGTCAGCTTCCGCCAGCCCAGCCACATGGCCAATGGCAACACCTGGGACCGGCAGGGACGGCTGCTGACCTGCGAACACGCGACCAGCCGGGTCACCCGTACCGAGACGGACGGCTCCATCACCGTGCTGGCCAGCCATTTCGAGGGGCGAGAGCTCAACAGCCCGAACGACATCGTCGTCAAGAGCGACGGCGCGATCTATTTCACCGATCCGATATTCGGCCGACGCGCACCGCACGGCGTGCCGCGCGATCCGCAACTCGATCACAGCAGCGTATACCGCATCGACCCGCACGATGGCGCATTGACGCGCTTGTCGCCGCGTTTGGAGCAACCCAACGGCCTGTGCTTCAACCTGGACGAATCCCTGCTACACGTGAACGACAGCCCGCGCAAGCAGATCCAAGTGTTTGCGGTGAACGCCGATGGCAGTCTGACGCCGGGCCACTTGTTCGCCGACGTGCCCGGCAAAGAGCCCGGTGTGCCCGACGGCATGAAGGTCGACGTGTCGGGCAATATTTATTGCTGTGGTCCGGGCGGCATCCATGTGTTCACGCCCAACGGACACCGCGTCGCGCGTTTGTGTTTCCCCGAAAAGGCCTGCAACTTCGCCTTCGGAGACGCGGATCACCAGACCTTGTACGTGACCGCCTGCACATCGGTCTACCGGTTGCGCCTCAAGATGCCGGGGCGACCGCAATGGCCACATGCATCCGCGGCCACCGCTGTTGCGTCGGGTTGACGCGCACGGGATCCGCTGCTGCGCCAGCCACATTGACAAGAGGACCGGCCCAAACATTCTCTGTTCCACCATTGACCTGAAGAAGGAGTCCACTGCCATGTCATCATCCATCCCATTGCCGGTCCCGCGACTGGAGCCACTGCCTCCGTCGTCCGAGCTCGCCGACGTCTTTGCGAGCTATCACAAGCTGATCGGTTTTATTCCCAATAGCGTGCTGATCATGCAGCGCCGTCCCAAGATGGCACGCGCGTTGCAGCAGTTGTCGGCATCAGTCTGGGATCCGGATTCGAGTGTGCCGATTGGCTTCAAACGCCTGCTCGCCCTGTTCGCCAGTCGGGTCACCGGTTGCCAATATTGCATGGCGCACACAGCCGGCGGCGCGTTGCGGGTCGGCGTGGAGCAGGTGCGGGTCGACGCGCTGTGGGACTACCGCGACAGCGAACTGTTTACCGAAGCCGAACGCCAGGCGCTGGACTTCACGATGGCAGCCAGTTCAGTACCGAACGCGGTGACCGATACGATGTTCGCAGAAATGCGCGCGCACTGGAGCGACGAGCAGATGGTCGAAATCGTCGGTGTGATTTCCCTGTTCGGGTTCACCAACCGCTGGAACGACACCATGGCCACTCCGCTGGAGGCCGAGCCAACCGAGGTTGCCGAGCGGGTATTGACGCCGCAAGGCTGGACCAACGAAAAACACGCGCGCAGCGTGGCGCTGAACTGACGCAGGGATACGCCAGCGCCGCGTTTGGCGCCGCACAGTGGCTCTGTCTTAATCTATCCGCTGCGCCAACCAGTGGTCGAGCGATAGCCGGCCGGGACCAACTTCGGACGTCAGCCTCGTCGAGCGGCTTGCCGAAGTGGGATAGCGTCAGGCGGGTCGTGGCCAAGGTGAACGTGAACTTGCCATTGCCGTACTGGTGATCTTTTGAGTGGCCATCGATCTACTTCTCGATCTACCAGTTGATAACCTAAGCAGACAGAGACCACGCCCCGCTCACCCATGGTGAACGGCAGGACGGGCCCGGTCGATTGTCTTTGAAACCGGCGGCAAGGGCTGTCGCCTGTTTCACAATGGGGCCGCCCGGCAACTCCGACCGCCGGTGACACCTCGGGAGGCCCCGCAGCAACGGGCACGCCGGAATCAATAGGCGATCTTCGCAGTCTCCCCGCTGCCCGCACCGGCCGCCGCCTTGAGTGCCTGCGTAATGATGCTGCTGGTCACATTCGCGAAGTAACGCGCGCCCCATGCGCCGTACATGGCTTCGTGCTCCGGCGTGAGTGCGATCGTGCCGGCGCACTTGCCAGCACCGGAGATGGCACGCAGCGCCTGCTCGATCGCTGCCGCAACCGGTGCAGCACTCCAGTCATTGCCGAACCCCATCGCGTGGGCCAGGTCGTTTGGCCCAACGAAAACCGCATCCACACCCTCGACCGACGCGATCTCGGCCGCATTCGCAACGGCTTGTGGCGTCTCGACCATGACAATCAGCGAGACACCCTCATTGCTGCGTCGGGTGTGCTCTGCGCCGCCGAATGCACCGTAGCCGGCGGCGCGAGAACTGAATGCGCTGCCGCGTTGTCCGACGCCGGGATAACGCACCTTCTGCACCAGTGCGCGCGCCTGCTGCGCAGTGTTGACCATCGGAATCTTGACGCCGCTGGCACCCATGTCCAGGATTCGCGCAATATCGGATTCAAAACAACGTACGATCGGCACGATGCCGCTGGCACGCGCGGCACGCAACATGTTCTCGGTGGTCTCGAAGTCGGCGCTACCGTGTTCGTTGTCCAGCACGATGAAGTCGAATCCTGCATAGGCGCACATCTCGACGATGGCAGGACTTGGCAGGCTGTTGAAAGCGCCGCGCAACGGTTTGCCGCTGCGCAGCATGCCCGGCAGGCGGGTGTCGATCGGTGGTCTGATTTCCATGCTGTCTTCTCGTTCAGTGAATGTCGTCCGATTCGGACATGGCCTGCGCCAACAGGGCCAGGGAGAAAGCCCCACTGCGCGCGGCACGCAGCAAAGGCGCTTCCTTGCGCTGCACCAGGCGGATGCACTCGGGCAAGGCTTGCGCAAGCGCGATGGGAATCAGCACCGCGCCGTGCCGCTCGGCGTGAATCAATACGTCGTGCGCGACCTCGAGGCCAAACACGCTCACCGTAGCCCCGAACTCCTCGACGCGCACATGGGCGTGGGACGGCCCCACGCTTGCCGCAAGAATGGGAAAAGTCGGTGACAGATCACCCAGATCGCGTGCCGAGCCGTTGGTCAAGTCGCCGGCCACGCCTAGCCCTTCATGGACCGCCGAGTTGACCTCACCCCAGAACGAGCCTGTGCCGGGCCGTACATCATCGTCCTGCATCACGACGATGACCGGTACGGCCGAGTCGCTCGCGGCAGTAGTCCAGCCGCATGCGCCGCACGTCCTGCGGCGACCGGGTGGAAGGCTCACTGGCCCTGATGCGTGCCGTTCGCGCAAACCCGACGATGGAGGGCAAGGCTTGTGGCGCGGCAATGATGTTGCCGTAGGTGAAACCATGGGCGGTCCGTCCGCCCATGGCGATCTCCAACGCATTGCAGATGGTCGGTGTGTCGACCGCACACAAGGCGTTGATGCACTCGATCGTAAGGCCGTACTTCATCACTCGATCGTGATGTTGTTGGACTTGATCAGGTCGGCGAACTTGACCGTTTCGTCCTTGATGAACTGGCGGAACACGTCCGCCTTCATTGGCTTGGGGCTGAAACCCTGGCTGGAGAGCCGGTCCTTGACGGCCGGTGAATCCAGCACCGCGACCACTTCCGCGTTCAGGTAGGCGACCACCGGCGCCGGAGTGCCGGCAGGTGCCAACAGACCAAGCCAGGTCACGGCCTCGAATCCTGCTGCGCCGGACTCGGCCAGGGTTGGCAGGTCGGGCTGCAGCGGCGAGCGCTTGAGGCTGGTCACTGCCAGGGCCTTGGCCTGGCCGTTCTTGGCGAAGGCGAGCGCAGTGGTCATGTTGTCGAACTGCATGTCGATCTGGTTACCGGCCAGATCCACCAGCGACTGGCTGCTGCCCTTGTAGGGGATATGCACTGCCTTGCCGTCAATGCGATTGAGCAGCATCAGCGTGGTCAGGTGCTGCGAGGTTCCGTTGCCGCTGGTTCCGTAAGAGATCGCGTCGGGTTTGGCCTTGATCGCAGCAATCAGTTCGCGCACGTTGCCAGCACCGGACTTGTTGCTGGCCAGCAGTACCAGCGGCGTGTCCGCCAGCGCGGTGATTGGCGCAAAGTCTTTATCGACGTTGTAGCTAAGCTTTTTGAGCAAGGTCGGGCTGACGGCAAGCGCGGTCTGCGTGCCGAGCAGCAAGGTGTAGCCGTCGGCCTTGGCCCGGGCCACGTAATCGGTACCAATGGCGCCGCCGGCTCCGGCCTTGTTGTCAACCACCACCGGTGTCCCCCAGCGCTTGCCCAGTTCTTCGGCCAGCAAGCGGCCAATGATGTCGGTAGCCCCACCGGGTGCGAATGGCACCACGATGACGACCCGTCCGGTGTTGGGGTAGTCGCCGGCGCCGGGCTTGGACCCCGGCGTCTGCGCGCCGGCAACGGCGCTGAACAGGCAAGCCGTTGCGATCAGGGCCTGGCCCAGCGAGGGCAACGCGCGTTTCCTGGTATTTGTGAAATTGAACATGTGATGGTCTCCGTGTTGAAGTGTGTGCGTATTGAAAATCGACCGGCTTATTCAGCCTTGATGCCGGCACTGGTGATGACCTTGCCCCACTTCGCGATCTCGGCGCGCTGGAAGGCCGCGAAGTCCTTGGCCTGGCGACCATCCGGCTCCACACCCAGATTGCGCAGCTTGGCCTGCACGTCCGGCATGGCAACAACGGCGGCAAGCTCTTTGCTCAAGCGGTCGAGCACGGCCTGGGGCGTTCCGATGGGTGCGAACACACCTTGCCACGACTGCATCTCGAAATCCGGCAGGCCAAGCTCGGCCAGCGGCGCCACGTCCGGCATGCTGGCCAACCGCGATTTGGCCGTGACACCCAGCACCTTCACGCGCTTGGCGTCGATCATCGGGCGCGCCGCGGCGACGGTTTCGAACACCATGTCGATCTGGCCACCGACCAGATCGACCATGGCCGCCGAACCGCCCTTGTAGGCGATCTGGCGCATCTGGGTTCCGGAGATGCTCTGGAATAGTTGACCGGACAGGTGCTGCGAGGTTCCAGCGCCTGCGGTGCCATAGGTCAGACTGTCGGGTTTTGCCTTGAGTTCGTCGATGATCTGTTTGACCGAACTGAAGCGGCTATCGGAGGGCACCACCAGCACATTGCTGACGGTGCCGATCATCGTGACGGGTGCGAAGTCCTTCACTGGCTCGTAACCCAGCGTCTTGGTAAAGAAGGGATTGACCGCATGGGTCGTGATGGTTCCACCCATGATGGTGTAGCCGTCCGGGTTTGCGCGCGCCACGAATTGAGTACCGACAATGCCCGATACACCAGGCCGGTTTTCAACCACGACAGACTGACCCAGGCGCTCGGTCAGATGCAAGGCAATCAACCGGGCCACACCGTCGGACACGCCTCCGGTGCCGAACGGCACTACGTATTTGACGGTTTTGGTGGGCCATTCCTGCGCGACGGCCATGGTGGTAAAGCCCACCATTGACAAGGCCAGCAGGCCTGCTTTTGCGAATCGACGAATATTGCTTTTCATGGGATGTGTTCCTTCGGTGATTGAAAAATGGTTGTTGTCTGGTTGAGCGCCAGGTTGCTTGCGGCATCCTGCGCAGTTCAGTCCGGCGTTGCTGACCTGACTGTTGCCCGCTCGGCAAGCCGGCAAGGAACGATTACGTTGCGTGTGAGTGACTGCTCCTGCATCTGCTCGCTCAGCAATGCCACGGTGGCGTCGACCATCTCGGGTACGCTTTGCACGATGGTTGTCAGCTGATAGGCGCCCCAAGCGGCCTGCGGAACGTCGTCGAAGCCGACCACGCTGACGTCCTGCGGTATGCGCAGGCCCAACTCGTTGCGCAACACATCCATGGCCGCGATCGCCATGTGATCGTTGGCAACGAACACCGCATCCGGTCGCTTGGTTCCTGCAAAAAGTATGCGTGTCGCGGCCTTGGCCGTGTCGAAGTCGTAATCGCCGACCGCCCTGCGAAACACCGCCATGCCGGCATCACTCATGGCTTCATTGAAGCCCCGCTCACGCTCGCTGTTGGTCGAGCTGCTTTCCATGCCGGCGAGGAACGCGATCCGCTCGTGACCTCGCTGCAGCAGCAGTTGCGCCGCCATATGCCCACCGCGGTGGTTGTCGGAAGTGACCGAGCAGACGCTGCGACGCGCGAGCGCGCTGAGATCGGGAACCCGATTGAACAGCACGACCGGCACTCCGGCATCCCGACATCTCTTGGCGAGTTTGGCCGACAGGGTGACAGAGGCCATGACGATGCCGTCCACCTGGTACTGCAGGATCTCGGCCAGTACGCCGTCGTCGTCGCCGAGGTCGCCGATGAACATCAGCACGTGGTAACCACGCTTTTGCAGGTCCTGCGACAACTTTTCGATAACCAGCGGATAGAACTGGTTCTCCAGGTAGCTCATCACCAGCGCGATGATCTGGCTGCGCCGGGTGATCAGCGTGCGTGCCATGGCGTTGGGCCGGTAGCCCAGCTTCTTGGCTGCGGCCATCACCTTGGCGCGCGTCTCATCGGAGACGCTCGCGCCGGCGGTGAAGCTGCGACTGACCGCCGACTGCGACACCTGCGCCATGCGCGCGACGTCCTGGGCGTTGGCGGCGGACTTCATGCGGCCGTCCAGCCACCGTCGAGCATCAGCGCGCTGCCGGTCATCAGGCTCGCCGCCTCGCTGGCCAGAAACACGATGGCGCCCATGATTTCTTCGGGGCGTCCGAGCCGGCCCAGCGCGATCTTGCCCACAACCCATGCGCGAAACGCCGGGTCGTCGAACATCGCGGCCGTCATCTCGGTCTCGATGAAAGTCGGGCAAACGGTGTTGACACGGATCCCGGCCGGCCCGAGTTCCCAGGCCAGCGCCTTGCTCATACCTTCGATGGCGTGTTTGCTGGCGCAGTAGATGGTGCGGTTCGCACTACCCACATGCCCCATCTGCGACGAGATGTGGATGATGGAGCCGCGTTGCCCAGCGTCCAGCAGCCCTTTGGCAACCACACGCGTGACATGGAACACGGCCTTGACGTTGAGATCGAGCACCGCGTCGATGTCTTCATCTGCCAGTTGCACCAGCGGCTTTGGCCGGTTCATGCCTGCGTTGTTGACCAGGATCTGGAACGGCCCACGTTGCCCCAGCTGGGTACGGACCGCATCGGTATCGGTCACGTCCAGCACCAGAGATTCACAGTTACCACCCGATTGCCGAATGCGGTCACAGGCCTGGTCCAGCTCGTCCTGCGAGCGTGAAAGGAGCGTAACGGCCGCGCCGGCCTGTGCCAGTGCGGCAGCCGCTGCAAAGCCGATGCCCCGGCTCGCGCCGGTGACCAGCGCACGCTGACCGTCAACCCGGAAACTGGGCGTCTGGATCATGCTCAAACCTCAGCTTGCACCGGCTGGTACCACGGCACGTCCTTGCGTTTGCCATAACGGCGCACGCGCAGATTGGCCTGTTCGCCATGACCGGCGAAGTTCTCCATGTGGCACAGGCGCGAGCAATATTCACCGATCTGCGCGCTGGCCTCGTCGGTCAAAACGCGCTGGTAGGTGCAGGTCTTGAGGAACTTGCCGACCCACAGACCACCGGTAAATCGTGCGCTGCGGTTGGTCGGCAACGTGTGATTGGTGCCGATCACCTTGTCGCCGAAGCTCACGTTGGTGCGCGGCCCCAGGAACAAGGCGCCGAAGTTGGTGAGGCGGGCCAGGAAGTAATCGGGGTCGCGTGTCATGACCTGCACATGCTCGAATGCCAGTTCGTCGGCCTTGGCCACCATTTCGTCGTCGGTGTCGCAGACGATGACTTCACCGTAGTCGGCCCAGCTTTTGGCGGCCAGTTCGGCGGTCGGAAGAATCTTGAGCTGGCGCTCGATTTCGGCCATGGTCTCGCGCGCCAGCTTCTCGCTGGTGGTCAGCAGGATGCAGGGGGAATTCGGGCCATGCTCGGCTTGCCCAAGTAGGTCAACCGCACACATTTCGCCGTCGACGGTTTCGTCGGCAATGACCAGCGTCTCGGTCGGGCCCGCGAACAAGTCGATGCCGACCCGGCCAAACAACTGACGCTTGGCTTCGGCCACATACATGTTGCCAGGTCCGACCAGCATGTCGACCGGTGCGATATTCGGGGTGCCGACGGCCATTGCCACTACTGCCTGCACACCACCGAGCACCAGAATTTCGTCGGCGCCGGCCATGGCCATGGCAGTGACGATGGCGGGGTGTGGCTTGCCCTGGTATGGAGGCGCGGTCGACACGACACGCTTGACGCCGGCCACCTTGGCGGTGAGCACGCTCATGTGCGCAGAGGCGAGCAAGGGGTATTTGCCGCCGGGAATATAACAACCGACCGAATTCATCGGAATGTTCTTGTGGCCGAGCACGACGCCGGGATAGGTCTCGACCTCCACGTCCTTCATCGAATCGCGCTGGATTTGCGCGAACTGGCGCACCTGCTTCTGCGCAAACGTGATGTCTTCGATCTCGCGCGCCGACAGACTCTTGCGCGCCGCCTCGATGTCGGCCTGGCTGAGCCGGAAGTCAGTCGGGTCCCAGTTGTCGAACTTGCGGCTGTAGTCACGTACGGCGTCATCACCACGGGCCTCGACGTCCTTGATGATGGCCTCCACCGTGGCCCGCACCTTGGCATCGTCGTCGGCACGGGCCTGTACGTCCTTGCCGCGTTTCAGATACTTGATCATGGGTTCTCGCTATGAAGTTGGTGTTGCATAGGTATGCAAGTATTCGAGTTTGCATAGCTATGCAAATAGGGTAAACCCTGATACGGACAAAAAAGTTGAATGCACGCACAGCCTGGCTCGGTCGCGGTGAGCTCCGATTTGCCAGTGGCCTGCTCGGGGACATGCGTCACCACCGGTGCCCTCAGCTTGGCATTGGGCGCCAGCACCCCATGGAAGCAGATCAGGTGCAGCCGGGGCCGCGGCACAGGTGCCTGAAATGCGCTTTTTTTGTTCGCCCGGGCGGCCAGGCTCTGCATGAACTCAAGAGGGCTCATCACGATGTGGGTGGTGCCGTCGCGCCAGGCGGTCTTGAATTTGGGCACCACCTGCCCGGCGCTGTTGATCTGCACGCGCTCGTTGGCCAACGCCGGGCGGGTGATGGTGCGGCATAGCTGCTCCAGCCGCTGGCGCTCGTCGGCGTCGCAGCGCACCGCAGCATGCTGCGCTGTTGCCCTGATGGCCAGCACACAGCTCCTGGGTGGGCACGGCGTAGCGCGCCATAGCGCCTCCCACCGTCAAAACCTTCTGCCCGGCGCGCGGGCCAAAGGCAATGCGGTAAGTACACGCCGCCGCTTGCAGCAGCCTGAGCGCGCAGGCCTCATCCGAATCGGCGTCGGCGTCGGCCTCGGCGTCCGCCAGATAACTCGATCCCCCCTCCTCTTCGATGAGCACGCCGCGGCGCTTCAGCAGCTTCATCAGCCGGGTGATGATCTTGTGCAGCAGCGCCTG
>Ga0105047_10011542_pt1 | contig 14319 bp, 17 predicted proteins | sample MAT04_FD_78384 | JGI IMG/M metagenome (GOLD analysis project Ga0105047, IMG submission 78384) | Freshwater microbial communities from Lake Fryxell liftoff mats and glacier meltwater in Antarctica - MAT-04 (megahit assembly) | ecosystem: Environmental > Aquatic > Freshwater > Ice > Liftoff... | reverse complement strand
GGTGTCAGGGCCATAAATTCATGGGCCATGGTGCCGCCCATCATGCCGGTGTCGCTCTCGACGGCGACGACATCAATGCCACAGCGCCGGAAAATATCAAAATAGGCTTGGTAGATGCGCGGATAAAAAGCGTCGATGCCTGCATAATCGCGATCGAAGGAGTAGGCATCCTTCATGGTGAATTCGCGCACGCGGATCAGGCCGCCGCGCGCCCGGGGTTCATCACGAAATTTGGTCTGGATCTGGTAAAGGACAAAGGGCAATTGGCGATAACTGTTGACGATCTGACCAGCCAAATCGGCCATCAATTCTTCATGCGTCATGCCGAGACACATGTCGCGCCCATTGCGATCTTGAAAGCGCACCATGTCGTCGCCGATTTCATACCAGCGACCACTCTGCTGCCAAATCTCGGCGGGGTGGACCATGGGCAAGGTTACTTCCTGGCCGCCGAGTGCGTCCATTTCCTCGCGGATGATGGTTTCGATCTTGTGTTTAATGCGTTGGCCCAGCGGTAGATAATCGAAAATCCCCGCGGCCACCTGCCGTACCAAGCCAGTGCGCAGCATCAATTGGTGACTAATTACTTCGGCTTCTGTGGGTACTTCGCGCAGGGTTTGGAAAAAGAGCTTGGATACGCGCATAAATCACTCCAGCGATGCTGACTAGGCGGCGAGCAAACGCTCGACCCGCGTTTTGATGGTTTGATACTCTTCGATGCCGACGACGCGCGCTACTTCGCTGCCGTTTTGAAAGAAGATCAGGGTGGGCAGCCCCATGATCGTGTGCTGTTCGGCGGTTTGCGGATTCTCGTCGACATCCAGTGCAGTGACGACAAGTTCGCCTGCATAATCGCGCGCCAAAAATTCGGCATAGGCCGACATGATCTCACATGGTTGGCACCACTCGGCCCAAAAATCGACGACGGTTAGCTTGGGATTGGCCAACACGACGCTGGCAAAATCCGCATCGCTGACTTCAATGATAAGCGGCGCGTGCGCAACCGTCTGCCTTGTCGGCGCTACGGGTTGAACAGGTTGCCTTGTGAATTTTTTGAACAATTGTTTGAACATTAGGCTGCTTTGTTATCTGGTGCTGCATCCGTTGCTGGCACGCGGATCTCAAAGTCGTGCGTGATCTGGGCGACACCGGCCAGCGTGGCATGTGCGCCACAATATTTCTCGACACTCAGGTTGATCGCGCGTTCGACTTTGCGGGGGTCCAAGCCATCGCCAATGGCGATAAAGTGCATGTGGATGGTTTCCCACGGGCGGGGCAGGGCTTCCGCACGCTGACCATTGATTTCGATTTCAAGGTCGGCAAGTGGCTGATGTTGTTTCTGCAAAATGCTGACGACATCCAGCATCGAACAGCCACCCAAGCCCAGCAGCAACATCTGCATGGGGCTGACGCCAGGGCCATTGCCACCGCCACTCATGAGCGCAGCTTTGCCATTGACATCCACGCCCAACAGGGTGGTGCCTTCGATCCATTTTACGCGTGTTGCGGTCATTGTCTCGCTCCTTTGTGCAATTTGCCTGATCTTATCAGTATATGATCGTACCGTAATAGATGTCAAAAGCAAAGGCCGGTATAAGTTTCCAGCTATGTACGGGTTTGGTCAATCGCCACGCGCAGGTTATATTCTTCCGCCATTAATTGTTCCACTTGGCGTTCCAGTTGATGAATAGACCGTTGTAGGGGCACAGCTTTGGCGCGTTCATGGCCGAGTTGGCGTTGAAGCGTTTCAAGCCGACGCCGTACTTCTTGTTTGCGTGCGATCAAGGCAAAGCGATCCGCCATAAGATCTCCAATCAAAAAGAGATTGAGTGAGTAAACAAGGGGCGAAGCTGCTGCCGCAATCGTTTACTCGCTCAACCTCTCTGGTTCAGCTCAATCTGCGTACCATGCTACGCTTTGGGCGGGGCCTCATCCGAGAAGTCACGGATTTCGCGTGGCTTATAGAGTAGATAGGCCAAGCCGACACTGCCAAAGAAGAGAATGATCAACGGAACCATGACAATTGCCATGTTCACCGGATCAACCGTCGGTGTAATCGCTGCTGCAACAATCGCAATAACCACAAAGGCCTGCCGCCACACTTTCAACAAGGCTGGCCCACTAACGAGGCCAAGGCGCGCTAGCACAGCCACCACCAATGGCATTTCAAACGCCACCCCGATCCAAAAGACCAGGCGTGTCACAAAATTAAGATAGCGGTCGGCAGCCCAGTCTTGTTCAAAAACGCCTGTAAAGATAGTGCTAAAAAAGCGAACGGCTACGGGCAAAAGTACAAAAAAGGCAAATGATGCGCCAACGGCGAAAAGGACCAAAATGGCGGGCAAAGTCAGCAAGAGGCCGCGTCGTTCATTCGGAAATAGGCCGGGTGCCATAAAGGCAATAATATGGTAGATAATCACCGGCAGCGAAAGCGCAGTCCCTGCTGTGAAACTAACGCGGAGGATAATGCTAACCGAATCGAGCGGGTTGAGGATCTGCAGCCGAATCCCCATATCGCGAGCTGTGCTGGTGACAAACGCGACTAATGGACTATAAAAGAATACGGCAATGACGGTCGAAATCACCAACGCGCCACAAACCCACATTAGCCGCCCACGGAGCTCGATCAGATGCTCCATCAAGCTCATCTGGCTTTGATCGGGATCGTATGTCGTCACTTGCTGGCTCACTTTTTCATTCCTTCTACAACGTAATCGACAAAATCCTTGAAAATTGGTGACTCTAGATTAGCCTACAGACACAAATTTTCAGCGTCGAACGTAGGATAATTCATGAAGATTAGGCAACGGAATGATCCTGATTGCCATTGGTTTTCGTCGAAGCGCCGGACCCCTCTTCACTGGAAAGTAGGCCAGCATCCAACGTGGTCGCCTTGTGTGTTTCGTTGCCGCTGCCATTGGTCTGTACTGCCGGTGTGCTTGCACTTGCCGGCGCATCTGCTTCGCGCACACTGCGCTCTACTTCGGGGGGCAGAATACGTTGTTGATTTTCCGGCGTCTCGGTTGAATCCAGCGGGGAAGTGTGTGCACTGGCACTGGTAGTACCGGTTTCTGCTTGCGTGCTGTCTGCTGTCACACTTGGGCTATCGGTAGCGACCGTTTCGGTGGCTGGTGTGGTTGTCGTCGCTTTGGGGACACCTGTACTTTTGCCGGCCGTCGCCACGACTGGCTTGGGTGTGGCCGGTTTGGTTGCCGTTGTCGACGACGAAGTTGTTTTGGGCGTGGTTGCTTTAGCCGGTGTTGTTTTGGCCGTCGCCGCCGGTTTGGCTGGGGTTGCTTTGCCCTTTGCCGTGCCGTCCTTTGTCTGCTCTTCCTCGTCAATCGAATTGATCGCCTGTTGCAACATGCGGCGCGGATCTAAATCTTCTAGTGCTTTGAAGTCATCGCCAAATTGCTGGGTGAACTCGTTCGTCAGGTTGCGGATTTGCCGAATAAACTTGGCAACTTCACGCAGCGTGGCAGGAAGACGTTCTGGCCCTAGCACAATTAAGGCAACGACCGCAATCATAACCAGTTCTTGGAACCCGATTCCGAAAAAGCCTTCCATAATTCAACCTAATATTTCTACTCTACAAAGCTGGAACCAAGTAAATAGGAAAGCCACCATTGTACTCGTTCCTGCTCATGATACAGTGCTTCGTATACAAATGTAATTGACAGTTGTGTAAGTGACAGTTGCTAAAATGTTCCCTGCACTGTCGACAGCGCAGAGCCTAGCACACCGTTGACAAAACGCGGACTGCTATCGCCGCCAAACATTTTGGCCAACTCGACCGCTTCGTTGATCACGACACGGTGAGGCGCATCCGAGTCTTTAGAACCAATCTCAAAGAATGCCAAACGCAAAATATTGCGATCGATAATCGCCAGTTGATCGACCGGCCACTCTGGTGCAAACTGTTCGATCAACCGGTCAAGTTCGGCCAGATGGCGGACAACGCCACTGACCAGCCAGCGCAGAAAAGAAGCGCCGTGAGGATCAATCGCACTATCCGCCAGTCGTTCATCAATGACGCGCCCCGGTTGATGATGCACACAATCGATCTCATAAAGCGCTTGCAAGGCTAGTACACGCGCTTGCTGGCGCTGCTTAATCACTTCTTGATGATCTTCTTGCACACGCTCGCGGTGCCCATGATCAGTATCCAATGTCATGCTTGTTTTCCTGATTCAACGCGTTTGCTGTCAAAATGCTTCGTGTAGAGCTTTTGAGGGCAAATGTCGTCAGCACCAAATTACATCACAAGTCCGCCGTCCACCGTCAGTACCTGGCCCGTCATAAAGCCAGAACGCTCTGTTGCCAAAAAAGCAACTGCCCAGGCAACTTCTTCGGGTGTACCCATGCGCCCAATCGGTGTATTGCTGATAATCGAACTGCGTTGCGCTTCGTTCAAGACATCGGTCAACGCCGTTGGAACAAAGCCCGGGGCAACCGCATTCACTGTAATATTGCGGCTAGCCACCTCGCGCGCCAGGCTTTTGGTAAAGCCGATAATGCCGGCTTTGCTGGCCGCATAATTCGACTGCCCGGCCTGCCCCGTAAGGCCGACAACGCTGGTAATATTGATAATGCGACCCCAGCGGCTTTTGAGCATACCCCGTAACGCCGCACGTGTCACTGTATAGACACTTTTTAAATTCGTGTTGATGACTGTATCCCAATCATCTTCTTTCATGCTCATCAACAGGGTGTCGCGCGTCGTGCCGGCATTGTTAACCAAGATGTCAAGGCTACCCAAGTCACTTTGTACCTGCTTAACCAAATTGGCTGCCTGGTCAACATCGCTAACGTCGGCCTGATAGATCGCACATTCCGCCCCTTTCTCACGAATGGTGGCGGCAACCGCTTCGGCCCCTTGGGCATTGCCGCGATAGTGGATCGCAATTTTTGCCCCGCCATTGGCTAATTCCTGGGCGATGGCGGCCCCAATCCCGCTGCTACTGCCCGTGATCAATGCTGCTTTGCCCGAAAAGTTCATGGTCATATCCGCTAAAGATGAGTTTGCTTGTCTTATTCTATATTATAGCGCTAAAATTGGTAAATAGCGAATACACGTTTCTATACAACTCATTGCGCTACGTGTGAATCCGCGCTGTCAAGTATTATGTTGCGCACTGTGTTGCGCCCTGGGCTACAGTGACCGTTGCATGTAGGCTTGGATGCTATCTGGAGAGTTCAAGGCCCAGCGCTCGGCGCTGCGATCAATGCGTTTCATGAGCCCCGTCAATACATCGCCTGGGCCAATTTCAATAAAATTAATCACGCCTGCCGCCCGTGCAAATTGCATGGAAGCCGTCCAGCGGACACTGCCCGTGAGCTGTGCCGCTAATTCAGCGCGAATATCATCGGCTGTTGTGATGGGCTGCGCCGTGGTATTGCCAATCAACGGAACAACGGGTGGCTGAATGCCGGTGGCATCAATTGCCGCCCGCAACTCTGCTGCCACGGGTTGCATGAGGGGGCTGTGCGACGCCACACTGACGGCCAACGGCACCACTTTGCGTGCGCCCGCCGCCGACAACGCGCCCATTGCCGCTTCCATGCCTGCCTTGTCGCCCGAAATCACAATTTGCCCAGGACAATTATCGTTAGCCACGACGGCTATCCCCGCCGTGTCACTTGCTGCGCGACAAATGGCGCTGACTTTCTCTTCATCCAACCCCAAGATGGCGGCCATCATGCCGGGTTGTTGCTGTCCTGCGCTTTTCATCAACCGACCACGCTCGCGCACAAGGCGCAGCCCATCGGCAAAGCTAATACTGCCTGCAGCTACCAGTGCTGTATATTCACCCAAGCTATGCCCCGCCACAAAGATCGTCGGTGCGGGTGCTGTGCCATGGCTTGAAGATGGCTGGGCTTCCTCAAACGCTTGTTGGAGAACGCGCAACTGGGCAACGCAAACCGCCAATAGCGCCGGTTGCACATTCAGGGTATCGGTCAACTCATCCTCGGGACCTTCAAAGCAAAGGCGACTTAGTGAAAATCCCAGAATGTCATCTGCTTCCGCAAAGGTCTGGCGCGCAACCGGATAAAGCTCGGCTAAGGCTCTGCCCATGCCCACTTCTTGGCTACCCTGACCAGGAAAAAGAAAGGCGGTCGCTGGATTATGCGTGATAAATGGAAACATAAGTATACTCGTGAATAAAAAAGGGATTTGGGACAGATGCCCAAATCCCTTTGTTGACAGCTCGATTACGCCTTTGTATCGGACCCGATATCGAGAAACTGCCGCCCCTTGTAGTAGCCGCAGTTGGGGCAAACCCGATGTGGCAACATTTTTTGGTGGCAGTTGCTGCATTCGACCAAGTGGGGCACACCGATGGCGTCATGTGCACGGCGGCGATCGCGACGCCCTTTGCTAAGTTTACGTTTTGGTAGAGGACCCATTTCACTACTCCTTCATCCTACAAAAGATAAAAAATTCGGTTTGCGCATCTGTGCAGCCTGTGTTCGCCGCTATTTTCCCGCTTGTAGAGTTCTACCGACACACTCGCAAGATGCACTATTTTATTGCGTATTTTCGTCGCCCGATTGTAAGCGTAGCTTTAAAAGCGCAGCCCACCGGGGATCAACACCTTCTGGTAAAATATCGGCTGCTTCTTCTGCCGACAGTTCAGCCTGTTCTGCTGCGCGTAGCGCTGCCCGTTGTGCAATGAGATTGGGGCATTCACCTGCACCTTCCCAATTGCAACTTGGATACATGGGCACAGCCAGCCAGATATTTTGACGCACAACTTCGGTTAAGTCAAGAATATGATGCTCGTCGATCAATAATGCTTCGTCTTCAAAATCCGCTGAATCGCCTTCAAATTCTTCTGGACGCAGCAAACGCCCAGTTTCAACCTCGGTCAGTGGGCGGAAGCTTTCTTCTAATTGAACATGCAGGGGCACCACAATGGGCTCTACACAACGGCCACAAGCAATGCGCGCCGCAGTGGTAAAGTCGCCATTGATCAGCACGCCGCTATTGGTGCGCATAATTTGGATAGTACCCAGGAGCGGGCTGAGTAATTCCAATTCGCTGTCTAGCGGCTCCAATCCCTCGTTCAACTCGTAGCGGCGTACCGCGCCAACTGGCTCCTTTAATAATTGGGCAACGTTAAATTGCATGATCTTTTCTCACTACGCTGTACACGTTGCTGCACACGTTTGTCAAAGTACAAACAGAAACCACCTGTTTCAAGGACATTTGAGTAGTATACCGCGAATTTGCGCGTCTGTCAAAAGAATGGCAGATCGAGGACTGACGAGAACAGATACGAGACACGAATGTCTGATGTCTCGTGTCTCCTTGTCTCGTGTCTCCTTGTTACCTCTGCTTATGCTTCGGCGTCGTCAGCCGTAAGCCCGGCGGCTAAGCGATTGTTTTTCATCAACTGAATCCCGTTATCCACCTGTTTGGTTGTGATTTGCAGCTTTTGTGCCAAATCTTCCAACACCTGGATGGCGTAGCGATCCGCTTCGGCGGCGCGCCGATGGGCCGCGGCGCGGCTTTCTCCCAAAATGCGTTCTGCTTCATCGCGCGCGGTTTGCATCACGGCGTCCTGACTAATAATTTCCATGGCGCGCTGCTTAGCCTGTTGCAGAATGCGCTCGGCTTCGGCATGCGCTTCGGACAAAATGTGATCGCGCTGGGCCAGGGTGCGTTCACTTTCCATAATCGAGCTTGGTACATTGATCCGCATTCGCTCAATCAGCTGGGCAAACTCATTGCTATCAATCACCCGCAATGTAGATAAGGGAATCGGGCGGCTGCGGTTTAACGTATCAGCAAGTTGATCAATCAACTGTAGAATTGCGATGGGACACCTCTCAAGCTTTGATCGTATGAAATCAGAAAATCAGGCGACAGGGAACCTGCTGCCAGCGCATATTATCACCGAACCTGTCCTGCATTATCCACGCCGAGAAAGGTTGGGATCGCGCTCGTTGCTATCCAGCGGTGTCGTGGTGCGTTGGCCAAATTTGTGGTGCAATGCCTGTTGCACATGGGCCGGTGTCCAGTAGGAATAATCACCGCCCAGACTTGCCACTTCCTTCACAATGGTGGAGCTGACATAGGCATAGTTGATACTGCAAAAGAGGCAACATAATTCTATATCGCTGGCCATTTGGCGGTTTGCCATGCCAACTTGATATTCTTTTTCAAAATCGGTTACGTGGCGCAGCCCACGGATCATCACCTGGGCCTGCAGTTGCCGTGCACAATCTACGGTTAATCCTGTGTAGGTGGTGACGCGTACATTCGCCAAATGGGCGAACGCTTCTGTGGCCAATGCCAACCGTTCTTCCGTGGTAAACAAAAGCTTTTTGGGCGGTGCGTCATAGACGGCTACCACAACCTCATCAAAAATAAGGCTGGCCCGGCTGGCGACGTCAATGTGCCCATAATGGATTGGATCGAAAGTTCCAGGGTAGAGTGCCCGCGTCATAGAAAAGTGCCTTTATGAATCTGGTAAAAAATAGCTAAAAACCTGATTGCCCAACAACACACCGCGTGACGACAAGCGTACCCGGTTCGCATCGAGTTCAATCAATCCCCACTCCTGTAACTGGGCTAGCTCCTTGGCAAACATCGCTTGCAATTCGACCCCATGCATGGCCAGAAATTGGCGCAACGGCACGCCCTCGTCTAGCAAGCGCAAGCCTAGCATCATGGTTTCGCCCATGGCCATGCGGGGATCGATCTCCTCGCTGGTTTCTTCAACCGACGCGCCCTGCCCAATGCGCTTGACATAGCCTGGTACTGGTTTGCGATTGCCCCAGCGCCGCCGCGTCTGCTTGCCCTCTGCACTGTGCAGCCAGAGGTGACTATGTGCGCCCGGCCCGATCCCCAGATATTCTTGATTGCGCCAATAGACCAAGTTGTGTTGGGACGCAAACCAGGGTGTTTGCTCTAGTGCATCGGGCGTTGCCGGTGGCGCACCATGCTGGGCGCTGGGTTTGGCCCAATTCGAGATTTCATATTGGACATAACCAGCTTCGCCTAGCCGCTGCATCGCATACTCATAGTGGGTCGCCGCCATGTCCTCATCGGGCGCATTGACTTTGCCGGTGGCAACCCAATGATGCAGCGGTGTATTGGGTTCAACAATCAAACTGTACAGGCTAAGGTGCTCGGTTCCCAGGGCAATCGCTTCTTCGAGCGTGTTGTGCCAATTCGCGATGGATTGCCCGGGCAGACCAAAGATAAAATCTAGATTGATATTGTCGAAGCCCGCCGCGCGCGCCGCCCAGAACGCTTTGTGCACATCTGCCGTGTCGTGAATGCGTCCCAGAAAGGCCAGTTCGTCTGGCTGAAAACTTTGGACACCTATACTCAGCCGATTGACCCCTAGCCCATGCAGAATCTCGAACTTGGCCCGGTCTACAGTGCCCGGATTGGCCTCGCTGGTGATTTCACAAGTTGGCGACACCTGAAAATAGGTATGGATGGCTGCAAATAACTGAGTCAATTGTTCGCCAGTCAGCAGAGTTGGCGTGCCACCGCCCAAAAAGATCGTATCTATACTGCGCGAACGAAGCGGTGTCTGCCAGCGTTCCATTTCTTGGCAGAGCGCCGTCACGGTGGCCTGAATGTGATTCTCCATACCGGCATAGGTATTGAAATCACAATAGGGGCATTTTTGGGCACAAAAGGGAATGTGAATATAAAGCCCGAGCCGCGTTTGGGCCGCGACCGCGGGCTTTGTTACGCTGGGTACGTTCAACGATTCTCCAAGCGAAAACCATGGCCGCGTACAGTGACAATATAGCGGAACTCTTCATCCGTTTCGCCAATCCGTTCGCGCAGCCGCCGCACCAGCGCATCAATCGCCTGTTCGCTCACGCCTTCGCCACTGGCTTCGGGCCAGACGGCATCGACGATCTGCTCGCGCGTCACCACCCCGCCGCCCGAATCCCAGAGAATTTCGAGCAGCCGATATTGGTGCAAACTGAGCGGCGGATCGGCCAGAATGCCATTGATCCAGACCTGCCTGGTTTCTTTGTCCAAGCGCAGACCAATTTTGTCATTATCAAAGGTCAGCGGCGCGGTTGCGCCGGCATCGACAAAGGCCAACTTAAAACGCAACGCAATCTGAATCTCGTCGCCATCCTGTAGGGGGATCACACCCTCGACATCTTGACCATTGACATGGGTGCCATTTTTGCTGCCCAAATCTTCTAACTGGTAGCCATCCCCGCGCCAAGTGATGCGCGCATGGTAGCGGCTAACCTGACGGTCGGGCAGGGCAATATCACACTCATCACTCCGCCCAATCGTAAGCGCACGCGTCCGCTCCAGCGGCCAACGGCGACCGGCTTCGGAACCGCGCTGTAAGACCAGCATGGCGGTCTCGCGCATTTTTGGTTTTGCTTGTAGCTCTTCTGTAATTGGATGACTTTGCTCAGAAGTTATAGCCATATCAAGTCCTTTTGCTGAGATGGCGTCTGGATTGGATCGTAGAAACTTCAATGCACCCAGCGCAAACGTGAACATTGATGTACCTGCCAGCGACGCTCCGGCGAATTGCTCCCTAATGCTTGCTCCCTAGGGCTTTCTCTCTGCAGCTTTGGGGCATTCGCTTACTGGATGGATACAGAATGTTCCAAACAACGATAGTTCACTTGTTGATAAGCCACGCTGCCTATAGAATAAAGGACAGTGCGCGATTTTCTAATTACCTGGCTCAATGGTATTGACAGTATTTCGATCCTGGCGCATAATGCAGCGAGATATACTTACGATACTCGCCTATTCTACTCGAGCGTCCGATTAAGCTAGCTGTGATAGCTTACTTAATGCACCTCGTAGTAACTGTCAGACCCCTTACGTAACAGCCCATATGGTAGAAACCGATAGCTGTAAAACTGTATGGCATGACTGGATGGTCACGCGATTAAGCCAGTATATATTAAAAGTACAACATCTAAAAATGCCAATGGTATCACCTTTCTCTAAAACGGTTTTCCCCCGGTCAAGCGCTAGCACCGCCCAACCAACCAGGCGCACCATGCCGCGCGACCCTTTTGCGCGCGCCTGTGCAAGAGCACACTTTGCCACCTTGTTGGGGCGGCCTTCTCTGCTTACGCAGTTGACGCATCAACCATATAGATGTGTTGTGGAGGTATATCCGTGCAATACATTCTAGACCCCAGCACAGTTTTGCGCAACCGCTACGAAATTATCGAATTGGTTGGGCAGGGCGGCATGGGCGCGGTCTACAAAGCTTCAGATCGACGGTTGGAAGGCCGCATTTGTGCGGTAAAGGAGATTTTACCGCATCTTTCCGAAAACACAACTTCCGAGACCGAGCTGGAGAAAATCACCGAGCAATTTCGCACCGAAGCCAGCATTTTGGCCCGCCTCGACCACCCCCATCTACCCAAGGTATCGGATTATTTTGCCAATGGCAACCGCGAATATTTGGTGATGGACTTTGTCGAAGGGCGCGATCTGCAAGAGATTGTCGAGGATGCCAAGCGGCGCAACGAATTTCTGCCCGAAGCCCAAGTACTAACATGGACGGCCCAGCTTTTAGATGCTTTAGAATATCTGCATCAGCAGGATCCGCCAGTTCTCCACCGCGATATCAAGCCGAGTAATATTAAAGTAACGCTTCGCGGTGATATCAAACTGGTGGATTTTGGCCTCGTCAAGGTATTATTCAAAGATGACAGCCGCACGGTGACTGTTGTTCAGGGGCGTGGCACAGTTGCCTATACACCGCTCGAACAATATGGCGGCGACACTAGTTTTACCGATGAACGCAGTGATATCTATAGCCTTGGTGCCACACTCTATCATCTGCTGGCCAGTCAGCCACCCGTTGATGCGCGTGAACGCTTCCTACACCCAGGCACCTTGGAATCGTTACGGTTGCTCAATGCGGAGATCTCATCCCGAGTAGAGCGCGCTGTCTTCTATGCACTGGGGATGCACCCGAGTGAACGCCCGGCCAATGTGCGGGAACTGCGTGAATTGCTCTTTGGCTCAAAGCCGTTGTCAATGCAAGCCGCGATAACGACGGAAACCCTCTACAATGGTGAGCGCGGGACACCAAGTTGGCAAGAATTATTTTATACAAACCGGATTCTGATTGGGGTTGCTTTGGCACTAGCGGTGATTGCCGTTTTGATCAGTATGCCGTAGGATTGCTTGGAAAGGGCACAGCGCGCGGTTGGATTTATGGGTTATTATTCGATTGAGCAGCAACGTCTCGTCTACAGCAAAAAGTCGCCGTTCGGGATGAAACCGCTGAAACACAATTTGGCCCTTCTGCTACCCCCGCTGATCGGCACATTGCACACCAGTTTTCGCGCCTGGAGTTTGGCTGGCTATTCGCCTGGCCCCATTACGCCCAATCGGGTTTATTTTAACGAACAAGGCAAAATTGCCTTTGAATTTTATGATGCGTATCGACCGTTACCCCTGCGGCAAGGGGGCGCTGGGCCAGATCTAGCAGCGTGGTTTGTGTTGCTGGATAAGTGGATGGAAACCTATGTCATCATTGCGCGGGCGCGCATGGTCTGGACTTTGCCTGAATTGGCCAGTGCTTTGGCTTTTCTGACGCCAGCCTTTCTGCCCACACGGCTTGCGGCACATCCCCCCAATGATAATTGGGAACGGGTTGCGGTTGCGCTCTCGATTACGCTGGCCGATGGCGCATTGCGCGGGTCACCGACCGACCGACATTGGCAACGTGCCCTTTCGTAATTCTACCTTTTCTAGTCCGTTTACTGTGAGTTCTGTTTGAAAACCAGAGTTTCATCAGCCGGTAGCGCTGTTGAAAAACGCTAGGTTTCAAAACAATTGCATTATAGCAATAGTGACCCTAATTATTTGTGACCAACGAACGCAATGCTTTACCCGCTATTAACCAGGAAACCAAACGCACTTGGCGTCGCACTCGGCAGGATTATTCTGCCGGTGGCGTTGTCTATCAACGCTTGCCAGAAACTGCCCTGCTCCAGATCGCGTTGATCGCAACCCACGGTTGCCAACGCTGGCAATTGCCCAAAGGCTCGCGCGAGTCCGGCGAAACTTCGTTGGCAACTGCCATCCGCGAAGTGGCCGAAGAAACAGGCATTGAAAGTGTGCAAGAGGCTTTTCTGCAAACCATTGATTATTGGTACTGGGATACCTACCAAAAAGAGGTGCCAGAGTTGGTCCACAAATTGGTGGATTTCTACCTGTTGCACATGGCGGGGGGGGAGCTGACCGATAGTAGCTACGAAGTGGACGCAGTTGGCTGGTTCACGCCAGCAGAAGCGCTGCACGTCATGACCTTTGAAGGCGAAAAAGCCGTGGTAAAGCAAGCGCTGGCCCTCTTAGACCACGGCTCGGATGGCACAGAATCTGCTACGTAGGAGATCACGCGAAATCCAACATCGCTTTCACCACGCCTGTCGCAGGGTCCAGCCAAGTTGGAAACGTTTCGATCAATTCTTCTGGCGATGCGTGATGGGTAATCCACGGATCCAGCTGGATTTTCCCCTGATTCAAACAATCGACTACATACGCGAAATCGGCGGATGTAGCATTGCGCGAGGCCAGCAGGGTCAATTCATGGCTGTGGAAATAGGGATCATTAAAGGTTAGTTCGCCCTGGACCAGCCCCACATAGACCAACTTGCCGCCATGCGCTACATAGGTAAACGCTTGCATCATCGACTGTGCGTTGCCGGTGGCGTCAAAGACCAATGTCGGCATTTCGCCACCCAACAACTCTTGCAACGCGGCCTCGACACCCTCGGTACTACTGATAAAATGCTCGATACCTAGATTGGCGCGCGCAAAGTCGATGCGCTTGGGATTTAACTCCAAGCAGATCGCCTCGGCTCCGGCGAGCTTGGCAAATTGCATGGTGGCAAGGCCGATGGGCCCAGCGCCAATCACCAGTGCCCTTTCGCCCGGCGTTACCTGTGCCCGCTGCACGGCATGGGCCCCAATACAGAGCATCTCGACCACAGCCAGATGTTCCAACGTGGCGCCCTGGGCTTTGTGTAATTTGTGAATGGGCACCGTAATATACTCGCGCATCCCCCCGTCGATATGCACGCCCAACACTTTCAGTTGCTGGCAACAATTGGTCTTCCCGCGCCGGCAAGGGCCACAGACCCCGCAATTCAAGTACGGTTCAACGGCACAAAGATCCCCCACCTGCAAGGAATGGGGCTGTTGGGTTTCGCCCAGTGCCACCACTTCGACACCCAGTTCATGGCCCAAAATGCGCGGATAGCTAAAAAATGGTTGGCGACCGCGAAAAGCATGAAGATCCGTGCCACAAATGCCAATGCGTTTCACGCGTACTAATG
>Ga0105047_10011541_pt1 | contig 14320 bp, 9 predicted proteins | sample MAT04_FD_78384 | JGI IMG/M metagenome (GOLD analysis project Ga0105047, IMG submission 78384) | Freshwater microbial communities from Lake Fryxell liftoff mats and glacier meltwater in Antarctica - MAT-04 (megahit assembly) | ecosystem: Environmental > Aquatic > Freshwater > Ice > Liftoff... | reverse complement strand
TGTTTACCTCAGGGTAGGAGTTCCGGGCCTGCGGCGGCAGTTTGCCCGTGTTTTACGCGGTTGCTCAGGTCGCGAAGAGCGCCTTCCATGAGCATCGTAGGCTCCGATATTCCCAAAAAATTGAACCCACGCGGACGAAGCAACGCGGGGTCGCCGATAATCCAAGTGTTTTTCCCTTCGGCCTTACCTGCCGCCAGAATTTGATCGAGTGCAGCCAGCAACTCGGGGGCATCGGGTTTCCAGCAATACCCGAGTGCTGCAGACAGATCATACGGCCCGATCGCCAACGCTGTGGTTAACGGGTGCGCCGCAATCTCACTCACACAAGCCAGGCCCTCAAGGTTTTCGATTTGGGGAAGGATGATCAAATCGTCTTCAACCTCCGTGCGGAAGTTTTCATAGTTGTAACCACTCACCCAAAAATTACCGTGTCCGCCCGGACGACGTTTTCCACGTGGGGCCATGTAAACGGCGTCGCGGATCGTGTCCATGATTTCAACCGAGGAGACATATGGCACCAGCAATCCACAGGGGCCGAGATCCATGGCGAGCCGCATGGGAGTGAATTCCGCCTGCGGAGGGCGGATGAGAATAGGGAAATCTTGCCGGCGGGCGATGGCGCAACAATCTGCCACCATCTCATGCGAGTGCGTGAGATGCTCCAGATCGATAATGGCGTAATCGAGTCCGGCACGAATCATAAGCTCAATCAATCCCGGCCAGAGGTGGAAAGTGATGATGACGCCAGTTGTGACTTCGGGACTGTTGATTTTAGTTTTGAGGATTTGTGCGGATTTCATGTGTTTAGATTAGTTCCAATCGATTCGGGCGGCTGCAAATGGTCTTTCGAATTCGAGAGCCAGAGTGAGGTCGATGGAATTTGATGAGATGAGAGTGGTTTCCCCCGAAAGGGGATGAACGGTTGGGGTTCCCTTCCGGACAGCCATTTGCACGGAAGCTTTACGTTTGTCGGCGGAGGCTGTGCTTCGAGCCCAGACTTTTCCCTCTCCTACGAGTTGCTCGGAGTCATGACTTAGAAGATAGATCCATGTGGATCTCGCGTCTTCCCAAACCGTCAATTCCAAATTGCCAGCACCCTGGAGCAATCTGGCACGGAGTGACACGCCCGTTTCGGCGACAAGCTCTGCAAACCAAGGGACCTGCGGCCAGTTTCCAATACGTGCATAGTCGCTCGCAAGCATGGCGTTGAGATACCAAATCGCGCCGGTTCCAACCGCCCGTCGAGTCAGAGCGGGGTTGGCGGACGGCAGACCTGAGGACGGGCCGATTCCCCATCCGTATCGTAACCCCGGTTTCGCATCGTAGGCAGGAATGAGAAATGATTCGACCGAAGCATCAAGAATTCTGGTTTCACGAATCTCCCCGCGCACAAGGATTTCCTCGAGAGGATTCTCAAATCCGGGCAAATACGCATGGTCTTGCCAGACGGCCTCACCAACCAGCACGCCTGTGTCTAAAAACGGACGTCCTTCAACGGATGGAATCTTACCTGAGAATAGAACGGATCCACCGGATTCCACGAACCGCTTCAAGCGCTTTTCCGTATCCAAAGTCAGAGCCGGGATTTCCGGCACGACAATCAATCGCGCAACGTTCAGAACTTCTTCCAATTGCCACTCTGCTGCGACCGTGCTGTTCAGCCCGGCGTCTAGCAAGAGACGATGCATTCCGTTCACAGGAGTCAGTCGGCTTCTCGGATCTCCAACGGCAAAAAATCGACAATCAGGTCCGTTCGTCAGCGAGGGACTATGCAGCACGACAATATCAGGCTCCAGACACGCTCCGGGGGCAGGCTCCGCTCGCATCCATTTTGCTCGGGTGGACGCGATGAGTTTCATGGCTGAAACGGAAGGCTCTGCGAGGCGCCCTTCGGGATGAAGGCGGTCTCCGACCACCAAAGTGGTACCACGTATCCAACATGCCAGCGCCGTGGTTTCCAGACGCAATGCCGGCGCGGGGGACCAGTCCCCCCAACCTCCATGAAAAATCGTCGGCATGATTTCACACGGCTGCGAGGCATGAGATCCATAGGCGGCATTCAGGCTGAATGGAATCGACTGGGGGCCCGTGGTTTCGGGATCAAGCGTCAGAACGGTCACCCCGGAGGGCATCGGTTCAGGATAAGGCAAACTCCCGAGTTGGTTAAAGCCGACAGAAGCAGACGGATCCAAGCGGTGGATGAAGGCACCCACCCTCTCAACCAAGGCAAAGCCTCGCTGATGTCTCCAAGTTCCTGCAATGATTTGTAGAGAGTCATTTTCATCAACCGGAAGTTCGTGCCTGGAGTGTTCTCGAAACTCCTCGCGACACGTCTCGCAATAGCATGGTGCCAAGGCACTCATGGTATCAAACCAATAGCCGTCCGGACGATAAAGATGGAAGAGTTCCTCGATCTGAGGAAGGACTCTGTCCCCCAAATAGGGAGTGAATGGACACATATTGACAAACCATCCGCCGGGGTCGCTGGAGCCATCGGCGTACACTCGCCGCCAGTCTGGATGCTCTTCGCCGGCTGCGCCGTCAATTCCAAAGCTGACATAGGAAGCCACCCGCATTCCACGCCGACGAACAGAATTCAGGAGCTTGCCAAAAAGATCAACCGCCAGCTTGGGATGGGGCGTTCCAACTTTTGTGGGATAATAAGAGTAACCGAAATGGCACTTAGCAAAAATGATGACCCCTTCGACGCCAGTCCCGCCTAGCGCCTCCGCAACACTCTCGCTGTCGCACTCCTCACCGACACGGACATAGCCCGGGGTGTGAAAGTCGAAGTGCCAGGTAAGATTCATGCGGTTGCCTCCGGCAATTAAGTGAGGCGGGCAAAATTGCCGATGCCGGAATTTTCGCCGACGAATTCATCAAGTGTACCGGCCCGAACCAGGGAATCCACTTTATCAAGAGCTATGGATGCGGCCACCAGGAATTCCTCAAACATACGATCTGTGTGGGTGAACATAATGTAGCTTACGCTCGTTAGAAGAAATCCCCGCTCCACCATCACCCGGATAAAAGCGATCTTTGCTTTGTTGGCAAGCGGCCCGAGGTCAAAGGTGATATAAGGATTTGCGGGCATCCCGCTGATCTGCACGCGACAATCGGTGTGCTTGGACGCGACCTCTTTGAGCCTCGTTTGAAAATCTCCACCCCTTTGCCAGACGGCCTCTTGGACTCCCAGATCTCGCATCCGGCGCACCGATGCCAGCGCCGCTGCCGGCCCGACCGCATCGGTCCAATAGCTGCTGGAAATAAAACTCGCGTTGGAGGCGTCCATCACTTCGGACGTCCCAATGATTGCGGCGCAAGGAAATCCGTTACTCATGGCTTTCGCATAAACGGCAATGTCTGGCTGGATTCCCAATCGGGAGCTTGCTCCCGGAAAACCAAACCTCCAACCGCTGGTGATTTCATCCATGATCAAGACGGCCCCCACTTCGGCAGCCCGGCGCTTGATGGTTTCGAGAAAGCCCGGCTCCGGCCATTGCGTCCGCATGGGCTCCATGACGATGGCCGCTGGCTCGCCATTCAGAGCGGCAAGAGACGCTTCAAATGACGCGAGATCATTATATTTGAACGTTGTCGCTGTCCCCTTCAATTCCCGGGGAACTCCGAGCGGCTGAAGACCTGGCAACAGGTGGCCATCCAGACTCGCGGCATCACCAAGATTTGCCGCAAGATACCAATCCTGCCACCCATGGTATCCGCAAAAGGCCACTCCGCTCCGGCCGGTCGCTGCTCGTGCGATGCGCACCGCCATCCCCATGGCTTCTCCTCCCCCTCGCCCATAGCGAACCCGCCCGGCCCAGGGATGGAGGTCCAAAAGCAGCTCTGCGAGTTCGACTTCCTGTGGGGACAGCAACGTGCAATACGTTCCTCGCGACACTCTTTGGTGAACAGCGCGATCAACCACAGGGTCGGAGTACCCAAGCACAATCGCCCCGGCCCCAGCCCCGAAGTCGGTGAACTCCCGTCCTTGGAAGTCCCAGATTCGAGACCCCTTACACCGTGAAAAATAGGAAGGCCATGTTCCGGGGTCATAGAGCTCTGCCCATTTCGAGCGAAGTCCCGAACCGCACGAAATCACGGACTTTGCATGGGTCCAACGCTCGGGCCCTGTCTGCTCCATGGAGGCGGCGATGGGACGCCGAAGCACACGGCTGGCATTCGTTTGAAAAAGGCACCGCAAGTCCTCCGCACCAAGAGCAGCATCCTCGCACGCCTCGCGGAGGCACCTCAGTGACTCAGCTCCAACTAATGGCATTCCGTTGGGTGAATACTCCGTCTCATACCCATAATACCAGCGGGGTGGACCACTCACCGTCATTGACTTACCCCGGATGTGACTGATCGGAAAATCGCTCCCATAGCACATCCGGGACACACCCAACTCTTCCAGCGCAATACGAAATGCTTCCGTCTCCGTAATCGCGGAGGTATCCAGCCAAACATTGGAATACTCATCCAGCCAACGCAGATGCCCGCGCGCGCAGCGGTAGTTGAACGAACGGGCGATGTGGGCAAGCACGAGATGACAATCCGGATATTTTGTCAGCAGGCGACGAATCGTTGACTGATTCTCTGGATCCGAAATACCACCATCCCTCATGATGTGGAGCATAAGAACGGATTTTGTGGCATGGCAGGCCTCCCACATCCATTCCGGGGCAAATGCTTCGATGGATGCTTGTTCGGTTACGGCCAAAGGTGTGTAAACATGGTATGGCTTGATGCCGGAGAACCCCCGCTCGCTAAGACCTCTGAGCACAACGGAGCGGTCGGAATCCGGCGCGCACAGCATGAGCGCCTCGGAACCATTGGACAAGGACTCCACTTCACTGCTCATCCATTCGTTAATGCCATCCAAATCATTCCCTTTGGCCGGAAAACCGAAAAATAAGCCCTGCCAGTTGCGGTTGCCAAAAAAGTCGGTCATTGCCGCCTCGTAAGATTGCGCTCCCAAGATGTCGTCACGATTTAAATACGGAGGAAGTCCCGGGTTAGGGAAATGGACGGGGAGGACAAGATGCGCATGCAGATCGAAAAGTTCCTGCGGCACGAAGCCATCACAAATGCGGTGAACCGCCTCTTGTTCGTGCTCGCACAATCTTGGAACAAAAGCCGCTGCTTCGGGTGATTTGGTTGATGTGGCGTAGGAACTCATGGGTAATGGATTTCAAAGGTGTCGAGCTGTAAACGTCCCTCAGGCAGGGCAGAGCGCCACACGGGATAGTCCCTCTCGGGTCGGAGCAAATGCGGATCACCGCCGGGATCGCCCATGGGCTGAATGTCGAGGGGAAAAAAGATCAGCATCAAATTGCAGTTCACGTCGCGCAGACACGCTTCCAGCGGACGCTCAGCATAATAATCCTGTCTGTCATGGCGGCCTTTCAGGCACGTCCACTCGTCCGCGTTCGGGCGCAGAAAAAGTGATTGCTCGCGCCATTGCGGCTCCACCGCGATGGGTTGGGAAGTCAGGGCCCAGGGGACGGTCACTCCGTCGATTCCTGACTGAACGAGCAGAACAACATTTGCGCCCCGCATTTTCATTTCGCCGCGGATGCGCAGCCGGATCTCCGCGTTCTCGAGATTGCGGGAGAAGCCGCCTTGGATGAAACGATTCGGACCCGCCGTTTCTTGGATTTGCTCGCCTAAGGGACCTTTGGTCGAAAGACAGAAGAGCATGTGCAGATAGCCTGCTCCGGGGGGAGCGTGATTGTAATCAATCCACCAGGGACTGACTGTCTCCAGATAGCTATCACGGTGCGGAATGGTTTGGAGACCGAGATGATTGCCCCCCCAACCCCACCATCCGGCGGGACCGTTGTCGAAGGTTTCACGATAAATGGCTTTGCTCATGAGAAAAAAATGGCGGCTTTGACGGATCGCGGGGTTTCTAAATGGGAAAATGCGGCCGGGAGGTCCTCAAGGCCGCCGCGAAAGGTGATCCATTGATTCGTGTCAAATGGTTCAGAGGAAATCCGCCCGACAACTTCGTCATGCACTCCTGCCTCGTCGGGATTGGCTTGCAGATACGACCAACTCACCGGCCCCAGTGAACGGTCGAAAGCGGTTTCAAAAGTGGCATCCAATCCATAAACGCAAAACACACCGTGTGGCCGCATTCTTGGCAGCGATTCCCCTATGGCCGCATTGGTGCCAAGCGTGTCAACCACCACATCAAAATCCCGGCCACCGGAAAAATCCCCGCCGTCGCGAACGTTGCAGGTCGCGGTCGCGCCCAGTGCACGCGCCCGCTCCAGCCGGAATTCCCGTCGGCCCACCGCCAAAATCGAAGCGGCACCCAAGGCCCGGCTCCAAGCCACAAAACTTAATCCGACCGCGCCATCGCCCAGTACCACAACGTCCTTGCCGGCAATTTTACCAGCCTGGGTCAACGAACTGAACGTTTCCTTCCAAGTGATCAACAGACAGGCCTGTTCCAATGTCATTTCGGCCGGAATCGTCTTTTGCATTCTGGCATAACCGAAACGCGTGTGCTCACCCTCCGGTTCCTCTTCGCGCCATGTCGCCAAATCAGTCACCAGCGCATAGTCAGCAAAACTTCCCCAGCAAGAAGACAGTCCCGAGAAGGTGTGTCCGGGATAAATCGCACAGGGCCGCAACACACGATCACCCATCGCATAGCCACGCACCCGCGCGCCCAACTCCACCACTGTCCCCACGCTTTCATGGCCAAGCAGCGTCGGATAAACCGGTGCAAAAGGCTTCGTGCCGTGGACAAGCTTTCGGTCGGTCGCACTGCAAACCCCCACCACATCCATCCGCACCAAAGCCTGATACGGGTTGGGCTTGGGCACGGAAATCTCCCGAATTTCCAAGACTCCGGGCGATGTGATCACGGCGGCTTTCATGAGTTCCAATCAAAAACCAATCCGAGAATCGAGTTGCGTTCCGGACCCATGGCCAGGCGATAAGCATCGGCCGCTCCCGACACGGGTATCCGATGAGACAAATAGGGAGCCACTTGAAAAATCCCTGCCGCCGCGAGCCGCAGCGCGGCTTCCTTCGTACCTGCTGGACCCCAGCCCGTCGGACAATAGAGAGTCAACTGCCGTCGGTGCGCCGTCATATAGCAAAAAGAAATATCGCCCGAATACCAGCCCTGGAACACGTAGCGAGCTCCGAATTTGCAAAGCTCCATCCCCGGCTCGATAAGGGCTGCCACACCACTCGATTCGATGACCACATCCGCGCCCCGCACTCCGGGGGCCAACACGGATTTGACCGCATCTACCAGGGATTCCGATTTGGGATCCACAACGAGATGGGCACCATACGTAGCCGCCAGATGGCGCCGCGCGGCATCCGGCTCGCTAACAATCACAAAAGCCCCGCGTGCCCGCGCGGATTGCGCCGCCCCGGCACCAATCAAACCATGGCCAAGAACGACCACCACATCCGAAGGGGCCACTTGCGCCAAGTTCACCCCGTGCATGCCAACAGCAAAAAGCGGAGCCAAAGCTGCCTCCGCAGGCGCCACAGCAGACGGAATCGGAATTAAGCTTTCGGGTCCACACACAATGGTTTGTTGATGCGCTCCCCAAACAGCCTGCACAGGCTCCTCAGTCCGCCCCCCTAAATATAGGACCTCATCACCCACCCGAAATCCTTCTGTCCCCTCGCTCACCTCACGAATCCGGCCCACGCCCTGATAACCGGGAACATACGGAAATTTGGCGTTTTCCATCCGATGTCCCGTCGCTATTGAGATCTCCGTACCGATGCTGAGGAGAGAATAAAGAGCCTGTATCTTTACTTCTCCCGCAGAAAGCGCAGGAACACGCAAGTCGCGCGTCTCGACCTGCCCCACATCTGTGACCACCAAACCCACCGCTCTCTCGCTCATTTAATTTTATTGTAGGATACTGACATGTCAGCGCAAGTTCTTTTCCGTCATTTTAAAAAGTTTTTGGAAGATTTTTAGTCTTGAGCTGGCGGAGTTCATTCCTGCGCCTCCTTGGGATAAGTTTCATAGGCTTTGAGTGCCGTCGGCAGATCAACCAGATCCAGATTGCCGCCATTCTGACGGACGAATAGACATCGCCAGGCGGAGTCGGCGAGGTTGGCGTTTTCCTCTTTCTTGAGGCATTCTTCCAAAAACGCCCTTCCATCCGGTCCATTTCCATACAGGGCATCACCCACGGTGCGAAATTCCCAAGACCACGATGTGTCCTCATGCAGAGCAACAAAGCGCGCACACAGAGCTTCGAAGAGAGCTGGTTCGATCTTCATGCCTGGGCGCACCAACCAGGCCGCGACACTGCGGACGGTGGGATCGGGGTCGTTTTTCAGGGTCTCCACCACCGCGCCTTGCAAGGTGGAATCCATCGACGCTCTGGCAAGTCCACGAAAACCCACCCAGCGATTGTAAGGATCGGGATCACGAATGGCCTGGTCTAAAAGCGGACGTGCGAGTTCAAACGGTGTCAACTTGTTTGCGGCAGAGAAGGCGACACGACGGATAGAGGGATCTTCATCCTGCGCCAGCAGCGTCAGGGCTTCACTCGCCTCGGCGCCCCAGGCACCCAAAGTTTCACCCGCTTGAGCGCGAAGGGGAAACTCGTTACGATGTTTCACCAATGACACCACCGACAAGGCCATTGGGGATGAAGGAGATCCGGTTGCTGAAGCCAAGGCGGCAACAACTGCGGCGCTGTCTGACCCAAAGATTGTCGTTAATTCCGGTGCCCGTGCGTCCGTGCATTCGGCCCAGAGCTGCAATGCAACCTCCGATTCCGCCCGCCTCTGAAATTGCGTGCGCCATTCCGGCGAACGCGCATCAACCGCCAAGGCACAAGAGGATTCCGGCCAAGCTTGCCGGGCCAGCAGACTAACCGGGACTTTGGGATTCTTCTGGGCGATCTCTTCGGCAAACGCCACAGACTCCGCTTCCGCGCCGGGCGGCACGGAAAATACCACCTCATCAAGCAAGCCTTCAGACAACCACTCTTCCCACGCAACAGGCACGTTGCCAATGGTGTTGACTGTGGGGGTGAGCCCCAGCCACGGCGATGGAAGATGTCGGAAAGCCTCGCGCGGATCAATCTGGAGGGCGAGACGCTTGTTTTTCTTAACCAGCTCCCCGCGAAGTTCCCGAATGAAAAGGGTCACTTCCTCCGCCGTCAAAGGCCCAATTTTTTCCCGGTCGAATTCTCCAGGAAACCAAAGGCTGAGGTTTTCCGTGTAGGTATAGAGAAGCAGGCCCTGATATCCCTCATCCATAAGCGTGCTCAAACGATCGATGAACTTTTTTCGCACCAAGGGATTCGTCAGCCGAATTGTCCCGCATTGCGAGCGAATGCCTTCTCGATCCTTCGGAATTTCACCGGGAAATTCCATCCTCAGCGAATCCGTATAAATCGCCGGGCCAAAACCCGACGCTGCACCACAATAGGCGTCCTCGCGCGGATCGGAACCATGATCGAAAAGCCCGATCACGCCCCAGATTTCCATTCCCGCCTCCGCCGCAGCTTGGACGGCTGCCCGGTGAATCCCGCGGATTTCGTCAAGTTCTCGCAACCACTCCCAATATTCGAATAAGGAAAAATTCGCAGGCCTGAGGAGCGCATGTCTGTTCAGGTATTGTTCTTGATACCCGCGCCAATACACCCGTTTGATGCCCATCTTGGCGGACAGGAGCAGGGACGCCCGCACCGACTCCGCAGATTGCAGAGGCATGCCGTCCGAACGGAAATTATGGCCGGCCGGACTGATGTAGAGTGCGGTCGGCTCCAGCGCGAAGACGGAGAGCCCCGCGCATAGGCTCGCAAGACCAATCAGGGATCCTCTAACGATAGGAAACAAAGCCACCATCGACAATAAGATTGTGACCCGTGACATAACGGGAAGCGTTAGAAGCCAAAAATACCACGGCACCTTTCAAGTCAACGGCATCCTCGCCCATCCGACCCAGCATGGTGCGCTTGGAATATTCGGCAACAAACTCCGCTGGATGTCCGCGCTCAAAGCCTCCGGGCGAAATTGCATTGACCCGGATCCCTTCAGGTCCGACCTGTGCGGCCAGATCCTGCATCAGGCCGATCATGCCAGCCTTAGCCGCGCTGTAATCCACACAGTTCGCATTCTGATCAGCAAAGGGTCGGTACAGGCTGCGATCCCTGCCCACCAAACCGGAAATCGAACTGATGAAAATGATGGACCCCGCACTGCTGCGCTTCATCAATGGCAGAGCATGTTTGGTCATCACAAAAGAGCTCGTCAGATAGGCATCTATCGCGCCCTTCCAAATCTCCAGCGGATGGCGCTCCATCGCGTAGGCGTAGGCATTTGAGGGGACGGGATAAGACGGACGTCCCCCAGCGTTGTTGATCAAAATATCGCAGGATCCTCCGCCTTCTTCGAGTTGGCCGAAAAACGCAGCCACGGCGGACTCATCCCCAGGGTCCACCCCATGACCGAACACTTCCGAACCCGTCTCTAGCCCAAGTTTTTCCGCAGCAGCGACGGCTTGTTCCTGAGAGCGGGATGTGAGGTGAACCTTGGCACCGGCTTCCGCCAAAGCCTGAGCGAAGTAGTAGCCAAAGTTGCGCGCTCCCGCGCTCACCACCGCCGTTCGCCCTTTCAGTGAGAAGAGTTCGCTGATTTTCACGGGATTGCCGACTGTTTGTCAGTGGCGATCTTCACATTGTCAAGCACAACAAGGCTGTTGGACGGCCCGAGATTGATCCGGAAGGACAGGGGTTCTCCCGGTTGGAAGTCCTCCGGCAAGGAAACCGTCACCAGTTTCTGCGCGACCTGACCAATTTGCTGCTGTGCCAGCGTGCAAGTGCGCGTCCGCAGATCAATTGCTAATTGGACTTGCATCCAGCAATCATAGGGTACGCCAATGCTGCTTTCTTTAGCTTTTCCATTTTCCGCCAAACTCCACTTGCCATTGACTGCGGCGGCAGTAGCCACGGCCTTTCCGTCGGCCTGTTCGATGATGAGCCGCACTTCATTGCGTGAGGAGTTTGTCCTATCCGGCATGATGTAAGGAAATGGTAACTCCGAACGAATAAAGAGATCGGTGTCAAAAGTCATTACCCCGTCCTTTGGCACGATGATGGGTTGGGACGGGATGGGCCGGATATCGCCGCGCCTGGTGGTGAGGACCGAGTTTGTGCCTTCCCGGTAGGATGTGCTGGAAATAATCTGAAACGGTCCGGGTGCAGGCGGCTGCGTCGCCCACGTTCCGCCTTTCAAAGCCTTTAGTCCATTAAGATCCGTCCCGCGTTGGTCTTGCTCGAAGTCGTCAGAGAATATGACGTCTTTCGCTACAGTGAAGATCTGTTCGGGCCTCCAAAGCACGGCCACATCATCCAGACAAGTCATGCTCCCGGCAGGACCTAGCGGCTGGAAAATGACCTGACTGAAGCCTTTATAAGTTGGGACATCAAACTGCTCGTTCATCCCATGGAGTTCAATTCTGCGAGGTTTGGGCGGATCGTAGGGGATTTTTTCAGCGAGCAGGGTTCCCTCTTTTTCGCCGAGGCGGACTGAATAACTCTGCGTCGGGAAATCAACCACAATTTCCAGTCGCTGCCACTCGCCGACTGGAACAGTGCCCTTCGTTGGCTCCCAGGTTCCCTCTCCTCCGGGTCCCCGACCCGTGGTGTAAGAGATTAAACCGGTCACGGGTTCGACTTTCAAACCGACGTCGAGTTCTCCGCCTTTGTCTTCAAGATAGGTAATCATCCCGCCATCCCCCGTTTCCCGATATAACCAAAAGGAATAGTTGCATGTTCCACTGCTGACCGAGGTGCTAAGCCGCGCTGAGATGTTGCTGCGATCAACCTCCGAGTTGTGCCACCCGGTGAGAGTCGGGCCGGCGGCTCCATTGCTGGTCAATCGCACGGCATTTCCCGTTTCCCCCCGCCGGATTTTATCTTGGACAACCGCCTTTCCACTCGCCTCGTCACCAAAGGGATACCACCCGCCGGGACACGCATGGATCGCCGGATCGTAATTCATCAAACCGAGGGATCCGGCCGGCGGAAGCTTGGCAGGGTCCGTCGGGAACGTGTCGAAGTTCTGTAGAATGAAATTGATGGCGCCCAGCTTTTCCATGTCGTCCATCCATTGACTCCATCGCTGATACCAAGCCGAAGTGTACGCTTCATACCAAACATCAACGCGCCAGCCATTTGTTCCTGGCAAAGGCGGCTCTTCAAAATAAGCCATCGCTCCTCCAGAGATCAGCTTGACCTCGGGATGTTTGCTTTGCGCAATGAAGTCCCTCATTTGAGGAAAGGACGGCACACCGAGGCCTTCCCTCACATTGGTCAGGTAATTCTTCTTGGCCGCATCCGAATCCTGGGTGGCTTCATAGGTCACGGGGGCGATAATGGCATCGATCAAGCCCTCATCCACCCAAGTCCGCCAGTCCATCCGTTGATTGCCCAATGGTGGTCCCGCGTAATCACCGGATAACGTGGCGGCAATTTCGATTTTGGGATCCACTTCATTCAGTGCTTTCCGCAAGTCGCGATAAAATTGTGTCACATGTTCCCCCCGCAAGTTGCGCCAGTTTTCCACCATGGGTTCGTCCAGCTTGAAATCCGGGCTGAAAGCATCGAAACGGGGATCGGTTAAAATATCCACATCGTACTTCTGTTTCATTTCATCCACCACCAATTGATTGAAACCATATTGGTCTCCCTTTTCCGGGGGGTCCACCAATTGACTGACCTCACTCCGCATGCAGGCCAAGAACCGCTTCACGCCGAGGGTTTTTGCCATGTGGACAAACTCTGAGACCTTGGTCGCCCGCGCCTCCGGGTAGGCAAACTCGCGAACCATCCACAGTTTGTTGCCCTTACGGTCCACCGTGATGCCTTCGGGATGATCGAGAAAATAGGTGCTCGAATATGACCAGGGGACCATCCGGCCCCAGCCCGGCGTGCCGATATGCCCCGGTGCTCCGTCGCTGTAGAGATGCGGGTGCCAGACCCACATCTTAAACCCAAGTGGGGCGGAAATCTTTTCGGCTGTTTCGAGAACATTGAACTTCTCCGCCACGTGATCTATGTAGTCGAGCAGAAGTTGCAAGCGCGGAGTTTGCTGAGGGCTGTTGTTCCGCACAATCATCGGCTCGTAATCCGCCAGATCCGAACGCAGCGTTATCCCGTTCAGGCCCCGGGCCTTCCAGCGCTTAATTGTCCGCTCAAGCGCCTCGGGTGTGTCCATAGACGCATCAGTCCCCGGACCATAACAGCAGACAATATCGCCCCAACTAGGGACGGCCCAGCGCTCCACGTTTGTTTCAGAATCGGACAAACCTTCCTGACACCAGCCCGTAGAACCCGCAACCAGAGCCATCCATCCGGCCAAGGCCAGCTTGGATACTACATTTACGGGGGAAGAACCAAATCTAGAGCTTGTGGGTGTCGATTGATGATTGTTTGACATGTCAGTAGCATTAATGCGGTGGAACTGAAAGGTCAAGGAAATCATTTTTTCTGGTTTTGGCTTGGGATCCCATTGTTTCTGAACACGATAATCTTGGAAGCTGGCGGAGAAGATGCATTGATGAGGTCCCCTTATTTCAACATGGCTGTTGCGCTTTTGCTCTCCGTTGTTCCGATGGTAATCCTCACATTGTCAAGAACGACACGGCTGTTCGAAGCGCCGAGATTGATGCGAAACGCCAGCGGCTGGCCCGCCTGAAAATCAGCGGGCAGCGGAGCGGTTGCGAGTTTTTGCGCCACCTGTCCGATCTGTTGCTGCACGAGTGTGAGTTCATGGGAAGTCATGTCCACGGAAAGTTGCACGTGCATCCAGCAATCATAGGGCACGGTCACCTCGCTAATGCTGGGTTTTTTTCCGCTGTTCAGGGTCCATTTGCCTTGAGCGGCTATTGCCTCTGCGACAATCGCGTTTGTCTCCGCATTTTCAATTATCAATCGGACTTCATTGGGAGAAGATGTGGCTTGGCCGGGAATAATAAACGGATAGGCCGCGTCGGAGCGGATAAACAAGTCAGCGTCAAACGTGAGAACATTGTCTGCTGTCAATTTGACAGGCTTTGCCAAGACGGGTTTGATATCGCCCCGCCGTGAGAGGAGCACGGATTTCTCCCCCTCGCGATAGGAAGTGCTTGTGATCACTTGAAAGGCTTCCGGCTTGTCAGGAATAGTGACCCACTTCCCGCCCTGCCCTGCAATCAAACCATTAAGATTGGCATCACGTTCATTTTTTTTAAAATCATCGCTGAACAACACGTTCTCACCGTTTGGCGTAAAAACGAGGTCCGGCTTCCAGATGACGTCAAGGTCATCCAAAT
>Ga0105047_10011540_pt1 | contig 14322 bp, 12 predicted proteins | sample MAT04_FD_78384 | JGI IMG/M metagenome (GOLD analysis project Ga0105047, IMG submission 78384) | Freshwater microbial communities from Lake Fryxell liftoff mats and glacier meltwater in Antarctica - MAT-04 (megahit assembly) | ecosystem: Environmental > Aquatic > Freshwater > Ice > Liftoff... | reverse complement strand
GCTACACGACACTCATTGTCAAATTTCTTTTTTAAAAAAACTTATTGCGAGCTTTAGATAAGGTATTTCCTATTTTTTTATTTACCTACTTGATCGTTATTTTTAAGAATAGAAATGTACCCGTTCTTAGATTTAAAATTAAATAGATATTTTGTCGAAAAAAAATGGGGCGAAAATCCCTTCATTTTTTATAGAGTAATCCACCTACCCTAGACCTAACCTTTTTTTAATTATCTAAATAAATAATAACTACACATGAAAAACTTGTTAATTCCAATTTAAAAAATTGAGCATCCCTGCCTGATTTAATAGGTTTAAGAAAACCTTAACGTCCTTTATGATCAGCATTCTCTAAACGAAAAATAACGGATGCTGTTGTTCCAGATAGCTTAGCAAGTGCTCTCTGAGAAAGCCTTGCTTTCGTGCGCAAGTCGTAGATTTTTCTTGGTACATCATAATCGGCACGAATAGTTTCCGGTTCTGAAATTTTTTTTCGGATCATCATCAAACAAAAGACGAGACAAAATTTCAACCGCATCGCCTCTCGGTTTTTTTTCAAAACATAGAGAATCTCTTTTTCATGACCGATCAACTTGTTTAAAAAGAGTAGACTTGTTAATTTCTATTTTCATAATAGTTAAAATTCATCATCTTTTCTAAAGGACCGACCCTATGCACAAAAAAGTCATCTTTACAATTATACTAGGAACATTATTATCAGGATGTCAAAGTAAAGTTGTTCCTCAAGGTCCTTGGGTACAAAAAATTGATACTTTAGAAATAAGCAGCACCGTACTTAGTTTTTCAGCGAAATTAGGAGTTAACTGTCATCTTTTTTTAGAAGATTCATATGTTTCTTACGACGATGATATTAAAAAAATTTGTTTAAGATATTCATCACAAAAACTTTTAACTCTTTGTGAAGCGAGGCTGCTCATCGTGGAACTTACTGAAGAATTCTTAGACCGCCTTAATAGTGGTCCTCCGCTCACTTTTGAATGTGAACAATTTCCTTTAACTGCAGATCAATTGGACATAAGGATTAACTTTGAAAGTTTTTACGGTAAATATTGCGACAAGCAATATATCGGTTTAATATGGCTTCAAGCAGGCTGTGTGCATTTTTTTGCATTCGATCGCAAAGATATAAAATTGGATTGGGATCATCATCGAACTGAACCTTATTTTAAAAGTAAAGAGCTAGCTTTAATCAAAAAAGAGGCTGATGAGCCTTATCTTGAGAAAAAATCCGTAGAGAACGGTGTAATGGTGGGCGGTATCACAAAAGAAATTGTTCCTTAGAGCCTGTTTTCAAAACCGTAATGGCTGCATTCGAGATAATTTTGGAGTCGGCTAATTCCCATTTTGAAAACGGGTTTTACGAGGTTTTATCAGTCTTTTGAGATGCAATTTTGGATTATTTTCTTCTGATTTAACCTTGGAAACCGGGTAAAAAAGCCCACTACTAGTAAGCTGTCAAATTTGAATTTTTGGATAAAGCCGGTGCAACTTTATCCGTCCGTCCTGGGTAGTGAATTGCCAAATAAGCTTTAGCCGATGGTAATCATATATGAAATCTACCGGTTTAGATACCTGGAGGAAGGAAGGAGGGGGTATTCACACTTTTACTAAGAAATAAATATAAATTCAAATTTGATAGTTTACTAGGATTGTTGGAAACAAAACCCTATCCACCCCGCTTCTTCTAATTCCTCAATCATTTGCCAGCCCCACTTCCCCGTTTCATGCAAGTAAGACTTTCGTTCTTCCAGCATAATTCCCGAGGTCAAAATTTTAACAGAAGTATGATGCAGCATGGGAAGAGAATGCCAAGCGACTTTCTGTTGAGAAAAAATCATATTCATAAGAATTAATTCTTCCGAAAAATCTTTTTTTTTCAATCTGGAAGGAAGCATCCATCGACATTTTTTTTCCATCTTATTGATCTTAGCATTTTCCCCGGAGTGCTTTAATGCCGATTCATCGATATCTATACCGTAAGCCATTGGAGCCCCCATTGCTGCAGCAGCTAAGGTTAAAATTCCACTTCCACACCCGATATCAATAACTTCTTGTTGAAGAAGATATTTAGGCATCAATCTTAAAATTAAACGAGTCGTTGGATGCGAAAGATCTCCAAAACCGGGCCCGGGTTTAAGTCTTAAGATAGATTGATAAGAGCCGAATTGACTCAAATCCACATGGACTAAGCCTTCTTTGAAATCCATGCCATGAATTTGCCATTGCGATTCCCAGTCGATTTCAGGCAAGTGATAATCTTCTATCTTTTCAATCCAATCAAACGTTTTAAGAGCTATTTCAGAGGAGTTAAAAATATGCACTGTGCGATGACAGGCGTCTTCTTCGCTATAAGCTACTGAAATACCCGCTCTTTCTAATCGCTCCCAAGCATCATCGATTGAAATATGATCGGAGATTTTTAAACGACGCATTTTTTTCATGATGATGCTTTCCAATTATTCTAAAAGCTTGTTAGCCATTTCCGACAAACATCTTTGGCGAAAATAATGGCTTTCTTTAACTTGTTATTGTTGTTGTCCAATATTGAGATGCGGAAAAAGCGCTTCGAGGCCTTCTAAATCTTCGTGATTAAATTCCCAGTGCGGTGCAGATAAAATTGCTAAGCCTTTTTCTTTTTTACATGATACAACGGCGATTCCCCCCTTATGCGGCTCTTCAACATAACGTGCTAAGATCTCAAAATCAAGGTTAGTTTGTTCTTCCGGAATGAGAACCCCTCCTTCAATGACAGTGACATAGCCCTCTTGACCGTTTTTCTCCCATCTAACTTTAACAACTTTTAATTCTAAAGAATAGGCCGGTCCTTGACATTCTCCGGAAATAGCGCAATTCGTCTAATTCTTTGAATAAGCTGATAAGAAGATTTTTTCGAACAATAATAGGCTCCTGCACATATACCAAAAAATACGTCCCCCATTTTTGAACCATTGATGAATTTTCATCTGTGTTTCGTCAGATAAAAGTTCATTCCATTCGGAACATTTCCCCCCGAGAAAAATGACTATGCCTCTCTCATCGAAATTTGAGGGAGTCATTTTGTCGTCATTGCACAAAACAACCTTAAGCGAACATGCAATGCCACTATTCGACTTTTCTAAAGCTCTCACACTTTCAACTGAAACGCCTTTGTTTTTCTCATCCCGTTTGAAAAGATAAACACTGGTCATTTCCTTTGAAATTTCTGCCGGCGCTTGTCGAGGCACATAATTTTTATAATATCGGTAAGTAAAAACAGCTACAGAAATTAGAGATAAGGCGATTGCAGCTGCTATGGAAAAATAGGCTGCAAATAGTAACAAAGCTAATCCCGTCATTATCTTCCATGTATGACGTCCTTTTTTATTCAAAGAATAAACAGCTTAATTTTGAATAATAGAGGAGAACGTTTTGTTATTAGGAGAAATTAAACTAAACATATTTTCATTTCCTTCAAAATTCAAAAGGGTCTAGATTTTGCCCATTGAAACGACATTAATGAGCATGTCGCTATGGAAATTTTAACTAAAGCTCCCGGAAGAAAAGGAAGGAATCCCAATAAAAATGCTTTTTCCAAGCCGATAAAATAACTTAACCAGAGACTTCCGCAGGATAACAAAATAATTTCACCTAAGGCAAAAGTCATCCAACTTTTAAAAAAGTTTTTCTTTTTTTGATTTTCAATCGAGGCTGCAACTAAATAAGCGACCAAAACAAAACCGATTAAGTAACCTGCTTTTGGACCGATCATCCATAAAGGATTGCTTAATCCTCCAGCTAATACGGGCAGTCCAAAAGTCGCTTGAACTAAGTATGCCATGACAGCTAAAGGAGCTTTGCGCGATCCAAGTGAAATGGCTAAAAGAGATATGGCTAAGGTTTGCACGCTAAGAGGAATGGGATTAAAAGGCAATGGGATAGCTAGTTGAGCCATTAATCCTAAAAAGATGCTCCCTAAAACAACTTGTAAACATCCGATCCAAGAACCACTAAGGGTGCTGGATAAGTGATGCTTTTTTTCTGTTGCTAATTCTAATCTCATTTTCATTCCTTGTGGTTGATCATTTCTATTTTTATACCATTTTTCGGAAATAATTAAAATAGGTTAAAAAGCTGAGAAATTCATCACGTTTAAAAAAAATGAAAAAGAAGCATAATTTCTAAAGCATATAGTCCCAAAATAAGTGCCGTTCCCCAAAAACTTACGCTTTTGCTGACTGAAGGTGAAGACCACCAACTTAAAAAACGCAAGGCCAGCGGCATCATAGGCCAGGCAAGTAAAGTGACACTAAGAGCATTTAAAACGAAGGTTCCTACCGAAGGATTTATACCTTTTAAAAGGGGAGAAAGATATTTTAATTCAAACATCACTAAAGGAAACAATACGAGCAATACAATCATGGTCTGTTTCCAAACGGGTGGAAGTTGGCCATTCTTAGCAATCGAGGAAAACCAGCCTGCGTAAGAAGAGACAACGCGATGTCTCTCTAACGAGGTGATTAATGACGCCGACTCTCGAAGTATCTCGGCTCGCTCTTCTGATTCTAACCAGTACTCTAAATTCGCAAGCGTATCAAACTGTAAAAGGGTAATCCAATTTTTACCAAGGGAATTCGAAGGCGATTGGACGTATGTTCCGCGAAAACCCGGAAATTTTGCCTCGATTTGATGAATTTTAGCCATCCAATTTCGAAAATGGCGCTCTTTTTGAGGATCAACTTCTGTAATAATCACTTCAGTGATTCCTCCTTGTATTTCTGAAATACTTGCTTCCATCTCATGTAGAGCGCATGCATCTTTCACCAATAAAGGTTTCAACGACTTCAAAAGCTCAAGGTGCTTTTCAGAATTTTTCCATGAAACCATTTGATCATGTGTTTCGAATCTTTGAATGATGAGCCATGCGGGCTGAATCGTTTCGATTGGAGAGAGAATTTCAAGACTGATAAATCCGGAGGAGGAAACAATCGCTGCATTTAATTCGGCTTGCCAGTCAGCAAAAGAGAATTTCTGGTCATTCAAAATGAACAATTGCGTTTTTAGAATCACATTTTTTTCGTTAGTTTCAAGCATAGAAAATACGGCGGTTAGAAACGGTTAAATAGAGTCAATTTTGAAAACAGGCTCTAAGAGCCTGTTTTCAATAACGCGCACGATCTGGCATTTCAGAGAATTCTTTCCACACTTCAACTGCTTCAGGACGTTTAAATTCAGTGAATTTGATCCGTCTATCTTTTGGATCTTTACGTATTTCAGTAAGGATGTCAACATCTTGAAAATCGCCGTATTGTTCCGCATCGACCATTCTAGCACCATAAAAAATATGTGAAATATGCGCCCAATAAGCTGCAGCCAAGCACATCGGACAACATTCCGCACTTGTGTAAAGAATGCAGCCTTCTAGATGAGGAGAACCCACTTTTTTGCACGCGTCACGAATCGCATGCATTTCAGCATGCCAAGTAGGATCATTCTGCTTGATCACTTGATTGTAGCCCTCGGCAAGCAAATTACCATTTTTATCGACGATAACACAGCCAAAAACGCCACCGGTTTTCTCGACAATAGAAGCCCTTCGGCTTAACTCGATGGCCTTGAACATATGTTTTTCGTTAGGTTCAAAGTGAGATTTGCTCGTTTCTTCATCTCTTGAATGATTCTCCATTGGAACCTCCCTTTTAGGTCATTGATTATTCTGGATTAGAGCACAATTATTTTATTCTGTCAAAATATTGAAATGAAATGAGTGTTGATGTAAAAATAGTCGCTAAAAAAACAAAAGAAGAGTCATTCATGGTTTCTATTACTCCAAACAGTGCTAAAAATGAATTCATTACAAATGAAACCGACCCTCCAAAAAAAACAATCGAGAGCCCTTTATTGGCCGAGCTTATTGAAAAACTATCAGGCAACCCGTCTTCTTTCAATCTGCTAACCAAGAGAGAAAAAATAGAAAAATTATCACCGGAATTATCCAAAGAATTTAAAATATTTTGCACTGCTTTACCCAATTCAAAAAAACTACTAGCTTTAAGCGGTAAGTTAAATCCAGTAAATCAGGAACTCCAAAATGAAATCCCTCTTGTTGATAAGTTATATACTGCTTTTACTGAGAAAAACCGGGAGCGATTAAATGAGATTTTTTCTCTTTTCCTAGAAAATCCTCTATTATTTTTGGAAACAAAAGAAGATCAAATTTCCGGATTAAAAAACCGTTATAACCATTTGAATCGATTTAATTTTTTTGAATGCGGATGTAAAAATTATGACCGAACAGCAACCGATTGGCGTTGGAAAGCAGAAGAAATCATCATAAGCGGCATCGATTTAACTCATCCTAATAAAAACGAAAGGTTAAAATTAACGATTTTAGGCTACGGAGGATTATTACAAGATTTAATCCTGATTGGAAAGCTATTTCAAAAGGGATTTACCGACATTGCTATTCACTTCATTGAAATAGAAGTCATGAACCTAGAATTAATTTCTATTTTTCAGAAACTGCTCACAGAAATATATCCGGTTGATCTCACTTACGTAGTAGGTGTAAATCCTTTATTTTTTGATATGGACGCTGTCATTGCTATCGATTTCGATCTTTTATATCAAGCTGACGGCAGATGCTGGGAATTGTTTTTTCAAGCTCAAGCTTCTCTGAATGACAATGGAAAAATGTACGTATTTTCTAAAAACAATTTCATCACAAATAAATTTCATCAAATCTATGATCCTTTTCTCTCTAAGAAAATCTATAAAACTATCTCTCAAAGTGCAGACTTTTTTAAAAAAAAAAATTTAGAAGAAATTAAAATCACTATAATAAAAGATGATTCTCGATTAAATTTTGATATTCCTTACATAGCCCAACTCGCTCAATTTTTAACGCTTACTTATAAAAAAAATCTCCACCTCAAATTGTACAAAAGCAGGTTGCGATTACAGCCTGATTATATTCTCCCTAAAAATTTGATTTTAGAAATTTTAAAAAATGTCACTAACATTGAACATCTTAGGGTTGAATATTTTAATCGTATTCCAAACGAAGATGACCTAAAAAACTCGGATCTTTTTATTCGTCAAGGATCAAAAGATAATCCCAATCATTTTGAATTTAAAATCCTTCAATCACAAAACGACAATTTAGGCAACATGACTCTTCCCAGTAGACAAATGAATCCCTTCCTATTCCTTAAAGAGGGGTTTTAAATTTATTTTTATATAAATAATTGAACAAAAAAATAATTAATTATCGATCATTCGAATTAAAAACTCGATTGTTACAAAATAATTATCTGTTGCATTAGAATTTCAAATGAACTTATACTTTTTTTCTAAACAAAGAGGAGAGTTTCTCAATGCAAAATTATTTACATTTTATTTTAACATACTTGATTTGTTTTTTTCTTCCTATTCAAGCTCAAATTGATCTATCTTCAATCCCTTCATTACACATTCACGGGATTAATCTTATCACGGGAGAAGCAGAATCGCTCTTCCCCGCTCTCTATCAATATGAGTATGACGGTAAGAAAGTAAAAAAAATAATAGAAAAAAATCTTCCTTACAGTTCGATCATTGAATTTAAATACGCCGCCTCATTCACTGAAGTCATCAATGATGGTCAAACCAAAGAGGTGTATCATTTTAACGACGATCACTTACTGAGCGAACTGGAACATTATCTACCTTCTTCGCAAAATTGGAATCTCTATCGTAGAGAACGCTTATTTTGGAGCTCTTCAAATTCCCACCCCAATTTAATTAAAAGAATTATCGAAGATGACAAAGAAAAGGCCTATATTTGCTATGCATCTCATTTTAATTCAAACGGTCAACTTGATAAAGAAACTCTTTCGGGTAACTTATCGGGTGCTTGTGAAGTCCCTTTAATTATCCGGAAAAACAATCATTCCCCTTTAAATAATGGAATAGAGAGTTATTCCATCCACTATGAATATGATTTGAAAAATCCAAAATTATTGATAAAAAAATTAGAAGATAATGGAAGCGTGACTCATTATCAATATGACTCCTCATCTAAAAAATGCAGCGCTAAGCTAGTCGGAAATGATTCGGAACTACTCTCTCGATATTTTTATGAATATGATGAACAAGGATTTTTAACTAAGACGATTGTAGATGACGGCCAAAGTTTTAGTAAAAAAAATTTAACGGGGATAACCTCTCGTAAGATTATGCAAGTGCAATCGAGTTGCGATTTAAAAACTTTCGGGCAACCTCTTTCTATTGAAAATAAATTTTATGACATGAGTACCGGGCAAGAAATTTTGATAGATAGAATGATTTGCTCGTACTCTCCGGAGGGTCAACTGATTCGACAAGATTTCTATGATGCGAATGAAAAATTAAAAAATTCAATCGATCTTGAAAAAAATGAAAACCGATCGAATTCTTCGAAAGAAAAAAATGATCAAACGGCTAAAGATATGTCGGTTTCCGCAGATAGTATGGGAAATGAAACACACTACTTTTATGATCCATTCGGTCGTTTAATCGAAACTGTTTATCCATCTATTTTAGATAAACACGACCGCTCTTATCACCCGACACTTGAACAGCAATTTAACATTCTTGACCAAGTTATTCTGTCGCAAGATCAAGACGGAAATATTACCCGTTATATTTATACAATCCGCAATAACCTTTCCCGGATCGATTATCCGGATGGTTCCTTCGAAACTTATACTTATGAGTTGGATGGAAAATTAAAAGAGCAAGTAGAGAGAAATGGGACCAGAACGCTCTTTTCTTATGATTCGCTCGGTCGTGTCTCCTCCAAACAACTCTTCTCCCCTGCCAAAGATAAATTAAAAGAATTATTTTACACTTATCAAGGAACCTTAGAGCAATCAGTGACGGATCAAAAATCTTTTACTATCCGTTATCAATACGATCGAGCCAACCGCAAAATCGGTTATGAGTATGAAAGTCAAGATGGCATTATCTCACACACCTACTCGTATGACTCTATGGGCAAACTCATTGATCCGCAAATGGAAAAATTAAACACACAAGATATTTCTAACGAAACTCGAATTAATGAAGAAACAACCGGCAATCTCTTTAGCAATGAAACAATTATTTTAAATAGCCGTAATCAATTTGTTAAAACTTTAGAAACTCATGATACAAGTGGTTGTAAACGGTTAATTACCTATGATGCTTTAGAGCGGCCTGAAAAACAAATGAGTTATAACTCTCTAGGAATAAAAATTTCTGAACTTGATATACGTCATGATGCCGGTGGCCTAAAAATGCTTGAAAAGCACTATAGAATAGATCAAGGTAAAGTAATAGGGACTTATCTCATCCATTGGGAGTATGACGCAGGCGGACGTTTAATCGAAATTTGCGAAGGAACCGGCACAAGTTACGAAAAAAAAACGCACTATCACTATAATTCTATGGGTCAACTTGAAAAAGTAACTCAGCCTAATGGAAAAACCTTGAATTATTTTTATAATTCCGAAGGGCTTTTAAATGAGCAACAAAGTTCCGACGGTTCGATCGACTATGAATATGAATATGATGATCTTTATCGATTGGTTAAGATTAACGACAGAGTGGGAAATAACACTCAACTCCTTGCCTATAACGGATGCAATCAACTCATTGAAGTTCAAAATGATGAGTATACGATTAAACATGCCTTAGATCAATCGGGTCGCTGCATTCAATTAACTTTACCGGACTTGACTTCTATCCGTTATGAGTATGATCAAAATCATTTGCAAACGATTGAACGTTTAGGAAAAGATCAATCTGTTTTGTATTGTCATCGTTATGAATACGATTCAGAAAATAATGGCTTATCCGCTGCCCGGCTCATTAAAAATATGGGTATCATTCGCTACCGGCTTGATGGACAAGATAAAGTAGTCGGCATCATTTCCCCTTGGTGGTCGCAATCGATTACGGAAAATGGTGTAGATCAGTCGGGCCGCATTTTATCCACACAAATCGGCGATCCATTTGGCGACTATAAACAAATCTTAGGATATGCAGGAGATGGCCAAGTCACAACCGATCAAGCTGCAAACTATCGATATGACTCTTTATACAATCGCTTGACGCATCAAGATCAACAATGGCAAGTTAACGAGATTAATCAGTTAATGGCCACTTCGCATTTTCAATTCATTTATGATCGAAACGGCAATTTAGTCAAAAAATATAATAATCAAGAAGAACACCGCTATTCATATGATGGTTTAAATCGGTTGATCCGCTATGAAAACGATCAAAAAAATGCGGTTGACTATCGGTATGATGCATTTAATCGCCGCTTAGCTGAAAAAATTTATGAATGGAACGTTGAGCAAGCGGATTGGTTAGCAACAGAATCGTCCCATTATTTGTATGATGGTTTGAATGAAATAGGTAAAATGGATGGCCAAGGTCGGATCGTCGAATTACGTATTTTAGGTCAAACAGAAAAAGCTGAAATCGGATCAGCCATTGCTATCGAATTGAAAGGACGGTTATTCGCTCCTATTCATGATATTCAAGGTTCTGTTCGCTGTTTAATCGATACCGAGGATCATTCGGTGGCAGAATTTTACCGTTATTCAAGTTTTGGTGAAGCAGAAATTTATAACGGTCAAGCTGTTAGAATTGAGCGTTCAGCTCTCAAGAATCCTTGGCGTTATTTTAGTAAACGCTATGATGGGTCGACGCAACTTGTCTTCTTCGGGCTACGTTATTATGATCCTTCTATTGCTAGATGGACGACTCCCGACCCCTATTTCTTTTGCGACACTCCTAATCTTTATGCATTCGTAAAAAACGATCCCATCAATCATTACGATTTACAAGGACTTTTTTCCATTAGCACACTTTGGAACGGGGGAAAAGAGGCTTTTTCCTCTTGCTTTAATTACCTTAAATCAGCTCCTTCAAAAATTAGAGAAAGGGTGAAAGCCGAACTTCAATTACCCGGCTCGATCACTGATTCTTTTGAAAAAATCAGCCACGCTTTAGTCGGTAAACGGCTACGCCTCTTATTTGGTTATATGCCGTCTGAATCGCGCAACGGTGCTTTCGGAGAAAAAGAGCTAGGAAAAGTGCGTATCACTTTTATCAACGGAATTTTATCGACCGATGAAATGTTGTTAGAGAATTTGGATATCATGTCTGAATCTCATGGGGGAATAAAAATTCATTATATCTTTAGGGCTACTAACGGCTGGATAAGTGACATCGGCAAAGCGATTATTGCACGAACATGTTACTGGATAGGTTATCGCTCGATATATGCACATCACCTGGCCGATACTTGGCGCACGTTAATTGAAGAGATGGGCGGTGTGAACGGAGGTGGTATTATTATTCACTATGCGCATAGCTTAGGGGGGTGCGATACCGATCGCGCTCGAACGCTTCTTTCTGCCGAAGAGCAAAAGATGATTCGTGTATTCACCTTCGGTTCAGCAACAATGATTCGCAACGAAGGTTTTGAAAGTGTCGTCAATCTCATTAGCGCAAACGATGGGGTCAGTAGCATTTTTCTCGAACCCTTAGGCCGTTTGCGCAACTACTTCGACCCTAATACGAATGTGCGTGTTTATGGCACATTTTCGATTCATTGGTATCTGACAGACCACTTACTTAGAGGATTCACCTATCAAGCAATTTTACTGGAATTAGGTCGAAATTTTGTAGAGGAATTTATATATTTTTAGGTGGGAACCAGTTCGGAAAATTATTTCCAACTAAATTATTCTGGCAATCCTTGCAAAAGTTGCTATAATCTCTACTTTGCAAATTCTTGAGCGGATCTTCCGAAAGAGCCTTTTTCGGTAATACCCACCCAAAAATTTGCAAAGTCCAGATTATCAACAGATCAAAACCCATTTCTACACATTATCCTTAAACAATGAGTAGCGATGGAAAAAAGGGAATTAAAAAATGGCAGATATTAATTCTATCCTCCAGGCACGCACTAAGCAAACCCAAAGCCCATCTAAAATGAAAGCCATGGCAAAGGAATCTGCAAATGGGAATTTAACCGGATTTGCCGGAATTTTTAGTGTGAAGGACTTAAGCGAACAGGAAAAAGAGAAAGTTGCTAATATTTTAAAAGCCTATGCTTTAGAAAATAATGATCTACAGCAAGACTTAGAAAGCTTGATTTCTTTAACCTCTGAAGTGAAAGCAATCAATAATCAAGCGGCCATTTTACATGGAGAGCGCATCAAAAAAGCCCATCAGATCCTCACTCGTTATCGAGATGGTGCTTTTACAGCTTGGTTAGTTTCTACTTATGGAAACCGTCAAACACCTTACAATTTGATGCAATATTATGAATTTTATGAAGCGATGCCCAAATACCTGCGCCCTCAAATTGAATTAATTCCGCGTCAAGCAGTTTACGTGTTAGCCACTCGGAACGGAACCTTGGAAACTAAACAAGAAATTGTGGAAAATTATCGAGGGGAAACAAAGAATGAAATGCTGCTCATTATTCGACAAAAATTTCCGCTCGACTCTAAGGACAAGCGCCAACCGAAATTGGCTTTAGCGATTGTACAAAATTTAAACAAATTATGTATGGAATTAGAAAAGAATGCTTGCTCTTTTTCCGCAAGTCAAAAGCAGCAAATTGGAAAATATCTAGAAAAATTAAATTTATTGATAGGGTTGGCATGATTAATTTTACACCTTTTATTTTAGAAGCCGGTTGGCAAAATTTTTTACAAGATGAATTAAAGGAACTCTATTTGGTTGACCTGGCGGCATATATAGAGAAAGAATATGCATTATCAAGCGATCCTATTTTTCCTCCTAAAAACTTGATTTTTAATGCTTTTATGCAAACCCCGGTAGACCAAATTAAAGTAGTGCTGGTGGGCCAGGATCCCTATCATGGTCCAAATCAAGCACATGGCCTAAGTTTTAGCGTTTCTAAAGGAGTAAAAATTCCGCCTTCTTTACAAAACATCTTTAAAGAACTAGAAAGCGATTTGCAAATTCCACCGAGTCCGCATGGCTGTTTAATTGAGTGGGCTAAGCAAGGGGTGCTTCTCCTTAATGCCACTTTAACAGTGAAAAAAAGTACCCCAATGTCACATCATGGAAGAGGCTGGGAACGTTTTACCGATGCAGTGATTCAAAAGCTTTTTCAAAGAAAAGATCCGCTTGTATTTGTGCTCTGGGGAAAATCAGCTCAGGATAAATGTCGTTTTTTACGTGACCATGGAAATCCTCAGGGACATTTAATTTTAACAGCAGCGCACCCCTCGCCTTTCTCTGCAAATCAGGGCTTTTTCGGATGCCGACACTTTTCTAAAATAAATGAATTCCTTGTCGAGCACCATAAAAAGCCTATTGATTGGACATTGAAAAATTGAGCTAGCGTAATAGAAAAGGTCACATTTTAGTTATAGTCGATTAAATTTAAAATTTCCCATGAGCGAACTAATCCGGTTACATCGCAAAAGGGAGGGTGTCTCTCAGACCTGACCCTTACCCATAAGTCATAAGCCGATCCTTAGGCGTGGTAAGCAAATAAAAAAAATTTTAATAACGGTAGCAGTAGTGTTCATTTCGATTATAAAGGAATTGAGGGCAGGCAAATCAATGCCCATTTGTTTCCACGTATTTCTGATTTCATCAAGTTCTTCCGATTCAGAAAAACATTCTCCATGCAATATGGATTCTGATGCTATCATGCCAAAATTCATATTGGCTATTGAACCATAATAATTAAAGTCGACTTTGCAAAATTTTGACATTCCCTTCGCGAGAGAGGCAAACTTCAGCGTAATGAATTTAGCAGGAAGAGGGTTTTTACCCCTTCCTAACAAATTCATTACGCTGAAGGAAGCTTCTCTCCGAAGGGGATGTCAAAATTTTGCAAAGTCGAGTTAAAGAATTCTAGATTTGAAATCGTATCCTCTGGCCAAAGAATAAGGAGCCTAACGATATCTCTTCTCCCAGGAGCATGCCTATCAATATCAAAGTCCAACAGCACAGCATCGTGCCAATAAAAATCATTAAAATCTGTCGTTGGTTAAATCTCGGGTTACGACCTTCCGGTCTAGGACTATCATGAGTGAAAAAGAGGATTGGCCTCTCTTCTCATGAGTTTCTTCACTATGTAAAGAGGCGACCTCTAACCCTGAATTGCCGGCTATGGCAGATTCTCATACCATTTCGGAAAATTAATTTTTTGTTTTAGCCCACTTCCTTGTACATAATCGTCGAATAGATTCTGGAATATCGACGTAGTTGTTCCAAGCCTCGCAACATGATTTGACAATGTCGTCGTAATCCTTGTAGCTT